>Ga0079224_100014501_pt1 | contig 11005 bp, 7 predicted proteins | sample Stecom2015_FD_80414 | JGI IMG/M metagenome (GOLD analysis project Ga0079224, IMG submission 80414) | Agricultural soil microbial communities from Utah to study Nitrogen management - Steer compost 2015 | ecosystem: Environmental > Terrestrial > Soil > Agricultural land | place: USA: Utah...
TTGGGTGGCTTTCATCAACAGAAGCATGCTGATTGTCAAGCATAGGCCGAACCCGCCATACCAAAGGTACATTTCCGTTCCGGTTGTGTGTTTCGCTTTTCCCAAGCATGATGTGAACCCCACTTCAAATAACCCTGCAATAACTAGTATAATCCAGTTCATAGTCCTTAATATTATTTAGACTACAAATATCTCCATCTGGGAACAGAATCCTTTTTACAAATGATAAAAAAAGAAATAAATGATCCATCCTGCCTATTGCTGATCCGGTGTACCGGAAGATTCTATCTCCCGGGTTGATCGTTAACATCTTGTTAACAAGTCTGTGCCGATAACTCTGTAACTTTATCGCTACAGTCAATAGGTCAGGGAAGTTTATATACAAAAGTAAAATTGGACTATCGACGTAAAAGCTGACAATAAAACTATATTAAAAATGCCAAACATTTACAGTTCAAAAATGTATCGGACAGGTTTCGTAAGGGGAAGTATACTGTACTTTGCTTTAATGGCCTACAATTATGGTTATGCAGAGAGCAAACCGTATCTGGATGCAACAGAAATGACAATCCTAGCCGCCCAGCAGCAAACTGTTACGGGTACGGTGCAAAACGCAGCAACGGGTGAACCGCTGTCGGGAGTAACCGTCAACCTGAAAGGAGGGGACGTAGCCACGCAGACGGATGGTGAGGGAAAATTTGAAATAACAGCGGAAATTGGTGACGTGCTGCAAGTTCGTTTCATTGGTTTCTCCATGCGGGAGGTGCCTGTACAGGGGACGACCGTCCAGATTAGTTTAACGCCTGACGAGGAGACATTGGATGAGGTCGTGGTCGTCGGTTACGGTACGCAACGCCGAAAAGAAATTACCTCAGCGATTGCTTCCGTTAAAGAAGAGGATTTTAACCGAGGAGGAGTGAGAAATCCGATGGAACTTGTTCAAGGTAAAGTGGCGGGTTTGAATATTACACGTGCACAGGGAAGTAATCCAAACTCTGCAACGAATATCCAATTAAGGGGATTGGTTTCTATGAATGGCACAAACAACCCGCTTATTGTCATTGATGGAATCCCGGGCGGTAGTCTGGACTTAGTCAAGCAAGGAGATATTGAGTCGATCGACGTACTGAAAGACGGGTCGGCCGCGGCTATTTATGGTACCCGGGGAAATGGTGGGGTAATTCTGGTAACGACAAAGAAAGGAAAAGCCGGTACGCCACAGTTTGAGTACCTGACCTATGGTCAAACCGAAATAGTGAACCGCAGACCCACTATGCTGAGCGCAACACAATTTCGTGAAAAAGTGGTTGATGGACTGAACCGCCCATCGTATGACTTAGGATCTGAAACCGATCTTTATAATGAACTAATAAACAAAAACAATTTCTCGCACTTCCATAATTTTATCGCCAGTGGTGGGGGAGAAAACTCGACCTATCGCGCCTCCTTCAATTACGACCAGGCACAAGGTATTGCCAAGTCAAATAGTAGGGATCAGTTTGGAGGCCGTATCAACTTTAATCAGACGGGGCTTAACGACCGGTTGACCTTGTCCGCAAATATTGCTGCTAATTTCAGCAAAGCGGATTTACTAGGAGGCTTGAAGGACGCTGATTCTGAAAATGTCCCAGATTTTGAACAGGCCGTACAGCGTAATCCCACCGCTCCTATTTATAATGAAGATGGATCTTTTTATCAGACCCAGGAATTCAACAACTATAACCCAATGAGCCGATTGGCACATCGTATCAATGATCGGGCGCAGCAAACTTTCTCGGGGGATGCCCGCTTGAAATATCAGATTTTGGATGAATTGAGTGTCTCTGCTTTTGGATCTTATATGCGTGATAACTGGAATGATCGTCAGTATCGTTCAACAGAAGATTGGGATCAACGGCCTGCATCGGAATATCAGGGGATGGCTTATGCTTTTAAAAGGAATGAGCTGAACTGGACCAAGACATTTGAAAGTACCATTGACTATAACAAGACCTTTAACGACCTTCATACCCTAACAGGTCTATTGGGCTATAGCTATCAGTATTCGACTGCAGAATGGTTCGATATGTCTAATAATGGATTTACCACAGACGGCTTCTTGGACTGGAACTTTGGATCTGGAACCGCACTGACGAATGATCAGCTGCCACGCCCCACGATGGGATCCTTTAAAGAAGATAATACTTTGATTGCCTTCTTTGGTCGCGTGAACTACAATTATGCAGATAAGTACTTTGTTAGTGCGATTCTACGTCGTGAAGGTTCGTCCAGATTTGGTGCGAATAATAAATGGGGTAATTTCCCTGCAATCTCGGCGGGGTGGAATATCTCCAACGAAGAATTCTTCACCAATAAAGAAGTGGTTAATGATCTGAAATTACGTGTAGGTTATGGGGTAACCGGTAATCAAGGTATTCCAAACTACCGTTCGTTAATTACGTTGGGAACCGGTGGTGTGTACCCACAAGGCGGCGTTTACTACCAGACCTACGGACTTTCCCGTAATCCGAATCCCGATTTACGTTGGGAACAGAAAGCTGAAACAAATGTTGGATTGGATTTCGGTATGTTCAACAACCGCTTGACCGGCGCGCTGGATGTATACCATCGTAAAACATCTGATTTGCTTTATGAATATCGTGCCCAACAACCGTCGTATGCACAGTCGTTAATCTGGTACAATGTTGGTGAGGTCGTCAGCAAAGGGATTGAATTGCAACTCAGCGGAACACCGATCAGGAATGATAACGTCACTTGGCAGATTGATTTTACCGGAAATTATCAGCAGAATAAATTGACAAAATTGTCTAGTGACATGTTCCAGAGCGACTTTATAGAATTCGGCGGTCTTCCTTCTCCAGGGAACTTAGGTTCGGCTATTCGCCTAGAAGAGGGAGGAGAAATTGGATCCTTTTATGGAAAGCGCTTTGCCGGAATAGATGATGCCGGAAAGTGGCTCTTCTATAAAGCCGACGGATCGACAGCACAAGCTGGCGACATGAATAATGATGATCTCACATACATAGGAAACGGGGTTCCCAAATTCCAGGCCTCTCTAGGTAACCGCGTTAGTTATAAAGGATTTGATTTGACAGTATTCCTTCGCGGTAAATTTAAATATGATATCTTGAATACCGCAGAGATGTTCTTTGGGAACAAAAAATGGTTGCCTAACAATGTTCTTGAATCTGCTTTTGGTAAACATGATCAGTTAGACGATGATCCGCAGTACTCCGATTATTATTTGGAGAATGGCTCATTTGTCAAGATTGACAATATTACTTTCGGATATAATTTCAATATTAAAAACGAACATGTCAGAAATCTTTATGTGTATCTAACGGGTAGAAATTTGGCTACCATCACATCCTATTCTGGATTGGATCCAGAACTACAAGATACCGGATTCACTGCGGGGATTGACTCAAGGGGCTTTTATCCGAGAACACAGTCTTGGGCATTTGGGGTGAATATTGGCTTTTAATGGAAGGAATCATGAGAATATTTAAAAAACATACGATACGATTTGCGGTCGCGGCCTTGGTAGCAACGACCGGACTCTCTAGCTGCACAAACTTGGATGAAAATCTATACAGTGACCTAACAGAAGATAGTTTCTACAAAAATAAATTGGAGGTAATGCAGGCAGCATTGCGGCCATTTACACATATGCAGGCTTGGCTGGCACCGACTGGCGGGAGTGGCTTTTATTATCATTCGGAATTGGCAGCAGATCAAGTGGCTTGGCCTCAAAAAGGTCGACACGGATACGATGCTGGTGACCATTTCCGGATGCATTACCATACCTGGACCGAGAATGAGAATCGGATGAGGAGCGCTTGGGAATTGATGTGGACCGGGGTTGGTTTTATCAATAATGCATTAAGCGATATTGAAGCACTCGATATTGAGGCTGTCGGCATGACGCAAGAAGAGATGGATGAAGTAATCGCCCAGCTGAAGGTATTGCGAGCCTATCATTACATGCGCATTATAGATATGTGGGGCAATGTTCCTATTGCTACAGAAGTTGCCGATGTTCCCTTGAACCCGGAAACCAGACCTCGTGCGGAAGTCTTTGACTTTGTAAAGACGGAGCTTGAAGCGGAAGTGGAGAAATTACCGGATTTATCTGCGGAAACTGTGGGTAAAGTAAACAAGGCAGCAGGATATGCGATGCTTTCTGAGCTATACCTAAATGCCGAAAAGTGGTCTGGTACGGCCATGTGGGATGAATGTATAGACGCTTCGGAAAAAGTAATCTCCGGAGCGGGTGGTGGTATTGGCGGAGTCCCTCAGTTATCCGCAGATATTAACGCCATCTTTAGCAATACGAATAGTGCAAACCCGGAAGCACTTTTTCAGTTCCAGTTCAGTCGTAAAGCAGGCTTTACCTTTGATTGGGGCGGCTTTTATATGGGCTATGACTATATGAGGGAGGTTCTCGATGTAGGTTATGGTGGCTGGAATGCGTTCGTGGTGATCCCGACAGCCTTCGATGCCTATCAGGAGAGTGATCTGCGCAAACAGGACTGGTTTCTCATTGGTCCGCAGTACAAATATGGAACGCAAACACCGGTAAAAGGAACGGAAGAATATGCCGGACAAGATCTGGTCTTTGTGAATTCCATCCGCCGGGAAAGTGAGGGCGACACCAGCTCGGAAGGCTCTATGGCCGAAGGGGAAGAAAACTCCGGCGCGAGGTTCCATAAATATAAGTCGGGACGTTTGAGCGATGAGAACTATCAGGAAAACGATTACATCATTTATCGCTTAACCGAAATGTATTTCAATAAGGCCGAGGCGCTCATGCGTAAGAATGGCGGTACGGCTGATCAGGAAGCTGTTGATTTAATCAACGAGACCAAAGAGCGCGCCTTTGATGCTGCCAGCTGGAATGCGAATAAATATACCACTGCGAACCTAACCCTTGAGGAGCTTCTTGCCGAAAGAGGACGGGAGTTTATCTTCGAAGGTAAGCGTAGGACGGATTTGATCCGCTTCGGTAAATTTACGACTGGATCTTGGTGGGATCATAAAGCAACAAACGATGAGAATAAGGAACTATTCCCCATTCCGCAGGTGCAGTTAGCCATCAATCCTAACTTGCAGCAGAATCCCGGCTATTAAGGAAATAAAGATAGCGTGGTTATGACCGGAAACGGGTATGTACTTCAAGGTGCGTACCCGTTTTTTGCTTTTAAAATGAATCCGACCTTGAAGACGGTCTCTAAGGTCAGAAATTGCGAATGTTGTAAAATTTTACGAACCCGGCTGATAAAAACATCTAGGCTGCGGCCAAGAAAATAATCACTGTCACCCCACACGCTGATCAAAATATCTTCTCGCTTTAATACTTGTTCCACATGCTCCAACAGATATTTCCAGAGCTCAAATTCACGTGCAGTGAGTTTATATGTCTTGCTGTCGTCGATCACCAACTCCATGGTATTATTGCGCAGATAAACATCACATACCTTCAGTTCATCCCGCTTCGATCCTTGATGTCGGTTCAAGATATTATGGATACGCCAGGCAAGTTCTTCGACATCAAACGGCTTTGTGATGTAATCCGCAGCACCTAATTTCAATCCCTTCAACCGACTTGTTTTTTGATTTCTTGCCGTCAGAAACAGAAAGCGTAAATGCGGCTTTATTTTACGGATGCTCTCAACGAGCTCGAAACCATCTTTTCCTGGCAAATGAATATCGACTAGTAGTAGGTCGTAGTCGTTTGATTTACAGTATTCTAAAGCGCCGAAGCTACTGGGAACCAACTGTGTTGTAAACCCCACGGCATTCAAATAGTTTTTTACCTCCTGGCCGAGATCTTGATCGTCTTCTATCAATAATAACTTACCTTTCATCTTTCGTTTTTTTTATCGTTTTAGGAATGATGATTCGAATCTCTGTCCCGCCCGTGTCCCGCAGATGTATTTCTTGCTTCCATTGATGGATATTTACCATTTGGTCAACATAATATAGTCCTAGGCCTAGTCCGCCTTTTTCTTTGCCTTGTCTGCCCTGATAAAACTTATGGAAGACATATTGTTGCTCGTCTGCAGGTATCCCCTCGCCATTATCGGAAACTTCTAGCAGAATGTCTGCTTTTCTTTCCATAAGCCGTACCATAACTTCTTTATCTGTACTATTGTTATGTTTTATGCCATTCTCAATGAGGTTGTTCACGGCTGTTGTAAAATAAAAAAAATCATATCTTGCAAAAACCTCCTGTAAATCGGTTTCAAATTTTATGTCAACATGCGGATCGTGTATGTATTTTAAACGCAAGTCATGTAGACTATTTTCCACATCTTCGACCAGATTACGATGTTCCTTATAAACGTTACTTGGATCGAACATCGATATGCCGATAGCTTGATCCACTAACTGATCAATTCGTTTGGATTGTCTTTCGATTACCTCGATGCTCTGCGTGACGTTAGTGTTGTTGTAAGGTTTCGTTTCCCGTATCAGGTTTTTGACGGAAACGGATATGGATGATATGGGTGTTTTAAATTCATGGGTAATACTATTCAAAAAATCTTGTGTGACTTCATTTAGTTTTTTCTGTTTTTGCCAACGTCGAAAGGTCAAAATATAGGTTGTCGCAATAATAAATGTACAAATAGCCGTTAGGAGTAAAAGAGGGAATATCTTTTTGAAAACCGTGAACTTTTGGGAACGGTTTAATCCGTAAAGACTAAATTTCACACCGTAGCTATACGGTATATAAGAAGAGACAGAAATATTGGAAATGACCTCGTTTGGGTCGATATAATGTTCGTTCCCGTCAATCCGCAGAGGTAGAATAGCATCGTTCCAAATCGTTAGATCGATATAGTTTTTACCGTCGAAAGAGATCGAAATCTCATCGAGTGTTATCGTATAACCATATTTTTCCAGATCCAGATGGATTGATTCCAGAATGGAAGACATCACGGAATCCATATTGGATGCTGCGGTCAATTCTTCCAAAATATGATTCGTGATCATACGTATGGAGTCATTAAACATACGCCTATCTGTTTTATAAAGTTGTTCTAAGTCAATAAGACGCTCCTTATTCAAGTAATTGTCGAACACGTCTTGACCTCCCGGATATAGTTTGTCATTGATGATAGACTCCCCGTAGAGACGCTTGATTATGGCTTTCTCCGTTTGGGCAATTTCACGGCTTTCAATACGGTAAGAGTTTGATATGAGCTTGTATTGTAAAATTAGAAGGATAGAAAAGCATAGCGTAGCAAGAAGGCGCAATGCTATATCTCGTTGGATAGTGTTGAATATCTTTTTCGTGGTGCGTGCAAAGCTTCTGTATAACATCTTATGGAACGAATTTATGGCATCATTGCTTCGCGCGAATTCTGCTTAATGTAACTTGTGATATACCCAGGTACGAAGCGATAAATCCCAATTTAATCTGATTAACCAATTCCGGCGCACGATCTAACAGATCTTGATAGCTTTCACTCGCTGTTTTAAACAGCTTTGACATGAGCCGATACTCAATTTTGAGTGTTTCTACTTCGGCAAGTTTTCTACCCCAATTGGCTATACCGAGGGTATTGGAAAAGAGAGCTTGCAGTTGAGCGGAATTGATTCTATAGGCTGTGACCGGCTCGAGGGATTGTATCGTTTCATAACCCGGTTTGCCATGTACGTAGCTGTTCAGTGATATAAGACCGTCGCCCGGGAAAGCAAAATCTAAAATGACCTCCCGATCCTCTTTATAATAAAATATGCGGCAAGATCCGGCTTTTAGAAAATAGAGATAACGGGACTTTTTGCCCGTTTCTATAATATTATAGTGTTTGTTAAACACAACTTCTTCGAAAAGCGCCAATAGGGCTTGTTGATCGGGTGCATTAAGCGGAGCGATGCGCTGTATGATGGTTAGGGCGTCCATTTCTTTAATTCCAATTGTTTGCCGTCCCATACGGCATAGGTGCAAGCATGCATCCACTCACCGAGATTAATAATACGGCTGTTTTCCGCTAACTGTATGTCGTAAGCGAGATGACGATGCCCAAAGATAAAATAATTGAAATGCTCCTGCTGCAGCAATTCTTTGGCATACTGAATGAGCCACTCCTGATCTTCTCCTAAAAAGCGTTCTTCATCCAGATTTGCAGCACGGCTATGGCGTGACCACCGCTGGGCGATACCGATACCTAGGTTCGGATGTAATCTCGCAAAAAGCCACTGGCAAACCTTACTTCGAAAAAAAGCTTTGAGAAACTTGTACTTCGTATCTCCAGGACCAAGCCCATCTCCATGGTGTATATAAAATATTTTGCCGTCGAGTTGGAGGATTAATTCATTGTCTACAACACGGGCCTTTAGCTGTTCTTTTAAATAACCGAACATCCACATGTCATGATTGCCTTTAAACAGCGTTATCTCTACGCCGAGATCTGCCAATTCTGCTAATTTGCCCAAAAAGCGGATAAATCCTTTAGGTACTACGGTGCTATATTCAAACCAGAAATCAAAAATGTCACCTACCAGAAAAAGGGCTTTTGCGTCATGCTTGATATGGTCTAACCAGGAGACCAGCTTCCGCTCCCGCTCAATAGAGGTTGTTTTAGATGTGACACCCAAATGAAAATCCGAAGCAAAATATATTTTATCTCTTGTGGACATGATGCCAAAACTAATCAATTTTTGGATAAAGTTACTATTGGCGCAATCCCTCCTTAATATTTAATGCCACATGTAAACTATTCTCGATGCGGGAGAAGTGTAGGGTAGAGGGGCGCATCAAATTTTAAAGTGGCGAGGTTTTGCTTCTTTTTACGGAAAAAAGGAGATAAAAATCCTAACTTGCAATCGGTTAAAAAAATTGGTTATGAATAAAAATTTAGGAATTATGCTGCTGGCATTGGGCTTTACAGCTTGTAACCAGGAGAAAGTTATTGAATCAAAAAACGACATTGTGCTAAAACCTTATCCAAAAACGGAAAAGACAGATCAAAAAGATGATTACTTCGGAACGATTGTTGACGATCCTTATCGCTGGCTGGAGGATGACTTATCCGCTGAAACCAAACAATGGGTAACTGCCCAAAACGAAGTGACACAAGATTATCTAGGTCAGATCCCATTCCGTGATGCCATGCATAAACGCTTGGAAAGTTTGTGGAATTATGAGAAAGAGGGAGCCCCGATTAAGGAGGGAGATTATATCTATTTCTATAAAAATGACGGGCTTCAGAACCAATACGTACTCTGGCGTAAAAAAGGTGAGGATGGAAAAGAAGAAGTTTTCCTCGATCCTAATAAGTTTTCAGAAGATGGTACGAGCTCATTAGCCGGTATATCCTTCTCGAAAGACGGCTCGTTGGTCGCCTACCAGATTTCAGAAGGTGGATCCGATTGGAGAAAAGTAGTCGTTTTGAAAACAGAGGATAAAGCTGTTGTAGGGGATACGTTGATGGATGTTAAGTTTTCGGGATTAGCGTGGAAAGGTAACGAAGGTATCTATTATAGCAGCTATGATAAACCCAAAGAGGGGTCGGCGTTGTCCGCCATGACAGATCAGCATAAATTATTTTTCCATAAGCTAAACACACCACAGGCAGATGATGAACTTGTATTTGGTGGGCCAACTATGCCGCGTCGTTATATTGGTGCCGGATTAACGGAAGACGAACGCTATTTAATTGTGTCGGCGGCGAATGCTACCTCGGGAAATGAGTTGTATATTAAAGATCTTTCCTCTCCTGATGCCGGATTCGTAACGGTAGTGGGTGATATGGACAAAAACCATGAAATTATAGATAATGATGGTTCCAAACTGTTCATCTATACGGAACTTGATGCTCCAAATGGACAGGTGGTAACGGTTGATGCGGCTAATCCACAACCGGAAAATTGGCAAACATTGATTGCTGAAACGGAACAGGCATTATCGCCGACCGTGGGCGGAGGTAAAATATTTGCTAATTATCTGAAAGACGCCGCCTCGCTTGTAAAACAATACGACCGAAACGGGAAGTTGGAAAGGGAAATCGAATTGCCCGGTATAGGTTCCGCAGGTGGATTTGATGCGAAATTAGAAGATAAAGATTTATATTATTCTTTCACGAACTACGTGAATCCGGTCACCATCTATAGGTATGATATTGCATCTGGAAAATCGGAGATTTATAAAGAATCGGCCATTAATTTCGACCCTTCGCAATATGAGTCGAAGCAGGTGTTCTATCCGTCTAAGGATGGCACGAAGATTCCGATGATCATTACGTATAAAAAGGGTATCCAGTTAGACGGGACAAATCCTACGATGCTATATGGCTATGGCGGATTCAATATAAGCTTAACTCCCTCCTTTTCTACCAGTAATATTATCCTGCTGGAGCAAGGTGGAGTATATGCCGTAGCGAACCTCCGCGGAGGGGGAGAATACGGAGAGAGTTGGCACCTTGCAGGTACACAAACGAACAAGCAAAACGTATTTGACGACTTTATCGCAGCAGCAGAATATCTGATTGACCAGCAATACACATCTCCGGAAAAACTGGCTATTGCAGGTGGTTCCAACGGTGGTCTCTTGGTTGGAGCGAGTATGACACAACGTCCGGAGCTCTTCAAAGTAGCTTTCCCGGCAGTTGGTGTGTTGGATATGCTCCGTTACCATAAATTTACGGCCGGTGCTGGCTGGGCATTCGATTACGGTACGTCTGACGATAGTAAAGAAATGTTTGAATATCTGTACGCATATTCGCCTTATCATGCATTGAAACCAGAAACAGCTTACCCAGCCACCATGGTGACAACAGCAGATCATGATGACCGGGTAGTGCCGGCTCATTCATTTAAATTTGCTGCGCGTTTACAAGAGTATCACAAAGGGGATAACCCGGTTTTGATTCGTATCGATACCAAAGCGGGACATGGTGCCGGAAAATCGACTGCGATGGTTATTGCCGAGCAAACGGATAAATGGGCGTTTATGTTCCAGAATATGGGGATTGGCTATAAGGAGATAAAATAAAAAAAA
>Ga0079224_100014504_pt1 | contig 11004 bp, 12 predicted proteins | sample Stecom2015_FD_80414 | JGI IMG/M metagenome (GOLD analysis project Ga0079224, IMG submission 80414) | Agricultural soil microbial communities from Utah to study Nitrogen management - Steer compost 2015 | ecosystem: Environmental > Terrestrial > Soil > Agricultural land | place: USA: Utah...
AACCTTAAACTTCTTGCCAACGAACTGCCTCATGCCATAAATGCCAATATGCTTTTTGATTCCCGTTCGTTGGAACCGCTTTACGAGTTGCAAATGGGAGAAGCAGGAAGCAGTTTTACCTTTGAAGTTGCTCAAAAAAACGGTATTCCCTACAGTCTTATAAACCGAGCAAAAAAGAAAATAGAAAGCGGAAAAGTGCGTTTTGATAAAACGATTGCCAATCTTCAAAAAGAACGGTCACAACTGCGAAAAACCTCCGAATTATTAAAACAGGAGGAGCAAAAAGCACGACAGGAAGGAAAACAATTGGAGGAAGTAAATGCTCGTGTTCAAGAGAAGCTTGAAGATTATCAAGAATTATTTGATGCAAACCAAAAGATGATAACTCTAGGCAGGAAAGTAGATACTCTGGCAGAAAATTTTGCGAAAAACAAAAGAAAAAAACAGCTGATCGATGAATTTATGAAGCTTGTTTTACTTGAAAACAGCAAGCGAAAACCGATAGCTCCCAAGGAAAAGAAAATAGCCAAACAAAAGGAAAAAGAACTTTTAAAAGAGGTTGAAGCAAAAGTGGAAGATATCCGGGAGAAGAAAAAGGAGGAAAAAGAAATTATCAGAAAAGCAACAATAGAAAAGCCTAAAGTGCCTTTAAAAGTAGGTGACAGAGTTAGAATGAAAGACGGCCGAGCTATTGGCACAATTGATAGCATTGAAAAAAATAAAGCTATCGTAAATTATGGAATTTTTACAACCAACGTGAGTGTGGAAGAACTCGAAAAGGTTTAATCCCTTTCGAGTTCTTCAATAAGTTCATCTGTCATTTCCAGATTGTGAAATACATTTTGAACATCATCGTCATCTTCAAATTTTTCTTCGAGTTCGATTATTTTTTTTGCCTGTTCCGCCGGAAGTTGTACGGTGTTTAAGGGCAAATATTCTACTGTAGCATTTTCTACTTCAATCTGAAGCTCTTCCAATGCTTTAGACATATTTCCAAACTCGGTAAAAGGAGTATAAATCTGTATAAAATCTCCTTCGTCTTCTAAAGATTCCAGCCCGTGCTCGATCAGTGAAAATTCTAGTTCTTCCAATTCAGTTGGTACATTAGTTTTGTTAATGGAAAATATCCCTTTTCTTTCAAATAGGAATTCTACCGAGCCATTTTTTCCGAGCTCTCCTCCATTTTTTGCAAAGGTAGCACGAACGTTCGCTACTGTTCTATTCGTATTGTCTGTGGTGCACTCTATGAAAAAAGCAATTCCGTGCGGTCCATAACCTTCAAAGGTCACCTTTTCAAAATGTTCGCCTCCTTCCCCACTCGCTTTCTTTATAGCGTTTTCGATATTGTCTTTAGGCATATTTATTCCTCGCGCATTTGCAATAGCATTCCGTAGAGCAGCATTGGCTTCGGGGTCTGCACTACCTCCTTCTTTAATAGCCACATTTATCTCTTTTATTGCTTTACTAAACAACTTGGAGCGTTTTGCGTCTGCGGCTCCCTTTTTTCGTTTTATGTTAGACCATTTGCTGTGTCCTGCCATAGTATAAAGAATTAATAGAATCTCATTTTTACAAAAATCGTATGAATAAGCTACATTTACAAGCCCGACAATAAAAGCAAGCAACTACTGTGAAAAAAGCTGAAAAAATAATACTTTTTGATGGTGTTTGTAACCTGTGCAATGGGTTTGTTCACTTCGTAATAAAACGGGAAAAGTCGGATATATTTAAATTTGCCGCTTTACAGAGTGATCAAGCAATTGAGTTGCTGGCTCAATATGATTTGATTTCAACAGATATGAAATCTGTTATTCTTATTGATACAGGAAGAAATAAGGCCTTTACCGAATCTTCTGCCGTTCTTCATATTTTCGGCAATCTTAAAGGGCTTTTTCCATTATTGCAGCTATTTTTTATTATCCCAAAATTTATTCGAGATTTTGTTTATCAGCAAATTGCAGTAAACAGGTATCGCTGGTTCGGTAAACGGAATTCTTGCATGCTTCCAACCCCGGAATTAAAAAAGAAGTTCTTGTAAAACCGCAACTCTCAGCAAATTTCTCTATACCTCTAAAGGAGTAGCCACAGGTTTAGAATGGAATAGATAGGTTAAGCACCACATTATCGTAAAAGATGGAATAATGTCTGTATAGGGCAGTAATTCTTCCAAGAAAACAAAGACTGCTGCAAAAGTTCCTTTTTTTCCGGAATACATTTTCTTCATCTTGCGCGCTGCATAGGGTGCCCATAAAAAATCTAAGAAAGGACCTACATAAGGAATAAACATGGTGGTCATCCCTATCAAGTCATAAATGATTCCTTTACGCAACAATTGATATTTACTGTATTTCATCTCAACAATTTCATTCCTCATAGCAAAGCTTGTTCCAATTTTACAAACGTAAAAGTGCATTAAAAAGTGTGTTTATGATTCGGTTCCATATTAAAATTGTAATTTCACCACCCAAACATTTTATATGATTGAGGCAAAAAATATTCATAAATATTTTGATGATCTTTACGTGCTAAAAGGCGTGAATTTACATATCAAAAAGGAAGAAATTGTCACGATAGTTGGAGCCTCGGGAGCCGGAAAAACTACACTTCTTCATATTCTTGGCACACTCGATACTTTTGAAAAAAACAGAAACAGTACGCTCCTTATAAATGGTATAAACGTCGGGACACTTTCGGGCAAAAGGCTGGCGAAATTTAGAAATGAAAATCTTGGATTTATTTTTCAATTTCATCAGTTACTGCCTGAGTTCACTGCTGTTGAAAATGTTTGCATTCCGGCGTTCATAAAAAGAACTCCTAAACCTACAGCTATTAAGAAGGCAAAAGAGTTGCTAACTTTTTTAGGGTTGTCTCATAGGTTTGATCATAAGCCCAATGAACTTTCGGGGGGAGAGCAACAGCGTGTTGCCGTGGCACGGGCACTTGTGAATGATCCTGCTATCATTTTGGCAGATGAACCAAGTGGAAATTTGGATACAGAAAGCGCCGAAAATTTACACAACCTCTTTTTCCGTCTTCGAGATGAATTTGGTCAAACTTTCGTTATAGTAACGCACAATGAAGATCTGGCAGATATGGCAGACCGAAAGCTAACCATGCAAGACGGCGTTATTATTAGAGATTAGTTTATGGAATTTTTAAAATACAAGGATTTTCTTGAGGAAAAAGTTCATCAATATAATACCCCACAGTTTATCCAATCTGACCCCATTCAGATCCCGCATCTCTTTTCACAAAAGGAAGATATTGAAATAGCAGGATTTTTGATTGCAACCATCGCGTGGGGAAATAGAAAAAGCATCATAAATAACGGCAAAATATTGGTTGAGCTCATGGGAAGTTCTCCATATGATTATGTCATGAGTTTTGATGAACAACGTGAAAAGGAGAGATTGTCTCACTTTGTACACCGAACTTTTAATGCAGAGGATTTAAATTATTTTCTGAAGGCACTGCAACATATTTATACCCGGCATCAAGGTATGGAAGCTGTTTTTAAGAAATATGCAAAAGCCGATACGCTCCAGCCTGCCATTCACGAATTTAAAAATATCTTTTTCGAACTCCCCCATCTCACCAGAACATTAAAGCACGTGAGTGATCCATTAAAAAACTCAGCTGCCAAGAGAATCAATATGTTTCTGAGATGGATGGTAAGAAAAGATAAAGCAGGTGTTGATTTTGGTATTTGGTCTTCCTTAAACGCCGCTCAATTATCTTGTCCGTTAGATGTACATAGCGGAAGAGTGGCACGCAAACTTGGGTTATTAAAGAGAAAACAAAATGATGCAAAATCACTTCAAGAATTGGATAACAATTTGAGAATAATGGATTTAAAAGATCCCGTAAAATTTGATTATGCCCTATTTGGGTTAGGAATTTTCGAAAACTTTTAAAAATTCTTTGTGGTTATAATTATTTTTATTGTGTTAATAAAACACTAAATTAATTTGTAGCTTTACCTTATAAAAACAGCAAACCTAAAAAAGTCTCATGTCAGTTCCCGGTGCCATCTCCCTCACTCCCGGATCCGTTGAAAGGGTCATTGATGTGAAATCGAATTACTTTCTTGACATTCTGCCGGAAAGGGATTTCGATCAAATTACTTATTTAACCAGTAATCTCTGTAAAGCCCCCATTTCACTCATTACTATTAATGATTCCAAGGAAATCCTTTTGAAGTCACAGTTTGGTTTAGATTATGTAGATGTCCCTGATGATATTTTCGACTTTTGCCAAGAGACCATTTCGAGCGATGAGGATATTTTCATGATATCAGACATCACAGCCCATGAAAAATTCAAAACCAATGGATTTGCGCAAAAAACAGGAATTGTTTTTTATGCCGGGGTACGTATTGTAAATCCGAATGGAAAAATTTTAGGCACTTTGTGCATTTTTGACAGGAAAAATCGCAAACTTTCCAAAAGACAACGAAACGGATTGTTTTCACTGTCTTATCAAACCTCGCGTCTCTTCAAGGTTAGAAAATATAGCCGAACCATGTTGCAAGCACAGGAAGAGCTTAAAGAAAGGAATGAGGAATTAAAAAACTTTGCCGGGGTGGTTTCTCATGATATGAAGATGCCGCTGGCGAATATAATTCTCACTTCTGACATTCTTAGGAGCAAATATGGATCACAATTGGATGAGCAAGGACAGGAATATTTAGGATATCTAAAGCAGTCTGCTTTAACTTTGAGTGATTACATCAGCGGTATTCTAGAACATTATGAAAGCGATAAAACAGCTGCCGGAAGAAAAGAAATTTTTGACAGCAATGATCTCTTTGAAGAAGTGATTGATCTTCTGGCAATAAGCAGTGATTGCGATATCAATTTTCCCGAAACGAATCTCGAATTGAATGCCAATAGAATCGCCATTCAACAGATTCTGATCAATCTGCTAACCAACAGTCTTAAATATTGTGATAAAGAGACCGTCAAGATCGATATTAATGTCGGAGAAAACGGAAGTTTCTATGAGTTCAGCATTGCTGATAACGGACAAGGAATCCATCCCAATGACTTGAATCGGATTTTTGATCTCTTTGCCACTACTTCTAATCATGACAGAAATGGTCGGAAAGGAAACGGTATCGGATTATCCACGGTCAAAAAATTGGTGAAAAAATTAGACGGAGATATTCAGGTATCCTCCACCGTTGGAGAAGGGACAACTTTTGAATTTACCGTAAAGAAGTGAATGAACTTTTAATAGCGCCTTTGTATAGTTGAAGGCTATTCCTATCTTTGGCGATTATTTGAAAAGATGCAGTTTAAAAACCCTGAGATACTTTACGCCCTCTTTTTACTGCTTATCCCCATTGTTATTCACTTATTCCGGCTTCGTCGCTTTCAAAAAGTAGCATTCACCAATGTTGCTCTTTTAAAAAAAGTTGTCATTCAAACCCGGAAAAGTTCGCAGATCAAAAAATGGATCACCCTTTTCCTTCGCTTATTTGCGCTTGCCACCCTGATTTTAGCTTTTGCCGGACCCTTTTTTCCAAAAGACCATTTGGCTGCGAATGAGGTGGATATGGTGATTTATATTGATAATTCATTTAGCATGCAAGCTCCCGGTGCAAAGGGGACATTGCTCGAAGGTGCACTACAGGAATTATATAAGGAATCTAAAGAAAATACTACTTTTCATTGGTTTTCAAATGACATCGAAAAACGAAATGTTTCTTCAGCTGATTTTAAGAACGAAATTTTGAAACTCGGCCACAGCGCCAAAACACTTACTCCACAAGAAGTAATCCTCACCGCAGAAAAGATTCTTTCATCTTCGACAGGAAAGACAAAACAATTAATTTACTTATCCGATTTCGCAAATTTGGATGAGTTTCCGTCTCTTCCGGAACAATTGCGTGTAGATGTGGTGCAGTTAAAACCCATAAAAGTGGCGAATATTGCCATAGATACTGCATTTATAACTTCAATTTCTACAGAAAAAATGAAGTTAGAAGTAGTAATTTCAAAGCAGGGAGAAAGCGCCTCTGAAGTTCCTGTTTCTGTTTATGACGGTCACCAACTCCTTGGAAAATCAATGGCATCTATCGGACCGGAAGGAAAGGCATCTTTGGAATTTGAAATAGACGCCAACAAAGAAATTGACGGACGCATTGAAATCACAGATCCTGATCTCACCTTTGACAATGAGCTTTTTTTTACGATTGGAAAACCATCTAAGATCAAGGTTTTGACTATTAATGAAAGTGATTCCGGATTTTTGCGAAGATTGTTTGATGATGAGCGATTTGAATATCAGGAAGCCTCTGCCAAAGCTCTAGAGTTTTCCTTAATTCCAACACAAAATCTTATCATTCTCAACGAATTGGAAGAAATTCCCGGAGCCTTGAGTGCTGCATTAAATTCCTTTACTGACGGCGGCGGAAGTCTTCTTGTGATTCCGAATAAAGAGTCTTCTGTACAAAGCTATAATTCTTTTTTCACGCATCAGAAATTAGGGAGTTTTGGCTCCCGACGTGATCAAGAAAAGAAAATAACTCAAATTGTTTTCGGACATCCTCTTTATGCTGAAGTTTTTGAAAAAGAAGTTCAAAATTTTCAATATCCTTCCGTGCAACGGTATTTTGATTTTCAATCCGGCGGCACTCCTGTTCTTTTATATGAGGACAACAAGCCATTCTTAATCCAAAAAGAAAAAACTTTCATTTTTACGGCAGCATTAAATAGGGAAAATTCCAATTTCGCCAACTCTCCTCTTATTGTGCCTACTATATATAATATGGCCTTGCACAGTCTGCCTCTCCCAAAGTTATATTATATCATTGGTGCCGCAAATCAAATTGCCATTCCCGAAGTTCCCGGAATTAACGAAATATTGGAATTGCGAAAAGGTGAAGATGCTTTTTATCCATTGCAACAAACTAAGGCCACTCATGTGCTGCTCACTACTGATGAACTGCCTGCCACAGCCGGATCTTATGAGGTAGTCCTGAATAAAGAAGTTATGCAGCAGCTGAGTTTCAACTATAACAGAGACGAAGGAATGCTTCATTATGCAGATGCTACCAACTGGGACGGTGTGCAATTTCATAAAGACATTCCCAAACTGTTTTCCGATGTATATGAATCTGATTCCGACGGCGGACTTTGGAAATGGTTCGTTATTTTTGCACTGGTTTTTTTACTGTGTGAAATGCTTGTTTTAAAATTTTTGAAATAGGCCAACTTTAGTTTTTTAATTATGAAAATCCTCCTGAAAAACGCCACCATCATCGATGAGAACTCCCCACATCATCTCAAAGAAGCTGATATTCTTATTGCCGATGGGGTGATTCAAAAAATTAATTCCGGTCTTTCTGTCTCGGGAGATACTCGGGAGCTTATTTTAAAAAATCTTCACGTATCTCCGGGATGGATTGACAGCAGTGTCTCTTTTGGAGAACCGGGATATGAAGACCGGGAAACAATCCTCAATGGGTTGCGAACAGCTGCTCTTAGCGGTTTCACACAAGTAGCTGTCAATGCAAACACCTCCCCCATTGCCGATACCAAAGGAATCATCAATTTTATCAAGTCTAAAGCTTTTGGAAATGCGGTAGATCTTTTGCCTGTGGCAGCACTCACCATAGGGAGCAAAGGAATTGATCTTGCCGAGCTGTATGATATGAAAAGTGAAGGTGCCATTTCCTTTTATGATTATAAGAAACCTATTGAAAACGCTAATCTTCTTAAAATAGCTTTACAATATTCAGAAGCATTTGACGGATTGGTACAGTCTTTTCCTTTTGAAAAATCGGTTGCGTCCAAAGGTTTTGTCAACGAAGGAGAAAACAGTACAAAGCTGGGGCTTAAAGGAATTCCCGGCTTCTCTGAAGAACTTCAAATTGCAAGAGATTTAAAAATATTGAGCTATACCGGAGGTAAATTGCATATTCCTACCATTTCCACCCGCGAATCGGTTCAACTGATTCGGGAGGCTAAGCACAACGGACTAAACGTGACCTGTAGTGTGGCCATTTTCAATCTGATGCTTACTGATGATGTTTTGGAAACTTTTGATACCAACTACAAACTTCTCCCTCCCCTTCGGCTTCAGGAAGATATAAATGCCTTGTTAGATGGACTGGCAGATGGAACAATTGACGGGGTCACTTCAGATCATAATCCCATAGATGTAGAACACAAAAAGGTGGAATTTGATCAGGCGTTTTATGGCAGTATCGGATTGGAAAGCTGTTTTGGTGCTTTAAATAAAATGGTAGGTACTGAGAAGGCAGTGAAGTATTTAACAGGTTTATCGGCTGTTTTCGGACAAGAAAAGATGGCTATAAAGGAAGGCTCTCAAGCCAATTTATCTCTTTTTGATCCGGACCTATCCTGGAAGTTGACCGAAAAAGATTTATTTTCTTTTTCTAAAAATGCAGCGCTTTTAAACAAGGATTTAAAAGGAAGAGCTTATGGTATAATTTCCAACAATCAAATTGTTTTAACAGAATGAGGTCTTTCTCCCCAAGACAAATTGCGATGTTAGCTTATCTTCCTTTTGTAGGTTTTTTAATTGCATTTTCTATTAACACCGAAGTGAAATCTCCTTTTGCCACCTGGCATATAAAAAATATGTTTGGGTTGTTTATTATGTTTTTTGTGGCTCTGGTAGTCCAGTCTCAGATAGATCCTTTAGCGGGAGACATCCTTTGGTTTATAACTTTAATTTTATGGATTTTCTCTTTTGTCAGGGCAGCCCAACGAAAAGAAACCGCGATTCCGTGGTTGAGTAGTAAATTTCAGACGTGGTTTTCGTTTTTAAACTGATGATTTAAGAGTGCTAAAGTTGAGAATCCTTTATTTTTACAATTATGAAAAAACATCATTTGCTTTTAGAACATAATTATCGTCCTGCTCAATCCGATGCTACACATCCGCCTGCAATTATTATGCTGCATGGTTTTGGAAGTGATGAGCACGATTTGTTTTCTTTTGCCTCAGAATTACCGGCAGAATATGCCATTTTTTCATTTCGGGCGCCCATACGTTTGGAGCCCTATGGAAACGCCTGGTATAATATCTATTTTGATCATCCCCAAGGAAAATTCAGCGATGATAAACAGGCTATAGCGTCCCGAGACTTGGTGGCGCGCTGTATTGATGAAGTAGTTGATAATTATAAAGTAGATCCATCCAACATAACTTTAATCGGATTTAGTCAAGGAACTATTTTAAGTTTTGCAGTGGCACTGAGCTATCCTGAAAAAGTGAAAAATGTAATCGGGCTGAGTGGTTATGTAAATGAAGACATTCTTGTTCCCGATTATCGTGAAAAGGACTTTAGTAAATTGAATATTTACACTTCTCATGGAACGACAGATCAAGTTATCCCTATCTCATGGGCGCGAAAGTCAGCACCTTTTTTCAGCAATTTGGGAATCGATTGTAAATATTCCGAATTTCCCGTAGGTCATGGCGTGGCTCCTCAAAATTTCCAGGAATTAAAGCAATGGCTTGCGACACATCGCTAATCAGCGAGGGTAAATAAAGGAAGACAAGTTTTCGAAATGGATATCTCCATTCTGGTCCAGCGTATATTGGAGCAGCAGTTCGCCCCAGTAGGTGCCGTCAGTAAAATCTGCAAGAATCCATTTATGATTTAAAAACTTGATCTTGTTTATTTTCATTCCTCCAGTCTGCCCTTCAAAAGGTACTAGAGGATTGCTTCCCGATTGCAAATTTTTATCATAAATCCGATCGCTGATATAGGCTTCGATTTCATTAGCCTCATAGCCCATACTCTCGAAATACGTCATCGCGTTGTCGTTTCCTTGGAGCGTGAAATAATCCAATTCATCCAACTTGGTTGTCAAGCTGTCTCTTGCTTTTGTGGCATTTTCTAATTTGGAACTTAGGCCCTCAATTTGTTTTTCTTGAGATTCGAAGATGCTCTTCTCGTTCATATATTGAAAAATGAGCAACAATACAGCAAAGAGGAAAAGATAAAGAAAGATTTGGCGTTTCATTTCAGTTACAAAGTTAGAGTCAGAGAATCGTACGCAATATGCACATTTTTTGGTAAACGCTTTTCAACATCGGCATGAAAACCCATAACGTGGCTGATATGCGTGAAATAGGTTTTTTGTGGATTTATCTTTTTAGAGAAATCCAATGCCTCACTTAAGGTAAGATGCGAATAATGGGGTTCTTCCCGCAGCGCATTTACTACTAAAATCTTTGTCCCGTAGATTTTTGCCATTTCTTCTTCGGCAATTGTTTTCATGTCTGTTAGGTAGGTAAAATCGTCTATTCGGAATCCTAATACCGGCAAAGTATCGTGATAAGCTTCAACGGGAATAATTTCTTTTCCTCCGAGAATAAAAGGCGTGTTTTTGGTTATAGGAAATTCTGCAACACTAGGGGCTCCGGGATATCGATTCTCAGTAGCAAAAATATAACCGAAGCGTTCGCGCAGAGAGTCTAACACCCTCGGATGGGCGTAAAAAGGCATTTTCCCTTGCATGAAATTATAAGGACGAATATCATCCAGACCGGCAGTATGATCGGCATGTTCGTGAGTAAAAAGAATGGCATCTACTCGACTTACATTTTCGCGAAGCATTTGTTGTCTAAAATCGGGACCACAGTCAATAACAAGTGTAAAATCCTCCCATTCCACCAGAATCGAAACTCGCAATCTTTTATCTCTTGGATCTGAACTAAGGCACACCGGGTGTGTGCATCCGATTACGGGAATCCCTTGTGAAGTGCCGGTGCCGAGAAATGTAACTTTCAATAGTGAGGTTTTGTTGATTGGCATACAAATGTAACAAGTTACATCTAAAGTTGTTTTATATATTCCGAAGCAATCCGAAAAGTCAGTTTAGAACAAATGGCAGATTTTGAGAAAAAATTCATCACTACCACTCTGCCATGCAAGATTTTGAACCGGATTTATTTGAGCCATGGCATGGAAAGCAGATAAAATCATAAAAAAGAGAAAGTATTTTTTTGACTTCATAGTTCC
>Ga0079224_100014505_pt1 | contig 11004 bp, 9 predicted proteins | sample Stecom2015_FD_80414 | JGI IMG/M metagenome (GOLD analysis project Ga0079224, IMG submission 80414) | Agricultural soil microbial communities from Utah to study Nitrogen management - Steer compost 2015 | ecosystem: Environmental > Terrestrial > Soil > Agricultural land | place: USA: Utah...
TACACCGACAAGCTGCCGGAGATGATCAGTCCGCGCACCGGGCGCATCCATACCTCTTATCACCAGGCGGTAGCTGCCACCGGCAGGCTGTCGTCGTCCGACCCCAACCTGCAGAACATCCCGGTGCGTACCGCCGAGGGGCGCCGCATCCGCCAGGCGTTTATTGCGCCACCGGGCTACCAGATCGTGGCGGCGGACTATTCGCAGATCGAGCTGCGCATTATGGCGCACCTGTCCGGCGACACCGGCCTGCTGCGCGCCTTTGCGCAAGGTGAGGATATCCACCGCGCTACGGCGGCTGAGGTGTTTGGCGCCGCAGTCGATGAGGTGAGCCACGACCAGCGCCGCTCGGCCAAGGCCATCAACTTCGGCCTCATCTATGGCATGTCGGCTTTCGGCCTGGCGCGCCAGCTCGGCATCGGGCGCGGCGAAGCGCAAACCTATGTCGACCTGTACTTTGCACGCTATCCGGGCGTGAAGGAGTTCATGGAGCGCACACGTACTGAGGCGGCAGCGCACGGTTTCGTCGAGACCCTGTTCGGCCGGCGTCTATACCTGCCCGAAATCAATGCCCGCAACGGCCAGCGCCGTCAGGCCGCCGAGCGCGCCGCCATCAATGCACCGATGCAGGGTACCGCCGCCGATATCATCAAGCGTGCGATGCTGACCGTCGACGCATGGTTGAATGCGGACGGGCCCGACGCGCGCATGATCATGCAGGTACACGATGAGCTGGTGTTCGAGGTGGCGCAGGAGCAGGTTGAAAGCTTTCTGCCGGAGATCATCCAGCGCATGAGTGCGGCAGCCGAGCTGGCGGTGCCACTGCTGGTAGAGGCACGCGCCGGAAATAGCTGGGACGAGGCACACTGACATCGCGAAACTTATTGCGCAGGTGTCAGTCGGACTATCGTGGCGATGCCACCGCTGAACGGGTATCCAAGGGCTTGTTCAGTGATTCTCCAGTGTGTACCAAAAGAGCTGGTAGCCTGGCGCGTAACTCCCCAAAAGCGCGCCGGGCTTTTTTTTTTGCTTCTCTACGGCTCCGGATGGTTCTGCTCCGCATTTATCTCCAGTTCTGGCGGTGCGATCTGCAGCCATCCGTCGAGATGTCGTTGCAACTGCTCCAGCCCGAGATTATTCAGCGAAGAAAACAATTGCGCTGTTGCGATCAGCGCCTTGCGTGCCTGCAGCGTCTTCTGCACACCCAGCAATGCGCTCTTGGCGGTGCCGAAGTTGAGCTTGTCGGCCTTGGTCAGCAGGACGTGGGTGGGCATGGCGCTGCGCTCGGCCCACTCCAGCAATTGCATGTCGAAGGGTTGCAGCGGGTGTCGCACGTCCATCATCAGGACCAGTCCGCGCAAACTGACGCGCTCACTGAGGTACGCCTCCAGATGGCGCTGCCATTCCAGCTTCACGGCCACGGGAACCTTGGCAAAGCCGTAGCCCGGCAGGTCGACCAGTCGCCTGGTGTCATCGAGCGCGAAGAAGTTCAACAACTGCGTTCGCCCGGGGGTCTTGCTGGTACGCGCCAGCTTGCGATTGTTAGTCAGGGCATTGATCGCGCTCGACTTGCCGGCGTTGGAGCGGCCGGCGAACGCGACCTCGGCACCCGCATCCGCGGGGCATTCGCGCAGGGTCGGCGCACTTTTCTAAAAGCTGGCTCGGCGATAATCAATGGTCGCTGGAGAGGGTTCAGACATAATGGATACCGAAGGCGGGGATAGTGATTCGTTGCGACGCCAGTTATAATGCCGCGGTTTTTTGTGCGGGTACTGATTGCACGCTGCGCGCGCCCAACAGGCCGCATCATACCCGCCGCTCGGAGTCTTCAGTAAGAGGTGTGTTCTTGAAAAGGCTGTTTGTGTGCGTGGTTTTCACGATGGCGTCTACGATGGCTGTGGCTGATCAGGCTGTAATCGACCGCTACAACCGGAGCTGCTCCGCCTGTCACGCCGCTGGCATAGTCAAGGCCCCCAAGACCGGGTCGGCGGAAGCGTGGAGGCCGCGCCTCGCGAAGGGCATGGATACATTGGTGCTTAGCGCCAAGAAAGGCATGGGCGCGATGCCCCCGCGCGCGCTGTGCAACGATTGCACCGATGCGGACTACAAGGCATTGATTCAATACATGGCGACGCCGAAGAAATAACGTCAACCTGCGCCCGATGGGCCACATCAACTGTGTTCGAGTGTGAATTCAATGAAAAAAGTTTTAATGATCGGTGCGATTGTGCTGGGCGCGACCAGTCAGATGGTTTTTGCCGCTGGCGATGCTGCTGCCGGCAAGGCCAAGACTGCAGCCTGTGTTGCCTGCCATGGAGCGGACGGCAACAGCGCGGCTCCGACCTTTCCGAAGCTGGCTGGGCAGAGCGAGCGCTATGCCCTCAAGCAGCTGCAGGACATCAAGACCAATGTGCGCGTGGTGCCTGAGATGACCGGGCTCCTCGACAACCTGAGCGATCAGGACTTGGCAGATATCGCCGCCTATTACGCGTCGCAGAAAAACTCGACCAACCAGGCCAAGAAAGACACCATCGCCAAGGGCGAGCAGATTTTCCGGGGCGGTATTCGCGACAGAGGCATACCTGCTTGCGCGGCCTGCCATTTACCCGATGGCGCTGGCAATGCGATGGCCGGCTTCCCGCGTCTGGGCGGTCAGCACGCCGACTATGTGGCCAAGCAGTTGAAGGGATATCGCGCCGGCGCTGATGGCGATGAGGCCGGCCGCACCAATGACGGCGACTCGAAGATGATGCGCAGCATCGCAATTCGTCTTACCGACAGTGAAATTACCGCGCTGGCGAACTATATTTCCGGCCTGCACTGAGCCGCGTCAGCACAACAAAAGGTGGCCGTGAGCCACCTTTTTTATTGGCACGAAGGAGTAACACGATGATTCGGTCCGCAGTTTTCGTTGTTTTGTTCGCGCTATTGGCGCCCTTTACGGCCGCACAAGTGCCGGCCACTCTCGCGTTCACGGAAGGGGTGCATTATTTTCCGCTGGAGCAGCCGATCCGCCCGCGCAATCCGGAAAAAATCGAAGTGGTGGAGGTGTTCTGGTACGGCTGCTCGCACTGCTTCCATATCGATCCGTTGATAAAAGCCTGGGAGAAGACGATCGGCCCCGATGTCGACTTTCAACGTCTGCCGGTGATCTGGAACAGCGTCACCGAGCTGCACGCGCGCGCTTTCTATGCGGCACACGCGCTCAACGCCTTCGAGCGTTTGCACGAACCCCTGTTCACTGCATTGAACGAGCAGGGCAACCCGCTTAATTCGCCGGAGCGCATTCAGAAGCTGTTCGCCAACTACGGGATTACCGCGGATCAGTTCAATAAGGCATTTAATGCCTTTGGCGTTACCAGCCAGGTCAACCAGGCGAAATCGCGCACCTTGAGCTACCGTATCGAGGGCACGCCGGAGTTGATCGTTGCCGGCAAATATCGAGTCAGCGGGCGAGGTTTCAGTGGCCCGGGCTTCAGCGAGCACACGACACATGAAAACATGCTCAAGGCTGCCGATTTTCTGATCGCGAAAGAGCGCCGCGAACGCACAAAATAAGAATACCTACGAGTAGATCAAATGGTTTTGATTGCGACGGAACACGATAAGCAACGCGCAGAGGCGGACAACCTAATCCCCCTCTTCTGCCGGGCCCTGTCGCGTCTTGCGGTTGCGGCCCATGGTATCGATGCGCGGCTCGACGAATTGCTCGCCGAACTGCGGCAACTACTTCGACGAGATATCGACGATCAGCAACAGCTGGCACAGCTGATCGACACTATCGATGCGCGCATCAAGCATGTCGATGATGCGCGCGACGATCACGCGCAGGTAGTGCAGCAGTCGCTGCAGAAACTGATCGAACAAATGTTGGCGCTGAAACCGGACAGCGATCTTTCGAAAGAGCTCAAGGCATCACTTAAGCAGCTCAAGCACGATATCACCGAAGAAGACCAGCTGCGCCTGCTGAAGCGGCTCCCAATCCTGCACGGCAGAGTGCTCCACGGCTTGGCGAGTAATCCGGCGGGTGGCGGGCTGCTATCGCGATGGTTCTTTCGCAGTGGCGAAACGGCCGCGGTGTCGGGGAATCCAATAGAGTCGGAGCCCGAGCTGCAGTCCGCTTCAATCATCGCCCCCGTTGCGGTAGTGCCGGATTCGATTGTTTGCGCTGATTTTGCGGTGAAGGGGCCGAATGAAATCGGTGCCGGGTCTGCGGATGACTCGAATGCCGGGCCTGCCTTCACACGAATCAGCACCGCCGTGTGCGAGGTGCTCGATGATTTGCTGAAACAGATCGTCCCACCGCCCAGCGTCAGCGACAACTACCGTCTTGCGCGCGAACAGATCGTTAAAGGCCTCAATTGGTACGAGCTGGTTTCCACGCTCGAGCAGATCAGCGTGATCGTGCTTGCATCACTGAAGCGCGATCAGGGCGAATTCAGGGAGTTCCTACAGGGCATCAATCAGCGCCTTGGCGATGCGCACAATGTGCTGGAATCTTCGCGCCTCAGCCAGAGTCAGCGCGCACAGGCCGACGCCACACTGAACGACAGGGTGCGCTGTGAAGTGGCGGAAATTCAGGTCAGTGTACAAACGGCTTCTCAGCTCGACGATTTAAAACATGAAGTGGCGCTGCGGCTGGAGAGTGTTGTGGGCGCACTGGATGTGCACCGGTCGTCCGAAGCGTTGCGCCAGCGGGAATTGGAACAACAGCTGACGACGTTGACGGCGCGGTTGCAGGAGATGGAGCTGCAGTCGCAGGCGATAGAGGGGCGTCTGGTTGAGCAGCAGCGGCTGGCCTTGCTGGATATGCTCACGCAGCTGCCAAATCGACAGGCCTACGAGCAGCGCCTGCTAGAAGAGTACGAGCGCTGGAAACGTTACGCGCGGCCCCTCGCTCTCGCGGTATGCGACATAGACAATTTCAAATCGATCAACGATACGTTTGGCCATCTCGCCGGCGACAAGGTGCTGCGCATCATCGCCCGGACGCTGACTCAGCGCCTGCGAAAAACTGATTTCATTGCGCGTTTCGGCGGTGAGGAGTTCGTCATACTGATGCCGGAAACCGATCGACAGGGCGCATTGCAAATCATCGAAGCGATTCGCGAAGCGGTAGCGAGCTGCCCGTTTCATTTTCGCGATGAGCCGTTGTCGATCACGCTGTCGGCCGGCATCGCCGAATTTGCCGATACGACATCGCCGGAGGCCATCTTCGAGCGCGCCGACACCGCGCTCTATCAGGCCAAACAGAACGGACGCAATCGCTGCGCCGTCGCCGCCTGATTCAGTTTTAGCTCAAGGCAACTCAGAGTAGTAGCCCACCGTCTCAGGACTGAATCTGCCCCAGGTTGGCGTGGATGACAGCGCCATTGATGGCCGGGCTTTCAGCGCAGAAATAAACCGTGCGCGCGATCTCGTCGGGCCGGATCAAGCGCTTCTGTGTCACGCCAGCCGCAATCGCCGCCAATACGTCCTCGCTGTTGCCGACATGGGCGCGCAGCATTTCGGTATCGGTAAATCCCGGGCACACGCATGCGGTATGAATACCGGTGCCGGCCAAATCCTGGCAGGTCGACCGCATCAGCCCGACCAAGGCGTGCTTCGATGTGACATAGGCGCAGCTGTTGGCCACCGCAATTTCGCTCAGCGTCGATCCGATATAAATAATCGATGAGCCAGAGCGCATGGCCGGCAGCAGTAGATGTCCGAGCTGAGCCGGCGCAACTACGTTGATTTCGAGCGTGCGCCGAAATGCGTCAGCGGAAAATTCCGCCAGCGAATCGTGAATGTTGGCCGCGGCGTTATGCACCAATACCAGCTGATCGGCATCGACCACCGCCGGCAGCAGCTCCGCTGTAATCCGCTTCTGCCAATCATTGCCGCCGAGGTCGACGGCGAGGTGCTGCACATTTGCCGCCTCGATATGAGAGCGGGCGAGATTGAAAACCGTAAAGCCGCGCTCGGAAAAATATTGCGCGGTGGCAAATCCGATACCGCGGCTGGCGCCGGTGATGACGAGAACTTTTTTCATGGAGAATCCGTGAATCCGAGGTAGCGCTACATCCAGTCGCTGATCAGGAAGCCGACGCCGAAATTTTGGGTGCGGTGATCGTAATCGATAAGGCTGGCACCGTAGCCGTTGAAGTATTTGATATAGCCCTTGAGCTTGGTGCCGCCGATTGGAAAGCTGTACGCCACTTCGAAAGCACTTTTGTTATCGCCGCGCAGATTGTTGCGCGTCATCATGCTCAGCGTCTGGTCGTGATCGACCTGATAAATGCCGCGCAATTCAAAATGACCGAGGTAATGCTCGATATCCGGATTATCGTCGCCGTCGAGGTCATCGGGATCGCGCTTTTTGTCCTCGGGCAAGCGATACCATGGCGATAGGGACACTACCAGATTGTCCTTCTCCCAGATGCTGTTGAAGATGACGCGATTCCAGCTGCGCGACAGTTCATTGCCACGCCCATTCGATTGATGGTTGAGAATGAACTGATTGGCCGAATTGCGCAGGCCAAAAATTTGCCAGCGGTTTTCCAGCGTAAAAATCAGTTCGGGCTCGTGATTGGTTTCCCGGAACGGCGCTGACACCTTGCTGTTGTACGCCTGCCAGAAGGAGTGATTGGTATAGGCGAACGACAAGTGTCCGTTATCACCGAGGAGGCCTTCGGCAACCAGCACCTTGAGGCTCAGCTGAAACTCAACTTCGGTGCGTTGCAGATGTCCATCGCCGTAGTTGTTGAACAATTCCTTGTTGGGCTTGGTGGTGTAACTGAACGGCAACAAATAGTTGGGCCGATGCGGCGTCAGCACGAAGGGGTTGTCATGGCTGTAGCGCTCGAGCGCCAGGCGCTTTTCGACCGCGCCTTCGGTATTGGCGGTGGCGACTTTCTCGGCTGCCGTCGTCGGCTCGCCGGGCATTTGCGACAAGCGCTCGGTACACAGTGCGCGCAATTCGCCCACCTGCGTCTGCGCAGTCGCCGACTGCACTGCATGGAGCAGGCACTCTTCCATTGTTTCGGCGTGTGCGCCGCCGACCGCGGTGATCGCGAAAAAGGATTGCACCAATTTGCCAACGCGTTTCATCGGTGGACTCCTGTAAATGACCCGCGAGTTTAATGACATTTGCCAGCCGCAGCCACACGCTTGGCATTGCGCGGGTGTTAGTCAACAATGCCTGCTATCGAGAACCGAGGACGCGATTATGGTACGCAAAGCGATTGTCACTGCTGCTGGAGTGTTGATGCTGCTGGCTATCGCACCCGCGTATTCGGCCCTTGACGACGAGCTCCCCGAGCTTACGCAAACCTGGGCGAAGGTGCGCTACGAAGACGAAGGCGATCAGCGTAAACAAAAAATGCGCGAGCTGATACGGCAAGCAGACGCCCTTGCCGAGAACTACCCCGCTGAGGCCGACAGTCATTTATGGGCGGGCGTACTGCGTTGCTCGCTGGCCGAAGTCGAAGACAAACTCGAAGCATTGCGCCTGGTGAAAGACTGCCGCACCAATCTCGAGCGCGCACTAGCCATGAATCCGGCCACCGAGGACGGCTACGTCTACGCGGTGCTCGGCACTCTCTACGCCAAGGTTCCAGGCTGGCCACTGGCGTTCGGCGACAAAAAGAAAGCGGAAGAATTACTGCAGAAAGGCGTCGCCGTTGCTCCACAGGGCATGAACACAAATTATTTCTATGCAAAATTTCTGTATGAGCAGGGCAATATGAGCGGCGCGCTCGACTATATCGAGCGCGCCGCGAAGGCGACGCCACCCTATCCCCCCGAGCAGTCGCTGCCGGTCGCGGTTCGCCAGCGCGAAATTCGCGAGCTCAACGATAAAATAAAATCCGGCTTGTAGCCCGGATTGCATACCGGGGGTTCCTGCTGGGACCAGCCCGACTTTCCGCAGCCACAATGCTTGGGCCGTGCAGCCCGGCACGGCCGCAGGTGCTGCGGGTAGCACCGTCATTCGTCCACAACTGTCATTACTCTGCGGAGAAAATACTATGCGATTGGGAAAAGGTCGTGCGAGTAACAACGTGGAGGATCGTCGCGGCCAGTCCGGGCGCGGTCGCGGCATCAGTGGCGGCGGCATTGGTATCGGCACCCTAGTTATCGCCTTGGCGGCGTGGTACTTCGGCATCGATCCGCGGGTTGTACTCGAAGGTGCCGAACAACTGCAGCAGTCGTCGATCGATACCGCGCCTGCGGAGGCGCCGCCAACCGATGATGCGCAGGCCCAATTCGTGTCGATGGTGCTGGCCGATACCGAGGATACGTGGCGCGCACTTTTCGCAAAGGGCGGCAAACAATACAGCGATCCCAAGCTCGTGCTGTTCACTGGCAGTTATCCCACCGCTTGCGGAATGGGCGCCGCCGCGATGGGGCCGTTTTACTGCCCCGCCGACCACAAGATGTATATCGACCTTGGGTTTTACGAGGAACTGCAAACGCGCTTTCAGGCGCCCGGCGATTTTGCACAGGCCTATGTGATCGCACATGAGGTGGGCCACCACGTGCAGAATCTGCTCGGCATATCCGCCGAGGTGCAGCAGATGCGCGGGCGCGCGGATAGCGCCGAGAGCAACGCCCTCTCAGTCCGGCTTGAATTGCAGGCCGACTGCTTCGCCGGACTTTGGGCGCATCAGGCGAATCGCTCGAGGCAGGTGCTCGAACAGGGCGATGTCGAGGAGGCGTTGCAGGCCGCCACAGCGATTGGCGATGACACTCTGCAACGGCGGACGCAGGGCTACGCCGTTCCCGAATCGTTTACTCACGGTAGCGCCGAGCAGCGCGTGCGCTGGTTCAGGCGAGGTCTTGAAGAAGGCTCGATCGAAGCGTGCGATACCTTTGCGAAAACCGCCGCGCTATAACCATCAAGGGTGTCTCAGCGCGGCGGCACGGCGATGGCGTTGGGTTCGTACATTGGGATATTCGCCTCCTGCAGCCGCCGCAGCAGTTGGAACAGGATCTGGCTGCGCACGCCGTAGGAAAGGCGCGGGCTTGCAACAAAAGCGGTGGCCTTGAACAGCATGCGTCCGCCGCTGACATCGTCCATAAACACCGACGGCGCCGGGTCCTTCAGCACCTCGGGGTGCGCGGTCAGCAGTTCGAGGAGGATCGCCTGCACGCTGGCGGCGTCGGTGTGCAGCGGCATCGGCACCAACAGGTTTACCAGTCCCTCTGCGGTGGGGTTGGTGCGGTTGCGCACGACCTTGGTGATCAGCTCCGAGTTAGGCACGAGGATGGTGACGCGATCGCCGGTACGGATCTCGGTGGTGCGCACGTTGATGCGACGCACATCGCCCTCGGCATCGCCGACCACTACCCAGTCGCCGACCTTGACCGGGCGCTCGACCAGCAGGATCAGGCCCGATACGAAGTTCTGGACGATCGCCTGCAGGCCGAAGCCAATGCCTACCGACAGCGCGCTGGCGATCCATGTCACCTTTTCCAGCCCGACGCCGACCGCCGACAGCGCCATGGCAATGGCGAGGATGACGCCGGCGTAGCCCACCAAGCTGGTCAGCGATACCTGCATGCCGGGTTCGAGTTGGGTGGTCGGCAGGTAGCTGCGTGAGAACCAGCCCTGCAGCAGCCGGAACAAGAAGCTCGCGACCAGGAAGACCAGAAGGGCGCGCACCACTACGCCGGGGCTCACGCTGAGCTCGCCGATGGCGATGCCGCTGGCCACGGCGCGCTGCACTTGGCTCAGCAGATCGCCGGGGTTGACGCCATCGGCACCGACCAGCGCTGACGTCGCGATCAGCACCAGGATCACGCGCAGCGCGGCTGACAGCAGCACCGCGGCCTGGTTAAGCCGGTGCGATCCCAGCCCGAAATGCGCGCCCAGCGCGCGGCCGGCGAGGCTATCGGCGGACAGCGCGGTGGTCAGCAGGTGATCGCACAGTTGCAGCAGCAGGAACAACAGCGCCACCACCACCAGCGTCCACACCGCCTGCTTGGCGACGAAGCTCGCCAGCGCGATATACCCGGTCAGCAGCGCTATGGTACAGGCCGCCACCACCAGCCAGCCCAGCGTGACGCCAATGTTCAGGCCCAGTTCGCGACGGCCCTCCCGGCCCTCCGCATCGATGGCTGCTGCAGCGTGGCTGGCGATGCGGATGTGGATCAGCCCGTACAGCAGCACTGCGATCAGCAGTAGCGTGGTCGCGGTGCTCACCGCGACCGAAAGCGGCAGGCTCCCGCGCACCAGGTCGATGCTGAATTCGGTCAGCGCCGACAGGAAGATCGACGTCCCCAGCAGTGTCGGCGCGAAGCGCAGGGCGCTGGCGACGGCGTCGGACACTGGCGCCAGCCGCCACGAGGGGTTCTGGCTCGACAGCAGCGCGCGACCGAGCCCCGCCACCAGTGCCGAAAAGCTGAGCAGGCCGATAGCGTGCTGCGCCAGCGCGGCCAGGCGCTCGGTTAGTGCGCCGGCGCCGGAAAAAGCCTCGTACGCCAGCCGAGCGCAGATCCAGGTGGATACCGTAAACAGCGCCGCGATGCCGAGGGCCAGCGCGGAGCGGCGCAGCTGGCCGGATGGGATTGCGCTTGCGGTCTTGTAACGGATGAAGTGCTCGCCGGCCCAGCGCCCGGCGGCGAGCACCACCAGTCCGAGGATAACCAGCAACCAGAAGCGGCCGCGGGCGGCCTCAGCGGTGGCGGTGATCCAGGCGCTGCGAGCGTCGGCCAAGAGCGCGTCCCAGCGCGCGTGGTCGCGCGGCCAGCTCGACGCCAGCGACGTCCAGAACTCGGCGGAATACGGCGGCGCTGTACGTTGGAACAGCTCGGCCTCGAAGCGCGCGCGGCGCAACTGCGCGACGCGATCGACCACCTGCGTCGCCTCGACCCCGAGCAGCCTCGCGTGCCGGATATTGGCGTCGATGTTGTTGCGGCGCTCGGTCAGGTCGGCGCGCTGCTTGCGGACCTCATCCGACTCCAGCGACGGATCCTCGGGCGCGACGCCGAGTTCGGCGATGCGCGCGTCCAGGCTCGCCA
>Ga0079224_100014507_pt1 | contig 11004 bp, 11 predicted proteins | sample Stecom2015_FD_80414 | JGI IMG/M metagenome (GOLD analysis project Ga0079224, IMG submission 80414) | Agricultural soil microbial communities from Utah to study Nitrogen management - Steer compost 2015 | ecosystem: Environmental > Terrestrial > Soil > Agricultural land | place: USA: Utah...
TGGGATTTTAGGCCGGTGATCAACTTGTCCTTCTCCTTGTCGAATTCCTCCTGGGTAAAATTCGGGTTCAGGGCGGCGTCGGCCATGAGTTCCAGGATCCTGGGGAAGTATTTGGAAAGGCTGCTGGCAAAGCCGCTCTGGGCGTCCAAGGAGATGTTCGCTCCCAAAAAGTCCACTTCCTCATAGAAATCGTCCATGGAAATATTCTTGGACCCCTTGCCCAACATACTGGAGGTTAGGTCCGAGACCCCGGCCTTGTCCCCTTGGAGGACGGGCGGGTTGTCCAGGGTCAATTGGATGCGCACCCTGGGCAGTTTATGGTTCTCCACCAACAGAACGGTCAGCCCGTTGCTCAGGGTGAAGCGTTCGGGCTGCTTTAAGTGTATCTCCGGGGCGGGCCCGGGCTTGGGCTGTTTGCTTCGGTCCACTTGTCCGTGGGACACGGCCACAAATAGGGTCAGAAGAGTAAATAGTATATACTTTTTCATTTTAATTGGCTGCTTTTTGTTCTGGTAAATATTCCAATTCCACCCGCTGGTTGACCTTTAGGTACTTTTTGGCCACTTCCATGATCTCTTCCCGGGTGATGGAGCGGTAGATGTCCAGTTCCGTATTGATCAGGTCCGTATTGTCCTTGAGCAAATAATTTTCCGCCAAAGAATTGGCAATGCCCTGGATGGTACTGTTGGCATTGACAAAGCGGTTCTCGAATTTGTTGAGCAGCTTTTCATGATCCCTTTCGGAGATAGGCACGGACTGCAGTTTCAGGATCTCCGCATCGATTTCATCCTTGATGGCCTGTATGGAGGTTTCCCCCACGGGCAGGCCGCCCACAATATAGGAGGAATGGTCCTCCGCCTCGATGGGCATGGAAAGCACCTGAAGGGCCATTTTCTTCTCGTCCACCAATTTTTTGTAGAGTTTGGAGCTCTCCCCATCGCTGAGGTAGGTGGATATCATATTGATGACATAGGCATCCCGCTGGCCCTGGCCCGGGGTCCTATACGCCAACATAATGGCCGGGATCTGGATATTGGGATCGTGGTAGGTTGTATGCACCGTCTGGGTGATGGGGTCCTCACTGGGATCCGGTTTTGGGATGTCCGCTCCCCTTTTGATGGGCCCAAAATAATCGGAGATCATTTTTTTTGCCTGTTGTTCCTCAAAGTCTCCGGCCACGACCAGGACCGCATTATTGGGCACATAATAGGTGCTGTTGAATTTTTTGAAATCCTCCAGGGTGGCCGAGGCCAAATGGTCCAGGGAACCGATCACCCCCCAGCGATAGGAGTGTTTGGTGTAGAGATTCTTGAGGACCTGTTCAAAGAAGGCACCGTAGGGAGAGTTGTCCACCCGCATCCTGCGTTCTTCCTGGACCACCTCCTTCTGGGTGTCCACCCCGACCTGGCCGATAATGGGATGCATCAACCTTTCGGATTCCAGCCAGAGGCCGACCTCCAGACTGTTGGAGGGGAAGGTCTCATAATAATAGGTCCTGTCCAGAAAGGTGTTGGCATTGCCACTACCTCCATTGGAGGATACCACCTTGTCCCATTCCCCTCTTTCGATGTTTTCCGTGCCCTCGAACAACAGATGTTCGAAAAAGTGGGCGAAACCGGTCTTTTGGGGATCCTCATCCTTGGAGCCCACATGGTACATGATCGCCGTTGTGACCACTGGGGCCGAATTGTCCCGGTGCAGAATCACATGCAGCCCATTGTCCAGGTCATACTCCTGGAAATCGACCGCTTGGGCCGAGACCAGGGAACCTGCCAGGAGCATGGTAAACGCAACTAGTGAATTTTTTCTCATGGAAACTTACATTTTTGGTTGTTGAAATACTTTGGGGGATAGGTATTGGATTTTGATCCAATGTTACCATAAATATAGAATAAAATTTATGAGCCCCACGACAGGCCCCAAAGACTTTCCGGGAAAATTTCAAATAATTCACAAAACATTCAGTAATTTAAATGACCCGTAAAAAAAAAAGACCATGGAAAAAATGTCCCTTCCCATCCGTTTCGGATTTGTGACCGCCGCCGTACTGGTGGCCTATTTTTTGATCTTGGCCCTTTTTGGGAAGCACACCAATATATTTTACAGCATGGCCAATGCACTGATCACCGGTCTGGGGATCCATGAGACCATCAAGTATACCCGAATCAGACAGGACAAGGGCTTTCGGTACGGCAATGGCTTTTCCGCCGGGATCGTATGCGGTTTTGTCGCCACCATTTTGTTCACCCTTTTCTTTGCATTCTATGCCACTGAGGTCGACACGGCCTTTTTGCAGCACCTTTCCAGGGCTTGGTCCAGTGACTACGAAAACTTTGAGGGTATCGTCTTCTTCACGGTGGCAATCATGGGCTTTGCCACCACCGTGGTCCTGACCCTTGCTATCATGCAATTGTATAAATCGGTCAACGACCCCAAAAAATAATGTCGCCTTGGACGATCGACGCTTGTAGATTAAGGATTTAGCTGTATATTTGCACCCGCTTAATTGGTTAAAGCGCGATAATTTTAATCTAATCAACGCATTATGTACGCAATTGTAGAGATGGCAGGGCAGCAGTTCAAAGTTGCAAAAGACCAGAAAGTGTACGTTCACCGTTTGCAGGAAGAAGAAGGAAAAAAAGTCACCTTTGACAAGGTCCTTCTTTTGGAAGACGGAGGTAACGTCACCATTGGCGCCCCGGTCATAGAAGGTGCGGCCGTGGAGGCCCAAGTGGTAAAACACCTGAAGGGGGACAAAGTGATCGTTTTCAAGAAAAAAAGACGTAAGGGCTTTAAAAAGAAAAACGGCCACAGGCAGTATCTGACCGAACTGCTCATACAGGGCATTTCGGCCAATGGGACCAAAAAGGCCACAACGGCCAAGCAGGAAACAAAGGAGGACGTAGCGCCCAAGAAGGCCACCCCGGCCAAGCAGGAAACAAAGGAGGCCGTAGCGCCCAAGAAGGCAGAGGCACCGAAACAGGAGGCCCCAAAGGCGACTTCGGATCTTGGTGACAAGACCGTGGCGGAGCTTAGGGACTTGGCCAAAGCCCAGGATATTACAGGCTATTCTTCCATGAAGAAAGCTGAGCTCATCGAAGCGTTAAGCAAATAAATCACAGAACCAAAATTTTATATAATGGCTCACAAGAAAGGTGTAGGTAGTTCAAAGAACGGAAGGGATTCGGAATCCAAACGTCTGGGCGTCAAGATATTCGGTGGCCAAGCCGCCGCCGCGGGCAACATCCTTGTCAGACAACGCGGGACCAAGCACAATCCCGGAGAGAATGTATATGCTGGGAAAGACCATACCTTGCATGCAAGGGTGGACGGCCTGGTGAAGTTTGAGAAAAAGGCCGGTGGAAAATCCTATGTTTCCATCGAACCCTTCCAAGCTTAGGAACTTACCGGAGATTAATTGTACAAGCCCCTTTTGGGGCTTTTTTTGTGCACTTTATTTGACGGATCCTAAAACCCATTTATCACGGGTGTGGATGGGATGTAAGCGACAAAGGCTAACCTTGTGAAAGGATGTATTGGCGTATTGTTTCTGGGGATGCTTCATCTATTGAACAAACGAAATACCCTGCCGACCAAAACACATTTTTGTACTAATAATCTCTACGAAGTTATGTTGGATGTAGTTGCCAAATATGATATAATGGAGGGAATGTAGAGCTTGCCTGTATGTGGGGGGAGCATTTTCAACGCGACATTGGGAAGATCGCCATAACCACCTACCCCAACGGGGAGGGCTATAGCATAGTTTCCAATCAGCAAAAGGGACCGTTCAACAACTTTTCAAGGAAGGACAACCAGTTTTTAAAGGCCGTCAACCTCTCCACTTTGGAGACCGATGGCTGTGGGCTGGTCACCATTGCCTTGAACGAGACCTTTCCCCATGGGCTTTTTGTTTCCATGAACGACGCCAAGGATTTTTATTTCCACGATCTGGAAAAACTTCTTGAAGGCCTGTAGCCCTTAAAAGTGCAACCTCCGCCTACGGGCGGGGATTTCCCAGCTTTCCGTCTTTTGGCCCTTTACGATCAGGGAAGCCTCATCGTGGAGGTTCACGGTGGGACAGATATGGTAGGGAATCCCATAGAGGACATCCCCTACCTTCCATTGGTCCCAGTCCTTGACCGCAAGGACCCCGTGTTCCTCACTTTGGGAAAGCAGTTCATAGTCCGTGATGTTCAGGAACTTCACCCTTTTGTCCAAGGGGTTCTCCGGGGCCACGGCCTTGTGGCCAAGATCGACGGTGATGATGCCCTCTGTGGGCTTGGAAATGATGCGGGTGATCAAAAGGGCGGCCTGTTTGAATTTCTGTTCCGTGAGCTTTTCAGCATACCCCCAATCCCACAGGACGCAGGTCCCCGGACTGGTGATGCGATCTTCCTTTAGGGAATGGGAGGTGAAGGACGGGGTGCCCCCACTGATTAATTTGGCTTTGGGGAAATTGGGCCGGATGGCATCAAAATAGTCTTGTACCTGGGCAAAGGCACTTTCGATCTGGGTGTTGCGCCGATCGAAATCCGGATCCCTCAAATGCCCATCGTAGACATGCAGGCCCTGAAAGTGCAGGGAGCCGCAATTTTTGAGATAGCCCATAAGATTCTCGAGGGCCTTTCCGATCTTGATCCCGCTGCGGTCCATCCCATTGTTTATGTCCACATAGACCGGGATGTGCAGATCCATTTCCATGGCTTTTTGGTTCAAGAGGCCCGCACTGTCGATATTGTCCGTGATGGTGGAAATTTTTGTCTTTGGGAAATGCGCCACCAATCCAAGGAAACGATCCACTTTGGGGCCCACCAATTGATGGGCGATCAATACGGACTTGGCCCCGGCCCGGGCCGCTATCTCCGCCTCGGCGATCGTGGAGGCCTTGAAGTGGGGAATGCCGGCCGCTATCATTCGCTCCAGGACCTTGGGCATTTTATTGGTCTTGATATGGGGCATCAACCGTTTGCTGTCCCCATCCACCAAGGCCAACATCCGATGGATGTTGAAATCCAAATGTTCCGAGTATAGGGCAAGGGAAGGGGAATCCACGGTCTGCACATTGGATATTTCGTACCAGTTGTCCTTCATTTTCAATTTTTTTTCAAGGATTAAAGGTAAGCATCAAAAGCCAATGCGGGAAAGGGCCAGGGGCCTAGAAAGGGATTATTTCGCACGGTATCGTAAAAAGGCCCGGGGCCCAAGGGAAACTTTTGTAGATTTAAACCATATAACCCTTAAATACAATACCATGAAAAAAGCAGTAGTAGCATCCATGTTGGCAGGTTCCCTTTTGTTCAGCAGTTGTCTGGGGTCTTTCAGTGCCTTCAACAACCTTAAGGATTGGAACCAAGGGGTCACCGATTCCAAGTTCTTGGACAATCTGATCTTTTGGGGCTTGACCATTGTTCCGGTATATCCCTTGTTCTTTCTAGGGGACGCATTGATATTCAACGTGATAGAGTTCTGGTCCGGGTCCAATCCCATAGCCATGAAACCCGGGGAGTCCGAGACCCAGATGGTAAAGCACCAAGGGAATACCTATAAACTGGTGGCCAGCCAGAACAGGATGGAAGTGGACGTTGTCGATGGGCCGAAGAAGGGCAAGAAAATCGATTTGGTGTACAGGCCCCATGAAAAATCCTGGAATGCGGTCCGCCCCAACGGGGAGGTCATCAAACTGTCCTCCTTTGAGGAAGGATTCTATATCGTCTATATGCCCAACGGGGAGGAGCTTAGGATAGATCCGATGGCCCCAAGGAAAGAGGGCCTGGCCCTTTTGCAACAGTACAAGGATTCACAGGATGCCGTGGGCCTGTTGGCCGACTGAGGAATTTCCATATAATACAAAAAACCCATGGTCTATAAAAGGACCATGGGTTTTTGCTTTTTCATCGATCCGGGCTGGGATCAATAACGGTAGTAATCCGGTTTAAAGGGTCCTTCCACGCTCACCCCGATGTACTCGGCCTGATCGTCCCTGAGCTGGGTGAGTTCGGCTCCCAATCGGGCCAAATGCAACATGGCCACCTTTTCATCCAAATGCTTGGGCAGGGTGTAGACCTCCTGACCGTACCGATCATGGTTGTTCCAGAGTTCGATCTGGGCCAGGGTCTGGTTGGTGAAGGAGTTGCTCATCACAAAACTCGGGTGGCCGGTGGCACAGCCCAGGTTGACCAATCGGCCTTCGGCCAGAATGATGACATCCTTGCCATCCAGGGTGTATTTGTCCACTTGGGGCTTGATCTCGATCTTGGTGCTGCCGAAGTTCTTATTGAGCCAGGCCATATCGATCTCGTTGTCAAAATGGCCAATGTTACAGACGATGGCCTTGTCCTTCAGGCCCCGGAAATGCTCTTCCCTGATGATGTCCCTGTTCCCGGTGGTGGTGATCACCACATCGGCCTTGGATATCACGGTCTCCAATTTCTTGACCTCATAGCCGTCCATACAGGCCTGTAGGGCGCAGATGGGATCGATCTCGGTAACGGTCACAATGGATCCGGCACCCCGGAAGGAGGCAGCGGTCCCCTTGCCGACATCCCCGTAGCCGGCGACCACGACCTGTTTGCCGGCCAACATGGTATCGGTGGCCCTTCGAATGGCATCCACGGCACTTTCACGGCAACCGTATTTGTTGTCGAACTTGCTCTTGGTGACCGAATCATTCACATTGATCGCGGGCATGGGAAGGCTTCCCTTCTTCACCCTTTCATAGAGGCGGTGCACCCCGGTGGTCGTTTCCTCGGACAGGCCCTTGACCCCGGCGGCCAATTCAGGGTAGGTATCCAGGACCATATTGGTCAGGTCGCCCCCGTCGTCCAGGATCATGTTCAGGGGTTTTCGGTCCGCCCCGAAAAAGAGGGTCTGTTCGATACACCAATCGAATTCTTCGGCGTTCATCCCCTTCCAGGCATAGACCGGGATACCGACAGCGGCCATGGCCGCGGCGGCATGGTCCTGGGTGGAAAAGATGTTACAGGAACTCCAGGTCACCTCGGCCCCTAGGGATACCAAGGTCTCTATCAGGACCGCGGTCTGTATGGTCATGTGGAGGCAGCCGGCGATCCGTGCCCCTGCCAGGGGCTGGGTATTGCCGTATTCCTCCCGTAGCGCCATTAGACCGGGCATTTCGGCCTCGGCAAGTTCAATTTCCTTTCTTCCCCACTGGGCCAGGGAAATGTCCTTTACTCTATAAGGTATATAGGGGATGGTCTTTGTATCCATTTTGATTATATTTACTTTTAGGTTGTCTTTTATTTGCCTGACAAAGATACGAATTCACTTAACTTTTGATCATGCCCATCTATAGAACCATTACTGTTTCGCCCACGACCAAGGTCTATATCTGGGAGGTGACCGAAACAGAGGAAAGGTTGTGGGAAAATGTGGAACTCACCCCCCATTGTATGCTAAGGATGGATCGCATGAAATCAGGGGACCATCGCAGGGCATTCCTCAGTATCCGCAAGCTGCTCTCCCTGGCCGGTTATGTGGACAGTGACCTATGGTACGATGATTTTGGGAAACCCCATCTAAGGGATGGCAATTTCATTTCGATCACCCATTCCCACCAGTTTACCGGTATCATCGTCAGCCAAAGTGATGAAGTGGGTATCGATATCGAGAAACAACGGGACAAAATACTGCGGATCGCCCATAAGTTCACCCCAATCGAGGAGTACAGGACCTTGGCCAATACCGAGGCCATTGTCCGCAAGCTCACTATAGTCTGGGGGGCGAAGGAATCCCTCTATAAGATCTATGCCCATCAGGGACTGAGCTTTCTCAGGCATATCGATGTAATGGATTTCAGTTTTGAGGATAAACGCACGGCAGCGGAGATCTTGTATCAGGGCAAAAAATCACAATATGAGGTCGAATTTTTTGAGTTTGAGGGCTTCACTTGCGTATATGCCCTTAAAATGATGGGGGGATAAGATTGCTTTTTAGTAGTTTTATGGCCTGAACGGTTTCCATGAAAATTTTCATTGTTTTTGACACCCTAGGCAAAGAATTTGGCCGGTCCATCCAGGCCATTGTCCATAGTGTGCATACATTTGCCCCCACGGTTTGGAAAAATAAACCAGGGCTGCAAATGATAAAATCCGACCAAAGCGGTTATGGACCAAATAATTGAATTTTTCCTGGGCCCCTATCGCCAACGGGAACCGTCCTTGATCATTTTGGAAGCCGTGGCCCTTGTCTGTGGGATCGCCTCGGTGGTCTATGCCAAAAGGGAGGATATTATGGTCTATCCTACCGGGCTGTTGGGCACGGCCATTACCACCTATATATTTTTTGTGGACCGCCTCTTGGGGGATATGATGCTGAACTTCTATTTTTCCCTGATGAGCATCTACGGTTGGTGGAACTGGGCCCGACGCATGGGCGATCGGAGTCCCATGGTTATGATCAGCCGCACCAATGCGCGGGAGAAATGGCAGGGCCTTGGGCTCTTTTTGTTGACAATCGCCTTGACTTATGGGGTATACCGGGTCTTTGGGGCCGAGATCCTGGGTAGTAACTATGTGGATATTTTGACCTCGGGAATCTTCTTTACCGCGATGTGGTACATGGCAAACAAGAAATTGGAAAACTGGACCCTCTGGATCATTGGGGATATAATAACCGTACCTTTGTACGCCTATAGGGGATGGGGCATGTTCTCTTTGCAATATCTCATCTTTACCATTTTGTCTATACAGGGATATTTAGTATGGAAGAAAAGCTTGGCCAACAGCCTTCAAACCTCATCAAAGTAGTACTTTTTGGGCCTGAATCCACCGGAAAGACCACCTTGGCCCAGCAACTGGCCGTACATTACCAAACCCAATGGGTACCGGAATATGCCCGGGAATACCTGCAAGACAAATGGGACCGGGTGCAACGGACCTGTGAACCCGAAGACCTTGTTCCGATCGCCTACGGACAGATGGCGTTGGAGAACTCCTTGGCCAGAAAGGCCGATAGGGTCCTGATCTGTGATACGGATCTCTTGGAGACCAAGGTTTATTCCGAGACCTATTATACGGGCAGCTGCGATCCACTCCTGGAGAAATATGCCCTGAAAAACAACTACGACCTCTACCTGTTGACCTATATAGACACACCCTGGGTGGCCGACGACCTTCGGGACAGGCCGGAGGAAAGAGAAAGGATGTTTGAACATTTCAAGGCCGCTTTGGAACAATATGATCGAAATTTTATTATTTTAAGGGGGGATAAGCCAAAACGGCTTGCCCATGCGATAGCAGCAATCGATAAACTCCTGGAAAGATAATGGAATTAGACTCGAAGGACTTGGAACAATTGGCTTCCAAGGGGATTTCAAAAGAAAAAGTGGGCCGCCAGTTGGAGATTTTCAAAACAGGCATTCCCTTTGTCCGATTGCATGCACCCGCTCTGGTGGGGAAGGGGATCATAAGGTTCACCCCCAAGGAGCAGGAAGAACTCATCGAGTATTTTGAAGCGTATGGGACACATTTGGACCTATTGAAATTCGTGCCGGCCTCGGGGGCTGCCTCACGGATGTTCAAGGCCCTTTTCAACTTTTTGGAGGCCTATGATCCCCAACGGGAATCCCTTGCCTCCTATGTGGTCCGCAGTGGAGATCGCGAGATCCAAAGGTTTGCGGAGCAGCTGGAGAATTTTCCCTTTTACGGCATCCTAAAGGAGCGGATCAATGGAAAGTCTAGGACCAGGGACGGGGAACTGTACCTGCTGGTCGAAGAAATGCTGATGGCCCATGGCCTGGACTATGGGGCCTTTCCCAAAGGCTTGTTGCCCTTCCATAAATATGGAACGGAAACGGTCACCCCCTTTGAGGAACACCTAAAGGAGGCCGCCCTTTATGCCAGTGCCCAGGGTATGGCCCGTTTGCACTTTACGGTCTCCGGGCAGCATGAGGAAATGTTCCGGGAACAGGAGCGGCTATCCGTGGCCAAGATCTCCGCGGAGAGCGGCATACGCTTCCATATAACCTATTCCAATCAAAAGGAATCCACAGACACCTTGGCGGTGGATCTACATGATCGGCCCTTCAGAAGCGGGGACGGCACCCTATTGTTCCGTCCCGGTGGCCATGGGGCCCTGATCGAGAACCTGGACGAACAGGATGCCGATATCATCTTTATCAAAAACATAGACAATGTGGTGGTCGATACCAACTTGGAGGAGGTGGCCAACAGCAAAAAAATGTTGGCCGGGGTGCTCAAAAAAGTACAGGACAGGGCCTTTGGATATGCCAGGCTCCTGGAAGCGGGTGCCATTAGTCCCGATAGGGCCGAGGAAATCAGGGCCTTTATGGAAAAAAACCTGCACGTGACCATGCCCTTGGATTATGGGGAACTGGATGTGGAGGAACAACAACAATTGCTCAGCCACCGGATCAATAGGCCCATTCGGGTCTGCGGGATGGTCAAGAATGAGGGGGAACCCGGGGGAGGCCCTTTTTGGGTCAAGGATGCCCAGGGCGCCCTATCCCTTCAGATCGTTGAATCCGCCCAGATCGATACCAAGGATCCCAAACAAAGGGAAATATTCAGGACCTCGACCCATTTTAATCCAGTGGACCTTGTCTGTGGGGTAAGGGACCATAAGGGGAAGAAATACGACCTCTTGGATTTTGTGGACAAGAACCAGGGATTCATCACCGGCAAGACCCAGGAAGGAAAGGAATTGAAGGCCCTGGAACTTCCCGGTCTTTGGAACGGGGCCATGGCATTTTGGAACACCATCTTTGTGGAGGTCCCCTTGATCACCTTCAACCCGGTCAAAACGGTCAATGATCTTTTGAAGCCGACCCACCAAGGCTGACCAGCCCCCCGGGCACCCTTGGTTTGCGTCCCTGCCCCGGGGAATTTTCCACCTTTCTCTCCCATGAGCATCAAGGTTTTTTTCCACATACCCTCCTTTTTGTCCCCCGAACTGTATAATAAATACCCACTTCGGGCGGGGCATTGCACAGTTTTACACAGTGAGGGGAAATGGCACAAAAAA
>Ga0079224_100014508_pt1 | contig 11004 bp, 9 predicted proteins | sample Stecom2015_FD_80414 | JGI IMG/M metagenome (GOLD analysis project Ga0079224, IMG submission 80414) | Agricultural soil microbial communities from Utah to study Nitrogen management - Steer compost 2015 | ecosystem: Environmental > Terrestrial > Soil > Agricultural land | place: USA: Utah...
GGAAAAGCGTGGCCAGGGGAGACCCCGCAGGAGCACAGCGACGAGGAGGCTCCCGGACCGCCCGCGGAAAGCGAGTGGCTGCAGCGGAAATCAACACTAATTTTAGAAAGGGACTTTTTCAGTGCCCTCCATTTTGCTTACCTCTTTTTTCTATTGAATCAAAGAGAGAAAGTTAATAGCCTTTCCCAGAAACTAACACTTTTCGACACATCCCTAGAGGTATAATGGAAAAAACTCAAAAAATAGGGAGGGACAATTCTTGCTAGATTCTAGTCATGAGTTCTATTTAAGTCATGCTGAAAGGCAATTAATTATAAAAGGGATTAAAGACGGTTTAGAGCATTTTTATAAAGATAGAGAGGGAAAGCCGAATCTCATCACCGAAAGAAATTTCATCTCCAGACAACGCGCCTCATATGTGTTCAACTCAATCTACAATATTGCAAACCAACACCCAGAATTGAATGTTACTCCAGAAATAAGAACAGTTGGTCTTTCATACGAATATGTTTCGCTCTTTTTTGAAACAAGGAAAATAGTCGTTACCTTTAGCCAAGTCAAACGGCCAGAAGATTTACCCGAATATAGTGAATACCGAAATGAATATACGGAAGGAAATCGCATTTATAACCCGCAATTATCCTTTTTCCGTGAAGAGGATGAATATCATCTAAATGTCTATAAACATCTCGTCGTAACATTTAATGGTTCACACGGACCAGATCCACTATTTGTTTGTATTGGAGCTACAACTCCTGGGCAAAATGCATGGATTTATCATGAAGAACTCTCAATAGATGTTGAGGTTGGGAATTAAGCCACCATTGAATCGTATAGCAGGTCACTTATCCATATTGATACTATTCATTATTACAGTAACGGGACTGTGTCAAGACACAGTCTCTTATTTTTTGCTCAATATGTAAAAGTATTTTATGGTACATACTAATGAAATAAATCAAATTTATACTAGTATCGGAACATGTATGGTATTTTATTGATATCGCATTTAAAGGAAGTGAATACATGCATAATTTAAACCCAGCCATTCATTTTAACAAGGTTAATTTTCATGCAGATGATAAACATATTTTAAAGAATATTACAGGCTCTTTTTATGAAGGAACGATTACATCTTTAGTAGGACCGTCGGGAGCAGGGAAGTCTACACTCCTGAAATTATGTAACGGACTTTTATCAGCAACTTCTGGTGAAATTCACATTAAAGATAAGAAAATCGATACATATGAGCCAGTGGAACTTCGTCGGATTGTTGGAATCGCATTGCAAAATGCACCAATGGTGAACGGAACTGTTTTTCATAATTTAGAATTACCTTTGAAACTTCAAGCAAAAAAACTGGAAGTTAAAACAGCGAAGGATTTATTAGATGACGTTGGGTTAGATGAAGAATATCTACATCGAGATGTACGTGATTTATCTGGTGGTCAACGACAAAAAGTATCCATTGCACGAACACTTGTCAACCAACCTAAAATTTTGTTGTTGGATGAGATTACATCGGCACTTGATCGAGTCTCCAAACACGAAATTGAAGATCTCATTGTAAAAATAAACAAGAAGTACAAAGTAACGATGCTCTGGATTACCCATAACCTGCAACAAGCGATAGACATAGGTCACTATGTATGGGTCTTAATGGAAGGGGAAGTCATTGAAACAGGAAAAAGTACCATATTAAAATCTCCTACTCACGAAAGAGTAAAGCAATTTGTAAAGGGGGAGATGGAATGAGCACACTCGCCTTAGCCATTGCACTAATTTTTGTACTGATCCCAATTTTTCTGTCGAAAACATTTAACCTAGGACTGGAGAAAGATACAACAATTGCAGTCGTACGATCAATCATTCAATTGTTTGCAGTTGGGTATATTTTAAAATTTGTTTTTGATACAGAAAGTCTTATTTATATATTCCTAATGGTCTTTGTTATGATTGTAGCGGCCACACAGAATGCAAGGAAAAAAGGGAAGACTATTAAAGGAATTACTTGGAAGATTGCACTGACATTAGTATTTATGGAAGTACTCACTCAATCGATCCTACTTGGATTTAACATTACACCTGCAACAGCACAATACATTATTCCAATAAGTGGGATGGTTGTTGGGAATTCGATGGTACTGGCAATCCTGTTTTTAAATCGATTTACTTCAGAAGTAGATACGCATCAGGAACAAACGGAACTAATTCTCTCCTTAGGAGGAACACCGAAACAAGCCATCCATACACAACTCATTACAGCCATTAAGGCAAGTATGATTCCAACGATTGAGAGCCAAAAAACAATCGGACTTGTTCAACTACCTGGTATGATGAGTGGTCAAATTATTGCGGGTGCAAGTCCAGTTCAAGCCGTTCAATTTCAATTACTCGTCCTCTTTCTACTATTAACAACTGCAGCTGTCACAAGCATCATGCTCGGATTTTTATGCTATCCTACACTATTTAATCAGAGAATGCAGTTTTTGAAGATACGGTAATTAATCAAAAATGCCTGAACCCTTTTCACGTAACACGTAAAGGCTCAGGCATTTATTATATTTGTATATCAGGAACAAACGTAAACGTTTGTGTTCCCGACTTATTTTCGCAGGTCATATATTCCTATTTCCTATTTTAATATTTAAACACATGTCGCCCAATTTTTACGGCTGTTGTTCTTGTATCTAACCAACGATTTGTTGCAATAGTTGGATTGTAAAAGAATAATGCATCGTTCGCAATATCTCTCATTTCAGTTAATGCGGCACGCACCGCTTTAATCGATTCTTCATCAGCAGGTTTATTAATTTGACCATTTCGTACAGGTTGGAATTGGCCACGTTGATAAATGACACCTCGAATGGTATCAGGGAATTTAGAACTTTCTACTCGATTTAATACAACAGCAGCAACAGCTACCTTTCCTTCGAAAGGTTCTGCTTGAGCCTCAGCTCGTACAATTCTTGCTAATAAATCCAAGTCAGCATCTGAAATTTGATAGTTAGTTGAGGCAGTTGATACACTTTTAACTTCTGTTTCAACTTTTTCTTCATGGATCATTTCCTCAGGTTCCTCAACAATCTCTACTTCCTCTTTCTTTTGAACATTCAATCCTTCTGTCAATTTTGGCGTGTTTTCAGTTACTTCAGTATGTATTTCTTGCCCGACATAAATCAGGTCTAAATTTTCAATTTGTGGGTTCATAACTGCTAATTCGTTTAAAGACATACCATTCCTATTTGCAATCTCTGACATTGTGTCACCTTTTTGAACTGTATACGCAAAAGCACTATCCGCAAAAAATAGAGATGCTATGAAAATCGCTATTCCAATTAGTATTTTTTTCATAATATAAGTCCTCCTAGTTAATTTGGTACTGGATAACTCTCTATGACTCATTCCTATGAAAAAAATAAATAGATTAGTATTACAGTTTCTTTACAGCTAGATTACATCAAAATATGCTTCCAAAAACTAGTAATGATGTATAATTTTTTTCTGGTTAAGAGAAACATAAATTGTTTGCAATTTATGTTATGAACTTCAGCTGAATCTTTTGAGTGGGTGTGGCTTGAGCCTACACAACGAAAGTGTCTCCTGTTTTATAAAAATTCAGAAGTACTAATCTAAACCAAAACGAAACGATGAAAGAGGTTCTCAAAGATGCAAACCTTATTCCACTAAGGATATTAACAACCTTGCTAGTATTTCAACTTTTTTCCAAGAATGCTAGTAAAAGATATTACTCCTAGAGTTGTCATTCATACTAAACAAGATCGTCATGTGGTAAAGAAAAGAAAGGAGGAAGAAGTTGATGAAGTAAAACTGATTGAACTACCATACTACATAGAAGAGATATTTTGAGTACAGTTGGAAGTTAAAGAGGTTACTGCAATTTTGTCAATCTTTCTTTTTGGAGCATTATAGGTAGTTATCTATTCGATAATCTTTCGGATAATGTGGAATACTCTATTATGGAATAGTTTAAAACTTAATCATATTAATCGGATTGACTGATTCCTATTTGATAAGAAAGAATCTGGCATGACAACTACACGCTACGAGAATAAAAAAGACGACCTCTTAGCTTTATGCCACGAGAATCGTCATTGGAGTATTATCTATTCGTAAATTCTGTTTTTATTTTTTGGAGTAATTCAGGGTTTGTTAGAATTTTATAACCTGTTAATGCCATTGTTTTAGCTCCGAGAATCATGGCCTCTCTGCCTTGGTTACTTAAAGCTGCTTCACGGAATCCGTGTGTATGGCATGCAAAAGGTTCATCACAAATTTTTACGTACGGATGGATAGAAGGGACAATGTGACTTACATTTCCCATATCTAGAGAACCGCCTTCTGCACGCTCATGAATTTCCTCTGGATTTACTCCTAATTCGATTAACGTATCATTAAATACTTCAGACAAGGATTCATTTGTAACCATGTCATCATAAGAGAATTCATAAAATGACCATTCCATAGTTGCGCCAGTTTGAAGGGCAGCGCCTTCTGCACATTTTTTCACTTTTTCAACTAGTTCGTTCACATAAGCACGCGAAGCAGCACGAACATAGAATTGTGCCACCGCATAATCTGGAACGATATTTGCTGCTTTTCCACCTTCGGATATAATTCCGTGAATACGAGCATCTGGTGTAATATGTTGTCTTAATGCGTTGATGCTGTTGAATGTTTGAATGACAGCATCAAGAGCGTTGATTCCTTCATGTGGCGCTGCTGCTGCGTGGGCTGCACGACCGAAAAATTCAAATTGGATAGCATCCATAGCAAGCGAAGTGCCACTTTTTTCATATTGGCTTAGCGGGTGGACCATCATGGCCACATCAAGGTGATCGAAAATGCCTTTTTCCGCCATTGTTACTTTACCACCTTTTGTTTCTTCTGCTGGTGTACCGTACACAACCACTTTTCCGCCAGTATTTGAAAGGACCTTCGATAATCCAATACCTGCTGCAATTCCCATTGTTCCTATTAAGTTGTGACCACAAGCATGTCCCAATTCTGGGAGTGCATCATACTCTGACATAATCCCAATGGTAGCTCCTGGTTTTCCACTATCAAAAGTCGCTTCAAACGCAGTAGGGAGGCCAGCTGTTCCAATTTCTACTTGGAAATTGTGCTTTTTAAGCTCATCCGTTAGTATTTTACAAGCTTTGTATTCTTCATGGCCAAGCTCTGGATTTGCCCCAATATATGCACTTATTTCGTAAAAACGTTCCTTATTCTTTTCAATAGCTGCAAGTATTTCTGATTTCATATGGACCCTGCTTTCTATGTTAAGTATCTATTGGATTATTATAAAACATTATGTATAAAAATTCAATGATGTTGGTAGTCTAGGATACTATTTTTATATAGTAAATAAAATGAGAAATAAAAACTTGAAAAATAGGCGCTAGCACATACAGTACAACCCATAGGCACATATCTTAACAGTGTAAAGATAAAAGAAAGGGAGATGACACTATGCATTACGGTTATCATGATCACTGTGGATACGGGTATGGTGGATATGGATATAACAACAGCTTTGTATTAATTGTTGTGCTGTTTATCTTATTAATAATTGTTGGAGCTTCTTACGTACGATAGGGTGGAGCTTCATTTGTTGGGGGTGCTTCCCCCAATACTTGCTAGTTGAACCATTTGCACCACACAAATGGAACCTGTTATATAGAAAGTGAGAAGATACTGCCAATTTATACGGGATATACAAATACAAGAGAGAATATGCTCCTTTCACAAAACGTGGAAGGAGTTTTTATAATGAAAGAAAAAAATATAAGTAAAATAGCATGCAACAGCATTTGTTTATCATAATTTTATTATGTAAACTTATATTATTTTTGAATAGAAATTCCCTTATAAAACAAACCATAAACATTATATGTGTTTATAGAGGTGAAAGAATGAGCAATCAATTTGATGTCATGATCATTGGTGGCGGCATAGCAGGATTACAGGCAGCGATTCAACTCGGGCGATATAAGCATAAAATCGCTGTGATTGATTCCAATGATGGTCGCTCCTCAATTTGTCGGTGCTACCATAATATTTTAGGCTGGCCAGATGGGGTGAGTGGAGAAACATTACGAAATCTAGGAAAAATGCACGCGAAACGATACGGTGTTTCTTTTATAAACAATGAAGTTATACAAGTAAACAAACAGAAACAATCATTTAAGATAGATTGTCGTGGGGGTGACTCCTATACTGCGAAACGAATTCTTATTGCAACAGGTGTGAAGGATAATATACCACCTATTAAAAATATCTATAAATGCCTCGGACTGACGATCTATGTGTGCCCTGATTGTGATGGCTATGAAGTTGCTGATAAGCATGTGATTGTCATTGGTTCAAATATGCCTGGAGCAAATATGGCGCTCACATTATCATATTTTACAAATCAAATCACGTTTATCAATCAAGATTGGAAACAACTTGATCGAGAAGCGTTGAAAAAGTTAAAACAAAATGGCATTTCGTACATACAAGAGGATGTGGAAGAAATATTGCTTGAGGAGGATACTGCTGATTTTATGGGTGTTCGCTTGAAAAGTGGGGATGTGATTCCTGCAGAACGCGGATTTTTGGGGTTTGGAGGTAATGAGGTTCGTTCAGAATTAGCAACACAACTCGGTATTGAACGAACTGAAAATAAGCACGTCATCGTGGATCCTCGTACGAAAAAGACCAATGTTGAACATGTGTGGGCTGCTGGTGATATTACTGTTCACTCAGAACAGACTACAATTGCTATGGGAGATGGGATGCAGGCGGCAATATGGATTCATAAAAGTCTAATGGAGGAAAAATCCTGAGATTAACGAAATTATCAATCCTTACATACATATGATGTAATAATAGGCTATTTACTCAAAAAAAGCTTATACAGTTGAGGAGTCTATTTTCATAATAAGGAGGGATTCGCAGTGGACGAAACCCGCTTAATCAAGCCTTTATTGGATAAGGAATATCCAACAATCAGCCATGGAGATGGTATTTATTTATATGATATCAACGGAAAAAAATACATCGACGGCTCTTCTGGGGCAATCACGGCAGGCATCGGTCATGGCGTTAAAGAAATCATTGAAGAAATCAATAAGCAGGCTCACAAGATCTCTTTCGTATACAGGTCACAATTTACAAGTGAACCCGCTGAAAAATTAGCAAAAAAACTCAGTGAACTTGCAAAAGGTGGAGAATACTGGTCATTTTTTGTAAATAGTGGCTCTGAGGCAACCGAAACCGCTATGAAGATTGCGATCCAACATTGGCAAGAAAAAGGGATTAAGGGGAAAAATAAAATTCTTTCGCGCTGGATGAGCTACCACGGTATTACGATTGGTGCTCTTTCCATGTCTGGTCATACCGGCAGGAGAGCACGGTTTGTCCCATTATTGGAAGACTATCCAACCATCCAGCCACCTTATTGCTTCCGCTGTCCACTTCACTCTACCTTTCCAACATGCAATCATATGTGTGCTACAGAATTGGAACATGCCATTAATCGTATAGGTTCTGAGCATATCGCAGCATTTATTGCAGAACCCATTATTGGGGCAGCTGGTGGTGCAATTGTCCCGCCACCAGGTTATTACCAAGTCATTAAAAAAATCTGTGAAAAGTATGATGTGTTATTTATTGCAGACGAGGTTATGACTGGAATGGGGCGAACAGGAAAGATGTTTGCCCTAGAACATTGGGACACACAAGCAGACATCATTACTCTTGGAAAAGGGATGAGTGCTGGCTACACCCCAATTGCTGCTACTCTTGTCAGTGAAAAGGTGATGGAACCTATTCAAAAAGGATCAAAATTAGTCATGAGTGGACACACCTTTAGTGCAAACCCACAATCTACAGCTGTTGCATTAGCCGTTATAGATTACATTGAAACTCATAACCTAGTTGAAAACTCTATGAAAAACGGTAACTACTTATTTAAGAAACTACAAGAATTACAACATTCACATCCTATTATTGGTGATGTTCGTGGAAAAGGGCTTATGTGTGGAATCGAGTTTGTCTCCGATATGATTACGAAGTTTCCATTTAAAAAAGAAATTGATTTAACGTCACTCGTAGTAACGGAAGGACAGAAGAATGGGCTCTTATTATATCCAGCTGCGGCAGGAATTGAAGGCGTAGGCGGAGATGCCGTCTTAGTTGCACCACCACTTACAATTACTATTGCCCAAATTGATGAACTACTCGAAATTCTAGATCAAACCTTAACTGATGTTGAAACTGAGCTTAGGAATAAAGGGATTATCCCACTTGAGGAGAACTGTGACTAGGAACACCACCCTTGAGAGGCATTCTTAACAAACATTTACTGGGTGCTATAATAACCCCCCACTAAATATATATCACTGTATTTCAATATAGTCGGAGGTGGAAGAAGTTGATTGAAAATCGATACAATAAGATTTCAACTCTAGAAGACGCACTCGAACGGATTGATGATGGAACAACTCTGATGTTTGGAGGTTTTGGTGGGATTGGAAATCCACCATCGCTAATTGAAGGCTTACTAGAGAAAAACGTCAAAAATTTAACCTTGATTGGAAACGACACGGGTTTCCCTAACATTGGTATTGGTAAGCTTGTCAGTCGTGGTCATGCAAAGAAATGCATCGTTTCTCATATTGGCTCAAATCCTGTTGCTGGGCAATTAATGACAGAAGGTAAAATGGAAATCGAATTTTCACCTCAAGGCACACTTGCAGAACGGATCCGTGCAGGTGGTGTCGGGCTTGGAGGTATTTTAGTAGATGTCGGAATAGATAATGAAATCGTATCAAATGGAAAAGAAATCATTCACGTTGATGGTGTAGATTACCTCCTTGAAAAGCCATTAACAGCTGAGGTTTCGATTATTTTTGCTAAAAAAAGCGATCCATTTGGTAACCTTGTTTACGATAAAAGTGCTCGAAATATGAATCCTCTAGTTGCGATGGCAGGGAAATTCACCATAGCAGAGGTGGAGGAAATTGTTCCACTAGGTGAAATTGACCCAGAAGAAATTATTACGCCTGGTGTCTACGTTGATATGGTCATTAAGAGCAAAGGGGTGAACTGGAAATGGGTATGGGAATAGATATTCGCAATCGAATTGCTAAACGTGCCGCACAGGAAATAAAAGACGGAATGGTTGTGAATCTAGGGATTGGGATACCTTCTCTTGTTCCGAATCATTTACCTGCTGGAATGAATGTAATGATCCATGCAGAAAATGGGGTTTTAGGGATTGGCCCAAGTCCCGAAAAAGGAGCCGAAGATGAGAATCTTTGCAATGCTGCTGGCTACCCCGTCACAACTATTACCGGTTCCTCCTATTTTGATAGTTCCATAGCATTTGGGATGATTCGTCGTGGATATATAGATATCACAATTCTCGGTTCTCTTCAGGTCAGTGAAAAAGGTGACCTTGCCAACTGGATCGTTCCTGGCAAGCGTGTGCCTGGTATGGGCGGGGCGATGGAGTTAGCACAAAAGGCAAAGAAAGTAATCGTCTTAATGAACCATATTGACAAACATGGCAATTCCAAAATTGTTAAAGAATGCAGTTTACCTTTGACCTCAAAAAATTGTGTCGATCTTATCATCACAGATATGGCCGTGATAGAAGTAAGAAAGGACGGCCTCTATTTGTTAGAAGTGATGAGTCCATTTTCAGTTGAAGATGTCATCAAACATACAAGTGCCCAATTAAAATGGGATAGGGCCATTACACAACTATCCTAATAAAGAGGGGGGACGTTTGTGAGTAAGAATTACACAAAAGTAAAGCAATGGATCCAAGAGAATAAAAGTAAAGGGATTCGTCTATTAAAAAAGCTTGTTCAAGAACCCAGTCTTCAAGGTAATGAAAGGTCTTCACAAGCGATTGTCATTGAAAAATGTCGACAATTAGGGATGCAAATTGACATATGGGAGCCTAATGGTACTGAACTATTAAAGCATCCCTATTTTGTTTCGCCACGTTCGAATTTCCTTGATAGTCCAAATGTAGTCGCTGTTTTAAAAGGTAATGGTGGAGGAAAATCACTTCTATTAAATGGACATATCGATGTCGTTCCTGAAGGCGACATCACCCAATGGGAAATGGATCCATATTCTGCAGAAATAAAAGATGGAAAATTATATGGACGCGGTTCTACCGATATGAAAGGTGGAAATGTAGCTCTACTTTTAGCCATTCAAGCCATTAAGGAATCTGGAATCGAATTAAAAGGCGACGTTATTTTTCAAAGCGTAATTGAAGAAGAAAGCGGTGGAGCTGGAACACTTGCCGCAATAATAAGAGGCTATAAAGCGGACGGGGCGATTATCCCTGAGCCTACCAATATGAAGATATTCCCGAAGCAGCAAGGTTCGATGTGGTTTAAAATCGAAATATATGGCCGTATCGCACATGGTGGAACAAGATATGAAGGCGTGAGTGCCATTGAAAAAAGCATAACGGTCATTCATCATTTATTAAAACTTGAAATGATACGAAATGGGTCAATTAATGACCCATTATATAAAAATACACCTATCCCAGTTCCTATAAATATTGGTAAAATTAATGGAGGGACATGGCCTTCGTCTGTTCCAGACGTTGTTACTCTCGAAGGACGTATGGGTGTCAAACCAGAAGAATCAATAGAACAGGCTAAAGCAGAAATGCAACAATGGCTTGAAAAACTACCTGAAAGTGATCCTTGGTTTAAAGACCATCCAGTCGGATTGGAATGGTTTGGAGCTAGGTGGGTACCAGGGACAATTGACCCTGAACATGAACTTATGAATGTTTTAAAAACAAGTTTTAAACAAGTGATGGGAAGGGAACCTATTATCGAAGCCTCACCTTGGGGAACAGATGGTGGTTTGTTAACTGCGGTTGGTAAAATACCAACAATCGTGTTTGGTCCAGGAACAACGGAGGTTGCCCATTATCCAAATGAATATATTGAACTTGAA
>Ga0079224_100014509_pt1 | contig 11004 bp, 9 predicted proteins | sample Stecom2015_FD_80414 | JGI IMG/M metagenome (GOLD analysis project Ga0079224, IMG submission 80414) | Agricultural soil microbial communities from Utah to study Nitrogen management - Steer compost 2015 | ecosystem: Environmental > Terrestrial > Soil > Agricultural land | place: USA: Utah...
AATTGATTAATAATTATTTAGTCCCTATAATATGCCCAATATTGGTAAAATAGCGCAGATTATCGGCCCAGTAGTTGACGTCAACTTCGCCGACAATGACAATCTTCCTAAGATTTACGATGCATTGTATATTGAAAAAGACAATGGTCAACGTATCGTTTTAGAAGTTCAACAACACTTAGGTGAGGATCGTGTACGTACAATCGCCATGGATGCAACGGAAGGTTTGGTTCGTGGAATGAAAGTTGTCGATACTGGAGCTCCGATTAAAATGCCTGTTGGTGAAGAGATCAAAGGTCGTGTATTCAACGTAGTGGGTGGTGCCATTGATGGTATCCAAGAATTGGACGCAACAAACGGACGTCCTATCCACAACGTACCGCCAAGATTTGACGAGCTTTCTACTGAAAGCGAAGTTTTGTTCACCGGTATTAAGGTTATCGACTTATTAGAACCTTACGCTAAAGGTGGTAAAATCGGTTTGTTCGGTGGTGCCGGTGTTGGTAAAACCGTATTGATTCAGGAACTAATTAACAATATTGCGAAAGGACACGGTGGTCTATCTGTATTTGCTGGTGTAGGTGAGCGTACACGTGAAGGTAATGACTTATTGCGTGAGATGCTTGAGTCTGGCATTATCAAATATGGTGAGCACTTCATGGAAGGCATGGAAAAAGGCGAATGGCCTTTGGACAAAGTGGACAGCGAATTGATGAAAGATTCAAAATGTACTTTCGTATTCGGACAGATGAACGAGCCTCCTGGCGCACGTGCACGTGTAGCTTTATCTGGTCTTACTGTAGCAGAATACTTCCGTGATGGTGACGGACAAGGTCAAGGTCGTGACGTCCTTTTCTTCATCGACAACATCTTCCGTTTCACCCAAGCGGGTTCTGAGGTATCTGCCCTTTTAGGCCGTATGCCTTCAGCAGTAGGTTACCAACCTACATTGGCAACAGAAATGGGTTTGATGCAAGAGCGGATCACATCAACTAAAAACGGTTCCATTACTTCCGTACAAGCGGTATACGTACCTGCCGATGACTTAACTGACCCTGCTCCGGCAACAACATTTGCCCACTTGGATGCAACAACAGTATTGTCACGTAAAATTGCTGAGTTAGGTATCTACCCTGCGGTTGACCCATTGGATTCAACTTCTCGTATCTTGTCTCCAGCGGTATTGGGTGATGAGCATTACAACACAGCACAACGTGTAAAAGAAATCTTGCAACGCTATAAAGAACTTCAGGATATTATCGCCATCTTAGGTATGGACGAGCTATCTGAAGAAGATAAATTAACCGTTCACCGCGCTCGTCGTGTACAACGTTTCTTGTCTCAACCGTTCCACGTAGCAGAGCAATTTACAGGATTAAAAGGTGTATTGGTTGATATCAAAGATACCATCAAAGGTTTCAACATGATTATCGACGGCGAAGTGGATGAATATCCAGAAGCCGCTTTCAACTTAGTAGGTAGTATCGAAGAAGCTATCGAAAAAGGTAAAAAATTATTGGCGGAAGCCGTTTAAATAAGTATTGAGTACAGGGTATTGAGTAACGAGTAACAAACTTATCTCAATACCCGATACTTAATACCCAATACTAGAAAAATGAAATTAACAATCATTACTCCGGATAAATTGGCTTACGAAGGTGAAGTTACAGCAGTAACTGTACCAGGAAGCGCAGGTTCCTTTCAGATTTTGAAAGACCACGCCCCTATCGTATCTACTTTAGACGACGGAAAAGTTATTATCCAAAACGGCAAAAACGAAATCGTCTGGACAATCCAAGGTGGAGTTGTAGAAGCCAAGGATAACAACATTACCGTATTGGCAGAAGGAATTATAGAGAATTAATCTCTAAAAAATACACATTTAAAAAGGCCCTTAAAACCAATTGGTTTTAAGGGCCTTTTTAATTAACTTTTTTGTTCAATAGAGTAATTTTAAGAAGAATTTCAGCCTCTCCTTAAAAAAATACATCTTTCTAGGTATATACCGATTTTAATTTCAGTCTATTAACATCAGTTTTTTATTCTGAAATTATATTGAAAACAAAAATTAAAAATAAATAAACATAAAAATACAAAATAATAAACTTTTTCAAAATAATTCTTTAAGCTATTGTAAACAATTTTTAATAGCGCTAACTTAACAAAAGTAAAATTCGTCTGATACCATCTATGGGATCCAAGACAGTTTATTGGGGATAAAACAAGTAACATATGCAGTACTACAACCAGGACACCTACATTTATTTAGACGGGGAGTTTGTTAAGGCGAATACAGCCGGAACAGATCTTTTTGGTCAGTCTCTACACTATGGCTATGGTGCTTTTGAGGGTTTGAGGGCATACAGCACCTATCACGGCTCGCGTATTTTTAAAGCTGAGGAACACTTCAACCGTTTGCAGGAGTCTTGTCGTGCGATTAACCTTCCCTATCAGTGGAACAACAATCATTTGATAGAAAAGACGTATGAATTACTATCTGTAAACAATCTTCGCTCAGCATATATACGCCCGTTGGTATTCTCGGGTTCCAATATGCACCTTACTTCTGCAGTGGAATCTAAAATCATGATCGCTGCTTGGGAATGGGGGCCCTATTTAGGGCATAACCTCCTTCGGGTGTGTACTTCGCGCATCGAGCGCCCGAATCCAAAATCGTTCCGCATAGATGCCAAGGTATCCGGACAGTATATCAATTCCATTTTGGCATCCAGCGACGCGATCCGCAATGGTTTTGATGAGGCTTTGCTATTAGATCAGGAGGGATTTGTAGCGCAAGCTTCCAGTGAAAATCTATTTATTGAAAAGGACTTCAAGATATACACTCCCCCATTGGGCAATATTTTCCCCGGCATTACACGTCAGGCGGTCATCGAGATCTGTAAAGATTTTCAAATCGAAGTCATCGAAAAGCGCTTAAGCATTCAAGATATACATGAGGCTGACAGTGCATTCCTATGTGGTACTGCAGCAGAAATCATCGGCATTAAAGAAGTAGACAATATACGATATAAAGAGGATTGGGAACACACCATAGGTGCCTCCATCCAAAGAAAATATAAAAAATTAGTATTAGAAGAAGAGAATTATGAAGTCATCATCTGACGAGAAAAATGTTTTAAACAAGTACAGCCGTATCTTCACGCAGGACGAGACACAACCTGCAGCAAAAGCCATGTTGTATGGTATCGGGCTAACCGATGAGGATATGGACAAAGGACAAGTTGGTATAGCCAGTATGGGCTACGACGGTAACACCTGCAACATGCACCTCAACGATTTAGCACAAGTCGTCAAAAAAGGGGTGTGGAATAATGGTTTGGTCGGTTTGACATTTGGTACCATAGGTGTGAGTGATGGGATGAGTAACGGAACAGACGGCATGCGCTATTCATTGGTCTCTCGCGATGTCATTGCAGACAGTATCGAGACCATTTGTGGAGGCCAGTATTACGACGGTTTAATCGCTATCCCGGGTTGTGACAAGAACATGCCTGGTGCCATCATCGCTATGGGGCGCTTGGATCGTCCGGCAATTATGGTATACGGCGGAACAATTGCTCCCGGACACTACAAAGGTCAGGAGCTGAATATTGTTTCTGCTTTCGAAGCACTGGGTCAACGTGTCTGTGGAAATCTTTCCGATGAAGATTACGAAGGCATTATCAAACATACTTGTCCAGGTGCAGGTGCTTGTGGTGGTATGTACACTGCAAATACAATGGCCTCAGCTATTGAAGCTTTAGGGATGAGCTTACCCTATTCTTCTTCCAATCCAGCTGTATCCGAAGAAAAGAAAGCGGAATGCTTGGAAGCTGGTAAATACATCAAAATCCTTTTAGAGAAAGACATTAAACCCTCAGATATTATGACCCGTAAGGCATTTGAAAATGCTTTACGCACCATTATTATTCTAGGAGGAAGCACCAATGCCGTTTTACATTTCATCGCTATCGGTAAATCCGTTGGGGTAGATATTACACAAGATGACTTCCAACGCATGTCTGACGAAACACCTGTATTGGCAGATTTCAAACCATCAGGAAAATACTTGATGCAGGATCTACACCAATATGGAGGAACTCCAGCCGTAATGCGTTATCTATTAGATGAAGGGCTATTGCATGGAGATTGTTTGACTGTAACCGGAAAAACCTTAGCGGAGAACCTTGAAGGCATAAAATCCATTATGGATTATAATCAACCTATCGTAAAGCGATTGGACAATCCAATTAAAGCGACAGGTCACTTACAAATTCTTTACGGAAATCTAGCAGAGAAAGGCTCTGTGGCCAAGATATCGGGGAAAGAAGGCGAACGCTTCGTAGGTCCTGCACGCGTATTTGATGGCGAACACGATCTGGTAGCTGGAGTAGCAACTGGAAGAATTAAGCCAGGCGATGTTATCGTTATCAAAAACGAAGGACCTAAAGGGGCTCCCGGTATGCCGGAAATGCTTAAACCTACGGCCTTAATTATCGGAGCGGGTCTAGGTAATTCAGTAGCCTTGATTACTGATGGCCGTTTCTCGGGAGGAACACACGGTTTTGTCGTTGGGCACATTACACCCGAGGCCTATGCAGGAGGGTTAATCGGATTGGTAGAAGATGACGACGTCATTGAAATCGATGCAGTAAACAATACCCTAAACTTACAGGTATCCGATGAAGTCATCGCGCAACGTCGAGCCAACTGGAAACAGCCTGCATTGAAAGTAACAAAAGGCGTTTTATACAAATACGCAAAGACAGTAGCCGATGCGTCGGAAGGCTGTGTGACAGATTTATAAAGTAACGAGTACAAAGTATTGAGTAAAAGAAAGACTCATCTCAATACGCACTACTCAATACCCAATACTAATATCTCAATATTAAATAAAAATGAGTACACTGGAAAAAACGGAAGCGACGCCTCAGACAGAGACAGCAACGACAACCCAAATAAGCGGTTCTCAAGCTGTTTTAGAGGCTTTAATTCACGAGGGAGCTGATACCATCTTTGGGTATCCAGGAGGTGCCATCATGCCGATTTATGATGCGTTATATGATTACAATGATAGGTTGAATCATATTCTAGTCCGTCATGAACAAGGGGGCATACATGCCGCACAAGGTTACGCTCGCACCTCTGGCCGTGTAGGTGTAGCTTTTGCTACAAGTGGCCCGGGCGCTACCAATTTAGTAACTGGATTAGCGGACGCAATGATTGATAGTAATCCTATTGTCTGCATCACAGGTCAAGTTTTTGCTGCCTTATTAGGTACAGATGCCTTTCAGGAAACTGATGTGATCAATATCACTACGCCAGTCACCAAATGGAACTATCAGGTAACCGATGCGACCGAAATTCCAAGTGTATTGGCTAAAGCATTCTACATTGCTCGCACAGGGAGACCTGGCCCAGTATTGATCGATATTACCAAGAATGCACAGATACAATTATTTGATTACGAAGGATACGAGAAGTGTGATTATGTGCGTAGCTACAGACCTGCTCCGATTGTACGTCATGAATATGTCGAGCAAGCCGCACAAGTTATCAACCAAGCGAAAAAACCATTTGTTTTATTCGGCCAAGGGATTATTTTAGGTAAAGCCGAACAAGAGTTTAAACACTTCATAGAAAAGGGGGGATTTCCAGCAGCAACGACCGTAATGGGATTGAGCGCATTGGAAACTGATCATCCACAACATGTAGGTATGTTAGGCATGCACGGCAATTACGCCCCAAATGTGATGACCAATGAATGCGATGTGTTGATTGCTGTAGGTATGCGTTTTGATGACCGTGTGACAGGGAGATTGGATAAATATGCTAAACAAGCCAAAGTTATCCATTTAGATATTGACCCTGCCGAAATCGACAAAAATGTAAAAGCAACCGTACCTGTTTGGGGCGATTGCAAAGAGACTTTGCCTCTATTGACATCGTTGGTAGAGAAAAGAGATCATTCGGCCTGGTTGCAACAATTCCGCGAGTTGGAGAAAGAAGAGGTTAAGGCTGTTATCCACGATGAGCTAAACCCAACTGGGGAAGTCATGACTATGGGCGAAGTAATCAAAACCTTAAACGAACTAACGGGCGGAGATGCCGTTATCGTTACGGATGTGGGGCAGCATCAAATGGTAGCCTGCCGTTACGCAAAATTTAACTCATCAAAATCTAACGTAACTTCCGGAGGACTGGGGACGATGGGCTTTGGACTACCAGCCGCAATAGGTGCTTGGTATGGTGCTCCGGAGCGCGATGTTATTGTTGTTGTAGGAGATGGTGGTATTCAAATGACTATCCAGGAGTTAGGGACAATCATGCAATTCGGCGCTAAGGTAAAAATATTGGTGCTTAACAACCAGTTCTTAGGTATGGTTCGCCAGTGGCAGCAGCTATTCAATGATAAACGCTATTCTTTTGTGAATATTACAAGCCCAGATTTTGTAGCTGTAGCCAAAGGATATCATATTGATGGGAATAGCATTTCCGAACGTGAGAACCTCTACTCTGCACTAAAAACCATGTTAGAACACGACGGTTCCTACTTACTAGAAGTAATGGTAGGAAAGGAAAACAATGTGTTCCCAATGGTTCCACAAGGAGCGTCGGTATCAGAAATTAGGTTAAAATAACACAGCAATAAGCTTTAAGCAGTAAGCTTTAAGCCTACTGCCTAAGGCCTATAGCCTATAAGCTTTTAAACAATGGAAAAACAAGAATATACCATTACCTTATATACAGAGAATGCCATCGGTATGATTGGCCGTATCTCCGGCATCTTCTCCAGAAGGAAAATCAACATCGAAAGCTTGAATACTTCCCCTTCCGAAGTGGAAGGCATCCACCGCTTTACGATTTTAATCCACGAGAGTGAAGAGGTTGTGCGCAAGCTTTGTCGCCAAATCGAGAAACAAGTGGAAGTATTGAAGGCCTATTACAATACCAACGAAGAACTGATCTGGCAAGAACAAGCTCTCTATAAAGTTCCTACAGAAATCATTGCTGAAAAAGCTCCTGTAGAACGTTTATTGCGTGAATATGGTGCTTCTGCAGTAGTTATCCGTAATGACTATACCGTCTTCGAAACAGCAGGGCATCGTGAGGAAATTGACAGATTAACCTCCGAGTTAGGTAAATACAAACTTATTGAGTTTGTACGTGGCGCACGTATTGCCATAATCAAGGACAGTGCAGGCTTCCACTCTAAGTTAAAACAATTTGAACGGGAAACACCTTCACCGGAAATCGTCGAAAACGAATACCTTGACCAACAGGATGATGTGTTCACCATGTAGAAACGTTTAGTTGATGAATCGTTTAAACGGTTAATCGATTAAACAATTAAACATATATAATGACAGAAATATTTAAATTTATCATAGATAGTCGTAAGGCCTTTATCCAACTGCTGGAAGAACTTACATTAGACGAGCTAAATAAGATTCCAGAGGGGTTCAATAACAATATTATCTGGAACTTCGGACATATTGTGGTCAGTACCCAAACACTGTGCTATGCACGTACGGGTATCAACACCGACACTTCCGCTATTAGATATTTAGAAGCGTATAAAAAAGGATCAAAACCAACATACTTTGTAACTGCGGAAGAAGCTGCCGAACTGAAAGCATTGGCTATCTCAACAATTGAAAAAATTGAAGACGACTATAACAAAGGTATCTTTGCGACTATACAACCCTACGATACGGCAACCTATGGATCGCTATTAAACAGCTTCGCTGATGTTTTGGTTACCACATCTGGTCATGACAACTTACATTTAGGCTATGCAATAGCCCAACGGAGAATAATCCTCCCCTAACCCCTCCAAAGGAGGGGAATAATATTAGGATTTAATATTATAGAACAAAAAGTAATAAACAAGAACATCTTTCTACCTCCCTCTCACTGGGAGAGGGTTGGAGAGAGGATAAAAAACAATAAGGACGAGACGTTGGCAAACTATATCGGCATCTCAATACTCATTACTAAATACTCAATACTAATAAAAAAATGGCAAATTATTTTAACACATTACCTCTTAGAGAGCAATTAAACCAATTGGGACACGCTGAATTTATGGATTCAGCAGAGTTTGCAGATGGCGTTAACACTTTAAAAGGTAAAAAAATCGTAATCGTGGGCTGTGGTGCCCAAGGCTTAAACCAAGGTTTAAACCTTCGTGACAGCGGACTTGACGTATCTTACGCATTACGTAAAGAAGCTATTGACCAAAAAAGAGATTCTTGGAAAAACGCGACCGACAACAATTTCAATGTTGGTACATACGAGGAGTTGATTCCAAATGCTGATTTGGTAATCAACCTAACTCCTGATAAACAACACACGGCTGTTATCAATGCTGTACAACCCTTGATGAAGCAAGGTGCTGCCCTATCCTACTCCCATGGTTTCAACATTGTAGAAGAAGGTATGCAGATTCGTAAAGATATTACGGTTATCATGGTCGCACCTAAATGTCCGGGATCGGAAGTACGTGCAGAGTACTTAAGAGGATTTGGCGTTCCAACCTTGATTGCTGTACACCCTGAGAATGACCCAGAAGGAAAAGGCTGGCCTTATGCCAAAGCATATTGCGTAGGTACAGGTGGTCACCGTGCTGGTGTATTGAAATCATCTTTCGTAGCCGAAGTAAAATCTGATTTGATGGGTGAACAAACTATCCTTTGTGGTTTGTTACAAACAGGCTCGATTCTTTCTTTCGACAAAATGATCGAAAAAGGAATTGATGCAGGCTACGCATCCAAATTGGTACAATACGGTGTAGAAGTCATCACTGAAGCTTTAAAACACGGTGGTGTTAGCGGTATGATGGACAGACTTTCCAACCCAGCTAAAATCAAAGCTTTCCAAGTTTCTGAGGAGTTAAAAGACATTATGCGCCCATTGTTCCAAAAACACCAAGATGACATTATGTCTGGCGAGTTCAGCAAAACTATGATGGAGGACTGGGCCAACGGTGATGCTAACCTATTGAAATGGAGAGCAGAAACAGGCGAAACAGCTTTCGAAAAAACTCCAGCCGGCGATGTAAAAATCGGTGAGCAGGAATATTTCGACAATTACCTATTAATGGTTGCCTTCGTAAGAGCAGGTGTAGAATTGGCTTTCGAAACCATGGTAGAAGCCGGTATCAAACCAGAATCTGCTTATTATGAATCTCTGCACGAAACCCCTTTGATTGCCAACACTATTGCACGTAAGAAATTATTCGAAATGAACCGTGTTATTTCCGATACGGCAGAGTACGGCTGTTACCTATTCGACCAAGCTTGTAAACCTTTGTTGACTGATTTCATGAAGAAAGTGGATACCGACTTAGTGGGTAAAAATTTCAACGAAGGGAAAGACGGCTCAGTAGACAACGTACAGTTAGTACAAGTAAATGAAATTTTACGTACCCACCCTGTAGAAATTGTTGGCACTAAATTGCGTAAAGCAATGACGGCAATGAAAGCCATCAAAACTGTTTAATTTAGTAGTCAGTGGACAGTAGTCAGTTATCAGTAAGCAACAACTACCGGTGACTGACCACTGAAAACTGATTACTGACAACTATAATAAAGAAGAGAGAAATGGGAAAAACATTAGTTGAGAAGATTTGGGATGCACATGTTGTCAAAAGCCAGGAAGGCTTCCCAGATATTTTATACATCGACACACATCTTATCCACGAGGTTACTTCACCACAGGCTTTTGACGGTCTGCGCAAGCGTGGTATTCCTGTGTTCCGCCCAAACCAAACGGTAGCTACAGCGGATCACAACGTACCAACATTGAATCAGCACTTACCTATTCAAGAAGAACTATCACGCTATCAAGTGGATATGCTGACCAAAAACACGAAGGAATTTGGTGTTGAGTTATATGGCTTAGGTCACCCATACCAAGGTATCGTACATGTTATCGGCCCTGAATTGGGTATTACCCAACCAGGAAAAACCATGGTATGTGGGGATAGTCACACGTCAACACATGGAGCTTTCGGAGCTATTGCTTTTGGTATTGGAACCTCACAGGTAGAGCAGGTTTTTGCTACGCAATGTCTATTGTTGCAAAAGCCCAAAACCATGAAAATTGAAGTTAATGGCGAACTCGCAAAAGGTGTAGGAGCAAAAGATATTGTACTATACATCATTTCGAAAACAACAGCCGCCGGTGGAACAGGTTACTTTGTGGAGTTTGCAGGTTCGGCAATCCGCTCTTTGAGTATGGAAGGCCGTATGACCGTGTGTAACATGAGTATAGAAATGGGTGCCCGCGGTGGTCTGATTGCACCTGACCAAACTACTTTCGACTATGTACAAGGGCGTGAATTCGCACCTAAAGGAGAAGCCTGGGATAAAGCTGTAGATTATTGGAAAACCTTATATTCAGATGAGGATGCACAATTTGATGCAGTATTGCAATTTGATGCAGCAGATATACAACCGATGATTACATACGGTACAAACCCAGGCATGGGTATAGGTATTTCAGATGCCATTCCTGCAACAGCAGCCCAACCAGAATCCGAACAACCATCATACGAAAAAGCACTGAACTACATGGGTTTCCAAGATAACCAAAAGTTAATAGGACATCCTGTAGATTACGTATTCATCGGTTCATGCACCAATTCCCGCATCGAGGATCTACGCACCGTAGCTTCCTTCGTTAAGGGTAAAAAGAAAGCAGACAATGTAGAAGTATGGATTGTTCCTGGCTCTAAACAAGTCGAGGCACAAGCCAAAGAGGAAGGTATAGACAAAATTTTCGAAGAAGCCGGATTTATGCTTCGTGAACCAGGATGTTCAGCATGTTTAGGGATGAATGAAGACAAAATTCCAGCAGGAAAATATTGTATATCTACATCCAACAGAAACTTTGAAGGTCGTCAAGGGCCTAATGCACGTACGATGTTGGCAAGCCCACTGACCGCTGCCGCAGCTGCCGTGGCTGGTAAAATTGTGGATGTTAGAGAGGTAGTTTAAA
>Ga0079224_100014511_pt1 | contig 11004 bp, 10 predicted proteins | sample Stecom2015_FD_80414 | JGI IMG/M metagenome (GOLD analysis project Ga0079224, IMG submission 80414) | Agricultural soil microbial communities from Utah to study Nitrogen management - Steer compost 2015 | ecosystem: Environmental > Terrestrial > Soil > Agricultural land | place: USA: Utah...
AGTGATGGATCAGCGCTTCCATCGACTGCTTCATCTCGGCGCGGCGCGGCGGGGCGACCTTGCGGTCCTCGCTCAGCACCGGGCCCTCGGGCATTTCGGCGAGGCACTGCTTGATGATGCGGGCGGACTGGCGGACTTCCTCGACCCGGACCATCATCCGGTCGTAACAGTCGCCGTTGGTGCCGACCGGGATTTCGAAGTCCATCCGGTCGTAGACGTCGTAGGGCTGGCTCTTGCGTAAGTCCCACGGCAAGCCGGCAGCGCGGATCATCGGGCCAGAGAAGCCCCAAGCGATCGCATCCTCTTTCGACACCTTGGCGATGTCGACGTTGCGCTGCTTGAAGATGCGGTTGTCGGCAACGAGGCTGATGGCGTCTTCGAACAGCTCGGGCAGGCGATGCTCGACCCAGTCGCCGATGTCTGCGAGCACCTTGAGTGGAATGTCCTCGTGCACGCCGCCAGGGCGGAACCAGGCTGCATGCATCCGCGCGCCCGAGACTTGCTCGTAAAAGTTCATGCAGTCTTCGCGCAGCTCGAACATCCATAGGTTCGGCGTCATCGCGCCGACGTCCATCACGTGGCTGCCAAGGTTGAGCATGTGGTTCTTGATGCGTGTCAGCTCGGCCATCATCACCCTGAGGTACTGCGCCCGCAGCGGCACCTCGAGGTTGAGCAGCTTCTCGATGGCGAGGACGTAACTGTGCTCCATGCACAAGGGGCTGCAATAGTCGAGCCGGTCGAAGTACGGCAGAGCCTGGAGGTAGGTCTTGTACTCGATTAGCTTCTCGGTGCCGCGGTGGAGCAGGCCGACATGCGGATCGATACGTTCGATGATCTCGCCGTCGAGCTCCATGACCAGGCGCAAGACACCGTGTGCCGCCGGGTGCTGCGGACCGAAATTGATCGTGTAATTGGAGATGACCTCGTCGCCTGTCGTCGGCGCCTGGTCGAGCTGCATGCCGCTCACGAGGCATCTCCATCGGTCTTTTTACTGCGTGGCTTGCGGCGCTTAGGCTCGGCGGCGGCCGACGTATCGGAGCTCTTTGCCTGGCGCTTTGTACGCGCCGGGCGCGCCTCGGTCGGCTCAGGGGCACCCGGTTCGGGAACAACGGAAGCCTCCGGCACCGGCTCACCGCTGCCGGGATTGGCCGTCTTCCCGGTCGATCCCTTGGCCACCTTTCGCGCGGCCTTGGCATCCGTCTTACTCCCGGCACCGGTGTCGGCCGCCGTTTCGGTCGTCTTGGGCGTTTTCGCCGGCGACGGACCGCGTGTCTCGGGCTTGACTTCTTCGGTCTTCCCGATCGACGGGTCGGCGCTGGGACGTGCGGCGGGCGCCGTCGAGGCGGGGCCAGCCTTCTCGTCGCCGGGCAGGATGTAGTCGGCGCCTTCCCAAGGGCTCATGAATTCGAAGTTGCGAAAATCCTGCGGCAGGTCGACCGGCTCGTAGACGACCCGCTTCTCTTCCTCGGAGTAGCGCAGCTCCTGATAGCCGGTGAGGGGGAAATCCTTGCGGAACGGATGCCCCTCGAACCCGTAGTCGGTGAGAATCCGGCGGAGGTCGGTATTACCTTCGAAGATAACCCCGTACAGGTCGAACACCTCGCGCTCAAGCCAACCGGCTACCGGCCACAAGGTCGTGACGGTCGGAACCGGGGTATCCTCGGCAGCGCGCACCTTGACCATGACGCGATGGTTCTTGGTGAGGCTGAGAAGCATGTACACCACCTCGAAGCGCTCCTCGCGCTGCGGGTAGTCCACGCCGGCGATCTCCATCAGCTGCTGATAATCGTGCTCGTCGCGCAGCAGGCGTAGCGCGTCCTCAATCCGTTCGCGCTCGACGCCGAGCACGATTTCGCCGTGCTTTTCCTTGGAAGCCAGCAGCATGTCGCCAAGCGCGCTTGCCAGCGTGGCCATCACGCCTTCGTTCGAAGCGAAGCGCGGGGCGGAATGCAGGACCGTGGTCATGTTACCTGGAGCCTCTCACCGCTCGATCGTCCCCTCGCGGCGGATTTTCCGCTGGAGCTGCATGACACCATAAAGCAGCGCCTCGGCCGTCGGCGGGCATCCGGGGACGTAGATGTCGACCGGAACGATTCGATCGCAGCCGCGCACGACGCTGTAGCTGTAGTGGTAATAGCCGCCCCCGTTGGCGCACGAACCCATGCTGATCACGTACTTGGGATCAGACATCTGGTCGTAGACCTTGCGCAGCGCCGGAGCCATCTTGTTGCACAGAGTGCCGGCGACGATCATGACGTCGGACTGCCGCGGACTGGCGCGCGGAGCGACGCCGAAGCGTTCCATGTCATAACGCGGCATGTTGACGTGAATCATTTCGACCGCGCAGCAGGCTAGGCCGAACGTCATCCACCACAGGCTGCCCGTGCGAGCCCACTGGAACAACTCTTCGGTGCTGGTGACCAGAAAGCCCTTGTTATCGAGTTCCCCGATGAGCGCGTTGGCGAATGAACCGTCGGGCAACCGCTCCTGACCGCCGGCCAACAGCGCGTCACGATGCAGGACCGGATTGAGGATCGGCTGATCGGGAGTATTCTTCATTCCCATTCCAGCGCCCCCTTCTTCCATGCATAGGCGAGGCCCACCGCCAGCTCGAACAGGAACACCATCATCGTGATCCAGCCCGGCCATCCGGTGAGGTCGAGGCTGACGGCCCACGGAAACAGGAAGGCCGCTTCGAGGTCAAAGATGATAAACAAGATTGCAACCAGGTAGAAACGGACGTCGAACTGACTGCGCGAATCTTCGAACGCGGGAAAACCGCACTCGTATTCACTAAGCTTTTCGGCATTCGGATTGTGCGCGCCGGTCAGCCGCGCCACGCCCATGGGCAGGAACACAAACGCAGTCGACAGGCCGAGTGCGATCGCCAGAAAAATCAGGATCGGCAGGTACTGGGTCAGATCGGGCACGAACGGTCCTTGGAGGCTGACTCGCGGGCGAAATAGATTGCCAGCGCCCCTAGTCCGGCACCGCTTGGGGTTCAAGGCCTTCGGCCCGGAAATCGGGTTTACCGGGGTTTGTCGTACTGGGGTCTTTTGCGTCACTCCTAACAGGCGTAAGCCAGAGGCATCCACGATCGAGGGGAGGGAGAATCTCTCGATGATGAAACGACTTGCCGCCGTCGCCGCACTGGCCCTGGCGCTTCCTGCCCAGGCGCAGGAAGCCACTGTCGACCCAGACCATATTCTTTCGCTGTTGCAGGACGCGGGCTACCCAGCCGAGTACTTCAGCGAGGAAGCCGACTACCGGCAGATTCTCAGCAAGTCAGGCAATCATCAGTTTCTCGTGGAGTTGTACGACTGCCAGGAAGGCAAGGCGTGCGGGACGCTGGAGTTCTTCGCCGGTTTCCCGATGGACGAGCCGCCGACGGAACTGGCGCTCGAGGCCTATGCCGGCCCGCGCGACGGCGCTCGGATCTACATCGACAGACGCGGCGACCCGAGCATTCAGCTGCCAGTGGAGCTTCCCGGCAGCGGCCTGAGCGATGCGGAATTCGTCGACCGGCTTAAAAGCTGGGAAACCATGATGACCGATTTCGCCGGGTTCCTTGCCGAGAAGCCTACCGCCCCGGTCGAGCCCGCCGCCTCCTGATTGCGCCGGACCAGACCACTGCCTAGATGGTGGTCATTGAAGCCAATCAGAAGGCAGGCGCATGATCACGTTCAACCAAACCGATCCGATCGTTATCCTCTCTTTCGCGCGCACGCCGATGGGAGGGATGCAGGGCGCGCTGGCCGACGCCTCTGCGACGGACCTCGGTGCGACGGCGGTCAAGGCTGCGGTCGAACGGGCCGGCGTGAGCGGCGCGGAGATCGATCGGATCTACATGGGCTGTGTGCTTCCCGCCGGTCTCGGGCAGGCGCCCGCGCGGCAGGCCGCTATAAAGGCCGGTCTCCCCAATTCCGTGGAGGCGACCACGGTGAACAAAGTATGCGGCAGCGGCATGCAAACTGTAATTATGGGCGCAGAGGCGTTGGCGGCCGGTTCGGTCGATGTCGTCGTTGCTGGCGGCATGGAAAGCATGACCAACGCGCCATACCTGCTGAAGAAGCACCGATCCGGTGCTCGGATCGGCCACGACACCGCGTATGATCACATGTTCCTCGACGGACTGGAAGATGCCTATGAGCAAGGCAAGGCGATGGGCGCATTCGCCCAGTGCACGGCAGACGAATATCAGCTCACCCGCGCGGAGATGGACGAATACGCAATCGAATCCCTTGTCCGCGCCAATAATGCGATCGAGGGGGGCGCCTTCGCCGACGAGGTCGTTCCCGTCACGATCAAGACCCGCAAGGGCGACGTGGTGATCGACACTGACGAGCAGCCCGGTAAGGGCAACCCGGCCAAAATACCCGAACTGAGAGCCGCCTTCTCCAAGGAAGGCACGATCACCGCCGCCACTTCGAGCTCGATCTCGGACGGAGCCGCTGCTGTCGTCCTGAGCCGCGAAAGCGTTGCGAATACGCAGGGCAAGCAGCCGATCGCCCGGATCGTTGCACTCGCAGCACATGCACAAGAGCCGAAGGATTTCACCACCGCGCCTGTCGGAGCGATACGGAAGGTTCTCGCCAAAGCGGGCTGGTCGGTCGAGGACGTGGATCTGTGGGAGGTCAACGAAGCCTTCGCCTGCGTCGCCATGTTCGCCATGCGCGACATCGGCATCGCGCATGACAGGATCAACATTCACGGCGGCGCGACCGCGCTCGGTCACCCCATCGGGGCAAGCGGCACCCGAATTGTCGTCACCCTTCTCAATGCGCTCAAACAGAAGGGCCTCAAGCGCGGAGTGGCGAGCTTATGCATCGGCGGCGGCGAGGGAACAGCGCTGGCGATCGAATTGGCTTAACCGCGCACGTCGGCCCATGCCGCTCGAGCCGAACGGCCGTTGCATTCGCCTCTAGTTAAGCTGCATTCGCATTGATCAACGCCCGAACGAAGCGTCCGCGTTGCTGTCGAGCGGTTCGAGACACGCCAGCGCCGCGCGCACATTAGGTCTTCGCGGGAGCATCAAGGTGCGCCGGAACCCCATAGTCGCTCGGCGCGGACCCAACCCTGGCGACCATCCACGTCTAGTTTGCACCAGCCATCGTCGCAATCGCCAAGCGCGCCGACCACGCCGGGTTCGGCCCGCCATTGCACCCGGGCAGTGGCTTCCGGGGCGGCGCGCATATCGGCCAGCCCATCGCCGGTAACAATGGCGCCTCGTTCCGGATCGAGCAGCCGCGCGACGATCCATCCCCGTCCACCATCGGGATCCTCGACCAGCCGCCACCCTTGCATGACCCGCACGACCTTCACCGGGAGGCCCTGGCGCCGATAGACCCAGTCGATCGGATAAGCTTCGCTAGGGCCGACGCGCATGTTCACCACCTCGGCGCGCAGCGTCGCCCAGTATGGCACCTCGCGATTTTGCGCGGCGACCGGCGAAGCAACGGCAACCAGTGCACAGAAGGCAATCGAATGGTGGTGACGCATCGCTCCCTTCCTACCCCGTGCGCGCCGTGTCCTTCAACCGGCACCGGTGTCGCCAGGCCCACAATAGCCGGCGACTCGGCGCTGGCCGGACGCCGAAGCACCTCGGTCAATCATCACGCCGAAACAAGTCGGGCAGCCCCATGGCGTCGGTGTTTTCGCATTCGCCAGGACGTCACTCGCCGGAGCTCAATCCCCCGTGAGAATCCGATCCACCAGCTGCTTTACCGTCGGCGTGAAGTTGTTCGAATAAAACGGGTCCTGCTTGAACCGAAAGGCAGAGTGGCCGGCGAACATCAAATTCTGATCTACTGGGCCGCCGTGGGCGATGTCCTGCAGCGTTTTCTGGATGCAGAAGCTGCGCGGGTCGGCGAGGCGGCCCGTCGTGTAGTCGTCGTGGTCCTTCCATGACGAGAAGCCGCAATGCGACAGGCACCCCATGCAGGCAGCCTGGTCTTCACGGATCATCGCTCGCTCTTCCGAGCCGACAAATATGACCGTATCGTCCGGCGTCTTGAGTGCGTCCGTGAAACCCGCTGCGACCCATCCCCGGGCCCGCTCGCGATCCTTGGGCGTCACCCAGAAGTTCTTGCCCTTGACTCCAACGTCGAGCTGCACCGTGTGCTCGCCCGCCTGAACACGCGAATACGGCACTTGCCGCTCGCTACGCGCCTCGAGGCTGCGTAGAAAGGTGTTGCGCACTGCGGAACTGTAGAAACCCGTCGGGCTGAAGCGGTGAAGGAGGATGTCGCCGTCCCCCAATTCGCGCAACTTGTCCTTCCAGCCCTGTGGGATCGGGCTTTCCTCGGTGAGTAGCGGGCGGGTTCCGAACTGGAACGCGATCTGGCCGAGTTCGGGATTGTCGATCCAATTGGCCCACTCGCGCAAGTACCACACGCCGCCTGCCATGATGATGGGCACATCATCCGAGATTCCTTCGGCTCGCATCGTGTCGCGAAGCGCCTTCACGCGCGGGTAAGGATCCTCGGGTTTGGTCGGGTCTTCGGCGTTGCTGAGTCCGTTGTGCCCGCCAGCCAACCACGGATCTTCGTAAACCACAGCTGCCATCAGCTCGCTGACTTTGTGATAGGCGCGCTTCCATAGTGCACGGAAGGCGCGCGCCGAGCTGATGATCGGCAGATAATTGACGTTATAACGCTGCGCGATCTCGCTGAGCTTGTAGGGCATGCCCGCGCCGCAGGTTACCCCAGACACGAGCCCCCGGGTCTTCTCCAGCACCCCTTCGAGGACTTGCTGGGCGCCACCCATCTCCCACAGCACGTTAATGTTGATCGCGCCGCGGCCGCTGGCGATGTCGTAGGCCCGCTTGACCTGCTCGACCGCACCGTCGATCGCATAACGGATGAGCTGTTCGTGACGCTCCAGCCGCGTGAGTTGCTCGTAGACTTGCGGAACGATCTTGCCTTCGGCGTCGTAGCTATCCGCGTTGACTGCGCTGACCGTGCCGATGCCGCCGGCCGCTGCCCATGCACCCGAACTCATGTGATTGGTGGCGGAAACGCCCTTGCCGCCCTCTATCAACGGCCACACCTCGCGACCGCCGTAAAGGATGGGTTTCAAACCCTTGAATTCCATTTCCATTCCTACTGGCGCCTATTGCGACGCCGTTCCCTGGTTGCTGCCCTGCTGACGGCACGGCACTATTTCGTCGGGCTCCGGACGGGCCCCTTCGACTACAAATTGCGCGTAATAGCCCGCGAGTTCCGGCTTGCTAACAAATTCCACCAGCCGGAACCCAACCTGGTGGAACTCGCAGAACAGCAACGCGGGCGAGATCCCGTGCTGGTCCGTCGGTCGGTCGACGTCCACCACGATTACCTGTCCACCTTCGCGCAGGGCCGGCCGCAGTCGCCACAAGAAGGCATAAGGCTCAGTCACCTCGTGATACATGTGAACCATGAACACGCGATCGAAACTGTTCTCCGGCAAGCGTGGATCATCCTCCGCGCCGAGCTTGATCGAGACGTTGTCGAGCCGCTGATCTTCGACGCGGCTCCCAAGCCGGCGCAGCGCGTCCTGGTCGATGTCCTGCGCCAACACCCGACCGTACTCGCCCACCCGTTCCGCCAGGCGAACCGTGTAGTACCCTTCGCCGGCGCCGATGTCCGCTACCGTCATCCCCGGTCGGATTTGGGCGAGGTCCATCACTGTCTGAGCTTCGTTGCGATCGTCGCGGGACTGCTCGGTGGAGACGGACTTTCCCAGCTCCGAAATCGGCCGATAGGCACGGGGAAACTCGCGGGAAGTCTCGGGGCGATCGAGATCGGCAGGCGGCGCCTGCTCACAAGCGGCGCAAGCCGTAATGAACAACAAGAGAGTGGCGCGACGCAACATTCGGCGCGCCTTAGCTATCGGAGCGCCGCAAGGCAAAGCTTGCTTGACCGCACAGCCGCATCGGACGCCGGCGGACATCCCGCGGGAGCCCCCGTGGCGCACCATCGATTGGTGGACGCAAACCAAGCGCCGTCTCTAATCGACGTCCTCCACCTCGACCTGCTCGCCGGTCACCCGTTGGGCGAGCGCCGCAGCGATGAAATCGTCGATCTTACCGTCGAGTACATCGCTGGGCGCCGTCGATGTCGCTCCGGTCCTCAGATCCTTTACCAGCTGGTACGGTTGAAGGACGTAGCTGCGGATCTGATGGCCCCAGCCGATTTCGGTCTTGGCCTCGTACTCGCCCAGCGCAGCTGCTTCCCGCTTAGCCAATTCGGCTTCGTACATCCGAGCCTTGAGCATGCCCATCGCAGTGGCGCGGTTCTTGTGCTGGCTGCGATCGTGCTGGCTGGCAACGACGATCCCCGTCGGTATGTGGGTAATCCGCACGGCGCTGTCGGTTGTGTTGATATGTTGGCCGCCTGATCCGCTGGCGCGGTAGGTGTCGATCTTTAGGTCGCTTTCGTTGATGTCGATATCGATATTGTCATCGATCACCGGGTACACCCAGACGCTCGAAAAGCTCGTGTGGCGGCGCGCGGCGCTATCGTACGGGCTGATCCGGACCAGTCGGTGCACACCGGACTCGGTCTTGGCGTAGCCGTAGGCACCTTCGCCCTTGATCAGCAGAGTCGCAGACTTGATGCCGGCCTGCTCGCCCGCCTGATATTCGACCGTCTCGACCTTGAACCCGCGGCGCTCGGCCCACCGCGCATACATGCGAAACAACATCTCGGCCCAATCCTGGCTTTCGGTCCCGCCGGCACCGGCGTGGATTTCCAGATAGGTGTCGTTCGCGTCGGCTTCCCCGCTGAGCAGCGCTTGCACCTTGTCGGCATCGGCGCGGTCGGCGAGCCGTTCGAGGCTGACCAGTCCTTCGGCAACGACCTCGTCGTCATCCTCCATTTCACCGAGTTCAACGAACTCGACCGCGTCGGACATTTCTCTGGTGATTTCGTTGACGGTACCGATGGCCGCATCAAGCCGGCGCCGTTCGCGCATGACATCTTCGGCGCGTCTTGGGTCGTCCCATAGCGCCGGATCCTCGACGCGCGCATTAAGCTCGTCGAGGCGGCGCACCGCGCGATCCCAATCTAGCGAGCGTCGCACCAGCGCCAGTGCGGCCTCAATCCGGTCGATATGAGCCTGCCCTTCGGCACGCATGAAAAGTCTCCGTCAGAACACGGGTGCGCCTAGCTTAGGCGAAGGAATTGGGGAAGTGGTGACGGCAATACTTCCGGAGCTCGCTCAGGATGGCGAAACGGCGATGGGAGCTGCTCAAGTATGTCCCGTGCCAGCGGCATTTGAGCCGGCGCCTCCCAATCCCTCGGTTAAGAGACTTGCCTGGCGACCCCAGGCAGAATCCAATCAGGAGTGGTTCAGGGCTTGGACGGCCGTCAGCGATCTGCTGACATGGTCGGCCCAATTGAGATCCGAGGGGACCATTGTGATTTTTCCATCGGGCGCAATCACGTAAGACGTGCGGCTCGTAAGGTTTTCATTGCGCTGGCCGTTCATGGTCAGCGCAACATCGAAAGCCTTGATGGTTGAGGGCGTTGCCCGCGCGACAGGGAACTTCCCGCCGCATTCCTTGACCGAAAACTGTTCCAGATCATCGAGCGAGTCGCCGGACATGCCGACGACTTGTGCGCCCGCCGCCTTGAATTCGTCGATCGCCTCCGCGAACGCCTGCGCCTCGAGGTTGCATCCCGGCGTGAACGCCTTGGGAAAGAAATAGAGGACGACGGGTCCCTTACGGAGCTCCTGTTGCAGGTTGAAATTGAAAGTCTTACCGGCGAGAACGCCCTGAGTGACGAGCGACGGCACGCTGTCGCCCTGCTGCAATGCGGCGTTGGCGGGCACCGCAAGCATCATGGCGGCGGCCGAGGCGGCAACAAGAAAGCGCTTGATCATGGCGGCGTAAGTCTCCCCAAAATCCGGTGCGCGCTATGCGCCGAATCTTGGACAGAGTCTACCAAGCCTAATAGAGCCCGCCCTGCTCCTCGGCGAAATCGGCCGGCCGCTGCGATTCTCTCACCTCGTCGTCACCTGCGGTGTTGGCGTCGGCCCGGCGCAGTTGCGCGATAATCAGCTCGCGCAGCTGGTCAGTTTCGTCTTGCCGACGTGTGCGGCGCGGTTCGGTGTCCGGTTTGAACGCTTCCCAAATCACCGCCGCGCGCGGGTCATCGGTAGGCCAGCCGTCGAATACGCGCTTCCCGCTGCGTCGGTCGATGCGGACCATGCGCACACCGGCAGGAGCAAGAAACGACCGTCCGCTCCATTTTTCCCGGGTTTCCTGGACGAACTGCTTGAAGATCGGCGCGGCGACGCGACCGCCCTGAGCCCAACCGCCGAGGCTCCGAGGCTGGTCGTATCCGATGTAGACCCCGCTCACGATATCGGGCGACCCGCCGACGAACCAAACATCGGTCGGCCCCGTGGTCGTTCCGGTTTTCCCGAACAACGGCATACCCAGATCGCGGAGCACGGTGGCTGTCCCACGCTGGACGACTCCTTCTAGCATGTGAGCCACTTGGTAAGCCGTTCGAGCATCCAGCACCTGCTTGCCCTGCTCGCGAAGGCGGGGCATCGGCTTGCCGTCCCATTCAGCCGCGTTGCACCCCGTACAGTCGCGATTGTCCGCGCGCCAAATGACCTTGCCCCGCCGGTCCTGTACGAAGTCGATCACCGTCGGAGCGTGCTGCACGCCGTGGTTCACCAAGGCTGCATAAGCGTTGACCATTTTCATCACGGTCGTCTCGCCCGCGCCGAGCGCAAAAGCGGGATAGTTCTCGTACTTGCCGATGCCGACGCGCTCGAACGTGCGGGTGACGTTCTCCATGCCCGCGTCCATCGCGATGTGTACGGTCATCAGGTTGCGGCTCTGCTCGAGGCCCCAGCGCATGGTGTGCTCGCCGCCGCCGCCGCCGCCGAAGTTGCGGAAGCATTTCTCGCCGAGATTGGCCCCTTGGTAATAGCAATAGGTCGTGTCGGGCACCATCGTCGCCGGGGTCATCCCCTGGTCGAGGCCGGCGGCGTAGACGAACGGCTTGA
>Ga0079224_100014512_pt1 | contig 11004 bp, 9 predicted proteins | sample Stecom2015_FD_80414 | JGI IMG/M metagenome (GOLD analysis project Ga0079224, IMG submission 80414) | Agricultural soil microbial communities from Utah to study Nitrogen management - Steer compost 2015 | ecosystem: Environmental > Terrestrial > Soil > Agricultural land | place: USA: Utah...
GAAGAAAGTATTGTGAAAACTGCCAAACAGCTACAAGTTGATCTTATTGTGATGGGATCGCATGGTCGCAAAGGTTTTAAAAAATGGAGATTAGGAAGTGTGACCACAGCTGTACTTTGCTCAACCGAATTACCAGTGATGGTAATTAAATCTTAAAGTCTGTTAAAAATGATTAAAATACAGCAAAAATCATAGGAAATAGTAGTACTTAACTGCTATTTCTGATAGTTGTTCAAATCACTTTCAAAAAATAAACTCGATACCTGCACCATACAACCACCCTTTTTATGAGTCAGTTTCTTGTTAGAGTCTAGTCTCTTTCAACCCTTTTTCATATTGATATGTAATATCAACAAACGGTCTAATCCTTTTAGTAATCTCATATCTGGTTTTTATACCAGTCTTAATTATAAGTAGTAATTTTTTAATTAAATTTAGGATTTAACTTCTTCAACTAAGTGTATTTAAATTTTATAACGAACTAATTTACTAGGCAGAATTATGATAATTAACTATTCGTATCAAAACTCCAGGAGAGTAAATCCATAAAGTCTTCGGTTTGAGTAAAAAATTTTAATGTTAGAAATTTAAATCACAGATCTTGATATTCACATCATAGAAGTATCGGATTCGATTTCAAAGATGTCTATCACAATTCACAATCGTTTATAGCGTGACTGCAAGGCTTAATTTTAGACCTGAAATTATATTATTTTAATGAATCCGATAAGAATCCCTAAATCCTGAAGACTTAGGGATGAAAAGCTAATGTTATAAATCAAATTTTAAACGGATGCTAGCTGGAGCTGAATCAAGTGCTGTACTTTGACGCTTTTCAAAGATTACTTTAGCTTTGAGTGCCAAGAAAGAAATTGCGGCAGGAATGGCAAGCACAAAGAAGATCTGTGCCAAGCCTAATTCAAGACTAAAGATCAGTGAACCATAAAAAGCACCTAAAATAGCTCCTGTACGACCAATTCCATGCATCCAGGATACCCCGACTGCACGGCATAATGTTGGATAGGTAATTGCAGCTAGCGGTAATAAAGATGATTGTGCACCTGCCAAGAGGGCACCGATTAAGAAAATCGTAATACCAAGTAGCAATATATTACTATGTAGCAGGCCTGCGATAATAAAAAATACTACAGCCATTAAATAAGAATATTTAACCACTTTAGTGGGGTTTTGTTTATCCATATACCAACCCATGATAATGGCACCAATAACACCACCAAAAGGGAAAATGGCTGAAATCAAACTGAACTGCTGCGTACTCAATCCCGCAGTTTTTAAAATGATTGGCATCCAGCTGGTTAATAGATAAAAGACCAATAGACTGGTAAAACAACATACCCAGAGAAAAATGGAGTTCCAGCGATAATTTAACCAAAGGTGTTTGACTGGATTATCTGTAGATGCAGTTCGGGCTTCATCTAAAGACAGTGTGATATTTGGGCTGATGCTGCTGCCTTGAATCAGACTAAGAATAATACGTGCTTGATCATACTGTTGGGTTTTAACCAGGTATTGTACGGATTCAGGAAGTTTCAGCAATAAAATAACTGCAACTATAAGAGGAATAACACCACCTATCATAATAACAATTTTCCAGCCAAATTGATCGAGCAGATAGGCTGAGAGTACACCACCAAAAGAGATGCCCAGCATAAAGCCACAACCCGCCAGACCTGTTAAAAAGGCCTTACGTTTTGCAGGCATATATTCTGAAACCAAGGTACTAATATTCGGCATAGCAGCACCTAGCCCCAAACCCGTAATAAAGCGATAAAGCATCAGTTCGTAAGTGGTGTTGGCAAAACCACATAAAATTGTGAATACTGAAAATAGTACACATGTACTGATGATTAAACCCTTACGACCAAACTTGTCTGCCAATGGGCCTGAAAATAGTGCGCCTAAACACATTCCTACGAGTGCAGCACTCATCACTGGCGCAAGCGCAGGCTTACTGATTCCCCAGTCTTCAATGAGCTGAGGCGCAATAAAACCAATAATACCGGTATCTAAACCATCACAAAAAAAGACCAGAAAGCCGAAAGCAAAGACCATCCACTGGAAAGGGGAAAGTTTCTCTCGGTCAATGATATGCTGTGGTTGGATTATTTTCATGCTCACTCCTTCATTCTACTGTTTTTTGAGTAATGACAAAACAAAGCTTAAGAAGTGTGCCTTGTTCTATTGTCTTTCATTGAACGAAAGAATAGAAATTTCCACTATCCAAAAAATCGCAGCTATACATCCATTTTTAGCATTTATAACTATATATATGATTTGAAATATATTTTCATCTATAAGCTAGAATCTGTCGCGTTAAAAACTTCATGAAAACGGATAAAACGTACAAATTTTATGGATAGTTTTTGGGTGTTTTAACCTACAAGATAAATTCAAGACAGAGGAGATCAGAGAATGACAGGTTCTTATATTGCGATTGAAAACGGGGATAAAAAATTCAATGCCTACCTGGCTGTGCCAGAAGCAGGCAAGGGACCAGGTATTGTACTGTGTCAGGAAATCTTTGGTATCAACAGTGTAATGCGCGAAAAAGCAGATTTTCTTGCAGAAGAAGGGTATACCGTTCTGGTTCCAGATTTATTCTGGCGTGCACAAGCAGGAATTGAACTGGGCTATACTGAAGCGGACTTTGCAAAGGCATTTGAGCTTTATCAAGGCTTTGATGAAGATCTCGGTGTTGAAGATATTAAAGATACGCTTGCGACCTTAAAAACCTTGGAAGTATGTGATGCAGAAGTTGGGCTGGGGGTTGTCGGTTATTGTCTTGGCGGTAAATTAGCGTATCTGGCTGCATGCCGTTTGCCTGAAGTGGCATGTGCTGTGGGCTATTACGGCGTCGGGATCGAAAATAACCTGGATGAAGCGGGGAATATTCAGGGCAAGCTTGTGTTACATATGGCAGAACTTGACCAATTCTGTTCAGCTGAGGCACGTACCCAAATCACCGATGCATTATCGGCACATAAAAAGAATGTGAAAACGTTCCTTTACCCAAATGTTGATCATGCCTTTGCCCGCCCACATGCTGATCATTACCACAAACCAAGTGCTTTAATTGCTCATGAACGTACAGTCACTGCATTGCGTAAAGCGATTGGTCCTGAGTACGACCTAGAAGCATTGTGGGAAGATCACTGCAAATACGAATTCGAAACCCGTGATGTCCCAGCAACGATGGCGACGATGGTGGCAGAACCCTATGTAAATCATATTCCAACACTGACTGGCGGTGTGGGTTATGCACAGTTATCACGTTTCTACCGTCACCACTTTGTACACAACAACCCACAGGATATGAGCTTAATCTCGATTTCCCGTACTGTAGGTGTTACGCAAGTGGTGGATGAATTCATCATGCGCTTTACTCATGATCAGGAAATCGACTGGCTTATTCCTGGTATCAAACCCACCGGAAAATTTGTCGAAATTCCGATGCTGGGTGTTATTAAATTCCGTGGTCCAAAACTATGTCATGAACATATTTACTGGGATCAGGCGAGTCTATTGGTACAGCTCGGTTTGATTGATCCAACTGGTTTACCAATAGCAGGTGCGATTACTGCACACAAACTTCTTGATGAAACCTTACCGTCTAATGAATTGATGCCAACCTGGCCATCAAGTGAAGGGAAACCAATTGACTGATTTTTCTTAGGGCATTACTGAATGAGTAGATCAGTCGACCTCAGCAAGGCTGATCTGTTCCTTAAAATTCTGGAGTAAATATGAAAAAAACAGAACGTTTCTTGGCAGAAGAAGCAGATAAAAAACAACTTCGCGGTTTATTGGGTCAGTTTGCAACAGGCGTAACTGTGGTGACAACCACTGGCCAAGACGGACGTAAAGTCGGTATGACGGCAAATTCTTTTACATCAGTCTCTTTAGAGCCACCATTAATCTTGTGGAATATTGCAAAAACGGCAACAAATCTAGATGATTTCCGTGAATGTGAGCATTTCGCCATTAATATCTTAAATGAACAGCAAGAGCAAACCGCTAATCATTTCGCCAAATCTGCAGCTGATAAGTTTAATTCTGTTGATCAGGTAGAAGATGTTCTAGGTATTCCTGTGTTATCTGATGCATTAGCAACTTTAGTATGCAAAAACTATCAATGGGTTGAAGCGGGCGATCATTATATTATCCTCGGCCAAATTGAACACTGCAGCATGAATGTCGGAAAACCTTTGTTATTCCATAACGGTAAATACCATCAAGCACAGCTTCATCCTGTCCATTTAGAACAATGTGCTTGATTAACTCTATTCTTATCTAAATCAATTTAATTATTTACAGACATTGCGCTTTGAGCTCAGTGTCAGGGGGAAGTCATGTCTAAACATCCATTTTTAGAAACCAATAAATTCCTGTTAGGCACTTTTGCGAGCAACTGTTCTGGTGGTATGACCATTTCAAAATTGCCTGAAGGTTGGGATGCAAGCTGGGAGAAAAATTTAAAGTTAGCTCAACTCCTTGATGAGGCGGGGATCGACTTTATGCTGCCCATCGCACGTTTTACCGGTTATGGTGGTGAAAAGGATTTCCAGGGGACGGTACTTGAAACCATTACCTGGGCATCGGCACTTTTAGCCTGTACTAAAAATCTTGTTGTATTTGCCACGATTCAGACTGCAGTGAATCATCCTATGGCGGTCGCAAAACAAATTGCCACCATGTCTAAAATTGGTCAGGACCGTGTGGGTTTAAATATTGTCGCAGGCTGGAACAAGCCTGAATATGACGCACTTGGTTTAGAGCTGCCGGATGATCATGAAACACGCTATGGCTATGCGCAAGAATGGTATGACCTGATCAAGAAAGTTTGGGCAAGTGAAGAGCCATTTGACTTCGATAGCAAGTATTTTAAAACCAAAAACAGCTATGGTAAGCCCCGTCCTAATTTTGTACCGCCTATTTTTAATGCAGCAGGCTCAAAAAATGGACGTGACTTTGCTATCAATAATGCAGACTTTTTATTTACACCCGTATCAGACTTGGTCCGTTCTGCTGAAGAAGTCACTGAACTGAAGCAAGCTGGTCTAGAGAGAGGGCGTACTACTAATGTGATGACATTCTCGCATGTCATTTGCCGTCCCACTTTAGAAGAAGCTCAAGCTGAATGGCAACGTCAGCTAGATAATGCGGATATTCCAGCCTTGGATAACCTGATGAACCTCATGTTTGCCCATGCGCAAAGCTTTCCTGCAGAAATCCGTCAGCAATTACGTGACCGTATGGCTGTAGGTCATGGTGGTTTCCCATTGGTCGGGACACCAGAACAGGTGGTACAGAGCATTGAAGCCTTACATCAAGCAGGCTTTAGTGGAACCACTTTATCTTTCCTGGATTATGTCGAAGAATTCCCTTACTTCCGTGACAACGTCCTGCCACTGCTAGAAGCAAAAGGGTTACGTTAATTTTCATCAAGCCAATCGTTATAACGATTGGCTTTTTTTATGCACTGTAAAAAAGGAAATGTTATACATGCAATTTCTGAATATGGCCTTGAAAGGCTTGGGGTTTGGTTTAATCGTTGCAGCAAGTATAAGTACACAGGCGGCAGAGTGGAGTGATACTTCCATTGCACTCAGTTATGGAACAGAGTTTTCAGAACCGTTTAAAAACAATGGGGATGGGAGCGCCTTTGAAATTGATAAGCATATTATTTCATTGGTGCATGTCAGTGGTTATAAATATGGCAGCAATTTCTTTCAGGTTAACCTCCATCAGTCGAATAATGAACCAAATGGCAATGTATCTGGCGAAGGTGCTCAGGAAGCTTATGTGATTTACCGACATACCTTCGACTATGAAAAAATCTTCGGCGTTCTTCAAGACAAACCAGATTTTCTACGGGGAATCGGCTTTATCATCGGTGGTGACTGGAACACTAAAAATGATGATTACGGCTCTAATCGTGAAATGGTTGTTGCAGGTCCAAGTATTATGTTTGATGTGCCAGGGTTCTTGAACTTCAATGTTTTGGGTTATTATGAAAGTAATAAACCAAATGTGATTGATAGTAAATATACCTATGATCCATACCTGGCATTACAACTTTCTTGGGGGCTTCCAATACAAAAAACAGGATTAGAATTTAATGGTATTGCGGTGTGGATGAGTGAAAAAGGAAAAAATGAGTTTGGTGGAGATACCAAGCCTGAAACCTTCATTGATACCTCAATTATGTATGATATTGGCAATGCACTCGGTACCAAAGCACAAACCTTTAAAATAGGTCCAGCTTATCAATACTGGAAAAATAAATACGGGAATGATACAAAAGGTGAGGCAGGTAAGGGTGCAACTGCAAGCGTGCCAATGATTCGGGCAGCTTATCATTTCTAAGAGTACATCTTTGTAATGTAAAAAGAGGTCTCAATTTGACCTCTTTTTAGAAACTTATAAAAAAGAAAATATATTTAAATATATATAATTCCCAAAGTAGAAAATTAAAAGAACTTATCGTCGTGTTAAGAGCACTTGCTGTTGCAGTATTGATTTACGAATGGTATCACTCGGGCTTTCACCAAATTGCTGTTTATATTCAATCGAAAAACGGCCCAAATGATTCACACCCCATTTCATGGCGATACTGGTAATGTTCTTTTTATCCTGTGCCAAGGACAATTCCTGGTAAATACACTTTAAGCGGTAATGGCGAATATAACTGTTAAAGGATACTTTCATACGGTCACGAAAGGCTTTAGAAAGTTTTTGCTTAGATACACCCGAGATCCGCTCAAGATCTTCACTGCAAATATTATGCTGAATATTGTTGTGAATATAGTGTACAGCGCGTTGAAGAAATTCCGGGTTATTGTGGTGATTGTCAGCAAGTAACTGGCTATAATTATGGGGTTGTGACAGTAATAACGACTTCACCAAAATCTTTTCAAAATCATACTTTATTTCATTCATTAAGCAATCAAAATTCATATTCTGTCTGCTATATGAGCCGAAATATTCAAGTAAATTCCACCATGCATTAATTCGCTCATTCTGTACTGACATGATATGGTTGAATTCGATCGGCGCATCTAGAGGTCGTTGAATTAAATCCGAAAGCGTGTTTTCAAGCAATGGTTTAGAGATTGAAATAAAGGATTGTACGCAGTCTCGTTTAATCTCAATTTCAAATTTATCGAATGGAGACACAATGGCCGCATTACCTTGGCTGGCTTCAAAGACACCATGTTCCTGACGAAAAACAGGTTTCCCGATTTTAGGGCGGGTAATGCAATAAAAGTGCATATCTTGCTGATGCTGGGTCTTAAATACGACATCCTTACCATAGATCAAGTCACCTATGATGATGCCACCCATTTGTTCACCTTTAAAACTGAAATTTAAAGGTTCTTCATGTGATAAATCTACTAATTCATGTGGGCCAATGATCTGATTAAGGCATTGATTGGCTGTATCAATCGAGTGCGTAGAAGCATGGATGCTATGCTTTAACAAATGGGCAGCTGCGTTCATCTTAAATACCAAATCAAGTGATTAAAAAAATCTACTTAAGTGATTGCAATTTTCGTTCCAAATATTTGTATTATTTTAATATTTTTAAAATATAAATAGCTGCCAACTCAGGTTTAAGTAGGCAGCTATTTGGTAAATAAAAAATATAAAAAACTTAAATTCTATGCTGCATCCAGTTGACCTGCAGCGGCAATAAATTTCTCACTATAAAAATGACAGTTTTCAATACGATGTTCAGCTAAATGTGATTTCAATGCCTCAACTAATGCAGGGGGACCGCATACATACATATCGAAAGCATTGTTTTTTAATTGATCAGGAGCTAAATGATCCTGTACATAACCTTGTAAACCCTGCCAATTATCAGTTGGCCGGGAAATTACCGGCTGGTAAAGCAGGTTTGGAAATTTTGCCTTATAGGAAGCAATACGTTCTTGTTCACAAAGATGTACCTCATGACGCACCGCATAATATAGATGAATCGCTTGATTACTCGGTAGCATCTGATCGAGCATCGCTAGAAAAGTGGAAAGCCCTGTACCACCTGCAATAAAGTAAAGGGTCTGGTCTGACTCGGATTCTCTTAAATAAAAGCTGCCAAAGGGCACTTCAAGCTCCAAAGACTGTCCAACTTGACAACGTGATTTTAAAAACTGTCCCATTAAACCATCAGGCAGGTAGCGAATTAAAAATTGCAGTTGGTTATTCGCAGTGGGTGCATGAGCAAAAGAATAGGCCCGGTATCCACCTGTTTCAGGAACATAGATCCGGGCATATTGTCCTGCTAAAAACTGAATCGGTTGAGGATGATGACTTGCATCTAATTTTAAAATGACCGTTTCATCAGATGCCCATTCCAATGCAGTCACTGTGGCCTGAACTTTTAATGCCTCACCCGCCTGACAGAAGGTAGAAGCATGATCAAAATAAAACGTAGCATTCGATTTCAGACGTGTCTGGCAGGCCAAGATTTTACGGTCTTTTAAATCCTGTTCAGTCAATGCATCTTCATCGACATAGTCTTGCTCATACTGACCTGAATCACATTGGCCCTGGCAGGTCGCACAAACACCTTCACGGCAATCTAAAGGTAGAGTGATTCCTTGACGCACTGCGGCGTCAAGCAGAAGTTCATGATCTTGCACATCAATGAAAAATGTTTTGCCATCGGCAAAGTTGAGTGCTGCAGAATGTCCCATACTCAGCTCCTTAGACATGATAGAAATCGAGTACAGAATCGATTTTGTCATTCAGTAATAAGATATGTTGACGGCGAATACGGAAATCTCCATTTTCAGTACATCGCAGGGTATAGGTCACTAAACCATAGAAATAGCCTTCTAAACCCTGACGATTATAAAATGTATTCCAATTGGCGGTCACTTGTAACAAACCATCTTCAAGTTCTCGAACTTGAATGTTATTAATACTATGTATTGTACGCGGTAAGGGCATTGCTGAGGCCGCTTTACCGGTACGGATGCGGAACACACGGTCTTCTAGGCCGGTACGGTCTTCATAATAAATATAAGACAAGCCTTGGTTTGGATCTTGGACATATTCATGTTCATTAATCCACTGGGGAATATGGTACTCGCTGTCTTCATCATAAAGATTCAGGTAAGCATCCCAATCATATGCATCACAAAATGCTGCTTTACGATATAAAAACTGGCTGACTGCAAATTGTAATTCCATTGACATGATTTAAACTCCCTCTACAGAACATGATTCTTTGGTGCATGCTTCGCCTGTTGCGACAATTAAATCCTCATCTGTCATTTTTAATGCACATTGGTTTAAACCTTGCAGCATGAGTTGTTTCCAATGACCATGCTGATTGACGTACAGTCCCTCATGGGTAAATTCAGTACCAATCATCACCGGATGAATATCTAGGGCTTTGGCATTATGGTTTTGGGTATAGCACCAAGTATGGTGTCCACGAGAGATATCACTCCAACGTTCTAAACGTGCCTGGAAGCCACGTTGTTGTTCACGGAATTCAACTAAATCATCTGGAGTACCGAGTCCTGAGACATTAAAAAAATCTTCAAACTGGCGAATACGATTGCGACGTGCTTCAGCCGATTCACCTTTGACACCAATACATTGACTGATGACTTCAGTTTTGTTCCAGGCAACAGGACGCACAATACGGAGTTGCGAGCTGATTTGATCCATAAAGAACAGGCTTGGATAGAGATTTAAATTGCGTAGACGATGCATTGCCCATTCAGCACGTTTTTCACCATATTTTTCCACCAAGTACGGCATGACGGTGTTGTAACCCGGGCGAACTGCCGGGTTGGGCATATCACTAAACAGTACACTGTGACCATTTTTGAAGCTAAACCAGCCATCATCAGTCTGTGCATCGCCTGCACCTAATTTACTGTAGTCGAGAGTATCCAGATCACTGCCTTTGGCTGCATTGACTTGCTGCCGGTGCTGTACCGTGGAGACATAATTGTAGTGTACGGTGCTGACGTGGTAGCCATCCAAGCCATTTTCATTTTGCAGTTTCCAGTTGCCTGCAAAGGTATAGCTTGATTTACCTGGCAGGACTTCAAGTTCACCAGTAGGGGATTGCTCTACCATTAAATCTAGAAAGACTTTGGAATCGCCCAGAAAGTCCTCAATGGTATCGTTGGCTGTAGTGTCCAGGCTTACAAAAATAAAACCCCGGTAGTTGGCAATACGTCCTTGCTTTAAGCCGCGTTTCGATTTATCAAAGTCTGGTGCATATTCACCAGGTGCTTTGACTTTCACCAAACGACCATCTGATTTATAACACCATGCGTGGAATGGACAGGTAAATGTAGATTGATTGCCTTTTGCCACACGGGTCAGGGTTGCACCACGGTGTTCACAGGCATTCACTAAAGCATGTAATTCACCTTTGCCATCACGGCTGACAATAATTGGTTGACGGCCAATTTGTACGGTGACAAAGTCATGATTGTTTGGAATTTCACTTTCATGGCAGGCATAAATCCAAACTTTCTCAAAAATATGCTGCATTTCCAGTTCAAAAAGGTCATGTTCAGTGAACATGTCACGAGCAATACGAAACACGCCATCTTGAGGACGGAAATCGACGCAACTTTCGACAAAATTTTGCCACTCAATATTGGTTTTTGAGGTCATTTTACCCCTCCATTCAATCAATTACTTTTTCTCGATTGAACAGGGATATGGTTCTTCACTCTATCCGTTTTCTTGTAATCTTTATCCAATTTACAAGTCATTCGCTAGAACTCGAGTATTGCTAAAGATACAACTTCATATATGCATAAAATGGATAATCTTAGACAGAATTATGGATGTTTTAATTATGACATTTGAACTATATCTGATTGATCTATTTTCAGAATTCAGTAGGTTGCCATGCCATCTGGTTATGGCATAAGGAGATAAAATGACAAAACGAATTTTAGGAAATACAGGCTTAGAAATTGTACCGGTTGTATTTGGTGGTAA
>Ga0079224_100014513_pt1 | contig 11003 bp, 10 predicted proteins | sample Stecom2015_FD_80414 | JGI IMG/M metagenome (GOLD analysis project Ga0079224, IMG submission 80414) | Agricultural soil microbial communities from Utah to study Nitrogen management - Steer compost 2015 | ecosystem: Environmental > Terrestrial > Soil > Agricultural land | place: USA: Utah...
GACGACGTCGTCGTCCTGGTGCAGGATGGTCTTGATCTCGGCGATCTGGTTGTAGTACTCGCGCTCGCGGCCGGGCGAGGCCTTGGCCAGCTTCTCGAGCAGCGCGATCGCCTTGTCGTAGCTGCGCTGCATCCGGTAGACCTTGACCAGCTGGTCCATCGCGTCGAGGTCGTCCTTCTCGATGGTGAGGAGCTTCTCCAGCACCACCCGGGCGCTCTTGTACTGGCCCTGGCGCAGGTACGCCTCGGACAGGAAGTAGCCGGCCTCGACGTCCGGCGGCTTGCCGGAGAACGCCTTCTCCCAGCCGTCCATGCGGTCGGCCAGCGCCCGCCCCGGCGTGCGCTTGAGCAGGTTGACCACCTGGCGGCGCGCGTCGCGCCGGCTCGACCGGTGCGCCTTGCCGGTCGGCATGAGCGAGAGCGCGCGCTCCCAGTCGGCCACCGCCGAGGACAGCCGGCGCTGCCGCTCGTAGACGTTGGCGCGCCCCTTGTAAAGCTCCGGGTCCTTCGGCTTGAGCTTGAGGGCGCGGCCGTACATGTCGAGCGCCTCGACCAGCATGTCGTGCTCGGCGAACACCTCGCCGAGCCGGGCGTAGCCAGCGGCGTCCTTCTTGCCGAGCAGGCGGCGCCAGATCGCCACCGCCTTCTTCTTGTCGCCGCGCTGGAAGTGCTGGTCGCCGAGGTTGACGAGGTGCGACGGCTCGTCGGGCTCGATCGAGGTGAGCCGCTCGTAGGCGCGCAGCGCCTGGTCCTCCTTGCCCCAGCGGGTGTAGAGGTCGGCCAGCGCGGCGTGCACGCCGGCGTCGCCGGGGAAGCGGCGCGCCAGCCGCTCGAGCATGGCCAGCGCCTTCTTCTCCTGGCCGCGCCGCCAGTAGCGCTCGGCCAGCTCGAGCTGGAAGCGCGGCTCTCCCGGCGCGACCCGGATGACCGCCTCGTAGCGCTGCAGCGCCTCGTCCTCGCGGCCGCCGTTCTCGAGCGCGGTGATGAGCCGCCGCTGGGTCTCGAGCTCGTGCGGCGCCTTGCCGACCGCCTTGCGGTAGGCCTCGAGCGCCTTCTCCGGCCGGCCGGTCTCCTCGTAGAGGCGGCCGAGCACGTCCCACTCGAAGTGGCCGCGGGCGGAGACCTTCCACTCCTTCTCCAGCTCGCCGAGCAGGGTGGCCAGGGTCTGCCGGCGGCGGTGGATCTCGACGATCCGCTCGGTCAGCTCCTTGCGCAGGTAGTAGCCCTTGCGGGTGAGCCCCATGGCGCGCCGGTACTCGCGGATCGCCTCCTCGTCCTTGCCGGCGGCCTCGAGGGTCTGGCCGATGCGGGCGGCGACCTCGACGCGCCGGGCCGGGTCGGCGCGCAGGCGGCCCTCGGCGGCGCGCAGGATCTTCACCGCCTCGTCGAACTGCTTGTGGCGGGCGAGCGCGTCGGCCAGGTCGAGCTGGACCTGCACGTCCCTGGGGTCGATCGCGATGTACTGGTCGAAGTACTTGCGCGCGCCGGCCAGGTCGTTCTTGTCGAGCGCGATGGCGGCGAGCGCGCGCAGCAGGGTCTTCTTGTCGCCCTTGTCGGAGGTGCGGGCGAGGGCGCGGTCGTAGGCGGCGCGCGCCTTGTCGAGCTCGCCGCCCTGGCGGTAGAGGTCGCCCATGGCGGTGGCCAGGCGCGGGTCGTCCGGCCGGATCGCGGCCGCCTTCTCGTAGAAGGCGAGCGCCTCGGCCTGCTTGCCCTCGGCGAGCTGGAGGTGACCGAGCACCACCAGCACCGAGAAGTCGCGCGGCCTCTTGGCCAGCTCCTTCTCGTACTCCTGGATGAGCAGGCCGACCGAGCGGTGGCGGCGGTACAGGGAGCGCAGCTTGTTGAGCGCGCCCCGGTCGCCCGGGTTCTTGGCCAGGAGGCGCTTGTAGCGGGCGACCACCTTGCGGTCGAACGGGTCGCGCTTGACATCCCAGTCCTGCGCGCGCGCCAGGGGAGCGGCTCCCGGAGGCGGCGCGGCGAGGGCCACCGCCAGGGCCATGAGGCAGAGGACGCTTCTCACGCTGGGAAAGCATAACGCACGAAAACCGGCGAGGCTTCCCCACCCGCCCGGCGGCGCCGGGGCGCGGGAGCGCGGCCGCTCGGGCCGCTCTGCCGCTCAGGCCGCGCTGCCGCTCAGGCCGCGCTGCCGCTCCGGCTGCTCAGCGCCGCGCCGGGGCCAGCGCCTCGGCGAGCGGCAGCCCCTCGGGCTCGATCGGCCGCCGGGTCACCGCCCCGGAGAAGCCGCCCGGCCCGCGCGGCCGCAGGATGACGCGGTTGTCGAGGTCGGCGGTGACCAGCAGGCGGCCGTCGGCGACGAAGCGCACCAGGCACACATCGTCGGTGTGGCCCTCGAGCTCCAGCGCATCCTGGCGCTCGAGGTCGTGCAGCTCGATTGTGCGATCGCCGCGCGCGAGGGCGACGAAGCGGCCGTCGGGGGTGGCGCTGCCGAGCGGCAGGGCGCGTCCGGCGATCGCGCGCGACTGCTCGCCCGACCGGCGGAGCGGCTGGCCGAGCGCCCAGCTGCGCAGGGTGGCGGTGGTCTGGCTCACCACGAGGGCGACCAGGCGCGGGCCGGCGATGGCGATCCACGGCACATCGCCGGAGCCGAGGCGCGCCGCGGAGAGGAGCGCCAGGCGCTCCTCCTCGATCCGGTAGAGCGCCACCTCGGCCCAGGAGCCGGCGGCGACCAGGCCGCGCGCCTCGTCCAGGTGGACCGACTGCACCACCTTGCCGGGCAGGGGCGCCAGGTGGCTCGCCCGGAGCGGCGCGGGCGCGTCCAGGTGCAGGAGCTGCATCGTCTCGTCGCTGCGCACGTACCAGGCGGCGGTGCCGCGCCGGCCGATCTCGAGGCCGCGGCCGATCGGGCCGACGTCGCCCCACACCTCGACGGCGCGGCGCGCCAGCCAGACCCGCCGGAGGCCGGCGAACGCCTGCGGCGCGTTCGGGCTGGTCGACGCCGGGGCCGGGACGAAGAACGACTCGATGATCGCGCCGTCGCGGGTGAGCGCCATCTGCGAGCGCCACCGCGGCGGCTTCACGGCGGTGGTGATCCAGCAAAGCCGGCGCAGGTCGAGGAGGCGGGCGCGCCGGCGCCAGTGCGAGACCAGGCCGAGTCGGCCGGTCGGCTCGACGTCGCGCAGCCGCGACCCGGTGCCGAGCCGCACCTCGATCGGGACGCGCCGCTCGCAGCCGGTCCAGTCGAGGAGGCACGCGGCGCAGACGATCCGGCCGCAGGTGCCGCAGGTGCGATCGGCCTCCGGCACGCGGCAATGGGCGCAGCCGACCGCGCCGGGACCCCGCATGGGGAGAGTATAGGCGCGCGCACGCGGAGCGCGCGCGGGCGCGTCAGGACGCGGCCCAGGCGCGGCCGGCCGGCGCGGCGAGCGGCGCCGACGGCGGCATGCGGCGGATGCGATCGAGGATGGCGTCGAGCCGCTCGATCCGCCGCTGGTGGCAGAAGTCGCGGACCAGCCGCGCGTGGGCGCGCGGCATGTCGGCGAAGCGGAGCGCGGTGCCGCGCACGCTGCGGCCGGCGCCGAAGGAGGAGTCCCACGAGCGGCCGCCCCGCACGCGCGTGCGCCGGCTGCCCCAGCTCTCGCGGCAGACCTCGCCGCGCGCCCAGATGACCTCGCCGGTGCCGGGCAGCTCGATCTCGAGGCCGACCGGGGTGCCGGGCGGGGTCGCGCTCGCCTGCGGGGCGTGCGAGGCCCACGAGCTGGCGGCCGCCGCGCCCCGGGGCGCGCCTCCGTCGGCCACCGAGACCCGGTGCACGAAGATGCCGGTCTCGCTGAGGTTCGCGGCCAGGACCCGGTAGGGGCGGTCGCGGACGTACTGGTTCAGGAACAGCTCGAGATCGATCCGGATCCCGATTCGGCGGTCAGATGGCTCCATTCGCAGGTCCCCTTGGCTACAATGTAGGACATTGTAGGTCAGGGGTTGCCGAAGGGCGCAACTTCTCGCCGCGCGCGCATGGCCTCGCGGCCGAGCTCGGCGTGGCGCAGGCCGGCGGTGCGCCAGGAGACGTCCACCGCGGCGACCCGCGCGACCAGGTGGTCCCAGGGCTCGCCGCTGGCCGCGGCGCGCACGGCGCGGCGGACCGCCGCCGGGATCTCCTCCGGCCGGTGCGGCGCATACAGAAAGCCGGTGCCGGTCTCGGTGGTGGGATCCCAGTCGACCACCGCGTCGGCGAACGCGCCGGAGCGCGGCGCCACCGGCACGGTGCCGTACGGCATGCAGAAGAGCGGCGAGAAGCCGCGCGGCGCGAAGCGGTGGCAGAAGAGGGCCAGGTCGCTGGCGGCGACGATCCGGTGCAGGAGCGGCCGGTCGGCGGTGAGCGAGCGCACCCGCATGGGGTGGTCGTGGGCCAGGTCGAGCGCGAGCTGCTCGCTGCCGGGGCGCGCGCCCGGCTCGTGGACGAACAGGAGGTGGACGCCGGCGTGGGCGAGCGCCTCGCCGGCGTCGCGGTCGAGCAGGTCGGCCGGCCCGAGCACGCAGACCAGCGGCGCGCCGGTCGAGGCCAGGCCGAGATCGCGGCGCAGGGCGCGCTTGAGCGGCGCCTTGCCGGCGCGGCTCGGCACCAGCGGGCCGGGCAGGTGCGGATCGCGAGCCGGGTTCCAGCGCGCCTCGTCGATGCCGGCCGGGATGCCGCGCACCTTGTCCGGCGCGGCGCGGAACAGCTCCACCAGCTCGCCCTCGCCGCTGCGCAGGAGGTGCTCGGCGTAGCTGGCGGAGGGCAGGGCGATGCGGTGGGCGGCGGCGAGCGCGTCGCGCAGCGCCGGGGTCATGGGCGCCGAGGACACGTCGCGGAGCAGGAGGACGGCGGCCGGCGGCGCGGCGCCAGGCGGCGGCAGCCGCTCCTCGGCCTGGGCGCACAGCGCCGGGGCGTCGTCCCAGGCGCGGACCAGGTCCGGCCAGGTTCCGCGGCGGGCGGCCAGCTCGAGGGCGGCGGCGGCGAGGAGCTCGTCCCGCTCGGCGCCGGGGCCCTCGAGGCAGACCAGGGCGGCGGCGCCGCCGGCGAGGCGGCCCTCGCGGACGGTGAGGCGGGCCGAGCCGTGGGCGCTGGCGAGGTCGAGCGGGTCGAGGCGGCGGGCCAGGCCGAGGCGGTCGAGGTCCTCGTCGCTCGGGCCGGGCGGGCGCCGGGTCACCACGGTGACGCGCTCTCCGGCCCGGGCCAGGGCGCGGCACAGGGCGGTGGCCGCCTCCGCGTCTTCACCGCGGGCCAGGGGGGCGACCCGGGATGCCAGGCACAGCGCGAGGACTGGTGGCATGGCCGGTCTTTACCACGACCCGCCGAGTCGGGTAGTAGTACGTCGTGCCGATCTACGAGTACCGCTGCAAGAAGTGCGGCAAGACGTTCGAGTACATGCAGCGCATCAGCGAGGGGCCCAAGCGCAAGTGCGAGGCGTGCGGCCAGCTCGCGCTCGAGAAGCTCATCTCGCAGACCTCGTTCCAGCTCAAGGGCGCGGGCTGGTACAAGGACCTCTACTCGTCGCCCAAGCCGGGCAGCAATCGCGGCGGCGACGGCGCGGCGTCCGGCGGCGACTCGTCCTCGACGTCGAAGGGCGGCGGCGAGTCGTCCGGCGCGGCGGCGAGCGCTACCTCGAGCTCGGGCTCGGAGAGCAAGAAAGGCAAGAAGGCCAAGGCATGACGGCTCGTCTCATCGACGGCAAGGCGATCGCGGCGCGGGTGCGAGAGGAGGTGCGCGCGCACGTCGCGCGGCTCGTCGAGCGAGGCGTCACCCCCGGCATCGCGGTCGTGCTGGTCGGCGATGATCCGGCCTCGCACGTCTACGTGCGCGGCAAGCACAAGGCGGCGGCGGAGGTCGGCGTCACCTCCTTCGATCACAAGCTGCCGGCGGAGACCAGCCAGGAGAGCCTTCTCGGCCTGGTCGGCGAGCTGGCGGCGGATCCGCGCGTGCACGGCATCCTGGTGCAGCTCCCGCTGCCCAGGCACATCGACGCCACCGCCGTGCTCGACGCCATCCCGCCGCAGAAGGACGTCGACGGCTTCCACCCGGACAACATCGGCCGGCTGGCCCAGGGGCGGCCGCGCTTCGTCGCCGCGACGCCGAAGGGCTGCATGCGGCTCCTGCGCGAGGCCCGGGTCGAACTCGCCGGCAAGCAGGCGGTGGTGCTCGGCCGCTCCAACATCGTCGGCAAGCCGATGGCGATGCTCCTCACCAACGGCAACGCCACGGTCACCGTGTGCCACTCGCGCACCCCGGATCTGGCCGCCGAGGTGGCGCGCGCCGACGTGGTGGTGGCCGCCATCGGGCGCGCCCGCATGATCCGCGGCGAGTGGATCAAGCCGGGCGCGGTGGTCATCGACGTCGGCATGAACCGCGACGAGGCCGGCAAGCTGTGCGGCGACGTCGACACGGTGGCCGCCGCCGCGCGCGCCGCCGCCATCACGCCGGTGCCGGGCGGGGTCGGCCCGATGACCATCGCCAGCCTGCTCGAGAACCTCGCCGACGCCGCCGAGCTGGCGGCGGGGTAGCCGCGCCGGCGCCGCCGCGCTGGCGGCGGGGTCGCCGCGCCGGGGTCGCCGCGCTGTCCGCGGGGTCGCCGCGCCGGGGTCGCCGCGCTGTCCGCGGGGTCGCCGCGCCGGGGTCGCCGCGCTGGCGGCGGGGTCGCCGCGCCGGGGTCGCCGCGCTGTCCGCGGGGTCGCCGCGCCGGGGTCGCCGCGCTGTCCGCGGGGTCGCCGCGCCGGCGCCGCCGCGCTGGCGGCGGGGTCGCCGCGCCGGCGCCGCGTCGCGCCGCCTCGTCGGCGGACCTTCGCCGCCGGCGCGCCCGCGCCCGCTACCGCGCGGCCACCGCGGCCGGGCGGCCGAGCGCGCGCATCACCGCCGAGTGCAGCTCGCCGAAGCCGGGCGGGTTCGACACCACCTCGCTGGCCCCCGAGGCGCGCGCCTGGTCGCGCACCGCGGCGGTGTCGCTCATGACGATGCTCGGCACCGGGCTGAACAGCGACTGCGCCGCCGACACGACCTCGAGCGCGCCGCCGGTGTCGGCGTCGCCGTCGACCACGATGAGGTCGATCTCGTCGTCGAGCAGGCTCTGCGCCACGTGGCAGTCGGTCGCGCCGACCACCTCCGCGGTGGCGATGATCGACTTGAGCTGGCGGGTCACGGTGACCCGGTCGCGACCGCCCGGACAGACCAGGAGCACGGTGATGCCGGAGAAGCGCGACACCAGCTTGTCGATCAGCGCGCCGAGCGAGTCGACCATGTCCTCGAACTCGACCCCGAACCCGACCGGGCCGTCGACGTCCGCCCTCTCGCGGCGCCAGGTGACCCGCCCGGCCAGCGTCACCGGCCCGGCGTCCGGCACCTCCACCTGGAGCGCGATCTCGGAGCCGACCGGCAGCGGCTCGTCGCTCTCCAGGAACACCCCGCCGCGCGAGAGGTTCACCGAGTAGGCGACCAGGAACGACGAGGCGTTGCGGAACTGCACCCGCAGGCAGAACGGGACCCGCTGGTGGATCCGCTCCGTCATCGGCGCCCCCTCACGCCGGCCCGCGCCTCGGACCATGGTTCGATCACCGGTCCTCGAGTATCGCCCGACTACCTGGGGGCCGGATGCGTCCCCCGCGCAAAAAAAGCGACGGCTCCAGCCCGCACGGGCGCGCGCCGCGCGGAACCGGCGTCGAAACGGTGCGGCCCGGCACAGGGGCGGCGCGGCAGGGCAGGGCGGGGCTCCGGGAGCCGCCGCGGCGGCGCGCGCCTCGGCCCGCGCGCCTGGGCCGCGCGCCTCGCTCGGCGGCCGCCGCGCCGCGGCGATCGCTCCGTCACCGATCGGGGCGCAGACGAGGATCTGCGCCGTCGTCGACGCCGGGCCGTCGGCGGCGCCGGGCCGCGGGCGACCCGCGGAGGCGGAGAGCGGCGGCCGGTCGTCGACGCCGGGCCGTCGGCGGCGCCGGGCCGCAGGCGACCCGCGGAGGCGGAGAGCGGCGGCCGGTCGTCGACGCCGGGCCGTCGGCGGCGCCGGGCCGCAGGCGACCCGCGGAGGCGGAGAGCGGCGACGGCCGGCGGCGCCTAGCGGCGCAAGAACCGCTCGAGCAGGCGGTCGAGGTCGTCGAGGTCGGCGTAGCGGATCTCGATGCGGCCGCCCTTGCCGCTTCTGTCCTCGGTCAGGCTGACCTGCGCGCCGAGCGCCTTGGTGAGCCGGCGCTCCACATCGCGCACAGAGGCGCTCTTCTGCTCCGGCGCGCGCGCGGCCGGCGCGCTGGCGCCGCCGAGCCGCTGCCGCACCATCGCCTCGGTCGCGCGGACCGACAGGCCGCGGCCGACCACCTGCCGCGCGGCGACCTCGATGTCGGCGGCGGACTCGAGCCCGAGCAGCGCGCGCGCGTGGCCCATCGACAGCGCGCCCTCCTCCACCTTCTTCCGCACCGGCGGCGGCAGCTTGAGCAGGCGCAGGCTGTTGGCCACCGTGCTGCGGTCCTTGCCGACCCGCTCGGCGATCTGCTCCTGGGTGTAGCCGTGCTCGTCGACCAGGCGCTGGTACGCCTCCGCCTCCTCGATCGGGTTGAGGTCCGAGCGCTGCAGGTTCTCGACCAGCGCCCGCTCGAACGCCTCGCGCGGCGAGACGTCCTGCACCACCACCGGCACCTCGTGCAGCCCGGCCCGCTGGGCTGCACGCCACCGCCGCTCGCCGGCGATGAGCCAGAAGCCGCCCTCCTTGCGCGCGCGGACGATGAGCGGCTGGATGACCCCGTGCGCGCGGATGGAGCTGGCCAGCTCCTCGAGCTCCTCCTCGCCGAACCGCTTGCGCGGCTGCTCCGGGCCGGGGCGGATCTCCTCGATCGGCGCGCGGAAGTAGGTGCGCGGACCGCGCGGCTCGGCGGCCGGGGCCTCGGCGGCCGCCGGCGCCGCACCGGCCGGGCCGGCCGCCGCCGTCCGCGCCGGCGTGCCGGGCAGAAGCGCAGACAGGCCGCGCCCGAGCGCCCGGCGCTTGCCGCCCTGGGCGCCCTGCGCGTCGTCTCCTTCTCGCGACATCTCGGTGGTGGTGGGGGGCTGCGGATCGAGGGTCGGGGCCGCGTCGCTCATGCGGCGCTCTCCGCCGGGGCCGCGTGGCCGGCGCGGTCCACGAACTCGCGGGCCAGCTCGAGGTAGCTCTGGCAGCCGGCGCAGCGAAGGTCGTAGAGGAGGACCGGCTTGCCGTGGCTGGGCGCCTCCGACAGGCGGACGTTGCGCGGGATGAGGGTCCTGAAGACCTTGTCGCCCAGGTGCTCCTCCACCTCGCCGCGCACCTGGCCGGCCAGGTTGGTGCGCGGGTCGTACATGCAGAACAGGATGCCCTCGAGGGTGAGGCGCGGGTTGAGCGCCTCGCGCACCCGCTCGATGGTGGTGAGCAGCGCGCTCAGCCCCTCGAGCGCGAAGTACTCGGCCTGCATCGGCACCACCACGCCGTCGGCCGCGGTGAGCGCGTTGATGGTGAGGAGCCCGAGGCTGGGCGGGCAGTCGATGATGACGTAGTCGAACCGGTCGGCCACCTGGGAAAGGCCGCGCGCCAGGTGGCTCTCGCGCGCCTCCGCGCCGATGAGCTCGATCTCGGCGCCGACCAGGTCCATGTTGGCCGGCGCCAGGAACAGGGTGGTGATCTCGGTCGGCCGGACCACGTCCTGGAACGCCACCTCGCCGATCAGGGCGTCGTAGATCGAGAGCTCGATGCGGTCCTTGGGGTAGCCGACCGCCGAGGAGGCGTTGCCCTGCGGGTCGAAATCCACCAGCAGAACGCGGTGACCCGCGGCGGCCACCGAGGCCGCGAGGTTCACCGCGGTCGTCGTCTTGCCGACGCCGCCCTTCTGGTTCACCACCGCAACGATCCGAGCCATCGGGCGAGTCGTATCACGGAACCCTGACGCGGCCCGGAGATCACAAAATTTGGATCCCGGCGCGGCCCTCCCGTAGTGTGTGCGTAGATGTAGGACAAAGTAGGTTCGCATCTCCAGGAGGAGTCGATTCCATGGCGTTTCCGCGTATCTATAGTTCGTTTGCCGAGTTCGAGCGCGAGGAGCTGCGCAAGCTGGACTCGCTCCGCACGACCGTCGACGACATGCTCGAGGAGCAGTTCTCCGAGGACCTGAGCCTGTTCGACGAGCCGACCGCGCCGCGCCGCCGCGGGCGCCCGCGCAAGCAGCGGTAGCGGTCGGGCCGGGGAGGGCCGGCTGTTCGCGGGCCGGATCAGGTATCGATCGCGTAGTCCTTGATCTTCTTGTAGAGGGTCGACCGATCGATCTCGAGGAGCGCGGCGGCCTGGGCCTTGTTGCCGCCCGTCGCCGCCAGCGCCGCGATGATCCCCTCGCGCTCGAGCTCGCGCAGCGAGCGGGCGGCCGGGGCGGCCGGAGCCGCCGCCGGCGCGGGGGGAGAGGCGGCCGGCGCCGCCGGAGGTGCCGGCGGGGCAGGGGCCGGCGGCCGCGCGGCCACAGGTCCCCCGCCGCTGCCGCCGCGCAGAAGCGGCGGCAGGTCCTCGAGCCGGATGAGGTCGCCCTCGCCGAGCACGATGGCGCGCTCGACCGCGTTGCGCAGCTCGCGTACGTTGCCCGGCCACGGGTGGGCGACCAGCGCCGCCATCGCCTGCGGCGTGAAGCCGGTGACCCGGCGAGCGACCTGCCGGCGCAGCCGCGCGAGGAACTGCTCGGCCAGCAGCGGGATGTCCGACGGCCGCGCGCGCAGGGGCGGCACCACCGTGTGGATGACCGACAGCCGGTAGTAGAGGTCCTCGCGGAAGGCGCCGCGCCGGACCATGTCGGCCAGGTCGCGGTTGGTCGCCGCCACCCACCGCAACCTCGAGCAGATGGTGCGCGAGGGCGCCTTCCGCGAGGACCTCTACTACCGGCTGCGCGGCGTCGAGATCGACCTGCCGCCGCTGCGCCAGCGCCGCGAGGACGTCCCTCACCTCGTGCGCCACTTCGCCCGCGAGTTCTGCCAGCGCGAGGGCATCGCCGAGCCCCACTTCGAGCGCGACGCGCTGGCGCTGCTGCTCACCTGGGACTACCCGGGCA
>Ga0079224_100014515_pt1 | contig 11002 bp, 10 predicted proteins | sample Stecom2015_FD_80414 | JGI IMG/M metagenome (GOLD analysis project Ga0079224, IMG submission 80414) | Agricultural soil microbial communities from Utah to study Nitrogen management - Steer compost 2015 | ecosystem: Environmental > Terrestrial > Soil > Agricultural land | place: USA: Utah...
ATCAGAAGCAGGATGAGGACCACCAGCCCGAGGAACATCGCGAAGGCATAGTGGAAGACGTAACCGGACTGCGCCCGACCGGCGAGCCGGGTGAAGTACGGTATTATTCCCATCGCCGTGCCGTTTATCGCCCCATCAATCACTGCACCATCGCCGCCTCTCCAAAGGAGCCGTCCCAATGCAAATGCCGGACGCGCAAAGAGCCGGTCGTAAATCGTGTCGAAATACCAGCGATTGAGCAGGAAACGGTAGAGCGAGTCGTTGATGCTTGCGAGTGCTCTCGGCATCGCCGGATTGACGATGTAGAACCACACCGCCACCAGGGTTCCCCCGGCCATCGCGAGGAAAGGCGACATCCGCACCAGCGTGGGCGCTGCATGCGCATCGTCGATCACCGTGTTCTCAGGTCCGAAGAAGACCGAGGGACCGAAGAACTGGGCATAATGATGGCCGAAGAAGTCTCCGTACCAGATCATGCCGGAGAAGACTGCCCCGATCGCAAGCACCGTGAGCGGGATCAGCATCGAGGCCGGACTCTCGTGAGCATGTTCATGCGTGTTCCGGTCGCCACGGGGTTCACCGAAGAAGGTGAGGAAGATCAGGCGCCAAGAATAGAATGCCGTCATGGCTGCCGCGATAACCAGCAACCAGAACGCAAGGCCCGAAGCGTCCGTCGGTGCCGCCCATGCGCTCTCGATGATGGCGTCCTTCGACAGGAAGCCCGCGAAGCCGATATGGGTCAGGGGAATGCCCACCCCGGTGATCGCAAGTGTGCCGATCACCATCATCCAGAAGGTGAAGGGCAGCTTGTGGCGCAGCCCGCCATAGTTTCGCATGTCCTGCTCATGGTGCATGGCGGTGATCACCGAGCCGGCGCCGAGGAACAGCAGCGCCTTGAACCAGGCATGGGTGAAGAGATGGAACATCGCCGCCGGATATGCCCCCACGCCGGCGGCCACAAACATGTATCCGAGCTGCGAGCAGGTTGACCAGGCAATCACCCGCTTGATGTCGTTCTGGACGAGGCCGACCGTGGCCGCCATGAACGCAGTGAGCGCGCCAATATAGGTAATGAAGACAAGAGCGTTCGGCGCCCATTCGAGGATCGGGGATATCCGGCAGACGAGGAACACGCCCGCCGTCACCATCGTCGCCGCATGGATGAGCGCGGAAACGGGCGTCGGCCCTTCCATTGCATCCGGCAACCAGGTGTGGAGGAACAGCTGCGCGGACTTGCCCATCGCGCCGATGAAGAGCAGCACCGAAATGACGTCGAGTGCATTCCACTCCCGCCACAGGAAGGTCATGGTCGCGTCGGCCAGCTCAGGCGCTGCGGCAAAGATTACGCCGAACTCGATCGAGTCAAAGAGATAGAAGACCCCGAACATTCCGAGCAGGAACCCGAAGTCGCCCACCCGGTTCATCACGAACGCCTTGATCGACGCTGCGTTCGCGCTCGATTTGCGGTAATAGAAGCCGATCAGCAGGTAAGAGGCGAGACCGACACCCTCCCACCCAAAGAACATCTGGACAAGATTGTCGGCGGTGACCAGCGCCAGCATCATGAAAGTGAAGAACGAGAGATAGGCGAAGAAGCGGGGCCGATAGCTTTCCCCCGGCTTCCAGTTCTCGTCATGCGCCATATAGCCGAACGAATAAAGGTGCACGAACGCCGACACCGTGGTGACGACGACCAGCATGATTGCAGTCAGGGTATCCAGGCGGATCGACCAGTCGGCGATCAGCGTTCCGCTGTCGATAAAGCGAAAGAGCCGGGTCGTTTCCACCGCTGCATGATCAACCGTGAAGAAGACCACCCACGAGAGCGCCATCGACAGGAACAGCAACGCTGTCGCGACGGTCTGTGCCGGCCGCTCACCGATGAACCGCCAACCGAAACCGCAGATGACGGCGCCTAGCAGCGGCGCGAACAGAATGATCGTGGGCATGTCCCTCAGCCCTTCATCATGTTGACATCTTCGACCGCGATCGTGCCGCGGTTACGGAAGAAGCAGACCAGGATAGCGAGTCCGATGGCGGCTTCGGCCGCCGCCACCGTGAGCACGAAGAGCGTGAAGACCTGACCGACGAGATCGCCAAGATGGGCCGAGAAGGCAACGAGGTTGATATTCACCGCGAGCAGCATGAGCTCGAGCGACATCAGGATGATGATGACGTTCTTTCGATTCAGGAAGATACCGAACGTGCCGGTCACGAAGAGGATCGCACCGACAGCCAGATAGTGCTCGAGTCCAATCATAATCCGTGTCCCGGCTTGACATCCTTGAGCGTGACCGCCGTCTTCGGGTCACGGTATAATTGCGCGCGCACATCCTGTCGCCTGACCCCTGCCCTCTTGCGGAGCGTCAGCACGATGGCCCCGATCATCGCGACGAGAAGAATGATGCCGGCCAACTGGAAGACATAGATGTAGCGGGTATAGAGTACTTCCCCGATTGCGACGGTGTTCTCCACCTCGGCGGGCGGTGGTGTCTCCACGTTCCGGAGGGCAAGTGTCGCCTCTGTTGCCTCCCAGGCTCCGAAGGCAGTGGCGAGGAGCGCCAGCAGCACTATCCCGAAAAGTCCGCCGATCGGGAGGAACCGCGTCATCCCGCTCCTCAGCGCGCTGAAATCGATGTCGAGCATCATCACCACGAAGAGGAACAGCACCGCTACCGCCCCCACGTAGACGATCAGCATGATCATCGCGAGAAGCTCGGCGCCGAGCAGCACGAAGAGGCCGCCGGCTCCGAAAAAGGCGAGGATCAGCCAGAGCACCGAATGCACCGGGTTCCGTGCAAAGATGACGAGCAGTCCCGATGCCACGACGACGAGGGCGAAGAAGTAGAATACAGCGGCGGCCATCACCTGTCCTCTACCGGTAGGGAGCGTCGAGTTCGAGATTTCGTGCGAGCTCTGCCTCCCAGCGATCACCGTTCGCAAGGAGCTTTTCCTTGTCATAGAACAGCTCTTCGCGTGTTTCGGTAGCGAACTCGAAATTCTGCCCCTCGACGATCGCGTCGACCGGACAGGCCTCCTGACAGAAGCCACAGTAAATGCACTTCGTCATGTCGATGTCGTAGCGCGTCGTGCGCCGCGACCCGTCCTCGCGCGGTTCTGCCTCGATGGTGATTGCCTGAGCCGGGCAGATCGCTTCGCAGAGTTTGCAGGCAATGCACCGCTCCTCCCCGCTCGGGTAGCGCCGCAAGGCGTGCTCGCCGCGGAACCGCGGACTCAGAGGCCCCTTCTCATGCGGGTAATTCACGGTTGCCTTCGGCTTCAGGAAGTATTTCCACCCCACCTTGAAGCCGAGGAAGATATCCCACAGCAGGAAGTTCCGCGTCGCGCGCGCCCAGTCGATGGAGGCCATGGTTCAGCCCTCCCTTGCCTTTCTGACGCCGGTCATCCGCCGAGGACCCAGCGCTGATAAGTGCCCCAGAACCAGCCGTAATGGGCGAAGATGGCCACGAGTACCACCCACGCGAGGGAGAACGGCAGGAACAGCTTCCAGCCAATCCGCATGAGCTGATCGTAGCGGTAGCGAGGAACGATCGCCTTCACCATCGCGAACACGAAGAAGAAGGCGAGCATCTTGAGGAACATCCAGACCGGCCCGTCAGGCAGGAAAGGCACCGGCGACAGCCACCCGCCGAAAAACAGCACGCTGATGAGCGCGCACATGAAGAAGACGCTCATCAGTTCGCCGATCATGAAGAGCAGGAACGGCGTCGACGAGTATTCGACCTGATAGCCGGCAACAAGCTCCGCCTCTGCTTCCGGCAGATCGAACGGCGGCCGGTTCGTCTCGGCAAGGGCAGAGATGAAGAACAGGAACACCATCGGCAGATGCGGCAGCCAGTACCAGGAGAAGAGCCCCCAGTCGCCGTCCTGCGCCAGCACGATGCGCGAGAGGTTGAGTGAACCCGTCGAGATCAGTACGCCGACAATGATGAATCCGATCGATACCTCGTAGGAGATCATCTGCGCTGCCGAGCGAAGAGCTCCCAGGAAGGGATATTTCGAGTTCGACGCCCAGCCGCCCATGATGATCGCGTAAACATGCATCGAGGAGATTGCGAACAGGAACAGGATGCCGACGTTGATGTCGGAGATCACCCAGCCGTCTCCCCAGGGGATCACCACCCACGCAACCAGCGGCAGCACGAAAGAGATCATCGGCGCGATGTAGAAGACCGGCTTGTCCGCGCCCGCGGGGACGACAACCTCCTTGACGATGTATTTGATGAAATCCGCGAAGGATTGCAGAAGCCCCCAGGGGCCGACCACATTCGGCCCCTTCCGAAGCTGAACTGCTGCCCAGACCTTGCGGTCGGCATACATCAGGAAGGCAAGGCAGACGAGAATCACCACCGTGACCAGCAGGCACTGGAGCAGGATGATCAGCCCCGTGCCGAGGCCGGTGTCCAGGAAGCCGTCCATGTTCTACTCCGCCGCCAGCGGCGGGGCCTGCCGCGAATTCCGCAGCCGCGACATCTCCGCCATGGTTCCACTCGCCCGCCCGATGGGCGTGCCGAGGTAGTGATCCTTCGCCACGTTCACGATTGCATCATCGGTCATATTGCCTGTAGCGAGCGACGTCCAGCCGTTCTCGGGCACCTGATCGATCCGACCGAGATGCGGGATTTCCGCGAACATCTGCGCACGAAGTTCCGCGATACTGTTGAACGGCAGCGTCATCCCGATTTCGGCAGAAAGCGCCCGAAGGATTGCCCAGTTCTCCCGAGCCTCCCCCGGCGGGAAGCCCGCGCGGTTCGCCATCTGCGGACGGCCCTCGGTATTGACGAAGATGCCGGATTCCTCGGTGTAGGCGCACGCAGGCAGGATCACGTCCGCCCGATGCGCACCTCGATCCCCGTGACTGCCCTGATAGATCACGAAGGGCCCTTCCGGCAGGTCAATCTCGTCTACACCGAGTGCGAAGATCGTTTCGGCGCCATCAATCGCGGCATCGAGGCCGCCCTCGGTCGTGAAGCCGAGATCCATGGCACCAACCCGGCTGGCTGCCGTGTGCAGCACGAGCATCTTCGCGTCACAAGCTTCTGCGAGAGCCATTGTCTCCGCGAGAAGGGCCGCACCATCCGGCCTGGTGAGGGCGCCCTGCCCGATTACGATTACGGGCTGCGAGGCCGCCTTGAGCCCATCTCGTGCTTTCTCGAGATCGCCCGGTCCGCTGCCGAAATGCCGACAGGTGTAGGTGAGATCCGCTGCCTCGCCTACAATCCCGACCTCTGCACCCTTCAACCACGCCTTGCGGATGCGGGCGTTGAGCACCGGTGCCTCGTTGCGCGGGTTGGTGCCGACCAGCAGGATTGCACCTGCCGTGTCGATGTCGCGGATCATGGCGTTCCCGACATAGGCCGCACGGTTACCCGCAGGCAGCGCGGCGCGATCGAGCCGGCATGCGGTCGTCCCGCCCAAGCCGCGGACCAGCTCGCGCAGGGCATAGATCGCCTCTACCGGCGCGAGATCACCAGCAAGTGCCGCAACCTTCCGCCCGCGGACCGCCTCTGCCACCGCGCGGAACGCCTCTCCCCACGTCGCCTCGCGAAGCTTGCCGTCCACACGCACATAGGGCCGGTCAAGGCGCTGGCGTTTCAATCCGTCCCAGATGAACCGCGAACGATCGGCCATCCATTCCTCGTTCACGCCATCATGGTTGCGGGGCATGATCCGCATCACCTCGCGCCCGCGCACGTCCACCCGGATGTTGGTGCCGAGCGCGTCGATCACATCGATCGACTCGGTCTTCCTGAGTTCCCACGATCGCGCGGTGTAGGCATAGGGTTTCGATATCAATGCACCCACCGGGCAGAGATCGATCACGTTGCCCTGCAGCTCACTCGTCAGCATCGCACCGAGGTAGGAGCTGATCTCGCTATCCTCACCACGGTTGAACTGACCCATCTCCGGCACGCCCGCGACCTCCGTCGCGAAGCGGACACAGCGCGTGCAGAGGATGCATCGGGTCATGCAGGTCGCGACCAGAGGACCGAGATCGGGATCGATCTTCGAGCGCTTCGGTTCACGGAAACGGCTGAAATCGACCCCGTAGGCCATCGCCTGGTCCTGCAGATCGCATTCGCCACCCTGATCGCAGATCGGACAGTCGAGCGGATGGTTGATGAGCAGGAACTCCATCACCCCCTCTCGCGCCTTCTTGACCATCGGCGACTTGGTCCTGACCACCGGCGGCTGACCTTCAGGGCCGGGACGGAGGTCCCTCACCTGCATGGCACAGGAGGCGGCCGGCTTCGGCGGACCACCCACGACCTCGACGAGGCACATCCGGCAGTTGCCGGCTATGCTCAGACGCTCATGGTAGCAGAAACGCGGGATCTCTATCCCGACCAACTCGCAGGCCTGCAGGATCGTCAGGTGCGGATCAACCTCGACCTCGATGTCATCGATGATCACCTTGCGCAGATCGCTCATGCTCTCACCTCTCGCGGCGCGTACGCCGCCATCCACACCACCCGCCTTCGCGCACCTTTGCACAAGGGGCAACCTCGGCCCGGACTGCCGCGTCGGTTTCCCGACTCATTCCGCGGCCACCGCCCGTCGCGACGTGCGCGTGCGGATCCGGTCCTCGATCTCGTCACGGAAATGCCGGATCAGGCCCTGTATTGGCCAGGCTGCCGCGTCACCAAGTGCACAGATCGTGTGCCCCTCGATCTGCTTCGAGACATCGTAGAGCACATCTATCTCTGATGGATCGGCATCGCCCTGCACAAGCCGCTCCATGACGCGCATCATCCAGCCGGTCCCCTCGCGGCAAGGCGTGCACTGACCGCAGCTCTCATGCTTGTAGAACTTGGAGATCCGCCAGATAGCCTTGATGATGTCGGTAGACTGATCCATCACGATCACTGCCGCCGTGCCGAGGCCGGTTTGCTGATCCCTGAGCCAATCGAAGTCCATGATGCACTCGTCGCAGAGCGACGCCGGGAGAAGCGGCACCGACGAGCCACCGGGGATCACGGCCTTGAGGTTCTGCCAGCCGCCCCTTACGCCGCCGCAGTGCTTTTCGAGAAGCTCCTTCAGCGGGATCGACATCGCCTCCTCGACCACACAGGGCCGGTTCACATGCCCTGAGATCGCAAAAAGCTTCGTTCCCGAGTTGTTTTGCCGACCGATATCGGAGAACCAAGCCGGGCCGCGCCGGAGAATTGTTGGCACCACGGCGATCGACTCGACGTTGTTGACCGTGGTCGGGCAGCCGTAGAGACCGGTGTTTGCCGGGAATGGCGGCTTCAGCCGCGGCATCCCCTTCTTGCCCTCGAGACTTTCGAGCAGCGCCGTCTCCTCGCCGCAAATATAGGCTCCTGCACCGTGGTGGAGGTAGATGTCGAAGTCCCAGTCTGACCCGGCGGCATTCGGGCCAAGAAGGCCCGCATCATACGCTTCGTCGATGGCAACCTGCAGCGCCTCACGCTCCCGGATATACTCGCCCCGCAAGTAGATATAGGCGACATGCGCGCCCATCGCGAAACCTGCGATCAGGCAGCCCTCGATCAGCGTGTGCGGCTCGTGCCGCATGATCTCGCGGTCCTTGCAGGTACCAGGCTCGGACTCGTCGGCATTGACCACAAGGTAATGCGGTCGGCCATCCGACTCCCTGGGCATGAAGGACCACTTCAATCCGGTTGGAAAACCCGCGCCGCCGCGGCCCCGCAGACCGGAAGCCTTGACATCGTCGATGATCTTCTCCCGCCCACGAGCGAGGATGGCAGCGGTGCCGTCCCAGTGGCCTCGCGCCTGCGCCCCGGCGAGGCTTCGGTCGAGCATCCCATAGAGGTTGGTGAAGATCCGGTCCTTGTCCGCCAGCATCCTATCGTCCTTCCTCTCGGCGCATTCGCCAGATCCCGATCAGCCTCACAAGTGCCCAGCCGAGCACTCCCAGACAGACGAGATCGGCGACGAGCGCAAGTTCCGGCGGCAGCCCCGCTGCGCCACCCAGCTGATTCACCATCATCCAGCCCAGAAAGACGCCGATGATCACGAGCGCGAGCATCTGCGGCTGCATCCGGCCCCTTGCCGCCCTCGCGCCGCTCCTGGCTGTCGTCCGCTCCCGCTCCATGTCGCGTCCTGACTCAGTCGCTACCGAGCTTGCGCTGCGTGTAGGCGGTACCACTGCTCTCCACCAGCGCCCGCGCCTGATCCACGAAATCCTCTTTCAGAACCCCCATCCCTGCCGGACCGAGTTCGGCCTGCACCCATTCGATCTCGGCGGGCCCCCAGCTGGCGATCTGGTCAAAATGATAGATGCCGAGCGCGTTGAGCCTTGCCTCGAGCTTCGGCCCGATCCCCTTCAGGAGCTTCAGATCGTCCGGCCGCCCATCGCGCGGCGCATCGAGCCTGAACGGCGGGGCCGCCGGCTCGTCCGCCGACCTTTCCTCCGTCACGTCGTCACGCGCGGGTTCGACAGCCTGCAGCTCTGCGTGCGGCACCTGCGGCGATGGCTCATCGCCGGTAATCCGTTTCACGGTATCGCCGAGGGCAAGGGCAAGCTCGACCGAAGCATTCCCCTTGTGACCCGGTCGCGTCCCCTCGAGGCTGGTGAGCCCCCCGAGAGGTTCCGAGGAGAACCGCCCGTTCTGTGGCCCCGGCCTCGGCACCTCGCCCCGCCGAAGGGCCTCGAGAATCTCCTCGAACCGCTCAGCAGTCAGGTCCTCGTAGTAGTCCTTGCCGATCAGGGCCATCGGTGCGTTCGAACAGGCGCCGAGACGCTCCACCTCCTCCCAGGAGAACATGCCGTCTTCCGAGACCATGAAGGGCTCCGGCGCAATGACCCGTTCGCAGACCGCGATCAGATCCTCCGCCCCGCAGAGCATGCAGGAGGTCGTGCCGCAAACATGCACATGCGCCACCGAGCCCCGGGGCGCGAGCTGGAACTGGAAATAGAAGGTCGCGACCTCAAGCACGCGGATATAGGGCATGCCGAGCATGCCGGCGACATGCTCAATGGCCGGCTTCGAAATCCAGCCCTCCTGCTCCTGCACGCGCATGAGCAGCGGGATCACTGCACTCGCCTGCCTGCCCTCGGGATACTTGGCAATTTGCCGCTTTGCCCATTCGAGATTCGCCGGAGTGAATGCGAAACTCTCGGGCTGGTCAGGATGTAGACGGCGCAGCATCAGCGATCGACCTCCCCGAACACGATGTCAATCGAACCCAGGATTGCGCTCACATCGGCAAGCATGTGCCCCTTGCAGAGATGATCCATCGCCTGAAGATGAGCAAAGCCGGGTGCCCGGATCTTGGCCTTGTAGGGCCGATGCGTCCCGTCGGCGACCAGGTAGACCCCGAACTCGCCCTTCGGAGCCTCGACCGCGGCATAGACCTCCCCCTCGGGAACGTGAAATCCTTCCGTGTAGAGCTTGAAGTGATGGATGAGTGCCTCCATCGACGTCTTCATGTCGGCCCGGCGTGGAGGGGCGATCTTGCCCCGAGCAAGCACATCTTCGCCCTTCGTGGCCTCCATCAACTCGATTGCCTGCTCCATGATCTTCACGCTTTCACGCATCTCGAGCATTCGGATCAGGTAGCGGTCGTAGCAGTCACCGTTCCGCCCCACCGGAATCTTGAAATCCATTTCCGAATAGGTCTCGTAAGGCTGGCTACGGCGCAGGTCCCATGCCATGCCGGCGCTGCGGACGAGGACTCCCGAGAAACCGTGCGCCTGACAATCCTCGGGTGTGACCACACCGATATCGACGTTCCGCTGCTTGAAGATGCGGTTCTCGGTCAGCAGTTCCTCGATATCGTCGAGCGTTTCCGGAAAATGCCGGCACCACTCCATGATGTCGTCGATCAGGTCCTGCGGAAGGTCCTGATGCACCCCTCCAGGGCGGAAATACGCAGCATGCAGGCGAGCGCCACTCGCGCGCTCGTAGAAGATCATCAGATCCTCGCGCTTCTCGAACCCCCAGAGTGGCGGAGTGAGCGCACCGACATCCATCGCCTGTGTCGTCACGTTCAGGAGGTGATTGAGAATGCGCCCGATCTCACAATACAGCACTCGGATCAGCGATGCCCTTCGCGGAATCACCGTCCCCGTCAGCTTCTCGATCGCGAGGCACCAGGCATGTTCCTGGTTCATCGTTCCGACGTAATCGAGACGGTCAAAATACGGGAGGTTCTGGAGGTAGGTCCGGCTCTCCATGAGCTTCTCGGTGCCCCGGTGCAGAAGCCCGATATGCGGGTCGACCCGCTCGACGATTTCCCCGTCAAGCTCGAGAACCATGCGCAGGACGCCATGAGCGGCCGGATGTTGCGGCCCGAAATTGATGTTGAAGTTCCGGATCCGGTGCTCACCCGTCAGCGGATCGATCTCAGCCTTGTCTTCCATGGCCTCAGGTCCCCGTCATTTCGCCTGGCCAGCGCTTCAGCGCCAGGATCCAGAGGAGGATCGTTCCCCCGAGGGGAATCACCCCGATAAGTGCGAGATAGCGGCTCATCCCCGCCCGCGGCAGCAGGAACCAGAGCGGAACGATCCAGAGGATCGCGTTGGCAAGAAGCCACAGGAACAGGCTTCCCGACATCGCCATGCCGGCATCGGCGGGTGGTGCGCCAGTCTCCTCCATCACTTCGTGGCCTTCTCGTCACCCGGGATCATGTATTCCACGCCCTCCCAGGGCGACAGGAAGTCGAACTGGCGGTATTCCTGGCTGAGCTTCACCGGCTCGTAGATGACGCGCTTCTGCCCTTCGTCATAGCGCATCTCGACATAGCCGGTGGTCGGGAAATCCTTGCGAAGCGGGTGCCCACGGAACCCATAGTCGGTGAGGATGCGCCTGAGATCGGGATGGCCGGAGAACACGACACCGTACATGTCGTACACCTCGCGCTCGTACCAGTCCGCGCTCGGGTGACTGCCGGTGATGCTCGGCACCATCTCCCACTCGCCCACAGCGGCCTTGACCCGGATACGCTGGTTGAGCGGCATCGACAGGAAATGGTAGACCATTTCGAAACGCTGCTC
>Ga0079224_100014516_pt1 | contig 11002 bp, 11 predicted proteins | sample Stecom2015_FD_80414 | JGI IMG/M metagenome (GOLD analysis project Ga0079224, IMG submission 80414) | Agricultural soil microbial communities from Utah to study Nitrogen management - Steer compost 2015 | ecosystem: Environmental > Terrestrial > Soil > Agricultural land | place: USA: Utah...
ATGGTGCTGTTTGTGGTGGGTGGCGTCGTCTGCGCGTTAGCAGAAAACGTGAACTGGATTATTGCCGGCCGTACTTTACAAGGCCTCGGTGCAGTCTCGGCGGCCATTACGGCGTGGGTCGCTGATGCGACCCGCCCCGAAGTGCGAACCCGGGCCATGGCCATGGTGGGCGCGTCCATCGGTTTGTCATTTGCCGCTTCGCTGGTGCTGTCTCCGATGATTGTCGGCGCCTTCGGGCTCTCGGGCCTTTTCTGGGCGATCAGCCTCCTGGGCTTCGTCTGCTTGCTGATTGCAGGGTTCGCGGTGCCTAGCGTGCGGCGTCAGGATGAGGACATCATCCAGGCGCGCGCCCGGGATGTCCTGGGCCACACCGACCTGCTACGCCTCAACTTCGGCGTCTTCGTGCTGCATAGCGTGTTAATGGCTATGTTTATTGTGATGCCAGGGCTGCTGGCCAAATTGGGTGGCTACGATTCCGGTAGCCTATGGAAGGTTTACCTGCCCGTCATCGCCATATCTTTTGTGGCCATGGTGCCGGCAGTGTTCTATACCGAAACGCGCCGCATGCATAAGGTGGCGTTGGATACGGCCGTGCTCGGCATGGGCGTCGTTCTCGCACTGATGTCGTGGTTCACCGATAGCTTCGTCGGGATGTTTGTGTTGCTCGTGCTGTTCTTCGTTGCTTTCAATATTTTGGAAGCACTGCAGCCGTCACTGGTTTCAAGGGTCGCGCCGCCCGCCTACAAAGGGTTGGCACTGGGCTTCTACAATACCTCCCAGTCACTAGGCGTATTCCTGGGCGGCGTCATAGGCGGCATGTTGGCCGAGCGGGGAAATCCGCAGCAAGTGTTTTGGCTGGCGGTGATTCTTACGGTGCTATGGCTGATCGCGGCCCGGGGTATGCGTCAGCCGCCCTGACGGCGCACGCATTGCGTGGCGGTATGGCTCAGAGCCCTGCTGCCAGGACACGTTTATCGCAGCGTACAAGGCGCAGGTTTGTGCCGTGCAACCAACGGATGCATGATAATCATGCAGAACTCATTTCGAACATACAGGTGTAAATATGGCCTCCGTCAATAAAGTCATTCTCGTCGGCAATCTCGGCCGGGATCCTGAAATCCGGTACACGCCGGAAGGCGCCGCGATCTGCAATATCTCGCTGGCCACCACCTCGCAATGGAAGGACCGCAATTCCGGCGAGCGGCGGGAAGAAACAGAATGGCATCGCGTTGTCTTCTATAACCGCTTAGCGGAAATCGCCGGCGAATACCTGCGTAAAGGCCGCTCCGTCTATGTGGAAGGCCGCATTAAAACCCGCAAATGGCAGGACAAAGAAACCGGGCAAGATCGCTACTCGACTGAAATCGTCGGAGAACAAATGCAGATGCTAGGCGGCCGCGGCGATGAAATGGGTGGCGGTGGCGGGGACTTCAACCAGGCGCCCGCCCGGCCTGCACAGCAGCGGCCCGCTCCCAGCCAGCAGCGCCCGGCTTCGCAAGAGCCCACCAATCTCGCGGATATGGACGACGATATTCCGTTCTAGAACGTCAAGCAGTATCGCCGCCGCGTCTCTGCGTTAGTCTCCAGTACGTTGAACCTCTTGCATCTGAATGCCCAGGCCCGTTGCGCCTAAACGCATGACATCGCCTGGCTTCAGGAAGCGTGGCGGCTTCATCCCTAGCCCGACGCCGGCAGGCGTACCCGTACTGATAATGTCGCCCGGCTCCAGGGTCATGAACTCGCTTAAGTAACTTACTAGGCTGGCAACACCGAAGATCATGTCCGACGTGTTGCCAGACTGGACGCGTTCGCCGTTAAGGTCGAGCCAGATTTCCAGATTTTGTGGGTCGGCGAGCTCGTCTCGCGTCACAAGCCATGGGCCGATGGGGCCGAAGGTGTCATAGCCTTTGCCTTTGTCCCAGGTGCCCCCGCGCTCCATCTGCCATGTGCGTTCACTGACATCATTCACCAGGCAGTAGCCGAACACAGCGTCCATCGCCTGATCGGTGCTGGCATGTCTGGTGCGTTTGCCGATCACCACGCCAAGCTCCACTTCCCAGTCCCCTTTGGTCGCCGTGGGGGGCAAGGTGACCGGATCGTTCGGGCCACTAAGGCTGCTTACCGCCTTCATAAGATCGGCTCTTTGGGTATCTCTGCACCGACTTCTCGGGCATGATCATGGTAGTTCAGGCCTATGCCGAGAAATTTGCGGGTGCCAACAAACGGCATGCCGAATCGCACAGGTTGCTCCACGATGGGCAAAAATTCGATTTGGGCATCATCAATAGCGGCAAGTGAACCGTCCGAAATCGCGTCGGTGCTGATCTCGCTCAAGATTGAAGAAAGGTCCCGCAGTGTGCCGGCTGCATCGATGGCACCGGGTGTTTCTTGACCGGGATTTCCAAAGCGAACGAATTTCATGAGGTGTAGCCTCCGTGGTAGGGGAGAATCGAACAGGTAACAACTGAATGGTGCGATTCAAGGTACCACGCAAGAAAAAGCGCAACACCTGCAAGTGCTGCGCTTTTCTCAACATAAGCCGCTTTAACGCTTATAAGGGCTTCAATCCTTATTGTTTGGGCTGGGGTTGGGCATCGGTCCCCGGTATGACCACCGAACCTTCTTTTTGGCCGGCAGTGCCGTCCGTTGCTGCTGAGCGATCCCGGCGGTTATCGGATTCATCTAATTTGTCTTCAAGCTGTTCGCCCATCTCCAGGTGCTTCTTCAGCGAAGGCAAGTGTTTTGCCGCGAAAGCTTTGATATCAGCGTCTTCGGCATCGTCAGCCGCGTCTTCGAATAAATCTACGGCTTCTTCGTGAGCGTCGATCGCTACTTCATCGACATATTCGTCATCAAAGCTGGGACCTTCCAGTTGACGGAGGTTCTCCAATAAATCTTGCTTGTCGCCTTCCAGTTGACTGGGCAGTGTGAAGCCCTTGTCTCCGGCCAACTGCTTCAACTCTTTATCGACAGCAGTGTGATCTTTGATCATCATTTCCGCATAGCTTTTGACCTCGGGGTGTTGAGAACGCTGAACAGCGATTTCACTGGCTTGAATTTCTAGCATGCCGCTTTCAGCTGCCTTACGCAGGAATTCCTGGTCGTCTTCGGCCAGTTGAGTTTGGGCCATCGCCGAACCGTGGATCAGCGTGAAGCCAGCTGCGGCACAAAGTAAAGCACGAGTCAGTTTCATCGATACATCCTTCTAAAGTTGGCAGGAGTGTGCAGTGGCCAACTTTGCAAGCGCTGTACCCGCGGGCGAGCCATCCGTCACCATCGGCCATATTGCGCCGACGATCTGTTCAAGCCATGGCATCACTCATGCTGGCGCGGATAAACGTGAATTTTTTCTACTCAGAAGGGGGTTAAGCCCATGCCTGCTAAATCGAAAGCGCAACAGAAGGCTGCAGGTGCCGCCTTATCCGCAAAAAAAGGGGATACTCCGGTAAAAGAGTTGAAGGGCGCATCCAAATCCATGTACGAGTCCATGAGCAAAAAGGAGCTCGATGACATGGCTTCTACGCCGCGCAAGGGTAAGCCTGAGCATGTCGGCGACAAAGGCAAGGATGACAAGAAAAGCGGAAAAGATAAAAAATAAACAACGGGCTTGTTTGTGAAAAAGCCGTCAGCGACGCAATCCACACACTCTGGAGGAGGGGGAACATGGGAAATACGGATAGACGATCATTTCTAGTCGCGACCCTTGCAGCCGGCTTTGCCGCGGCGGCCGGGCCAGTTATGTCGCAGACTGCCATAAAGACCGATTCAGAAGGCCTGGTGGCGGGCGCCGTCCGGATCCCCGTTAAGGGGGGAGCGCTACCGGCTTATCGGGCTATGCCCGAAGGCGAGGTGGAAGGGGGGGTACCGGTCGTTCTGGTCGTCCATGAAATTTTTGGCGTTCATGAATATATTCAGGACGTCTGCCGACGATTGGCGAAGGAAGGCTATATGGCCATAGCGCCGGAACTGTACGTGCGACAGGGAGACCCTTCGCGCTATACGGAGAGCGCCCGTCTAATGAGCGAAGTGGTGGGTAAAGTGCCTGACGATCAGGTGATGGCGGACCTGGACGCGGCCGCCGCATGGGCCGGCCGAAATGGCGGCAATGTTAATCGTCTGGGTATCACGGGCTTTTGTTGGGGCGGCCGCATCGTGTGGTTGTATGCCGCGCATAACCCTCGCTTGAAGGCCGGCGTCGCGTGGTACGGCCGTCTGTCTGGGGATGCCAACGAATTGCGCCCCAAGCAGCCGATTGATGTTGCGCCTGAAATCAACGCCCCGGTGCTTGGCCTCTATGGCGCGCAGGACAACGGCATTCCGGTCGAATCCATCGAAAAAATGAAAGAAGTCCTTGGCAATGGCGGGGATGCGGCAAAGGCATCTGAATTCCAGGTTTACCCGAACGCCGGCCATGCCTTCCACGCCGACTATCGGGCGCGGTATCGCGAAGAGGCGGCCAAAGACGGCTGGCAACGAGCGATATCATGGTTTGATAAACACCTGGCCTGACGCTCATCATGGGCCGGATCCGTTCGTATAATGGCAGCCACCGCGCCACACGGCTTTTTTACGGGTCCATTACATGTTTGAGCATCTAGAGCAGTACGCCGGCGATCCGATCTTCGGGTTGAATGATGCGTTCCACCGCGATAACCATCCCCAAAAGGTCAATCTCACTATCGGGTTGTACTACGACGATGCCGGCCGTATCCCTGTTTTATCTTCGGTGGCGGCGGTCGAGGCGCGCTTGGCTCAAGACCGTGCGCCCCGGGTCTATTTGCCGATGGAAGGCTTGCCCGCCTACCGCGACGCGGTGCAACGCATCGTGTTCGGGGACCAATGCCAGGCCTTATCGCAAGGCCGCATTACCACCATCCAGACGTTGGGCGGTACCGGTGCACTCAAAATGGGTGCCGACTTACTGCATGCAGCCTATCCCGATAGCGAGGTATGGATCAGCGACCCTGCCTGGGATAACCACCATGCCATTTTCCGCGGCGCCGGTTTCAAGACCCACAGTTATCCCTACTACGATAAAACGACCAAAGGACTGGCGTTCGATGCCATGATGACCAGTTTGCGCGGCCTTCCGGCTCGCAGCATCGTCTTGCTTCATCCGTGCTGCCACAACCCTACTGGGGTGGATCTGTCGCAAGCACAATGGCTTCAGGTCATCGAAGTCTTGCAAGAGCGCGGTCTGATTCCTTTTCTGGATATCGCCTACCAGGGGCTTGCCGAAGGCATGGAAGAAGACGCCTACGCTGTTCGGGCCATGGCGGATGCGGGCCTGACCGTACTGGTCGCCAATTCGTTTTCCAAGAATCTTTCGGTGTATGGCGAACGTTGCGGCGGCCTTTCCGTCGTTTGTGGCTCCACCAACGAAGCCGATCTGGTCCTCGGCCAGCTTAAGGCCATTGTGCGCCGTATTTATTCCAGTGCGCCATGGCATGGTGGTCATGTCGTTGCAGGCGTGTTGAACGACCCGGCATTGCATGCGCAATGGATCGAGGAAGTCGCTGCCATGCGCGTACGTATGGCGCAAATGCGCCGTCTAGTTCATGAACAGCTGGCGGCGAAGCTGCCCGATTACGACGCAGATTATTTCATTCGGCAGCGCGGCATGTTCACCTATAGCGGTCTGTCTCGCGAGCAGCTGCTAGCGCTGCGTCAGCGCCATGGGGTCTACATCATCGATTCCGGGCGAATCGCGGTGCCGGGGCTCAATACAAACAACATCCAGCATTTCACGGACGCGATGGCGGATGTCATTGCGACGGTCCCCTAGACACCTGCCCGTAGGTTTGCGGTAATCTAAAGGATTCCGTTCTTTTCCTGGATTTCTCGAACATGGATTCGTACACACTTCCCTATACTTTTTCGCAGCGCGCGCAGCAGCTCACCAGCTCCACCATTCGAGAGATCCTCAAGGTCACTGAGCGGCCTGAAGTCATTTCCTTTGCAGGTGGCCTGCCGGCACCTGGTGGCTTTCCGGTAGAACAAATCAATGCCGCGTTTGATCGAGTCCTGAAGGACAACGGCAAGTCCGCACTTCAGTACGGTCCGACTGAAGGCTACCGGCCGTTACGGCAATGGGTGGCCGACGATTTCACGCGCCGCGGCGTCGATGTGTCCATCGATGAAGTCCTCATCGTCTCGGGGTCCCAACAAGCGCTCGATATGCTGGGCAAGCTGTTCATCGATCCGGGCAGCAAAGTGTTGGTCGAAGCGCCAAGCTATCTTGGGGCATTGCAATCTTTCTCGCTGTTCGACCCGCAGTACGCGCCGGTTCCCACCGACGATGGGGGACTGGTGCCCGATGAGATCACCGACAGTTTGGCGGCCGGGGCCCGTTTCCTCTATGCACTGCCCAATTTTCAGAATCCCACCGGGGTGTCGCTGGATTTGCCACGCCGGCAGGCGCTGGTAGAGCGATGCGCCGCCTTGCAGCTGCCCATTGTCGAAGACGATCCCTATGGCGAACTGCGTTACGCAGGCGAACCGTTGCCCGGCCTGCTTGCGTTAGGTCGCAAGGCCGGCGCCACGGTGGTTCGTCTGGGTACGTTCTCAAAGGTATTGGCCCCAGGCTTGCGCCTGGGCTATATCGTGGCGCCGCGCCCCATCATCGCCAAATTAGTGCAAATTAAGCAGGCAACCGACCTGCACACGGCCACGGTTTCCCAGATGGCGGTCTATGAAACCATCAAGAGCGGCTTTCTGGATGAGCATCTTCCGTCGGTTCGTGAACTCTACAAACGGCAGTGCGGCTACATGCTGGAAGCGTTGGAAGAACACTTCCCCAAAACCGCCAGCTGGACAAAGCCGGAAGGGGGCATGTTTATCTGGGTGACGCTGCCGCAGGGTTTGGACGGTACACAGCTGTTGGATCGCGCAATTGAGCGCAATGTCGCCTTCGTGCCCGGCGCACCTTTCTACGCCGGCAAGCCGAAACACAACACCATGCGGCTCAGCTTCGTGACAGTGTCTGAAGAACGTATTCGTGAAGGTATCGCCATACTGGGCGATTTGATCCGCAATTCAAGTAATACATGAATCAGGTAGTACCCCCACCAAAATCTCAAACCGCAACCGAACCAGACTCCCTTCCCGATTTATCTGACATGCGGCCAGACGACTGGGTGGAGCGCTGGCTCCCCCGCTCGTGGGGGCCTTACGCCCGCTTATGCCGGCTGGATCGCCCCGTCGGCGTTTGGCTGACCCTCTTGCCGACTGTAGCGGCGCTGGTTCAGGCCGCTGACGGCATACCGACGCTGTGGCGCTTATTTATCTTCTGCTTGGGCGCTTTCCTCATGCGAGGCGTCGGCTGCACCTTTAACGATATCTTCGACCGCGATATCGACAGCAAGGTAGAGCGTACCCGTTTCCGGCCGCTGACCAGCGGCCAGCTCAGCCTACGCAATGCCTTGTGGTTTGTCTTCGCGCAGCTGTGCGTGTGTGCCTTGCTGCTGTTAGCCATCAACGAGTACAGCCGGTGGCTTGCCGTGGTGCTTGTACCGATTGTGATCATCTATCCGCTATGCAAGCGGTTTACGTATTGGCCGCAAATCGTCCTGGGTATCGCCTTTAACTGGGGCATGCTGATGGCTTGGTCCGATACGCGAGACATCGTTCCCGTGGGGGCTTGGGCGATGTGGCTAGGGGCAGTGCTGTGGCAAGTGGGTTACGACTCCATCTACGCCTATGTGGATTTGCGAGACGACCTGAAACTGGGCTTGCACTCCACGGCCATGCGTTTTGGGGATCGCGGCAAGCTATGGATTAGTGGCTTTTACGTAGCTACCGTCGCGTTATGGCTTTACGCAGGCATCGCGATGGGTATGCGCTGGCCGTATTACATCGTACTCACCGCCATTGCCGGCCATTTTGTCTGGCAGATGATGGTTTTCAGTATCCAGCGCCCCGACCGCAACTTTATGTTGTTCCGCTCCAATATGACGGTGGGCGTGATGTTGGTGTTGGCAGCAATGGCGGGGACGCTGTTACCGTTGTAAGGTTACTTCTTCTGCAACAAAGAACGCGCTGGCGATAGGCCGGCCAAAAATAAAAAAACGGGAGGAGGATCGACATGGGTCACTCAGGCATGTCTTCGCTATCTATGTCGGAATACGATTATGTCATCGTGGGCGCCGGGTCGGCCGGCTGCCTCCTGGCCAACCGGCTATCGGCCAATCCTCGTAACCGCGTGCTCTTACTGGAAGCCGGTGGGCGCGATGATTGGCGCTGGATCCACATTCCGGTGGGCTACCTTTATTGCATCGGAAACAAGCGAACAGATTGGTGCTATTCCACCGAGGCAGATCCCGGCTTAAACGGTCGTATCCTCGGTTATCCGCGCGGGCGCGTGTTGGGCGGTAGCTCCGCGATTAACGGCATGATCTACATGCGCGGCCAAGCCGCGGATTACGACTCATGGGCGGCTCAAGGTAACCCGGGCTGGAGCTGGCTGGATGTGCTGCCCATCTTTAAGCAGACTGAAGACCACCATGGCGGTATCAGCGAGTTCCACGGCAGCGGCGGCGAGTGGCGCGTTGAGCAGCAGCGCTTGTCATGGAAGATACTGGATGCTTTCCGCGAAGCCGCGTCGCAAGTCGGCATTCCTTCCATCAACGACTTCAATCAAGGGGATAACGAAGGCTGCGCCTACTTTGAAGTGAATCAACGCCGTGGGGTGCGCTGGACCGCTGCCCGGGCGTTTCTGCATCCGATTATGCACCGCAGCAATCTTGATGTGCTGACGGATGCGCATGCGCAGCGCATCGAATTCGAAGGTCGACGAGCGGTCGGCGTGCACTTTATTCATGGGGGCGAGGCCCGATATGCGCGCGCCCGCGCAGAAGTCATCCTCGCTGCGGGTGCCATTGGGTCGCCGCAATTGCTGCAGCTGTCCGGGGTGGGGCCGGGCCGTTATCTTTCCAGCATGGGTCTGCCGGTCGTCCACGACCTGCCCGGCGTCGGCGCTAACCTGCAAGATCACCTCCAATTGCGGCTCATCTTTAAGCTGAAGAACGCCCGTACATTGAACACGCTGGCGGGTTCTTTGTGGGGTAAGGCCGCCATGGGGATGGAATACTATCTGCGTAAACGGGGTCCTCTCACCATGGCGCCTTCGCAGCTCGGCGCGTTTGCGCGGTCAAGCGCGGAACACGATCGCGCCAATATCGAATATCACGTGCAACCTTTGTCGCTAGATCGATTCGGGGACAACTTACACGATTTCCCGGCCATGACCGCATCGGTCTGCAATCTGCGGCCGACCAGCCGCGGCCATGTCCGCATCCGTAGCCCGCAAGCCGGTGATGCGCCCGAAATTCTCTGCAACTATCTCAACACCGAAGAAGACCGCAAAGTGGCGGCGGACAGCATCCGATTGACGCGCAAGATCATGTCACAGCCGGCCATGGCGCGATTCTTTCCCGAAGAATTCCGCCCTGGGTCCCAAGTGCAGGAGCAGGCCGACCTGGAATCGGCCGCAGGCGATATCGGTACGACGATCTTCCATCCCGTGGGTACCTGCAAAATGGGCGTTGATCCGGCCGCGGTAGTGGATCCGCGCCTGCGGGTTCATGGGCTTGAAGCGCTACGCGTGGTGGATGCCTCCATCATGCCCACTATTACCTCCGGCAATACCAATTCTCCTACGGTCATGATCGCGGAAAAGGGCGCGGCCATGATTCTGGAAGACAGAAAATTGGGCAAGTCCGGCCGGTCATGCGAAAATTCCGCAACTTTGACGATTCGACAGGAATACTAACCGCATGACCACCTTCGTGGAGTACCTGGCAACCGTTCTATTTGCCATCGCCATCATTCACACTTTTTCTGTACCGGTTTTCGCGCGTCTCGCCAACAAGGGCGGGCCGCATGCCGGCATGTGGCACATGCTGTCGGAAGTTGAAGCGGTGTTTGGGGTATGGGCCGCCGTGTTAGTGGCCTGTATGGCGCTGGTGTCGGGTGTGGGCGATGCCGTCGCTTATGTCGAGTCCAGCAACTTCACGGAACCCGCCTTCGTATTCGCCATCATGGTAGTGGCTGCGAGTCGCCCCATCATCGCAGTGGTCGACATCCTGGTGAAAGCCCTTGCGCGCTTGCTACCAATGAGCCGCCCGGTGTCGATGTATTTCGTGATTCTATCTTTCGTGCCATTGGCGGGCTCATTCATCACCGAGCCGGCCGCCATGACGTTAGCGGCCTTGTTATTGCGCGATGCCTATTTCAAGCGGCCCGGTCAAGAAGGTTTCAAGTACCTCACCCTGGGCGTGTTGTTTGTCAATATCTCCATCGGCGGTGTACTGACCGCCTACGCCGCGCCGCCGGTATTGATGGTGGCCGCCACATTCGGTTGGGATACGGCTTACATGGCCACGCATTTTGGCTGGCGTGCCGCGACCGCCGTGTTGCTCAGTGCAGGCATTGTCACCATGCTGGTGCACAAACATCTAGTCGACGGCACCATTGGCGGCGAAGTGTCGGCAGAAGCAGGTCGCAAGCCGGTGCCGTACATTGTGATGGCCATACACATCGCCTTTCTCGTCGCCATTGTGCTGTCTGCTCATCACATGCCGATTTTTCTGGGCTTGCTGGTGTTGTTCATTGGCTATGCTCACGCCTACAGTCAACATCAGAGCCGGCTGCTGATTCGCGAAGGCTTAATGGTCGGGTTCTTTTTGGCGGGCTTGGTCGTGTTGGGCGGCCTGCAGAAATGGTGGCTGCAAGACTTATTGGGTGGGCTGTCGCCGACCGTCCTGTATTGGGGCTCCATGGCACTGACGGCGGTCACCGATAACGCGGCGCTGACGTAACTCGGGTCGCTAGTCGAGGGCACGACGGAGCACTGGAGGTATATGTTGGTGGCCGGGGCGGTCACCGGCGGAGGCCTCACGGTCTTCGCCAATGCGCCCAACCCAGCGGGCCTCTCAATTTTGACGTGCACCTGCCCGGACAGAGCTATTTCGCCCCTTAAACTATTGGCTGCAGCGTAGCCGCC
>Ga0079224_100014517_pt1 | contig 11001 bp, 8 predicted proteins | sample Stecom2015_FD_80414 | JGI IMG/M metagenome (GOLD analysis project Ga0079224, IMG submission 80414) | Agricultural soil microbial communities from Utah to study Nitrogen management - Steer compost 2015 | ecosystem: Environmental > Terrestrial > Soil > Agricultural land | place: USA: Utah...
GATACCGACGAGCTCAGGGTGTTATTTAAAAAATTTCCGGTGTTTAACTGATTAACCGATTGCCGGTAATAACGGCTACTACCTAGGTTCACCGAAGCCGAAAAACGCGAATTGGGATTGGATTTAGGGTCTTGTTGGTGGCTCCACTGAATATTATACACCGAAGATTGGGCATAGTCCGGAAAACCTCGTTCACTGTTGACTAAGTTTTCATAACGCACTCCGATTCCGCCTCTAAATTTGTATCGCCAGGCGTAATTTGATTCAAAGCGCAAACCATAACTGCCGTTGGTGTAATAATCGCCTACCGCCAATAAATCCACATAATCGCTGATGGCAAAATAATAACCCCCGTTTTGAAAAAAAAATCCGCGATTACTGTTTTCACCGAAGGTGGGAATGATAAATCCTGAAGTATTTTCGTCTTCCAACGGAAAATAAGCAAACGGAACCCCCAAGGGCGTAGGTACATCGGCGATGTACATATTGGTCAGTCCTGTGACAATTTTTTCATTGGGAATTAGTTTGACCTTTCTCGAGAAAAAATAATACTCCGGATTGTTAATATCTTTGGCTGTAGTAAATTTTACATTGCTCATAAAATACACCGAATCGTTTTCTTTTTTAGAAACTTCGGCGATGGTATTAATTTCTCCCTGTTGGGTTCGAGCGTTGTATATAAGAGCCTTTTTGGTATCGTAATTAAAACGAATGGAATCGGGCTCTACCTTGTTTTGACCTTGTACAAAAACCGGTCGTTGGATGTAGTTGCCTAATGAGTCTACAATGCCTTTGGCATACACCTCTTTTTTGTTGTAGTCCAAAATGATGTAACCCGCGTCAATTCTCATATCTTCATAGATAATGTAGGCATTGTTGTACAAAAACATTTTGTTTTGTTTTCGGTGCATCAACACATAATCATCACCGTGGTAATCTACTACATCGTTTAAAAAATCTTTAGCCGGTGCAATAGAGTCCTTTTTTATGGTGTCAGCTTCGCGCAGGTCGGGGATTTCAAAAATTTCGTTCACCGAAATTTCCAAGCTGTCTTTAGACTCCGAAGGTATAGAAATAGAACTATTTTGCCCGACCTCTTGAGAATGTAAAAACCAAGTTCCCAAAAGCATCGTACATGTTAACAAAAGCAGGCGATGTATGTTTGTTTGCAATGAATTAAGTCCTATTTTTGTGAGAATTAATGGCTTGATTATTGACGGGGTAAAAATAACCAAAAAAATCAGGGTGTATTTTTTTCAGATAACATATTTTATTGTTAACGCTTCAGAACACTACATAATTATATGAAAATGAAAGCTTTCGTTATAATTTTATTCGCATTATTTCTTTCAATTCCCACCATCGGCCAGAATAAGCCCTTTGTTGTTGTCCTTGATGCCGGTCATGGAGGAAAAGATCCGGGTAATAAAGGAAATGGTTTTATTGAAAAAGATATTTCCTTAAACATCGTATTACAAGCCGGAAAAATTTTGGAAAAAAACAAAAACATCAAGGTCATTTATACTCGTAAAACCGATGTTTTTATCGGATTAAACGAAAGAGCCGTGATAGCTAACAGAGCCGATGCAGATTTATTTGTTTCCGTGCATTGTAATGCAGCTTCAAACAAGCAAGCCTACGGGACTGAAACATTTGTTTTGGGATTACACAAAAGTGAAGAAAACTTTGAAGTAGCCAAGAAAGAAAATCAGGTAATATTTTTAGAAGACAATCACGAAGAAATATACTCGGGATTTGACCCCAGTTCCCCGGAATCGCTGATTGGACTTATTATTCAGCAAGAAGAATACCTTATGCAAAGTATCGAATTAGCGAGCTATGTTCAAAATAATTTTACCCGTCAATTAAAACGCCGCGATCGTAGTGTGAAGCAAGCCGGTTTTTGGGTATTGTTAAAAACCTCCATGCCAAGTGTTTTAATAGAAGTTGGGTTTTTAACAAATATAGATGAAGGTAAGTATCTAAACTCTGCCAAAGGGCAAAGTGATATGGCCGAAGCCATTGCCAAGGCCATCCTGTCTTACTACGAATCGGATGCTTCTTTTTCGGGTGGAGTTTCTAATCAAATACAAAATGACGTACAAATAGTTGATGAAGAAATCACTCACGAAGAACCCGAAATTTACCAAGATGTAATTTTTAAAGTGCAATTGGCCGCCAGCTCAAAAAAAATGGAAACAAAGGCTAATAATTTTAAAGGACTTAATTCAATTACTTTTGACAAAGAAGACAAAATATATCGGTATTACTATCAATCCTCTTCAGATTATAATCAGATTCTTAAATTTCAAAAAGAAGCCCGAAGCAAAGGTTATCCCGATGCCTTCATCGTTGCTTTTAAAAACGGTAAAAAGGTAAATATCAACGAAGTATTAAAATCTAACTAAATTTAAATATTTGTTTCGGGATAATATTCCTAAATTTGTTTTTTAAACGTTATTTAAGTGGCTTTATCTAGAGAAGTTAAAACGGGTTTGCTGGCGGTTTTTGCCATTGCTACATTGATATTGGGGTACAATTACCTAAAAGGCACTAACCTTCTGAAAAGAACCCAGACTTTTTACGTGGTATACGACAATGTAGAAGGAATCTCAGACGCCTCTTTTGTCACTATCAATGGTTTAAAAGTAGGTAAAGTTCAGGAAATCCAACTCAATCAAAAAACCGGAAAATTAGTGGTTGCACTTTCGGTCGAAAGCAATTATAAAATTCCTAAGGGTAGTACTGCAAAACCCTATGGAGGTTTGCTGGTAGGAGGGAAAAATATAGCCATTACCCCTGATTATTCCCAAACAGAAATGGCTAAAAGCGGAGAAACTCTTCAAGGAATACAAGACGGCGGGATGATGGATATTGTTTCCAACGAATTAGAACCCTTAAAGTTAAAGATAGAAAATGCGGTGGTCAGCGCCGATAGTTTGATACATGCACTCAATACTGTTTTGGATACTAATTCTAGAGAAGACATCAAAAAATCATTGGCTAATTTCAACGCTATTACTACTTCATTTAAGAAAACCTCGGTGGAGCTCGAGCAGCTTTTGTCAGGAAATCGAGGTAAATTAGACAATACATTTACCAATCTGGAAAATGTTTCTCAAAATTTTTCTAAACTGTCCGATTCGCTGGCTCAAATAGAAGTCAACAGGCTGATGCAAGATTTAGAAACTACCATTGCCAATTTGAAAGATGCAACTTCCAAACTCAACAACAGTGAAGGCAGTATAGGAAAACTGCTGAACGATGAGAAGTTATACGACAATTTAGAAGGCGCCTCCCGACAGCTGGAGCAGTTGCTGCAAGACTTAAAACTCAATCCTAAGAGATATGTCCATTTTTCTCTTTTTGGAAAGCGAGCAGGGGAGTACAATTCACCCGAAAATCCTGACCAATAGTAGAATCATTCTATATAATAAATGCATTTCGAGCGTTTGATTTATTTATTAAATTTGTTTTTTTAGTCGTATATAAAGATGCAGTATCTTCCAAATATTCTTTTTGTATTAGCTTTTATCACCGGAATTTGGTTTTTTTTGAGGAATGTCAAAAAGCTTCGGAGAAATATTTTACTCGGTAAAAAAGTAGATCGTTCTGACCACAAAAATGAACGACTCCGAAATATGCTGCTGATTGCTTTTGGGCAAAAAAAAATGTTTACCCGACCGATAGCCGCTTTACTACATTTTGCCATATATGCGGCTTTTATGATTACTCAAATTGAGTTAATAGAAATTTTAATCGACGGAATTTCTGGTTCGCATCGGTTTTTTAAACCGTATTTAGGCAGCTTTTATACTTTTTTAATCAGTTTCATCGAAATACTTTCGGTTTGTGCCTTGGTGGCAACCGTCATTTTTCTTTCAAGGAGAAACCTTTTAAAATTACCCCGACTTAACAAAGCCGAACTTCTCGGCTGGCCTAAAAAAGACGCCAATCTGATTTTGATTATGGAGCTGATTTTGGTCTTTTGCATTTTTACCATGAACGGTACCGACGAAGTTTTGTACAATCGGGGGCACTCGCATTTTGAAGGTCAGGGAAGTTTTAGATTTTCTGTTTCACAATATTTAGGACCTGCTTTGTTTGATTCGTTGTCGGAAGGAGCACTTCATATTTTAGAAAGAATCGGATGGTGGGGACACTTTGCTATGGTATTGGTATTTTTAAATTATTTGTATTATTCCAAACACCTACACATATTGTTGGCGTTTCCTAATACTTACTTTGCCAAACTTACTCCCAAAGGACAATTCCTCAATAACCCCACGGTAACTAAGGAGGTAAAATTGATGATGGACCCAAATGCCGACCCGTTTTCGGCTCCGCCTGCAGAGGAGGGTCAAACACCTGAAAAATTTGGTGCCAGTGATGTAACCGACTTAAGCTGGGTACAGTTATTAAGTGCTTATACCTGCACCGAATGCGGACGTTGCACCACTGAATGTCCCGCCAATCAAACCGGAAAAAAACTTTCGCCCCGTAAGATTATGATGGACACCCGCGACCGATTGGAAGAAGTGGGTAAAAACCTAGATAAAAACAAAGGAACTTTTGTAGAAGACGGCAAGCAATTGCTGGACGATTACATCAGCCGCGAAGAAATTTGGGCCTGCACTACTTGTAATGCCTGTGTAGAGGCCTGCCCCGTGAGTATTGACCCGCTGTCAATTATCATGGAATTGCGGCAATATTTGGTTATGGAACAATCAGCGGCACCTAACGAACTCAACATTGCTATGAGCAATATAGAAAACAACGGAGCCCCCTGGCCTTATAACCAGATGGACCGACTGAATTGGAAAGAGGAATAGTCTGGCTAAGTGATATAACTTGCACGGTCGACCTTATTACATTGCTGAAAAGTTGAAAAGGATAAAAAAAAATGAAATTAGAAAAAAAAACAGAGAACGGAAAACATGTGAGTCCGGTTTTACCGAAAGGGATAAAAAACTATTTGATAGATATTGATGGAACGATATGCGATGATATTCCCAATGAAGAACCCGAAAGAATGTTGACCGCAGCAGTGTATCCAGATGCATTAAAAACCTTAAATAAATGGTACGACGAAGGACATATTATTTGTTTTTTTACTTCTCGTACCGAGACACATAGAGAGTACACGGAGATTTGGTTAAAAAAACACGGATTTAAGTATCACAGTTTGTTGATGGGAAAACCTCGTGGCGGTAATTATCATTGGATAGATAATCACTTGGTAAAAGCTACCCGATATAACGGGAAATTTACTGATTTAGTAGAAAAAGAAGTAACCATACAAGTTTTTGAAGATTAAACTCTGTTTGCAGGAATCTTGTAATAATTGTAATTAATTTTCTCTCCATTGGAGGGAATAAGGAAAGAAAAAATATGAACATACCCACCATGGCAGAATATATGGCACAAGGCAAACAGCCCGAAGTATTGTTTTGGGTTGGCTGTGCCGGAAGTTTTGATGATAGAGCAAAAAAAATCACCAAGGCATTTGTTCAAATCCTTAATAATATTGGGGTAGAATTCGCTGTATTAGGTGCCGAAGAAAGTTGTACCGGCGATCCTGCCAAGCGTGCCGGAAACGAGTTTTTATTCCAAATGCAGGCCATGGCCAATATCGAAGTTCTCAATGCATACGAAGTAAAAAAAATTGTTACCGCCTGTCCGCATTGTTTTAATACCATAAAAAACGAATATCCCGGATTAGGTGGAAATTATGAAGTATTGCACCACACCCAGTTTTTAAAATCACTCCTCGACGAGGGTCGCTTGAAAGTATCCGGAGGAAAATTTAAAGGCAAACGTATTACTTTTCACGACCCCTGTTATTTGGGAAGAGCCAATAACGAATACGAAGCACCACGCGAATTGTTAGAAAAATTGGAAGTAGAACTCATTGAAATGAAACGCAACAAAACTCGTGGCTTATGCTGTGGAGCGGGTGGGGCACAAATGTTTAAAGAGCCCGAAAAAGGAGATAAAGACATCAATGTAGAACGTGCCGAAGAAGCTTTGGGTATACAACCCAAGATTATCGCGGCCGGGTGTCCGTTTTGTAATACCATGCTTACCGACGGAGTAAAAGCGAAACATAAAGATCAAGAAGTACAGGTATTGGATGTGGCTGAAATGATTGCCAATGCAGCCGATTTGTACTAATATTCTTAACCAAATAGAATAAAGTTATGCTGAAAAAACTTTTTTTAGACGAAAAGTTTATACTTTTTCTCATTATTCTCAATGCGGTTATAGTTTTTGTTTTAGGTTTTGAGTTAGCCGAAAATCGCTATAAATTATTAAACGTACTCGACAACACCATTACTCTGCTTTTTGTGGTAGAAATGGTTGTCAAAGTATCGGTTCTTGGTAAAAAGTATTTTAATTCCAACTGGAACAAATTTGATTTTGTACTGGTTTTAATTTCTTTCCCTTCCTTGTTGGTATTTCTTTTTGATGTTCCCATACAAGAATACAGCTTTCTATTGATTTTCCGAGTCACTCGAATATTTAAAGCGCTGCGATTCTTAAAATTTGTTCCGGGTATTGAGCACCTTTTTTTAGGTATTCAACGAGCATTAAAAGCTTCGGTTTTTGTACTCATTGCATTCTCAGTCTATATTTTTATTATTGGGTTGTTTTCTTTTTACCTTTTTAAAGAAAGTTCCCCGCAGAATTTCGGAAATCCGTTGATTTCATTATATTCTACTTTTAAGATTTTTACTATTGAGGGTTGGTTTGAAATACCCGAACAAGTTTCAGAGGCATATACACCTCATGCAACCTTTTTTACCTATCTGTATTTCATTTTTGTTGTTATTTCGGGAGGTATTGTAGGTCTTTCTTTGGTGAATTCGGTATTTGTGGATGCCATGGTTAGCGATAATACCGACGCCTTAGAGGAAAAAATTGATAAGTTAGAAAAAAAAATAGACCTTTTGATTAGCGAAAAAAATTCTTCAGACAATTCCTAAGTAGGTAAAAATTATTGTGTATATCGGTAAACTCCATTACCTTTATCCGAAGTAAATACTCAGGTCGGTGATTTCGCGATTATCCATAAAAAATTACGCATTAATCGAAGATATTACAGCTGTCTTTGATACCGGATTTACGGTAATTACCGGAGAAACCGGAGCCGGAAAATCCATATTACTGGATGCACTTTCATTGGTTTTAGGGAAAAGAGCTGACCTGAACAGTGTGAAAAACAAAGCTGTAAAATGTGTAGTCGAAGCCGAATTTTTACTCAAAGGGTATCATCTGCAACCTGTGTTTGAAGCTTTAGAAACCGACTACGAAGACCACACTATTATTCGTAGAGAAATTCTCCCTTCGGGAAAATCCAGAGCATTTATTAACGACAGTCCGGTGACTCTCAATACGCTGGAAGAGTTAAGCAAACACCTGATTGACATCCATACCCAGCACCAAACGGTATTGGTCACAGACGGGTTTTTATATTCCCTGCTGGATATACCTGCTGGAAACAGGGAGCTTTTGACACAATATCAGTGGGGTCTCGAAAAGTATAACCAACTCCAAAAAGAGTTGGATAAGCTCCTTGAAAAGCGAGGAACATTAACTAAAGAATCAGACTACAACAGTTTTCTATTGTCTGAATTAGAAGAAGCTTCACTACATTCCGGAGAGCAGGAATTGTTAGAATCAGAATTCGAAACTTTAAATAATGTAGAATCCATACAAGAAAAATTAGCTGAAATAATTACGCTGAGCTCTTCGGAAGAGATTGGCATTATTCATAGACTTCGTGAAGTAAGGCAACTTTTGAATAAATTAAAAGAGCAGTCTTCGGTTTTCGAGAATATTTTTGAGCGAGTTCAAAGTACTCTCATTGAGTACGAAGATATTTATAACGAAATAGAAAATTTTGCACTAAATATAGAAGCTAATCCCGAACGGTTAGAGCAGGTTGGCAGTCGGTTACAACTGATTTATCAACTACAAAAAAAACATACAGTAGGAACTATTAATGAATTACTAGAAATTAAAAGGCAATTGGAGGAAAAAGTGTATGATGCTGCTGATTTAGAAACTAAAATTGAAAATATTTCGGCGGCGATAAATACTCAAGAAGTAGAATTGCGCAAGATGGTTGATGAGTTACACACACGAAGAAAAAATATTTTTGCAGAAATAAAAAAACTCACTGAACATGGGTTGGTGCAATTGGGAATGCCCAATGCCCGAATAGAATTAGAATTAACTTCAAAAGAAGAATTCAATAAAAATGGATCAGACCGACTTCGGTTTTTATTTACGGCAAACAAAGGAAGTGTGCCGGGAGAACTTCGAGCTACCGCATCGGGAGGTGAGATGAGTCGGGTCATGTTGGCTTTCAAAAATATTTTGTCGCAATACACCCAACTTCCAACTATAATTTTTGACGAAATTGATACCGGAGTTTCAGGAGATATAGCCGATAAAATGGGGGATATACTCAAGCAAATGAGCCGCAAAATGCAGGTTTTCAGTATAACCCATTTACCACAAATTGCGGCCAAAGGCAACACACATATAAAAGTGTACAAGGAAGATATTGATGAAACCACCCAAACCAAAATAACTTTTCTCTCTCAAAATGACCGCATTATCGAACTAGCGAAGATGTTGGGAGGGGATAAAAAATCGGAATCGGCCGTGGCTCATGCCAAAGCATTGTTGAATTAAATAAATTAGATATATTTGTTAACATATTATGTTTGATTGTGAAAACACAAATATTTTTAATGCACCACTCATAACTTATAACTCATAACTCACAACTATAAAATTATGTCGTACAATTTATTAAAGGGAAAAAGAGGAATCATCTTTGGAGCTTTAGATCAAAATTCGATTGCATGGAAAACAGCTGAACGCGTTTTTGAAGAAGGAGGGCGGTTTGTTTTGACCAATGCACCTATCGCCATGCGAATGGGGCAAATAAAAGAATTAGCCAAAGCAACCAATTCTGAAATTATTCCTGCAGATGCTACCAATATGGATGATTTGAAAAACTTGGTCGAACAATCCGTAGAAATTTTGGGAGGTAAGCTCGATTTTGTATTGCATTCTATTGGTATGTCTGTGAATGTGAGAAAAGGAAATCATTACACCAACCAAAACTACGACTTCACCCATAAGGGTTGGGATGTTTCGGCGGTTTCATTTCACAAAGTAATGCAAACTCTATATCAACAAGATGCCATGAACCAATGGGGAAGTATAGTTGCCCTTACATATATGGCTGCACAACGCGTTTTTCCTGATTACAACGATATGGCTGATAATAAAGCATATTTGGAGTCCATTGCACGAAGTTTTGGTTACTTTTTTGGAAGAGATAAAAAAGTACGCGTAAACACGGTGTCCCAATCGCCTACACCCACTACAGCCGGACAAGGAGTGAAAGGTTTTGACGGGTTTATTGCCTATGCCGACAAAATGTCTCCACTGGGTAACGCATCTGCATTAGAATGTGCCGATTATGTAGTAACACTTTTCAGTGATTTAACCCGAAAGATTACTTTACAAAACCTGTATAATGACGGCGGTTTCTCCAATATGGGGGTGAGCGAGCTAATTATGGAGAAATTTACCAATGAATAATTCATTATAAAATAAGAAAAAACTTTTATTTAATATATTTTTTTCATTAAATAATAGGGTAATTTTTTGTTATTTATAGAAATTATTTTTTTTTGCGACTATCCATCATCCGCATGTAATAATAATCACTATTTTTTATATTTTTACCTGAGTTAATCAATTAAAAATAATTTTATGAAGAAAATTACATTTATGTTGTTATTCGCAGTTTTTGCATTTGGGACAGGTTATGCCCAAAAAGGCACAAAAGATGCGTTGAAAGAACAAAACAATTACACTTCTTCTAAGAGTGTTTCTGTTACAGATGCCATGCTTGATAAAAAAAGCAATCAGTCTGCTGTGGTATTCAAAAACCAACAAACAGCTCAAGTAGAAGAATTACTAGCGAGGCTTAATGCTTTAGGAACTCAAACAGGCAGTATTTCTGAGTATTTTACTGCTGCAGAGATACAAGTGCTTTCTAATCATCTGAAAGCTGCTAACGGTGTTTCAAAAAATGCAGTTACTCGTGGTTCTGATACCCGTGGAGGTGGTACTACTGCTTATGGTATTAATAATGCAGGACCAAATTTCGGTCATTTTGACCATTTGAACCCGACTGTTTTTAATGCAGTTAGCGGTGGTTCAGGAACATCAGGTTTTGAAGGAGCCGGTGCCATTAGCTTTGATGATCCTACTTTGGGTTATGCTTTGGACAATAATGGAATTTTATACGAGATTAATGTTACCACAGGTGCTTATACTAACTTAGGTAATACCGGTGTTACACAAATAAACGGTATGGCCTTCCACCCTGGAAATGGTACTATATATGCTATTAGTGGTTCATCACTTTATACTGTTAATCCTGCAGGGCCTTCACTTACCTTAGTAGGTAACCACGATATCCCTTCAACTTTTGCGATTGCTTTGGGGATAACAGATGCTGGTGTTGGTTATACTTATGATATTGATTTAGACCAGCTTTATTCAATCAACCTAGCTACCGGTGCGGCTACTCTGATAGGCTCTATCGGGTTTGATGCTAATTTTGGACAAGGTATGGACTGGGATCCTTCTACAGGAACCATGTATATGTCAGCATTTAATACAGGCGTTTTTGATACTGAAATTCGTTCTGTTAACCTTGCCACTGGGTCAACTACTCTTATAGGACAATTAGAACCGAGTGTACTTTCCCAAGTAGGATGGGTTTCTTTTGTTGGTGAAGGCGGTGGCGGTACATCTTGTGATGTAAGTAACCCAACCAATCCTGCGGGAGTTGACAATGGTTATAATATAGCTCCGGGTTCAGGATTTGGAGTGGCTACTGATATTGTAGTAGGTCCGGATGAAGACTTTACAATAGACCATGTAGTTATAAATGTAATGTCAACA
>Ga0079224_100014518_pt1 | contig 11000 bp, 8 predicted proteins | sample Stecom2015_FD_80414 | JGI IMG/M metagenome (GOLD analysis project Ga0079224, IMG submission 80414) | Agricultural soil microbial communities from Utah to study Nitrogen management - Steer compost 2015 | ecosystem: Environmental > Terrestrial > Soil > Agricultural land | place: USA: Utah...
CGACCGCCCGCCAGGCACGACCGCCGAGGATCCCGCCGCGCAGGCCTTCCCCGAGCTCTACGGCGGCCTGCGGCGGCAAGGTCCCGGCGGCACGGCGGCCACGCGGGCGGTGCTGGAGCTGGTGCCTTCGCTGCCGGGCCCGCCGCGGATCATCGACGCCGGCTGCGGGAGCGGCTCGTCGACGCTGGTGCTCGCCGAGGCGCTCCCGTCCGCGTCGATCCTCGCGATCGACGTGCTCGACGTCCTGCTCGATCGGCTCCGCATCACGCTGGCCGCCGCAAAGCTGGACGCGCGCGTGGAAGTCCGCCGCGAGTCGATGGACGAGCTGCACGAGCCGCCCGCGAGCGTCGATCTGATCTGGTGCGAGGGAGCGATCTACACGGTCGGCATCGAGCGAGCGCTGCGCACCTGGAGGCCGCTGCTGCGCGACCAGGCCTGCGTGGTTTTTTCCGAGGCGTGCTGGTGGGTGCCGGGCGAGCAGCGGCTGCCGGAGCTGGTCGAGTTCTGGGCCGCGGAGTATCCGGGCATGCGCGACGAGCCGGCCGTGGTCGCGACGATCGAGGCGCTCGGCTTTGTCTGCGTGGCGACCCGCAGGCTCGAGCGCGAGGCCTGGCTGAGCAACTACTACGACCCGCTGGCCCGGCGCTGCGCCGAGCTGCGAGCCGACGCGAGCCCGATCCTCGCGCAGGTCATCGCCAGCGCCGAGGCCGAGATCGCCAGCTTCCAAGCCAACCAGGATCAATGCGGCTATACGTTCTTCGTGGCCAAGCGCGGCCCTGGATGAACATGCCTGTGCCCATGGTAGCCCTCGCCCGCGACCCCCTCGATCATCAGCCGGTGTTCTCCTGGCATCGCGAGCACGCAGGCACGATCTACACGAGCGGTCACGTGGCCGTCGACCTCGACAGCGGCACCATCGATCGCGGCGATCTCTGCCACGAGACGCGGCTGGCCCTGAGCAACCTGAGCCGAACCCTCGAGCGGGCCGGATCGAGCCTCGCGCGGGTCCTCAAGGTCACCGTCTACCTGACCGACATGCGCGAGTTCGCGGCCTTCAACCGGGTCTACGCCGAGTTCTTCACGGGCGAGCAGGTCCCGGCCCGGGTCTGCGTCGAGGTCTCGCGGCTGCCCTACGATGTTCGCGTGGCCGTCGACGCGATCGCGTTCGTGTGATGGCGTCGATCCGCAGGTAGTGCCTCGCACGAGCGCGATCGATCATTGGCATGATGTGAGGAACGCCCGCCACCGCGAGGTCCGGGCGTGATGCTTTGGCTTTCCTCGCGAGCCGCCGAGACGATAGCGTGCTCGATGCAATGAAGTACGTGAGCAGCTTTTGCGTGATCCTGGGCTTGGCTCTCGGTGTGGCTTGCAAGGAGGGCGAGCCGAACGATGGGGGTGAGACCGGCGAGACCGAGACCGGCGACGGCGACGGTGATCCGACCGGCGACGGCGACGGTGATCCGACCGGCGACGGCGATGGCGATGGCGATGGCGACGGTGATCCGACCGGCGATGGCGATGGCGATGGCGACGCAACCGGAGACGGCGACGGCGATCCCGATCCGACCGACGACCCAACCGGCCACGGTGACGGCGACGCCGCCTCGGACACCACCGTCTACGAGATCCAGGACGGGACCACCCCGCTGTGGGGCTGGGTCCACGTCTCCAACGTCTGGGTCACCGCCAAGCGCGACGACGGCCTGTGGGTGCAGGAGGTCAACGGCGGGCCGTACAGCGGCATCTGGGTGTACGTCGGCGACGACGCGCGGATCCTCGACGCCGTCGACGTCGGCGATCTGGTCGACGTGCTCGGCGTGGCCGGAGAGTTCAACGAGGTCACCGAGATCAACGCCCTCAACGGCGGCGTCGAGCTCAGCGGCACCCTCGACTCGCCGATGCCGCCCAGCGTGATCAACATCGCCGACCTCGACGCGACCTGGGAGAGCGTGTTGGTCCGGATCGAGGGCGAGCTGGAGGTCGTCGAGCTGCCGGGCGAGGGCGAGCTCATCGTCAACGACGGCTCCGCCAACGGCCACATCGACGACTACGTGTTCAACGTGGTGGACGCCGAGGCCGATTTCCCCGACCTGGCCATCGGGGCCACGTTCACGGCCGTCCAGGGCCCGGTCAACTACTCGTCCTCGACCTACAAGATCATCCCGCGCTCCGCGGCCGATCTCGAGGGCTACCTGCCCGCACCCTGAGAGATCCGCTCCGCTGCGATGCCCGCGAACCGACGCGTTTGCGGGCGCCCATCACTTCCACGACAATCCGCGCGGTGATCGTGCCCCTCTCCCGCCGGACCTGGTTGTGGACCAGCACCGCCGCGCTCGCGGCTGCCTGCACCCGGCCTGAAGCGACGCGGTTGCCCGAAGCCGGCGCCGAGGGTCCACGCGCGCTGACCCGACGAGGTGCCGAGAACTTGCTCGCGCTCGCGGAGCTCGGCGCCGCGATCCGCTGGCTGCACCCGAGCGACGGCGCGGCGCACAGCGACTGGGAACCCCTGCTGCTCGACGGCGTGCGCAGCCTCGAAGGCGCGGGCACCCGGGCCGAGCTGGTCGAGGGATTGCGCGGACTGTTCGAGAGCGTGGCGCCGACCGTCGTGATCTGGCGCCGCGAGCATGTCGAAGGGGACCAGCTCGACGAGCCTGCGTGCTTGGATCCCGAGGCGCAGCCCGCTGACGCGAAAGACCCGTCGGATTCCGACCAGGCCGAGCCGAGCGACGCCGAGTCGAGCGATGCCGAGCCGAGCGAGGCCGAGTCGAGCGAGGCCGAGTCGAGCGACACCGACACGAGCGGCGCCGACACGAGCGGCGCCGACACGAGCGGTGTGGAGCCGAGCGACACCGAGTCGAGCGAGGCCGAGTCGAGCGACGCGGACGTGAGCGACACCGAGTCGAGCGGAGCCGTGCCGAGCGATGCACGAGCGAGCGACGCCGAGTCCAGCAACGCCGAGTCCGGCAACGCCGAGAGCGAGCCGGATGAGCAGAAGGTCACCGAGCCGAGCCCGAAAGAGCAGCCGGCCAGGCCGCAACCCAAGCCGCCGGACCACGACGCCGGGGGCGAAGATCGTCCGCCGCTGCCGGCCGAGCTGCACGCCGCCGACGATCCGTTCTCGATCGTCCAGTGGCACCGCCGCGGCTACGCCGACGGGCTCGCTCCCGCCTGTGCCGAGCGCGTCGTGTACCTGCCCGGCAGCGATCGCGCCTGTTCGAGCGCCGCGGCCCGCAAGCGCAGGCGACCCGGCTCGAGCTGCTCGACCTGCATGCCGCCCGAGGGTCGTCCGCTGGCCCCCGCGGCGCCGCTGCAGCTGCAGCTACCGCGCGGGCTCGCGAGCATGATCCCGCTCGCGCTGTGGCTGCGCGACGGTCGACCGGCCGCCGACGAGGGCGCGGAGTTTGGCGAGGCCGCGGCGCTCGAGTACAGCCTCGACGATCGCGGCACTCGCCTGCTGGCGGTGCTGCGGACCTGGTCGCTGCTGCGCCGGTTCTTCCCCCACCCGCACCCGCTCACCGATCCGCAGGCGCTGCTGCTCCCGGCCCTGTGCACGGTCGCGGAGCAGCCCACCCCACTGGCGCTGCGCCAGGCCATCGAGATCCTGCTCGCCGGCTTCCAGGACGGCAACGCAGCGCTGCTGATCGCCACCGAGCAGGCGGCGCCTCGCCATCTGCCGGAGCTCTCGCTCGGCTGGATCGAAGAGCGCGTGGTCGTGACCCGATCGGCGATCGAGCAGGTTCAGCCCGGCGACGCGATCACGGCGATCAACGGCGTGTCGATCGACAACCTGCTGGCCGAGTGGCTGATCCGCACGCCGGCCTCGACCGCGACCGCGGCGATTGTCCGGACCGTCGCGCGACTGCTCGAGCGCGATCGCGACGGCGTTGTGGTCGAGCTCGAGCTCGATCGCCAGGATGACGCGGGCCCGCGCGAGCTGACCGTGCAGGTGGTCGCCGATCGCCGCGCGGATCGCCGACCCATGCTCGCCGATCCGCGCCCGAGCAAGCCGATCGTCGAGCTCGACGACGGCGTGGTCTATCTCGACGCGACCCGCATCCGCAGGCTCGCGGGCGCAGCTCGACGGGCTCGCCGGGCTCGCGTGGTGATCGTGGATCTGCGCGGCGAGCTGGCCGATCCGCGCGGCTCGGTGCTCGCTCACTTCATCGACACCGGGCGCGCGCTCGCGATCGAGCGGATGCCGACCGGCCCCGACCCCGCCGGTCAGCTCCCGCTCGAGCCCGTCGGCGAGCGGCGAGTCGAGCCCGACGGACCGCGGCTGCACGCGCGACCGCTGATCCTCGCCGACGCCCGCACCCGCGGCCGCGCCGAGCTCGAGCTCGCCGGCTTCGATCAGCTCGGCGCGACCGTGATCGGCAGCACCAGCGCGGGCGATCTCGGCGCGGTCGCAACCGCGTGGTTGCCCGGCGGCTGGCAGCTTCGCTTCACCCACGGCGAGCTGCGACGGCTCGACGGCTCGCGCCTGTGGGGCCTCGGCGTGACCCCGACCCTCCCGATCGAGCCGACCCGCGCGAGCCTGCGCGCGCAGGTCGATCCGCTGCTCGCCGCCGCGCTCGAGCTCGCGAGGAAGCCGTGACCCTCCGCATTGGCGAGCGCGTGCCCGGCTTCGATCCCGCCGAGTTTTGGCAGGCCGCGCCGGGCCGCGATCGCTGGCAGTCGATGATTGACAAGTACGCCGCGCTCGCCGAGCTCGCCCGACTGCCCGAAGAACAACGCGCGCCGACCCTGCGCCAGGCCGCCTCGCGCTGGCCCGGCAGCCTGCGCGAGGCCGAGCTGATCGGCCCGGCCTACGTCGACGCCCGCGCGGCCGCGGCTGCGGCCGGAGCCGAGCAACCCGATCGCCCACGCACGAGCTGGACCGACCAACCCGCGCTCGCGGTCGTCTGCTGGGCGGAGCTCCACTCGCTGATCGAGGATCAGCTCCGCTTCCGCGCCGAAGAGCCGAGCCGAGCAGGCAGCAGCGAGGCGTTCGCCCGCTGGATCGCCGGGCACCCGCGCTGGCCCGACGCCGCCCGGATCCCCGCCGTCGTCGGCCCCAGGCTGCGGGTCCGCAGCGCCTACCTGTGGCTGGCCGCCCGCGCCGGCCTCGGTCTGCCCAGCCTCAACGCGCTGCTGCTCGCCCGCGCCGGTCACTGGGATCGCCGCGCCGACGATCCCCCCTGGGCCCACGAACCCTGACCGACTTGCCCCCGCGCCGCCCCCGGGTGGAAGAACCATCGAGCAAGTAGAAACGTCCTCGGGCGTGGTGAAGCAAGCTCGCCGGGTCTCAGCCGCGCGACCGGGCCGCATGAGGGGCCATCGCGGCGAATGTCCATTGCGGACGTCCCAGCGAAGCCGATCCCGAACGCCGACGAAAGACGTCATGCTCGCGAAGCCGTCTCGGTTTGAGGAGACTCGCCGCGATGGCCCCTCATGCGGCCCAGCGCGCTGAGACCCGTCGAGCTTGCTTCACCACGCCCCGTGAGCCTCCAGTCGAGCGATCGAGCCTTCGCTCGAGCGCCGGTCTACGCCGCCGAAGCGTCCTCGCCCGCGACTGCCTCGAGCTCGAGCTCGAGCTTCACGGTCTCCCCGACCATCACCCCGCCGCTGTCGAGCACCGCGTTGAAGCTGACCCCGAAGTCCTTGCGGTTGACCGCCCCGCGCACGCTCAGCCCCGCGACCGTCTTCCCCCACGGGCTCTTGGCGGTGCCGTGAAACTCCACGTCGAGCGCGACCGACCTGGTCACCCCGCGGATCGTCAGATCGCCGTGCAGCACATACTCGCCGCCCCGCTTGGGCTCGATCCGGGTGCTCACGAAGCTGATCGTCGGGTGGTTGGCAGCGTCGAAGAAGTCGTTGCTGCGCAGGTGCTCGTCGCGTTGTGGGTTGTCGGTGTCGATGCTGGCGACGTCGATCTCGCCTTTGAAGACCGAGCGGGTGAAGTCGACCGGATCGATCTCCACGGTGCCGCGGTACTGCTTGAACCGACCGCGAACCGTCGACACCATCATGTGGCGCACGGAGAAGCCGATGTTCGTGTGGGTTTCGTCGATGATCCAGGGCTGCATGTCGTCAGCTTGGCCGCGAAACCGACTAGAACAAGTATCGATCGAGTGGCATCATTAGACCGAAAATGATCCAAATGAAGCCACCGGCCTCGAGCGAGGCGCTCGCGCTGACCGATCCGGTCGAGACCGCCGGGCTGCTCGCCTTCACCCGGATCGTCGAGGCCAGCTCGCTGTCGCGGGCGGCGGTCGAGCTCGGCATCCCGCGCGCGACCATCGGCCGGCGGCTGGCCAGCCTCGAGCAGCGGCTCGGCACCCGGCTGCTGCGACGAACCACGCGGAGCATGTCGCTGACCGACGCGGGCGAGCTGTTCTATCGCCACGCCCGGATCGTGCTCGAGGCCGTCGCCCCGGCCCAGGCCAGCGTGCGGTCCAGCGACAACGTGATGCGCGGCGACGTCCGGCTGTCGGTCCCGCCGATCATCGATGACTCGTTCTTCGCGATGATCACCTCGTTCGCCGAGCGCTACCCCGAGGTCCGCGTGCAGGTCGACTTCTCGACCCGGCTGGTCGACCTGCAGCGCGACGGCTACGACGTCGCGCTGCGGGCCTCGGCCGAGATCGAGCCGGGCCTGGTCGCGCGGATCGTCGGGCGTTATCCGATGATCGCCGTGGCCTCGCCCGCGTACCTGGCCGAGCTCGGCACCCCGCGGACCGTCAAGGATCTTCGCAAGCACCGGTGCCTGACCGGCTTCGCCCGCGGCGAGCTCCCGCAGTCGAGCTGGCCGGTCGGCCGCGGGGTCGTGCACGTCAACAGCTCGTTCTCGTCCAACGATCTGAGCCTGCTGCGCGAGGCGGCCGTGCGCGGGCTCGGGATCGCGATGCTGCCCCGATTCACGCTCGCCGATCTGCTCGACAACGGCGCGCTCGTGCACGTGCTCCCGGGCCTGGTCGGGACCGAGGTCCGCCTGGCCGTGGTCTACCTCGAGCGCGAATTCATGGCCCCGCACGTGCGCGCGTTCATCGACGCGCTGATCGAGTGGGCGCCGGCCTTCCAGCGCGCCGCCGATCCCAGGCCGGCCGCCGGCACCCGGCGACGGCAGCCTCGGCGCCGATGACCAGCGGTTTTGCGATACGCTCCGCCCCCATGGAGACGGTCGTCACCCGCTCGATCGCCGGCGCCGGTCTGGCGCTGAGCCTGGCCGTCGGCGGCTGGGTCACCTCGCGGCTCACCCTCGACACCAAGGCGGCCGTCGAGACCACGATGGCCCGGCGAGTCTCGCCCGAGCAGGCCCAGCGGCAGGCGCTCGAGCTCGAGAGCAGCTACGCGACCAGCGAGGCCTACTACCAGACCCGGATCGACGACGCGGTCGCCGAGCACGGCGTGACCGCGCCCGGCCGCGAGCAGCTGCTGGCCCCCAACACCTTCTTTCATGTCGCCTCGCCCAGCGATCCGCGGTTCTTGGCCGTCGGCGCGAGCCTGCGCGAGGGCGGGCTGCAGCTGCGGGTCCGCACCGAGATCATCGAGATCGAACGTCGGGGCATGCGGACCAAGAACGAGCACACGCTGGTCGACATCGAGAACGTCGGCGCGACCCCGCTCGCCTACTTCGTCGATCTGCGGGCCAAGGGCCGCGACTGCAACGTCCGCGCGCTGACTCGCTTCAACGCGATGGCGCTGCGGCCCGGCGAGCAGGGCGAGCTGTCGGTCTGCGCGGGCACCCACGAGGTCGAGATCCGCGACCTGCGGATCATGGAGGTCACCGAGCTCGGCGCGCTGTGGGTCAGCAAGGTCCCGGCGCTGGCGGTCGGCTACGACGAGGTCATCGCCCGCTCGCACTTCGCCGGCCCCGGCGTGCCGATGTGCGCCGAGATCTCGGCGGCCGAGTTCGCCAATCGGATCCGCAACAACGAGGTCGCCTGGGAGGATCTGATCGACTTCTACAGCCGCCACGACTGCGAGCACTACCGCTGGTGGCCGGGCTACGAGCGGATCGTCGAGCCGCTCACCAGCTTGCCGGCCGCCAAACCATCTTGACGGCTCAACGCAAACGACCCGGGGATTGCCCGGGTCGTTTGCGCTGAGGTCAGCTCAGGTCAGGCGTAGCCGCCACCTTGCGGCGGACCGCCGTAGCCACCCTGCGGCGGGCCGCCGTAGCCACCCTGCGGCGGGCCGCCGTAGCCACCCTGCGGCGGAGCTCCGTAGCCACCTTGCGGCGGGGCGAGCTGGCCCTGCGGCGGCTGGCCGTACATCTGGCCTTGCGGCGGCGGAGCGCCGAACGCCTGGCCGCCCATCGGGGCGCCCATCGACATCTGGCCGCCACCACCCTCGGGGAACACCACCGTGTTGGACAGCTGCCACTTGAGCAGCTTGGCCATCATCCAGAACATGTAGATGCCCAGGGTGATCAGGCTCAGCAGGTAGCCGACCAGCATGATCACGAACAGCTCACCGCCTTCGCCGGTGAAGCGCATGCCCATCCGCTGGCCCTCGACGGTGATCTTGGTGCTCTCGGCATTGAACGACATCAGCTTGACCTGAAACCAGGCCATGTAGATGCCGAAGGTGACCAGCGTCAGCAGGTAGCCGACGATGAAGGTCACCAGCAGATCGCCGCCCTGGCCGACGAAGTCCATGTCACCGACTTGCTGGCCGTTCTTGGTGATCTTGGTGTTCGAGGCGAACCACTTGTTGAGCTTGCAGATGAACCACGGCGAGTAGATGCCGAAGGTGACCATCGTCAGCAGGTAGCCGACCAGGAAGGTCACGAACAGCTCGCCGCCCTGGCCCTCGAACCGGAACCGGACCGTGCCCTTGGCGGTCGGCCCGAAGGTCACCCGCTCGGCGATGAAGTTGGCGAACTTGCACATGAACCACGGGCCGTAGATCCCGAAGGTGATCAGCGTCAGCAAGTAGCCGACGAACAGCTGACCGAGCAGCTCGCCGCCCGTGCCCGAGAAGTCACCGCGGATCTCACCGCCGGCCGCCGACATCATCGGACCGGGGCCACCACCGAAGGCCGGCTGACCGCCGCCGAACTGCGGCTGCGCAGGCGCGGCCGCGGCCGCGAACGCGGGCGCCATCTGGCCGGGCGGCTCGCCGGGCGGCGGACCGCCAAAGCCTCCGGGCGGCGGACCTCCGGGCGGCGGACCTCCAAAGCCTCCAGGCGGCGGACCTCCGGGCGGCGGACCTCCGAAGCCTCCGTCGTTGGGCGGCGGCGCTCCGAATCCGCCTCCGGGTGGCGGACCACCAAAGCCCGCTGGCGGACCTCCGGGCGGCGGCGCTCCGAAACCACCTGCCGGTGGTGCTCCGGGTGGCGGCGCTCCGAAACCACCTGCCGGCGGCGCGCCGGGTGGCGGCGCTCCGAAACCTGCGGCCGGCGGCGAGCTGGGCGGTGGCGCTCCGAAGCCCGCAGGCGGCGGCGCGCTGGGTGGCGGCGCTCCAAAACCTCCTGCAGGCGGCGGCGCGCCGAACCCTGCGGGTGCTCCGGCCGGCGGCCCTGCGGGCGGCGGCGCTCCAAAACCTCCTGCAGGCGGCGGTGCTCCTGGCGGACGCGGCGGTGCTCCGGCCGGGCCCGGCGGACGCGGCGGCATGCCGCCCATCGCGATCATGGTCTTGCCGGCGCCGGGTCGCTGCTGCGCGCCGTGGACGGCCATCAGCGTCATGACCGTCTGCCCGATCGAGAACCCCTGTCCGGCCTGCATCGTGAACTCGGGGGTTCGCTGACCGTTGAAGAAGGTCCCGTTCGTGCTGCCGAGGTCCTTGACGCGGACGTTGCCGTTTTCGAAGTAGATCTCGGCGTGACGTCCCGAGGACTGCGGATCACCAAGGACGATGTCCCCGGCTTCGCGTCCGATGGATGTCACCCGTGCACCGATGTTGCGGGTCTCGGGGGGCTTGTTGACGTACTGGATCTTGAGAACGTAGTGGGTCGACACTCACGGCCTCCGCTGTTGGGTGGCGAGTCTCCCAACTGCCGCCAGGCGACGCAAGGGTCGTTTCCGGGCTTTCGCTGGGGCCCCGTTTGCGGGCATCAGGGTGCGGACGCAGCCGCCTTCCGCTCGCGGAGCAGCCGGACGAACAGCCCCAGCGACTCGACGCTCATCCACAAGATCAAGCTGCTCAGCACGACCGTGAGGCTGACCAGCAGCCACTGCTCGGCGGCCGTGAACTCGATCAGGTGCAGCCCGAGCGAGAACATGGTCACCGCCATCACGAACAGCATCGGAATCACCAGTGGCAGCACCGGGCGGCGGCGCTGCCAGAAGTACAGCGCCATCACCAGCAGCGTCAGCGAGGCGATCATCTGGTTGCTCGCGCCGAACACCGGCCACAACGCCCAGGCCGCTTCCTTGCCGCCGTCGAGCTTGACGGTCGCCAGCATGATCGCCGGCAGCGTGGCGATCATCGTGGCGACGTAGGGGTTTTGCAGCGCCTTGACGCCGATCGCCTGGCCGATCTCCTCGATGATCAGCCGCTCGATCCGGGTCGCGGTGTCGAGCGTGGTCGAGGCGAACGAGATCACCAGCACCGCCATCAGGGTCGCCGCCAGCACGGTCGAGAACCCGAGCTCGGCCAAAAACGCCGAGCCGCCGAGCACGAACGCGGCGGCCTTGTTGCCGGACGCGTGCGCCCAGCTGTCGTAGTAGACCGCCCAGCTGAGATCCTCGGTCACGACCCCGGTCGGCAGCGTGCAGAACCCGACCAGCCCGATGCCCGCGACCGCGGCCATGGTCGCGGCCAGGGCCAGCGCGCCCTCGCCGAGCATGCTGCCGTAGCCGATCAGCCGGGCGTCCTCGAGCTTGTCGAGCTGCTTGGAGGTGGTGCCCGACGAGACCAGCCCGTGAAAGCCCGAGATCGCCCCGCAGGCGATGGTCACGAACAAAAACGGGAACATCGACGGCGCGTCCTCGCCCGAGGTCCGGATCATCGGCGCGTCGAAGCTCGGGTGCGCGACGAAGATGCCGATGAACAGCAGCGAGAGCCCGACCACCAGC
>Ga0079224_100014520_pt1 | contig 11000 bp, 8 predicted proteins | sample Stecom2015_FD_80414 | JGI IMG/M metagenome (GOLD analysis project Ga0079224, IMG submission 80414) | Agricultural soil microbial communities from Utah to study Nitrogen management - Steer compost 2015 | ecosystem: Environmental > Terrestrial > Soil > Agricultural land | place: USA: Utah...
AGGTTAAGGTTTCACCCTGGTGCGCCGCGCCATTGCTATTTACATATGTATGGCGCGGTTGTCCGTTGCTGCCAGCGACGCCTCGCGGAACGCCTCCGTATAGGTGGGGTGGGCGTGGCAGATGCGGGCGATGTCTTCTGCAGAGGCCCGGTATTCCATGGCTACGGTAGCTTCGGCAATCATGTCTGCGGCACGGGGCCCGATCATGTGTACACCCAATACTTCGTCGGTGCCGGCATCGGCAAGTACCTTGACGAAACCGTCCGTATCGCCGCTGGCCTTGGCACGGCCACTGGCTTTGAAGGGGAAGGAGCCAGTTTTGTATGCGCGTCCTTCGGCTTTCAGCTGTTCTTCGGTTTTGCCGACGCTAGCCACCTCGGGCCACGTGTAAACCACCCCGGGTATGAGGTTGTAATCGATGTGGGGTTTCTGGCCCGCGATCCGCTCGGCCACATACACCCCTTCATCCTCGGCTTTGTGCGCCAACATGGCGCCCTTCACGACGTCGCCGATGGCGTAAACGCCGGCCACAGGGGTTTCGAGGTGTTCGTTCACGGGAATCTTTTTTCCCCGCTCCTCCAGTGTGATGCCGATGTTTTCCAGGCCGAGGCCCTCGGTATAGGCGGTGCGGCCGACAGCTACGATGCAGTAGTCGCCCTCCCATTTGACGGCTTCGCCTTTCGCATTTTCAGCGTTGACGGTTACTTTCTTACCCTTGGCCGTGGCACCGGTTACTTTATGGCCGAGGTAGAATTCCATGCCCAGCGACTTCTTCAACACCCGCTGCAGTTCCTTGCCCAGCCCGCCATCCATGGTGGGGATGATACTTTTTTCATATTCGACGACCGATACCTTGGCGCCAAGCCGGGCATATACCGAACCCAGTTCCAGTCCGATCACTCCGCCACCGATGATGATCAGGTGGTTGGGCACCTCTTTCAGTGCGAGTGCCTCCGTGGATGTGATGATCCGTTTCTTGTCGACCGGCAGGAAGGGGAGGGCTGTGGGCTTCGATCCGGACGCGATGATGACGTTCTTGCCGGTGATCTGCTCGGTTTTCCCTTCGCTATCGGTTATCTTTATGGTGTTTTTATCAACAAATGAGCCGACGCCAATGAAGCTGTCGATTTTGTTCTTTTTGAATAAGAACGCAATTCCGGCCACGTTTTGGGCGATGACATCGTCTTTCCGCGCGATCATCTGTTTCATGTCTACCGCCAGGTTACTGAGGCTGATGCCGTGGGCACCGAAGTGGTGCGCGGCATTGTGGTAATGCTCGGAGGAGTCGAGCAATGCCTTCGATGGAATACATCCAACATTCAGGCAGGTGCCTCCAAACGTATTGTATTTCTCGATGACGGCTGTTTTCAGGCCCAGTTGTGCGCAACGGATGGCGGCCACATATCCGCCTGGTCCACTGCCGATGATAATGACGTCGTACTGCATGTGATGATGTTATTCAATTCGATGGTCAAAGGTACATAATAATTGTACGTGCACCGAAAAAGGAACAAAAAAAGACAGCCGATTGACTGCCTTCTTTTATTGCTCATGTTTCGTAATGCTTATTCAGCTACGATTTTTCCGTTCATTACGCCATAGTGGCCGGGGAAACTGCAAACGAAGAGGTATACACCAGCTTCTTCCAGCGTGAATTCGATCTCATCCGTTTCTCCCGGACCAAGTAATTTGGTGTGGGCCACAATCGATGAAGCGAATGTTGCGGGGATGTATTCAGCGTCCGCTGCTTTGATGGCTTCGCCGCCGAAGGCAGGGAGGTCGGTTCCCGGCTGCAAGATAACGACGTTGTGTCCCATGGATTCCTTGGGCATTTCGCCGACATTCTTGAAGGTCAACTTCACGGGCTCGCCGGCTTTAACCCGGAAAAGCGTTTCGTTGAACTGCATCAGGTCGTTGCCTTCCAGGCTGATTTCGTTGCTCACAGCCACATCGGCCAAGCCGGGGATGTCTGCTGCCGGGGCCTGTTGTTCGGTTGTCGCTTCCGTTGTTTCGGTGGTGTTAGCCGATTCGTCATTTGTTTGGTTGCCTCCGCAGGCGGCGGCGAGTACGGCACACGCAACCACGGGAATTAAGAAGAACTTTTTCATTTTGTGTATAAATCTAATGTTCAGATAGTACGTTATTGTTTTAACGACGCAACAAATTAACAATGCAGCATCGTTATTTGTTTGCGGCCCAAAGGTACTTGAAATTGTAACGTAACAAAAGTGTATTTATCACTAAATTGTAATATTAGCATTACGCATCCGTTTTGTGGTTCGCTTCGATGAGTGTTTTGATAAGCTGGTAAAGTGATGTGGGGTCGAACGGTTTCCCAACCACCGCATCGGCGCCGGCAGCGTAGGCGGCTTGCTGTTCGCGCTGGAGCACGGATGCCGAGATGGAAATGATGGGGATTTGCCGGATTTCTTCCCTGTTGTCGTTTCTGATGGTTTTGATGGCTTCGAAACCACTCATCACCGGCATGTGGGCATCCATGAGGATGAGGCTATAGTGGGCGTCTTCCAGTTTATCCAACGCTTCTTTTCCGTTTTTCACGGCGTCTACCGTGATTCCCCATGTTTTCAGCATGTGGGTCACCATAAAGCTGTTCAGTTCATTGTCTTCGGCCAGGAGTACGCTGACACCGTCGAGGGGTGGCATGTCGGTGTATTGTTTTTTGTCCGATTTCGGTGTCGAGCCGGAGTCGGCCTCGTCAAACCAGCACTGGAAGACAAATTCGCTGCCTTTTCCCAGTTCACTATAGGCATGGATCTGGCCTTTGTGTAGAATCACCAGCCGTTTGACGATGGCTAAGCCGAGGCCGGTGCCGCCGAAGCGTTTCGTAATTCCTTCTTCGCCCTGTTCGAACGATTGGAAAATCTTGTCGATTGCATTGCTGTTGATGCCGATGCCGGTGTCTTTAACCGAAAACTGGAGGTGTAACCGTTGCTGCGTGCGGTTAATCAGCTTCGTTTCCAACGTTACGCTGCCCTGTTCGGTGAATTTGATGCCATTGGAGATGAGGTTGCTCAATATCTGCGTGAGCCGCAGTGAATCGGCCAGGATATATTTGGGCAGTTTGTCGTCGGTGATGGCATGGAAAACGATGCCTTTCTGCTCGGCCTTATAGCTGAAAAGGTTGTTGAGTTCTTCAATGATGCCCGGAAGCGACGTGCGTGCATAATCCAGCCGCATTTTCCCGGAATCGATCTTCGAGAGGTCGAGGATATCGTTGATGATCAGCAACAGCTGTTGTGATGCGTTTTCGAGGTAATCCAACCATTCCGACTGCTGGTCGTTGAGCGGCGAATTGCGTAGCATGGCGGTAATCCCGGTTATACCGTTTATGGGGGTGCGGATTTCGTGGCTCATGTTGGCCAGGAAATTCTCTTTCGAACTGCGCGCCAGGTCGGCTTCTTTCTTGGCCTTTACGAGCTCGATGTGCGACCGTTCGAGTTCTTCGTTCTTGCGTTTCAGCTCCCGCTGGATATACACCTGCTGCATGAATGATTTCACTTTGGCTACCGTAATATCCGGGTTAAGCGGCTTGTACAGGTAATCTACCGCTCCACTATGGAGGCCCTTGAGCAGGAATTTGTCTTCTTTGGAAATGGCCGTAACCATGATTACCATGATTTGCCAGGTTTTCGGATTACTCTGAAGCAAAGAGACAAACTCGAACCCATTGATTTCGGGCATCTGTACATCGACCATGGCAATGGCGACGTCGTTATTCCAGCAATAGCGGAGGGCCTCATTGGGCGATGTGCTTCCCCAGATATCGAGGTTATCGATATCTGCCAGCAACGCTTTCAGGCTGAGTACGTTTTCTTCTTTATCGTCTACGATGACTAACTTCAATTTCTCCATAACGCTTTCTAAATATGGTTATTTAGCTGTTGGCTGAATGTGATCAGTTCACTGATCGGGAGGGTTTGGTGCACGGCACCCAACGCGATAGCCGCGGCGGGCATGGTCTCCACTTCGGCGTCGCGAGGATGCTGTGCGATACACCATCCGCCGGCGCGATACACGGACAACATCCCTGCTGCGCCATCCTGGTTGGCGCCCGACAGCAATACGGCCACGGTAGACGGGCCGTAGACATCTGCCGTGCTTTGCATGGTCACATCGATCGATGGTATGCAGAAGTGCACGGGTTCGGAGGCGTCGAGCGACAGGCTGCGGTCGGGCTCGACCAGCAGGTGGTAGCCTGCGGGTGCGAAATAGGCGGTTGCGGGCCGAATACGTTCTTTGTCTTCGGCCACTTTTATGGCGATGCGGCAGTTCGTTGCGAGGTTTTCCTCCAGGTGGGTTTCGTATTTCGCATTCCGGTGGACAACCACCAAAACACCGAACGCGAGATTTACGGGCATCGCTTTAAGCATCTTTGCCAGCACGCCGACGCCCCCGGCGGAACAGCCCACCACGAGCACCCCGATGGATCGGCGTTTATTGACGATATGGGACGCGAGTTCAAGCAATTTTTTGATAAATGTTATGTGTTTTACTGATAATCCTGAATTTATTCTTCACGCGCTCGGGCGAGATGGTTTCCTTTGCGCCGAGGCAGAGGAAGCCAAATAACGCAAGGCTGGCATGGAATGCGTCGATCACCTGGCGTTGTAGGGCCTGATTAAAGTAAATGAGGACGTTGCGGCAGGTAATCAATTGGAATTCGTTGAAAACGCCATCGCTTACGAGGTTATGCGTAGCGAACAGGATGTTTTTGCGCAGTTCGTGATGGATGACCGCGGCATCGTACTTGGCGGTGTAATATTCCGACAGTGAATCGCCCGACCCGGTATGGAGGTAATTGTCGGAATAGATTTTCATTTTTTTCAGTTCGATGATACCTTGTTTAGCGCGTTCGATGACGGCCGTGTTGATGTCGGTCCCATAGATGAACGTACGGTCATAAAGTCCGGCCTTGTGGAGCAAGATAGCGATGGAGTAGGCCTCTTCTCCGGTGGCACAGCCGGCACTCCATGCCTTGATGTGCGGAAAGGTGGCCAGGTAGGGGATGATTTCTTCGCGTACGGCTTTGTAATATGCCGGGTCGCGGAACATTTCGGTGACGGTGACCGTCATTTCGATGAGAAACTGGTTGAAAAAATCGGGCGAATTTACCAGGTTGTCTTTCAGCGCAGTGAAGTCGAGGTCGTAAATGGCCAGTATACGCGATATACGCCGCTTTAACGATGCACGGGCGTAGCCACTCATGTCGAAGCCGTGTACATGGTCTATCAAGGCAATCAGCTCTTCTACGTTTCCGAATGATATGGTCATTTACCTATTGTTTAACTCAACCATTGTTTAACTCAACCACACCCGTAACAAGGAAAGTAACTTGTTGACGTCAATCGGCTTGGCAATGTAGTCGCTCGCCCCCACATCGAGTACGCGCTGCCGGTCGCCCTGCATTGCCTTGGCCGTAACGGCTATAACAGGGAGGTCGGCATACCGTTTGTTGGCACGTATTGCCGTGATGGCTTCATAACCATCCATTTCGGGCATCATGATGTCCATCAGCACCAGGTCAATGTCTGGGTTGTTTTTCAGTATGTTCAGCGCCTCCCGGCCGTTGTTTGCGGTGTGGATGTTCAAATTATACGGCGCAAGCACGGTACTTAGCGCAAAAATATTGCGCATGTCATCGTCGACCAGCAGCAGGTGCTTCCCCGTCAACACGTCGCCCAGTTGCATCGCTTTGGATTCGATGTGGGCCGACTGAATACGGCTTGACGGTGGGTTGTCGTCGTGGAGCCGGTTTATGAACAGCTGGACCTCATCGAGGATCCGGCTGTTGGATTTTTCCGACTTCAGCACCATGGTTTTCGCGTGCCGTAGTATGCGGCTGGCTATTGCGGTGGTAAGTTCCATTGCGGTGTTGATGATCACGGGGATATCCGCGTATGCCGGGGTTTGCTTGATTTCCTCCAACAGATCGACGCCCGACACGTCGGGGAGGTCGATGTCAAGTACGATGCAATCGTAGCGCGTGCCGCCTTTTAAGTAATCCATTGCCTCGGCGCCGGTAAATGCCTGCTCAACGGCGATGCCGCCGATGTGCAGGTGTGACTTGAGACTGTCGCTTTGGACTTCGTGGTCCTCTATGACCAGTACGTTCTTCAGCGGTGTGTGGATGGTTTTATGTAAATGGCTGAACACTTCGTCGAGCGACTTCTTGTTGGCGGGCTTGACCAGGAAGCCCACGGTTTCCGCTTCCATGTCGTTTTTCTTCGGCTGGCCTGCCGACATCAAGTGTACCGGGATGTTTTGGGTAGCCGGGTTGCTTTTGAGTTTTTGGAGCACGGTCCACCCGTCCATGGAAGGGAGCACGATGTCGAGGATAATGGCGTGGGGTGTTTTGTCCAGGGCCATTTGTAGGCCGACATCCCCTTGGTGTGCCACCATTGTTTCAAATCCCCTCTCTTGGGCATACGCCGCGAGAACGTCGGCAAAATAAGGGTCATCTTCGATGATCAACAGCCGTTTGGGGCTGCCTGCGCCCGTATCCGCAGCGGGTGCAGTGAGGGGTTGCGCTATGGGGGTGTGGTGCTGACCCGACGGGCTTTCGGTCTCGGTATCGGTGGCGGTCTTTTGTTCAGATCCGCGATTAAATGGGAGGAACAGGGTAAATGTACTGCCTTTGCCCACCGCACTGGTTACCCGTATGCAGCCCCCCAGGAGGTCGGCCAGTTCGAGGCAAATCGACAATCCCAGCCCGGTGCCGCCGAACTGGCGGCTTGTGGAGCCGTCGGCTTGTTTGAAAGCCTCAAAAATAACTTGCTGTTTTTCGTCGGCGATACCGACCCCGTTGTCGGTCACGGAGATCGCGATGGCTTGGTCTGCCGCCGTATCTTTCAACAGGTCTGGTTTCCAATGGGGCGATTCACTTGCACGTGCGAATTGGAGCCCAACCCGGCCTTTTTCTTTGGTGAATTTGAATGCATTGGAAAGGAGGTTCTTCAGTATCTGCTGTATGCGCTGTTCGTCTGTGGTGATGCGCGCTGGCAGGCCTTCATTTACGGTGATGCGGAAGTCGATCTGCTTGCTATCGGCCACGCTGCTGAACAGGTCGAGCATGTCTTCGGCGATAGACGACAAGGAGATGTCTTCCAGTACAAGCTCGATGTTTCCGGATTCGATTTTTGAAAGGTCGAGGATGTTGTTGATGAGGTCGAGCAGATCCGAACCCGCACTGTGGATGACGGACGCATATTTCACTTGCTCTGCCAGCAGGTTGCCTGTTTTGTTGTCTGCCAATAACTTTGCGAGGATAAGGATGCTGTTGAGCGGGGTGCGAAGTTCATGGCTCATGTTGGCCATGAATTCCGATTTGTATTTGCCCGATTGCTCCAGTTCGTCCACCTTCAGCGCAATGGATTGGCGGGCCAGCTCGAGGGAGATGTTGCGCTCCTCGAGTTGGCGTGCTTTCTCTTCGAGCTCGAGGTTGGCGTGTTTGAGTTCTTCTTGCTGTACCCGGAGTTCCTCTTGCTGTGCTTCCAGTTCTTCCGCCTGCTGCTGGGTCTCCTCATACAGTTGCGTGAGTTCGGCGTGCGCCTGCGCCACTTTGGTCGCCACGGCCAGTGAAACACCTGCCCGTTGCAGGAATAGGAGCGTTTCCTGGTCGATTTCGCGTAAGAATCCGACCTCCATTACACCGAGCACCTCGTCTTCATACACCAGCGGTTGGATAACGATGTTTTTTGGTTCAGCATTGCCCAAAGTCGAGCGGACGGTAAGGTAGTCGGCGGGTATGTCTGTTAGGACGATTTGTTTTTTTGATGCGATGCTTTCGCCCGCCATGCCCTGGTTTCCGATAATCTTGGGCGGCAGGTGTGTTGTCTCGATGGCGTATGACCCGGACTGGATGTAGACGTCGTCGCGCGATGCACTTTTAAGGTAGATTAGCCCTACTTTCGCCTGCACGTGCTGGCAAGCCGTCCGGATGGCATTTGCGGCGATTTCCTTTTCGCTACGTCCGCCGCGCATGGTGTCATCCAGGGCCGCCAAGCCGCCAAGTATCCAGTTATCTACCTCTTTTTCTTTCGATAGTCTACTCAGTTCGCGGTTTGATTTGCGGATGCGGAAGGCGATTTCCTTGTAATGTTCGAACGATTTGGTGATATATACCAGCAACCAGACAATCAAGGCGAAGAGCAGCACGGCGCTGACCAGAAGGGTGGTCCGGATGCTTGTAAGCGTGGCGTGTGCCACGTCTACTTGCCTAAATAACAACGTTAGGTAGAACAAGCTCACCAGGAGGATGACAATCAAGACCGAGAAACCCAGATAAATATGTCCTCTGAACGTTAGTCTTTTCATTCGAAAATCATTAGTTCTTTATTGGCCTGATGGAACCTGCAATTTGATTGCCGCCTGTGCCCGGCGCTGAAATGGCGGGTTTCATCTGTTCATTTATTTTCAGTTGTCAGGTAGAGCCTTTGATGCTTGGCCCGCAGGCTGGCGTATTAAGCATGTCGGGTTCATAATCAATTCGTTTATCGACTGTTGCAAAAGTACGAAAAGTCAGCATACCCATGGTACGTCCGGCATAGTTTAGCATCGCGGTCTAGAGTATAGGGTGCCTTTCGAACGGTTTGCTGCGGTCGAATAAGTAGCGATAGGTATGGTGCGTTTTATAGATGGTGCCGCCGATATACCGGGCTACATTCATCATTTTCGGATTGAAATCGCCGATCCAGTTCATTTGTAGTTGTTTGTATCGTACCTGTGTGGGGTCTTGGACCACTTTACTTGCCGCCATGACGAGGGCTGCTTCCACGCCTTTTCGCTGGTGGGCGGGTACAACGCCGAAGACGATGCCGAACATCGTATTGCAGCGCTTCCGCCATTTATTCCATACGAAGAGGAGTTTTCCCCAGAGGGTGAGTTTTCCGTCCATGTGTTTTACGATGAGCTGGTTCACGTCGGGTATGTTTACCCAGAATGCCACGGGTTTGCCTTGGTAATAGGCAAACCATATGATTTTCGGGTCGATGATGGGTTTCATGCTTTGCAGGAGCTTGCGTGCGTTTTCGATGCTCATGAGGCTTATCCCTTCGTGCCTTGCCCACGCTTCGTTATATACTGTGCAGAAATCCTCGGCAGCCTTATCGAGGTTCCGGTGGTCTATATGGCGAAAGGTATAGCCTGAGTTTTGCAGGGTGTCCATGGCTTTTTTGCCAACCTTGCTCGACAGCTCCACGGCAATTTCCCGTTGATACGTGAACTGTTTGAAATAGGTCTGGAAACCATATTGCTCGAAAAGGCGTTGGTAATAGGGCGAGTTGTAATTGCAGCAATAGCATGGCGGGTGGAACCCATCCACGAGGAGGCCCCACCAGCGTTCGCGGTTGCCGAAGTTGATAGGTCCATCCATCGCCGACATTCCTTTTTCCTGCAGCCATTCCTTTGCTGTGTCGAAAAGCAGGTTGGCGGCCAGCTGGTTGTCGGTACACTCGAAGAAACCACAGCCGCCGACGGGAAATTCATCCCGTTCGAAGGTCTGCGTGCTGTAAAATGCCGCGATACGGCCGATAAACCGGCCCGAGTCGTCGCGCAGCAGCCAGCGGGCGCAGTCGCCGGTGCGGTAGCGCGGGTTGGCATTCCGGTCGAACACTTGGTGCACGTCGCTGTCGAGCGGTCTGATATAATTGGGGTCATCGCTGTAAAACAACGGCGCCATCGTAACAAACGATTGGGCGAGTTGCTCATTGTTGACGGGTATGATGTCCATAGTTACTGTAGGATCGAGTTTTCTCGGTGCTAAACATAGCGGTTTGTTTCCGATTCTCCAAGTATTGGCTGTCCGATTTGAAAAAAGTGCGGTTTGTTGGAAAAAAATATTTTTTTGAATGACGTGCAAAAAAGTCTTATCTTTAGGAACATTAAACGCACTATAAAACGTATTAAACCTTATGGATCCTAGTTTCACCCCCATTTTGATTATTGTAGGAGCTATCGTAGCTCTGTTCGTATTGTTGTATCTTCTTCCCGTTAATCTCTGGTTTACGGCCCAGCTGTCGGGCGTGCGCATCAACCTGCTCAACCTCCTGCTTATGCGGTTGCGTAAGGTGCCGCCGGCGCTGGTTACCAATGCCATGATCACGTCTACGAAGGCGGGATTGGATATCACTTCCAATGACATCGAGACCCATTTTTTAGCGGGCGGTAATGTTAACAACGTAATCAAGGCATTGATCTCTGCCGACAAGGCCAACATACCGTTGGATTTCAAGTTGGCCACGGCGATTGATTTGGCCGGCCGCGATGTGTTTGATGCGGTGCAGTTATCGGTGAATCCGCGGGTTATCAATACCCCGCCGGTTGCGGCGGTGGCGAAGGACGGCATTCAGCTTATTGCGAAGGCGCGGGTGACGGTGAGGGCCAATATCAACCAGTTGGTTGGCGGGGCAGGTGAGGAGACCGTTCTCGCTCGTGTAGGAGAGGGGATCGTCACTACCATCGGTTCGGCGACCGACCATAAGGAAGTGCTGGAAAACCCCGACCGAATTTCGAAGACCGTACTGGCCAAGGGCTTGGATAGCGGCACGGCGTTCGAGATCCTGTCGATTGATATCGCCGACATCGACATTGGCGAAAACATTGGTGCAAAATTGCAGACGGATCAGGCCGAGGCCGACCTGAAAGTGGCTAACGCACGCGCCGAGGAGCGCCGGGCGATGGCCGTGGCTTCCGAACAGGAAATGCGTGCCAAAGCACAGGAAGCCCGGGCGAAAGTAATCGAAGCGGAGACACAGGTGCCGCTTGCGATGGCTGAAGCGTTCCGAAGCGGTAACCTGGGGATAATGGATTATTACCGGATGCAGAACATCCAAGCCGATACGGATATGCGGGGTGCCATTGCCAAGCCGGGCGATAACCCGGGGCAGGGTAAGAAAGGCTAAGGGTTGAAAAAACAAAACCCCGGTGATGGGCACCGGGGTTTGTTACTAACCAATTATAAACCTAAATTATGAAAAGACAAC
>Ga0079224_100014521_pt1 | contig 10999 bp, 6 predicted proteins | sample Stecom2015_FD_80414 | JGI IMG/M metagenome (GOLD analysis project Ga0079224, IMG submission 80414) | Agricultural soil microbial communities from Utah to study Nitrogen management - Steer compost 2015 | ecosystem: Environmental > Terrestrial > Soil > Agricultural land | place: USA: Utah...
TATTTTCCATAGAGAACTACCTTAAAGATGTTAATGAACTGGATGTAATTTCGCCCGTATCATTGCCGAAATTGGTACGGATATAATTGGTTATCGTGATGATTTCTTCGTCCGTTAAGAAAGAAAAGCCAGGCATGGCCCCTTCATATTTAATACTTTCAATGGTTTCACCCTGCATGCCGTGCAGAATAATCTGCAGGAGTTTTTTTTCGTCGCCATTGACGGCTTTGGAATTTGCCAGAGGTGGGAATGTATTCGTCAGCCCCTCACCATCACTTTTGTGGCAAGAGGTACAATAGGCCTCATACAGGGCATGACCGTCTTTGGCTTGTGGTTGTGCATCGGCCGTTTGCAGGTGGATAATAGGGGCATGAGCTTTATCGCTAATTCGTAGTCGGTAAATTACATCATCTTCTTGCTTTGGAAATCCCTTTTGTGGATTCCAATCCCTATTGCTGGAACAAAAATAGATATCGCCATTGGGCAATGTGACGACGGACCGTAATCGGCCTAGTAGATCTTGAAATAGCACACGTTCGTCAACAATGTGAAGGCCATCTTCCGATAACGTTAGGATACGGAGCGATTGGTTTTTTAGCGTTGTAAGTAATAAACTGTTTTTCCACTCCGGAATCGCATCAGAACCGTAATATGCTATTCCGGCGGGAGCGACGACCGGTGTCCAGGATTTAATCGGTTCTTCGATTGCCAATGATTTGACTTTTGCTTTTTCCTCGTCTGTATCAATCATTCCCTCGACGAGTGGCCAACCATAATTTTTAAGTGGAAGGATGAGATTGACTTCATCTTCAATGGCATCGCCATGTTCGGAAGTGTATAGCATACCCTCGTTGTTATGCGCCAAACCTTGCATGTTTCTAAAGCCCCAGGCGTATACATAGCTGTTGGCGATAGGATTATCCTCCGGGATACTGCCATCCAAATTGAGTCTTAGTATTTTACCGTTGAGGGAAGTGCTGTCTTGGGCATACATGTCAATTGCTGCATCGCCTGTAGCCCAATAAACCTTCTTGTCGGGCGATATGACTATTCGAGATCCGTTATGTCCCGTATTTCCGGGGATCTGTAGTAATTGTTTGGGATTGGATAATTTGCCTGTAGGATTATAATCATAACGATACAGGTTCGAAAAAATTAAACTATCCTTTTTATTCGTGTAGGAAAGATATAGATAGGCTTGATCGTTTTCTGGCTGATAGAGTGCCATGCCTAATAAGCCTAATGTCCGTTGTTGGTAAACATCTGTTATGCTGTCCACCAATGTGACCTGTTTACTTTTTATGTCTAGTCTACGTATTGTCCCACCAATTTCGGAGAATAGTATAGCATCATTGATACGGTCATATTGGAGATCCCACGGAACGTTGAGATTTTTGGCTTCTTTCGTTAACGATAGTACGCTATTCTCCAGTTGTACGCTGTTTATTACCGGTTGTTCTTTTTTCGGTTGCTGCGCACAGGCGAAAAAGAGAAAGGTTATACTGATTAGCCAAATTTGTTTTTTGTGTCTCTTCATTTGCTGGTTTTTATAAAGACCCCTAACAAAAAGAAAATCCCATACTTTTTATTTTTTTCGTTATCGCTTTATGTATCGGTTTGTGTGGGGTATATCTATTTTCATTAATTTAACCAAATCTAAAACATTTAATTTAATATACAAAAAATAATGTATTTTGTATACAAATATGTTTTAAATGCCTGATGTATTTTAAGAGAAGGTGTTAATGTTGTTGTGAAAACATGCTTGTCTAGACATAAAGAAGGTTTGTAAAAAAGTGAAAAAATAATTTGAATGTATACATAATATGATTATAATTGTATTCAATATAACAGGATTTGAAGAAAGAGTCTAAAATCTCTTGCAACTTGTTTAATTAATACCAGATGAAACTAAATAATTAACTATTCATTTAAACCTGACGATCAATGAAACTAAAGCAGTTTAAAATCAGGGATGTTGTAAACAGGAATTATCTTTTAATAAGTATTCCCTTTATGTCATTAGGTGTTATGGCAAGTACGCCATCAGAAACACTTGGTGCTTCCATCTCCTTATTGTCGCATGTCCATGCCCCTTCGGAGAATTCAATGCGTTTTCAGCAACAGTTAACAGGGCAGGTGACGGATGCCAACGGCCGGCCCCTCTCTGGTGTGGAAGTACGTAACTTAAATACAGATGCCTTTGCGGTGACCGGTCAAGAAGGTCGATTCACGCTGAACGGATCAGCTTCCGATAGATTGCAATTTCGCCTGATAGGGTTTAATGCCCGGGTGCTTAACGGCGGAGAGACGCAGGTGGTCATACTCCACTCTTCAGAGACGGCACTCGACGAAGTAGTTGTGGTGGGGTATGGAAACCAGAAAAAAGTAAATTTAACAGGAGCGGTGTCGAGTGTACGATTTGATGAAGCCACCGATAGTCGTCCAGCGATGAATTTATCGTCCGCTTTGGTGGGGATGAGTTCCGGGTTAAATATTGCGCAAACCTCTGCTACCCCCGGTGCAGAAGGCTTTAATATTATGGTAAGGGGAATGGGTACTATGAATGATGCGTCACCGTTGGTGGTCATTGACGGTGTTCCGGGTGCCTTGAACGACGTGAATCCCAATGATGTAGAGAGTGTTTCGATTCTTAAGGACGCCTCTTCCGCAGCTATATATGGTTCACGGGCTGCAAATGGAGTTATTTTGGTGACCACCAGACGAGGCAGCGAAGGGAATTTTACCGTTACATATAATGGCTATGTGGGACAGCAGAACACAACAAAAGATATTGCGTTTATCACCGATATGGCGACGCATATGGAATTGGTAAACGAGTCTGAAGGACGGGATAAATATAGCGTAGACTTAATCGACGAATGGCGGAGAGAATCGGCAGCCGGCAACCCGTTATATCCGAATACCGATTGGTACGATGAAATGCTGAATAGCTCCTTGTTAACGGAACATAATGTATCCATGCGGGGAGGTGGCCAAAAAGGGAATTTTGCGATGTCATTGGGATACCTGGACAATAAGGGAATCATTGATAACTCGGCATACAAAAGGTACAATTTTCGTATCAATGCGGATGCCAAGGTTAAAAACTTCCTGACCCTCGGTGGGAATGTATTTGGTACATGGTCAGATAGAGACCCGCTTGATGTAGCCAGTTTCTTTAATAATATACGTAACACTACACCGGGTGTGGTCCCACTTTATGAGGACGGACGCTACGGTGGGGAAATGTTTCCCGATCTGCCGCCGGGCAATAACCCGAGGGCGTATGTGGATAATATACGCGGAAATTACGAAAGACAGCGCTTAGGGATGAAATTCTTCGGTATTGTGAACTTACTAAAGAATCTTGAATGGGAGAGTAGCTTTGGATTTAACTATGGAAACGACCGCAACTGGGAGTATAGTAGACCATACGCGCTGTGGAATCTACAAACAGATTTCCAGTATCCACTAAGGCCAGCTATTGACGGTTTGTATAACGGTAGCCGGAGGGATTATTCTACTGTGCTGAATACCCTTTTACGTTATACTGAATCGTTTAATGATAGCCATAACCTTTCTGTTTTGTTGGGTTTCGATCAGCAGTATAACCGTATGGATCTGTTCAATGCCAGAAAGAATGATATTTTAGGAGATGATGCAATTTATATCATGGATGCCGGTGCCAATATGGAATATATAAGAGGGTCGGGCACAGACGATGCTTTGCAATCTTATTTTGGCCGGGTGAACTATGATTACAAAGGAAAATACCTCTTTGAAGCCAATGCACGCTATGATGGCTCATCCAGATTTTCTCCGGAAAATAGATGGGGGTTTTTCCCATCATTCTCTGCAGGTTGGCGTATATTGGAAGAATCCTTTGCAAGCCCTTTGAAAACCGTATTTGATGAGGTGAAGATAAGGGGTTCATGGGGTTCGCTCGGAAACAACAGAATTGGAGATTATACCTGGCAAGTGGTGTACGGGTCTTACCTTTATCCGTTTGGTGGTCAGCTCCCGCAAGGTGTAGGGCCGGTAGAACTTGCGAATAGCAGAATCAAATGGGAAACGACAACCATTACCAATATCGGATTGGATTTAGCAATGTTGCAAAATAGGTTGACATTGACAGCGGAGTACTTTGATAAAACAACTTCCGATATCCTGACCAAAATCCCTATTCCGTTGATTTTAGGAAATTTCGCACCACCATGGCAAAACATCGCCGAAATGAAAAATAGAGGATTGGAATTTCAAGTGGTGTATAGAGGAAACGTCGGACCAGATTTGTCGTACAATGTCAGTGCTAACCTATCCACCAACAAGAATGAGGTGACAAAATTCAATGGCGACCGGTCTATCAACGGTCCGACCATCACTCAAGAAGGAAATCCTTTCAATAGTTTCTATCTGCTAGAGTTCGATAGAATATTACAGGACGAAGCTGAAATTCAAGCCTTGATTGATGACGGTTACACGTTCGGAGCGTATGTAGGAGGTCGTCCGCAACCGGGAGATATGCTATATAAGGATACAAACGGAGACAAAAACTTCAATGAAGAGGATCGCGTCGTGAAGGATTATGCTGCACTTCCCAAGGTAACTTATGGATTAAATGTCGGTGTCGCCTATAAAGGTTTTGACGTGAACGTTGTTGGTCAGGGTGTAGGAGGTGTGCAACAGTATTGGGGCAATGACGGATTTAACACATTCAATATCAACGAAGGCTTTTTGCAGCACGCAGATATTCTGAACCGCTGGACCGAGGAAAACAAATCCGCAGAATACCCACGCCTACGGACGTCAGGATCAGCTCTGAATACCGTAAACAGCGACTATTGGCTGCACAACACATCCTTTTTTAGAATTAAATCATTACAATTTGGGTATGCACTGCCGAAAGCAACGACGTCTAAGTTCTCCGTAGACAGATTAAGATTATATGCGAACTTGGAAAACTTCTTTACGTTTACAAATTTTGAAGGGTACAATCCTGAAAATGCGGCGGTAGCTTATCCACTCATGAAACAATGGGTAATTGGTTTAAATGTTACATTTTAAAAGAAAAGTCATGATGATAAAGATAAAGAATATTGTGCTGGCAACATCAGCTGTTTTTATGCTGGTATCGTGTAGTGATTTTCTTGATAGAAATTCATTGGTGGGGCTGTCTGAAGGAGATTTCTGGAAATCCGAGGATGACGCCATTATGGGCGTAAACGCCATCTACCATGCCAATCGTGAATTCACCAACAGTATCGTTGTTCAGGGAATGATGGACGATTTTACCGATATTGCCTATCAATCTTGGGCTACAGGGTTAACTACAGGGGTATTTCCTGCTGATGCCATATTTTATTCTACTTCCTGGGGTATCTTTTATAAAGGTATCTATAGGGCAAACACTGTACTGGAGCAGGTGCCACCTATCCAAATGAATGAGAATACAAAAAACCGTGTATTGGGTGAGGCTACGTTTCTCCGAGGATATTTCTATTTTAAATTATGGGATTATTTCGGGGGAGTGCCTTTGTATGATTACCCGATCAATGTTGATGAAGCCTATCAGCCACGTAATACGGATAGAGAGGTGTATGAGTTTATTGTAAACGATATGACGAGCGCTTTTGAGCTATTGCCAGAGAGCTATGATCAATCCAATCAAGGTCGAGCAACCAAATGGGCCGCATTAGCGATGCGAGGTAAAGCACATCTTTGGGCAAAGGAATATGAAAAGGCAGCAGGAGATTTTAAACAACTGATGGAGGAAAGCGATAGGTCATTGCTCCCCGATTACCATACGTTATTCCGCGTAGCCGGCAACAATAATAGCGAAGTCATCTTTGATGTGCAATATATTGCCGAGCAAGGGCATGGTGTTGCGACAGATCGTAACTATGGGAATGGCATGGGAGCGACCAGTGGTTCGCAGCGTACACGCCCCACTCCCAAATTGGTGAATGCCTATGAAATGATAGATGGTACACCGTTTGATTTTGCAAATTTCCAAAATGCTAACGGAGATCCGTTCAATCCCGATAATGCCAGTGATTGGAATGACGAGGCTTCTGTGCGGAAACTGTTCGAAAACCGTGATCCGCGTATGCATCAGGCTATCGTCGTACCCTGGTCTACTTTTGTGGGTAGAGGTGGTGTGGAATATCTGTACAAGTTTCCTGTGGACAATGCTGATCCAAATGCTTATGTGCCGATTTGGGCAAATGGAAGTTATGCGTGGCGGAAATTCGTGGAAACAGGATCGGTTTATACCCTGCAAGATAATATGCCACAAAACTTTCCGCTCATTCGTTTGGCAGATGTGATACTTATGTACGCAGAAGCACAAAATGAAGCATTGGGGTCACCAGATCAAAGCGTATACGACGCCGTAAATGCGGTGCGTAGTCGTCCAAGTGTAGGTATGCCGAATCTTCCGGCAGGTTTGACTAAAGAGCAAATGCGGGAAAGAATACGCCACGAGCGTATGGTAGAATTATGCGGTGAGGGCCAGCGTTATTCAGATATACGCCGATGGGGCATTGCCCAAAATGTAGTGGATGGCGTATGGATGACAGAGTTTACCGGTACGCAGATTAGACAGAGAGGGTTTCCAGACCATTATTATTTGTGGCCAATTCCACTATCGGAAAGAGATCTGAATCCAAGTTTAACACAAAATCCAGGTTGGGAGTAGAAAACGTCATTAGCATGTGGAGTAGGTTTATTTTAATAGTGCCATTTGTGTTGTGTGTATTGTTGTCCAATGGGCAGGAGGAAGTCTCTTCCGTGATTTCCCTGCACAAAGGAAAAATTAATAAAGAAACAACAGTAATTAGGAGCGCAAATGGACAACAAGGCGTAGCGCTTCGCACGAATGCGGGTGAGGAGGGGTATCCAGTCCAGCCAGCTGATGTGGAAATAAGTATCACGGTGCCTAAGGCGGGATGGTATGTGCTGGAGACAGATGGTGATCCCGAGGATATAGAGCGATTGAGAAAAGAGGATACTACGGGCTTGTTGACACGTCACGCTTATTTCCAGTTAGGCTCGACCCGACTTACAAAACGTATCGTCTACGATAGTTACGGAGGCAGTAAACAAGAGCTGGGCAAATTTGAGATAACAGATAAAAATCAAAAACTAAAGATATGGCTTCCGCAGAACCTGATTTTGAATACCATCCGTATAAAACCATATACACAACCTACAGCACCTCCGGAAGCAGAGGAATATGTGCCGAAAGTATTACCGGGTAAAGATAGACCAAGGCTATGGGTAAATAGTGAGAGCTTACCGATAGTACGCGGGAGATTATATGCATCGGAACATACACCGGCTTGGGAAAAAGTAAAAGCCATGGCCTTGGCACCTTATCCATTTCATGTTGATCCGGAGAGGGAGATGGTTTATGACGAGAAGCTGGAGCAGGTGATCGAAAAGAAAGCATTCTATTATTTAATGACGGAAGATGCAGTCATAGGTAAAGAAGCTGTTGATTTAGCAACGAAATATCTGTCGGTTCTAGAGTTTGGAAACGTGCGTTATGGTGACATTACGAGAGAGTTGGGCAGGGCGATTTATACCGGATCATTAGTCTATGACTGGTGCTATCCGCTTATCGACGCCGAAACCCAATCCACTTTGAGAAAAAATTTAATGCGTCTTGTGCGGGATATGGAGATTGGTTGGCCACCTTTTTATGGATTAGAAAGTATCATCAACGGGCATGGGAATGAAGCACAAATCTGTCGGGATATGTTGTCCTGGAGTTTAGCGGTATACGATGAGGAACCGGAGCATTATAAATATGTTTCTTATACCATACTAGAGCAGTTGGTGCCTATGCGTAAATTCGAATACCAGTCACCCAGACATAACCAGGGGATCGATTATGGGGGATATCGATTTGGTTGGGAGATGCATGCTGTATGGCTATATTACCGTATGCTAGGATATTCCGTATTTGACGACAATATAAAGAACATGTCTGATTACTGGTTGTACATGCGTACACCGGACGGTAAGATGTTGCGGGATGGCGATATGTTCAACGTACAATATTCGGATGGAGAAGGATTCTATTGGAAAAATCCGCAAACCATGTTGCTATGCTACGCTTTTTCCGGCGATAGGATTATCAAGGGCGAATTCTATAAACAAGGAGGGTTGCCAGATAATCCGGTGTTGTTTTTGCTGCTGAACGATCCGAAGATGCAGCCGGATTATGATTTGAACCAACTTCCATTAACAAAAGATTTCGGTCCGGTGCTAGGCTCTATGGTAGCACGCACCGGATGGGGTACAGAAAAGGAGAGCGGAGATGTTATTGCCGAGATAAAAGGAGGTGGTTATCATTTCGGGAACCATCAGCATGCCGATGCAGGAGCATTACAGATATATCACCATGGTATCCAGGTGGGAGACTTAGGGCTTTACCTTTCGTATGGTTCTCCCTATGACTTCAATTTCAACAAACGATCCATTGCGCACAGTATGATGTTGGTTCGAGACCCAAGCGAGCCCCTATTATTCCGAACCAAAACGAATGACGGAGGAACGCGCTTTAGCCAGCGTTTCCCACGCACGGTAGACGAGGTTTTGAATGATTCCTGGTACCACACTGGTGAAATACGTGCCTCGGCATTCGGTACCGATGCGGTCCACCCAAGTTATAGTTTTTTCAATGTCGATTTGACAGCCGCTTATACGGCTAAAGTGAAATCGTATGCCAGGAGTTTCCTGTTCTTAAACCTCAACCGCAAAGATGTTCCTGCGGCCATAATCCTCTTAGATGAATTGGAAACCAATAGTGTTGATTTTGAACCATATTGGCAAATTAACGCGTTAGAGAAACCAACGATCCACCCGAAAGGATTTGTACTAAAAAGTGAATTTCAAGGCAAATCCGGTACGACGTATGTAGATATGCTAAAACCAAAAGCAGTGGATCGTGAGGCCATCGTGCACAGTGGCGATTCGTCTGCTTATGTATTTGGAGATTTTTATCAAGCGAAATCACGTTGGCCGGAAGCAAGGGGTACACGTATTATGGTTCGTCCAAAAGAAAAAAATACACATGCCAGTTATGCAACTGTATTCCAAATGACGGAAGAATCGGAAGCTAAGCTTCCGATAGAATTTGTGGAAGCAGAGAATTATTATCTTTTTAAACTTGCCGGCCGAATTGTCGTTATGGCAAAAGCTGATCGGTATTTAGATGAAGCGATTCAGCTAGATGTTCCGGAAGATCAGGAATACGAAATTATTCTCGTAGGATTAAAACATGGGTTCTGGAATGTGAAAAATATAGTAAAAAATAGTAGCTTTAACCTGAATATTATGAAGGACAATCATACGACTAGTTGGAGATCAACTGCCGGGGTTATTCGATTACAGCCGGGGAGAGCGTATGGAGCTCAGGAAGGGGAGTATTAATTTTTTTAATAATTTGTATACAATATGAAGGAGGATTCGCTTGCCAACAAGGTCTATACGGAAGTACGTAAAAAAATCTTGTCAAGTCAATTAGCGGGGGGAGCTCGTTTAGTGGAAAGTGCGTGGGCAGAAAAATTAGCCGTAAGCAGAGTAGCTGTTCGGGAGGCTTTTATGCGGCTGGCCGGAGAAAGTTTGGTAGAGTTTGGGGAAAAAGGCGGATGTTTTGTGAAAGATATGACTGCTGCTGATGTGAAGGAGATTCGGGAATTGCGTGAGCTACTTGAAGTCGGTGCTTTAAAGCTCTTATTTAAAAAGAAGAACAAGCAGTTGGTGAAGGATTTGGAGTTAATTTGCGACGACTTCACAGATATGGTTAATAAAGGGTACTATGGAGGAGCTTGCGAAGCCGACGTGAAATTTCATGAACGGATTATGGAAGGCACGTGTAATTCCAGGTTGATCAGCATTTATAAAAACAGTAACATTCCCTTATTCCACATGAAGCTTGGTGCTATTATGGGGCAGATGGAAGATTATAAAGATACCGATACAGAACATAGAGCCTTGGTAGCAGCACTCAAAGCGGACAATTGGGAGAAAGCTTATAGTACGTTGGTTCATCATTTGGATAGAGGGGAGCAGGCGGCGTTGGAATGGATGTAATCTGTGGCGTGAAAAGTGAACAGAAAAAGGCTTGTTGTTACCATAACAAGCCTTTTTCTGTGCTTTCCCATTGCAGCAATGTGCCTTTTTCCGCTTCGGTAATGAGAAGTCCTTGTTTTCCTGAAGGATCTAAAGCACAGTTAGTAGGGTTATTACCCTTCGTGTTGATCTCGTTAATAATTTCCCCATTGGGATGTAATACCGCTATTTTTGCCGATCCATATAAGGCGACATACAACAATCCATCCTTGTCTACCGCTATGCCATCTGGACCTACACGGCCACCTACGTAAACAAATTTTTCTACCCGACGAATGGTATGCGTATGTGCATCCCATATCATTTTCCAGATCCATTTCGTGCCCGTTTCTGCAACAAACAGATGTTCGTCGTCTTTTCCAAAAGCCAACCCATTACAATAGAACATTCCTGTATACACTTTTTTTAAGATGCCTTCTTTGGACAGACAGCAGATATAGCCTTCACCATCTGTAAGGTCACTTCCCGGACAGGTAAAAAGAAGGTTCCCGATGGTGTCAAAACAGAGGTCATTCGGCATTTTCAGTGGAATGTCCGCTATTTTATGTACTAAGGTAACGCAATGCTTGCTCTGTGGGTCGTATTGGCGAACACTGTTTTGCTTTGCGTCGCAAAACCATATCCTTCCCTGTGGATCGATGGCGATACCGTTTGGATGGCCACCGACGAAAATACGTGAATACCGATAATCGCGGTAATACACCAGACTTCCCGCATTTTTTTCGACTAACCATACCCCGCCATCTGCATCAAATGCAGGTCCTTCGGGAAAATTCAAACCTTCAATTAGTATCTGCATGGAATTATTTTAAAATTTATTTTAAATGTATACAAAAACATTGTAAATTAGTATACA
>Ga0079224_100014525_pt1 | contig 10998 bp, 10 predicted proteins | sample Stecom2015_FD_80414 | JGI IMG/M metagenome (GOLD analysis project Ga0079224, IMG submission 80414) | Agricultural soil microbial communities from Utah to study Nitrogen management - Steer compost 2015 | ecosystem: Environmental > Terrestrial > Soil > Agricultural land | place: USA: Utah...
CGTCAGGGCCGTGCCGAGCGGCGCGACCGCCTCGGCGTGGCCCCATTGATGCGACTTCACCACGTCGACATTGCCCTCGACGAGGAGGGCTCGCTTGGACTGGCGGATCGCCGGACGAGCTTGGGGCAGCGCGAACAAGGTCTTGCCCTTCGTGAATAGCAGCGATTCGGACGAATTGACGTATTTCGGGGGAGAACGACCCTCGCCATCGGGCGCATCGTGGGGTGGCACGACGCGACCCGAGAAGGCGACGACTTCGCCCCCGACGGCCATGACGGGGAACATCAGGCGCCCGCGAAACTTGTCATAGGGGTTCTGGGTACGTTCGCTCCGCCCGCAGAGCCCGAGCCGTTGCGCCATGGCGAGCGAGATCCCGGCGCCCTGGAGCGCGCGGCAGAGCGTGTCCCAACCAGCTTCACTCGGTGCAGGAGCATAGCCGAGACGGAACGTGCGAGCGATCTCGCGATCGATGCCACGTTGCGCGAGATAGGCCCGCCCGGCTTCTCCCGTCGGTTCGCTCCAAAGGTGACGTTCGTAGAGCTCGGTGGCGACGCGCAGGGCCGCGTACGCCTCGTCCTTTTCGTGGCCGCGTTCGGTGTCCGATCCGGGACGTGCGGAGACCTGGGGGAGGGCGACGCCATAGAGCTCCGCCAGCTTGCGCAGGGCTTCGGGGAAGCTCTTCCCCTCGATCTCCATGACGAACCGGATCGCGTCTCCGCCGACGCCGCAGCCGAAGCACTTGTAGCCCTTGCGCTCCGGATTGACGTTGAAGCTGGGTCCCCGCTCTTGGTGGAACGGGCACAAACCCTTGTAGTTGCGGCCCGCGCGGCGCAGCTCGACGTAGCGACCGATGAGGTCGACGATGTCGACGCGATCGCGGATCTCTTGCACCTTGTCGTCTGGGATCGCCGCCACGGTCCGATCACACCCGCTCTGGGCCGGGTAAGCTCCCCCACCCGGCGTCCTCGCGCAACTGGAGGACGCCGAAAACTTGGTGCGGACCGCGGAATGTGCCATCCGCTGGTCATGAGCATCGCCCGCGTCCATGAATCCGTCGACCTCGCGACGGACCTGCGCACGGTCCCCGAAACCGCGCGCGCTCCGGAACGCCGTCAAAGCGGCCGTCGCGCCAGAATCCGCGATCGATTGATGGATCGCGCGACGCAACCCCAAGCGGGCCGCTCGCTGACCCACGTGCGCAACGTCGAGAACCTCATGCTGTTCGTCGACGACGACCTGCGCGAGACGGCGCTGGCGCTGACGCGCATCGAGGACTTCCTCGGTCGCACGCTCGCGCTGCTCGAGATGCCGCATCCGTGCCGCCAGGACGTCGCGGACGTCGCGGCCGACATCTCCGTGCTCGATCACCTCGACCAGCTGAACGAGACGCTCGAGAGCCTGCGCCGGCGGCTCGCGACGCTACACGCCAACATGAAGTGACGCGACCGCGATGCCGTCGACGTCGATGGCGGACGCGGCCAGGTGCGTGTACGGGCGCCCATCGAGCGCATAGCACACGTCGATCACGAGGTCGGCGCGTCCGGCTCGGAGATAGTGGCGTCCGTGCAGCAGCGCCGGCGTGATCTCCTCGGGGGTGACGCGTCGTTGCCAGAGATGGAGCTCGAAGCCGGCTTCGGCCAGCACGCGCGCGGCTCGGACGACGTGCTCCGGTTCGGGCGGGACGAGCACGTCGACGTCGGCGGCCTGGGCGAGGTCGGCCGTGGCGAGGCGATGATCGGCGGCGGCGAGCCGACGCGCGACGCTGCCGAACACGACGAGCGGGACGCCGGCGCGGACGAGGGCGTGCAGCAGGGGCCAGGTCGTACGCGCGTCGACCCGCGCGGGGCGGCGCTCCGCCACGAGCGCGAGCTCGTGGTTGCGGGGCAGGGCGGGGCCGCTCGTCGATGCGCGCGGTGGGTAGAGCACGGCGATCTGCCCGCGGTAGTCGAACACGTCCGCGACGCGCTGCATGACGTGGGCGGTCAGCGGCACGACGCCCGTTTCGGTGACGACGTCCTCGACGAAGAACACCGCGCCCGCGCCGTTGCGGAGCGTGGCATGGGTGCGCACGAGCACCTCGTGCAGGGCCGCGAGGTACGCGTCGAGGTCGGGCAGGTCGTACAGGTTGCCGGCGCCGAAGGAGGGCGGTCGCGTCGGGCGAACGTAGGGGACGCTCGTGACGACGAGATCGATGCTCTGCGGCGCGGGGGAGACGTGCGCGGCGCTCCCTTCGAGGATCGTGACGGCGTCGCCGTGTTCGCGGAACCGCTCGCGCAGCGCCGCGGCGCGGGCGGGGATGATCTCCGTGCCGATCGCTTCGCAGCCCTCGAGGTGCGCGGCGAGGAGCACGGTGCCGAAGCCCGCGAACGGATCGTAGATCCGCTGACCTGGTCGTGCGCCGCGGCGGACGAACTCCCGCGAGACCGACAGCCAACCGACGTCGGCGCCCCGGAGTGGATCGGCCTCGGTCCAGCGCGGATCGGGCTGCGCGTCGGCCTCGTCGGCCGTGAACGCGCACCAACTGGAAGGAAAGTGCCACTTCATCGGACGCGTGCCTCCTCGCGGGCTTCGGCGGGAACGAGGATGCGCTGGAAGGGACTCCAGTCGGCCCCCAGCGACCCGTTCGGGTGGAACACGAGCTTGTGCACGACATCGCTGCGATGGCACTGCTTCATGGTCGCGTAGTCGGAGGTCTCGAAGATGATGCGCCGCCCCGCCGCGTCGCGGAACCGCAAGCTCCAGTAGTAGTAACCGGCGACGACGCATTCCGGATCGAACCGGCGGAGCTCCGCCCCTCCTTGGTCGCTGCGCCAGAACGCGAGCACCGATTCGATCGGCACGCGCGTGTCGTCGACCACACGCACCGAGCGGGTGGGGCGGTACGTGTCGTCGAGGCGCGCGAGCTCGCGGAAGACCACCTCCTGGGCCCCGAGCGCGAGGGCCCACGCGGCGTACCGTGCGACGTCGCGTGGCGTGGCCACGCCGCCACGCTGGACCACGCACACCATGCGCAGGGGGAACGCCGCGGCGATGCGACGCGCCACCGCCGTGAACGTGTCGCGATCGCGGATCGCCACGCCGGGCCGAAACCGCATGATCGCGTCGTTTTCGGCGGTTTCGAGCGCGTGCCGGGACAGCTCGACGCGCGTGAGGTCGATCGCCGCGAGGGCGGCCACGAGGGCTTCGCCGGTCTCGCGATCGGCGAAGCCCGAGCCGTTCGTGTAGAGGACCCGCTCGTCGAGGCAGCCGCCGGCACGCAGGTGATCGGCGAAGGTCGCGAGCACGGCCGACAACCAGGTGGGATCGGACGTGGCTTCCAAGCCCGACAGCGACAACCCCATCGGGAGCGTGCGCAGCTCGGTGAGGACGCGGGCGAGCGCCGTGAAGTAGCCAGGCCCGGGCCGAAGGGCGGCCGAGGTCGTGGGCTCGCCGCGCGGCACGAACGTCTCGGAGCAGAACCGGCAGCGCGCCGTGCACGGCGTGGCCGCGGCGTACGGAGTGAAGGTCAGCGGTTGCGCGAACTCCCGCGACACGCCGCCGAGCCTCAGCGTACGCGTGGCGACGCGTCCTCCCGTGCCCTGCACCCGGGGCAGCTCACGGAGCTCGGGAAATCGGGCAGACCAGTTCGTCCATCGCGTGTCGTTCCACACTTCGTGTAATTAGCACACGAAGTGCCCGGAGCAATGGCACCGCGCGAACGTTTCACGGCGCCGCGTGGCCCACCGCGGATTCGATCTCGGCCACCGCTTTGGGGATGCGGTGGCTGAGCACGCGGTGGCCCGACGCGGTGCACAAGACGTCGTCTTCGATGCGGATGCCACGGACGTCGGCGAACGTGTCGAGCCGCTCGCGGTCGAGCGTGCCATCGGCGAGGAACGGCCCGGCGAGGTCGGGGCTGTCCAAGATGGCGGGTACGCGATAGAGGCCGGGCTCGATCGTCACGATCATCCCCGGTTCCAGGTCGCGATCGAGGCGCAGGTAGCCGAGCCCGAACTGCGGGCTCCGAGCGCGCCCGGGGGCGTATCCGGCACGGTCCCCGAGGTCTTCCATGTCGTGGACGTCGAGGCCGAGGAGGTGGCCGATGCCGTGCGGGAACAGCAGCGCATGCGCCCCGCGTTCGACGAGGTCTTCCGGCGCGCCACGAAGGATGCGTTCGTCGACGAGGCCGCGCGCGAGGGTCAGGCAGGCGCGGCGATGGATGTCGCGGTAGCGCACCCCTGGCCCGACCATGTCGATCGCGTCTCGCTGGGCTTGCAGCACGATCTCGTACCAGGCGCGCTGCGTGGCGCTGAAGCGACCTTGGACCGGCCACGTGCGGGTGATGTCGCTCGCCCAGCCTTGCCACTCGCCGCCCACGTCGGCGAGCACGAGATCGCCGGGCTGCAGCACGTTGCCGTAGTGCGTGTTGTGGAGGATCTCGCCGTGCACGGTGACGATGCTGCCGTACGCGGGGACGAGGTCGCGGGCCAGGAGCTCGGCCTCCATCGCCGCGCGCACCACCGCCTCGCTCACGCCCGGGCGGGTCGTGGCCATGCCTTGGCGATGCGCCGCTGCGGTGCCTCCGAGCGCCGTCTCGATCGCTTGGATCGCGGCCGCATCGTGCCGCAGGCGCAGCGCGATCACGGCTTCGGCCAACGCCATGTCGCCCGCGCGCGCGAGCTCGACGAAGCCCTCGAGCGGCCAATCGCGGCGCAAATGGTGGTTCTGCCACGCGCGCGTGACCGGATCGGCGGCGGGCAACGTCGCGATGCCGTGCGGCGCATGTTGGGCGATCCGCGGCGGGCACTCGGTGAGCGGCGCGACGACGTCGACCCCGGTGCGCGCTCCGAGGGTCGCGAAATCCGAGCCCGCGCCGTGCCACAGGGCGTCGGCGGGCGTCGACGGCTCGACGAACAACGTCGCGCGGCCATCCTCGAGCCACAGTACGGCGCCGGGTCGATCGATGATGCCGGTGAAGTAGAGGAAGTGACTCTCCGCGCGATAGGGATAGGTGTTGGCCGGGTAGTTCCGCGCGCGGAGTCCGGACGCCGGCAGCAAGATCGGTCCCGAGATCCGAGCCGCGAGAGCGGCTCGGCGCTGAACGTAGGCGGCTGCGGTCACCCCTTCATCGTAACAGGACGCGCGGTATGCGACAGCCGTTCCGCGTCCTCCGGATACCGAGGGTGCTTCCTGCGCGTGATGCGCAAGGGCGATTCAGTACGAATGCTCGTCGAGCTGCACTTTGCCGCGAAACACCCAGTACACGATCGCCGTATAGGCGCAGACGAGCGGCATGCCGATCGCCGCGATGATCGCCATGAGGCGCAGGGTGGGCTGCGAGGAGCTGCCCTCGTAGATGTCGATGCTCCAGGCGGGATCGAGGGTGGACAACGCGAGGTTCGGGAACAACGCCATCGCGGCGGTGAACACCAGCGCGACGATCGTGCACGACGACGACACGAAGGCGTAGCCGGGGCGGCGGCGATGGATCGCCCGTGGGACGTTCGCGATCGCCAGCACGTTGAGCACGACGACCAGCCACGCGAGCGGCCAGCGCTCGAAGTTCGCGGTGGCGTGCGGGATCGTGGCGACGGCGAACACGGTGACGGCGACGAAGAGCACCGCGAACGCGGCGAACGTCCACGTCATCCACGGCCGCACGCGTTCCTGCAGCGCGCCTTCGGTCTTGAGGTAGAGGTAGATGCTGCCGTGCATCGCTGCGCCCGCGACGGCGAGGGCCGCGACGGCGAACGCGAATGGATGCAGGAGGTCGCGGAGCGAGCCCGCGAACTCGTGATCGGAGCCGATCGGGACGCCGCGGACGACGTTGCCGAGCGCCAACCCGAACACGGCGGTCACGACGAAGCTCGACAGGAAGAACGATGCATCCCAGTACGCGCGCCAACGCGGCGATGTCACCTTGGAGCGGAACTCGAGCGAGATGGCGCGCCCGATGAGGCCGGCGAGGATCACCATGACGGGGATGTAGAACCCCGACAGCAAGGTCGCGTACACCTCCGGGAAGGCGGCGAAGAGGGCTCCCCCGAAGGTGACGAGCCACACCTCGTTGCCGTCCCACAACGGCCCGATCGCGTTGATCGCCAGGCGCCGTTCCCGGTCGCCACGGATGAACGGATGCAGGATCCCGACGCCGAGGTCGAACCCGTCGAGCACCGCGTAGCCGGCGAGCAGGACCCCGAGGAGGCCGAACCAGAGGAGGTTGAGGTCCATCAGAGCCCCTCCGCCCCACGCCGGCGGGTCGCTTCCACCGCGTCCTGCAGGAGATCGTGATCCCGGCCGTGCTCCGGGAGCGGGCCCGGGCCGTGGCGGACCTTTTCGTTGATGACGAACAGCCACAGCGCGAACAGGGCGAGGTAGAGCAGCGAGAACATCGCGATCGAGAACACGACGTGCTCCTCGGGCACGCTGCGCGACACCGCGTCCGACGTGCGCAGCAAGCCGTAGACGACCCACGGCTGTCGCCCCACCTCGGCCGCGACCCAACCCGCCTGATTGGCGATGTACGGACCGGGGACGGCGAACACGAAGGTCCACATCAGCCAGCGCTGGTCGAACAATCGCCCGCGCCACCAGAAGTAGAGGGCGAGCGTGGTCAGCCCGATGAACGCCATGCCGAGCGCGATCATGACGTGGTACGTGAGGAAGGGGACGACGAGCGGCGGGTGCTCGTCGGGCGGGATGGCATCGAGCCCGGTCACCGGTCGATCCGGGTCGCCGTGGACGAGGACGCTCAGCAGGTTCGGGATTTCGACACCGTAGTGCACCCGTCGCGCCTCGGCGTCGGGCCATCCGAACAGATAGAGGCCGGTGCCGTCGGTGCCGGTGGCGAAATGCCCTTCGAACGCCGCGAGCTTGGCGGGCTGGTGCTCCGCGACCATCTGCGCCTGCCCGTGCCCGCTCAGCAGCATCGCCCACGACATGCTGGCGGCGACCACGAGCGCGACGACGAAGCTGCGCCGCGCGACGACGTCGTGGCGCCGGTGCAGCACGTACCACGCGCTGATGCTCATCACGAAGAAGGCGCCGAGGATGAACGCACCGAGCAGCACGTGCGCGAGGCGGTGCGGCGCCGAGGGGTTCAGCACCATCGCCCAGAAATCGACGATCTCGGCGCGCGCGATGCCGTCGTGGACGACGATGTGGTGGCCGGCGGGTGTCTGCTGCCACGAGTTCGCCACGACGATCCAGACCGACGAGAAGCACGAGCCGAGGAACACCATCAGCGTGGCGAAGAAGTGCATGCGCGGGCTGACGCGGTCCCAGCCGAACACGAGCACCGCGAGGAAGCCCGATTCGAGGAAGAACGCGAAGATGCCTTCGGCTGCCAACGCGGAGCCGAACACGTCGCCCACGAAGCGTGAGTAGGTCGCCCAGTTCGTGCCGAACTGGAACTCCATCACGATCCCGCTGGCCACGCCGACGGCGAAGTTCACCGCGAAGATCCGCGTCCAGAACCGAGCCATGACCTCCCAACGCATGTCCCCCGTGCGCAACGCCAACCCCTCGAGCACCACCATGATGAGCCCCAAGCCGATCGAGAGCGGCGGGAACAGGTAGTGGAACATCACGGTGAGCGCGAACTGGGCGCGCGAGAGGAGGACGAGGTCGAGTTCCATGCCTTCGGGCGCCGTTTACCGCCGATCCGCAACCGTGCAAGATGTCTCGCGAGCCTCGGTTTCGGGAACGATGACAGCCTCCAAGCCTACCCGTCCGCCCTCCACGCCGTCGACGGGGCCATCCGTGGCCGGGAGGGCCCTCCTCGCGACGGTGCTCCTCTACGGGGCGTACGCGGCCGCAGGTTGGGCCGGGTTGCCCGGAGACCTGCGCTACCTCGGTCTCGTCGCGGGCTTCTACTTCCTTCCTGGTTGGATGCTGCGGCACGATCCCGAACGCCAGGCGCGTTATCAAATCGGTCCCGATCGGGTGTTGCCGCCTTGGCACGCCCACGCGGTGCGTCACGCCGCGGTCGTGGCGCTGGCGGTGTTCCCGTTGTTCGTGCTCGGTTTCTGGACGTTCTACGGGTGGGCGTGCGTCGAGGCGGCGTCGCCTGGGGGAGGAGCGCTCGCACGCGGGGGCTCGCTCGGAGGTTTCGTCGCGCGCCTGTGCGAAGCGCATCCCGGAGGCTGGTTGCCCCCAGCCGTGCGTTGGCCAGCGTCGTGGATCGAATACGGAGGACTGGGCGCCGTGCTCGCGGTCGTCATCGAGGTGTTCGCCGTGGCGCTCCCCGAGGAGCTGTTCCATCGCGGCTATCTGATGAGCGCCCTCGAAGAGCGTTGGCCTCCGCGACGACGATGGTTCGGTGTCCCCTTCGGTGTCGCGGCGGTCGTCTCGAGCGCCTTGTTTGCTCTCGGACATCTCGTCGGCATGGCCGAGCTCGCTCGGCTCGCGACGTTTTTTCCGGCACTTCTCTTCGCCTGGCTGTGGCGCAAAAGCAACACGTTGTGGGCCCCCACGTTGCTGCACGCCGCATCCAATCTGTTGATGGCCCTGCTGTTCGCGAGTACCTTTCCGAGATGAGGGAGGGCAAGGCGATGCGCCGAGTCGCCGCGTTTTTCGATATCGATCACACCGTGCTGGAGGTGAACTCCGGAACGAAGTGGGTCAGCCATCAGTGGCGCACCCGGCAACTGTCCGTCGGCCAACTGCTGCAGGCGATGCGGTGGTTGGTCGAATACCGGTTCGGCCTCCTCGATTACGACGCCATGGCCCGTCGCATCCTCGTCGGCTACCGCGGGCGGGAGGTCCTCTCCATCTATCGCGAGGTCGAGGCGTTCTTCGAGCGCGACGTCGCGTGGGCGATCTGCGAGCAGGCGCGCGAGAAGATCGCCCATCATCGCGAGCAGGGCCACGTCATCGCGTTGTTGACGTCGGCCACCCACTTCCTCTCGACCCCATTGGCGAAGGTCCTCGACGTCGAACACGTGCTCTGCACCGAGGTCGAGGTCGACGCCGGCGTGCTCACGGGCAACACGATCGAGCCGCTCTGCTACGGTCCGGGCAAGGTGCGACGCGCCGAATGTTTCGCAGAGGCGCACGACATCGTGCTCGAAGACAGCTATTTCTATTCGGACAGCATCTCCGATCTGCCGATGCTCGAGCGGGTCGGGCATCCGCGGGTCGTCAATCCGGACCCACGCCTGCGCCGCTTGGCGGCCGCGCGGGGATGGTCCTACGAAATCTGGAAGGCCCCACCGCGCGTGGTGGCGATGAGGGAACATGTGGAGTCACGGACTGGGTGACGTCGATGCAGTGGTGCGCAGTGCCCTGGCGGAAGATCTCGCGGCCGGCGACGTGACGAGCGTCGCCACGGTGCCCGCGACCGCGCTGGCGCGGGCGGGACTCGTCGCGAAGCAGCCGCTCGTCTTGGCCGGCCTCGACGTCGCGGTGCGCACGTTCGCTTTGGTCGATCCCACCGTCTCCGTGGTGCTGCACGCCCGCGACGGCGCGTCGGTGACCGCCGGGGATCGCATCGCCGAGGTGACGGGCTCCGCCCGTTCGATCCTCGCGGCGGAACGCACCGCGCTCAATTTCCTGCAGCGGCTCTCCGGCGTCGCCACGTTGACCCGCGCGTACGTCGAGGCGGCGGGGGGGCGCTGTCGCATCGTCGACACGCGCAAGACCACGCCCGGCTTGCGCACGTTGCAGCGCTACGCCGTGCGCTGCGGCGGCGGGTTCAACCATCGCAACGATCTCGGGTCCGCCGTGCTCATCAAGGAGAATCACATCCGCTGCGCCGGCGGGATCACGGCCGCGATCACGGCCGCGCGAGCGACCGCACCTCACACGATGAAGATCGAGTGCGAGGTCACCACGCTGGCCGAGGTGCGCGAGGCCCTCGAAGCCGGGGCCGACGTGATCATGCTCGACAACATGGACGACGCGACGGTCGCTCGAGCGATCGCGACGATCGAACGGCGCGCGCTCGTCGAGGTCAGCGGTTCGGTCCAGATCGAGCGCGTCCGCGCGCTCGCCGAGCTCGGCGTCGACATCATCAGTGTGGGCGCGTTGACCCACAGCGCTCCCGCAGCCGACCTGTCGCTGCTCGTCGACGTGGCGCCGTGAGCCGCGACGACGACCTCTGCCGCCTCTCGGAGCGGCTGCCGACGCACTGGCTCGGGCGCCCGCATCTGCACCTCGAGCAGACGGGCTCCACGAACGATGAAGCCGCCGCGTGGGCGCGTCGCGGTGCGCCGCACGGGGCCATCGTCACGGCGGATGCCCAACACGCGGGGCGCGGGCGACGAGGGCGAAGGTGGAGCTCGCCTCCGGGCGCCAATGTCTACGCGAGCCTCGTCCTGCGTCCGCCGCCCGTCGCGACGGGGTTCGGCGCGCTCGCGCTGGTCGTGGCGCTCGGGATCCGGCAGGGCCTCGGCGACGTGCCGCGGCTCACGATCAAGTGGCCCAACGACCTGCTCCTGCACGGGCGCAAGGTCGCCGGCATCCTGTGCGAGTGTCGCTGGATGGGAGCCCAGCCCGAAGTCGTGGTCGGGTTCGGGATCAACGTGCTGTCGCAGCGGTTCCCGGACGAACTCGTCGGCGTGGCGACCTGCCTCGCCGAGCACGGGGTGACGGGCGGGCGCGCCGAGGTCCTCACGCGCGCGTTGCAGGGGCTGGAACCTGCGCTCGATACCTTCTTCGCGCACGGCTTCCGGCCGCTGCGCGCCGCCTACCGCCGTCATTGTCCGTGGATCGGGGGAACGATCGATTGGACGGACGCGGAGGGGCAACGTCGCCGGGTGGACGCGGTGGACATCGAACCCGACGGCACGCTGCTCGTTCGCGATGCGGGGCGCCTGCGCAAACTCGAAGCGGGCGAGATCGGGCTCGCCCCACCGTAGTACACCCGACGGACGCGGCCACATTCCTCGCTTGCGCGGCGGCCCGGAGCGCGGGAGCCTTCGGTGTGGTCGTCTTCACCGTGAAAGTCCAGCCCGGGATCGATCTGCAGAGCTTGCTGAGCGACGAGATCAAACGGGAAACGATGGCGCAGATCATGAC
>Ga0079224_100014529_pt1 | contig 10996 bp, 7 predicted proteins | sample Stecom2015_FD_80414 | JGI IMG/M metagenome (GOLD analysis project Ga0079224, IMG submission 80414) | Agricultural soil microbial communities from Utah to study Nitrogen management - Steer compost 2015 | ecosystem: Environmental > Terrestrial > Soil > Agricultural land | place: USA: Utah...
GTTTGTTCTCTCCCTAATTCAGAAATTACTTTGGAAGGATTTTTCAATTTTTGTTGGTAACGCTCTTCGGTCCATAAGTTTTTTCCGTTAGGAGAAAATTCTTCCTTTTGAAGAATCAAAGGACGGATGATTTTTTTTCCCGCAACAGCTTCAAATGTATAAGGCCCTCTGAACAATACGGTATCATAGTTTGAAATTTGATCTACCGAGATGGAAATGTGATAATTAGGGTCTTCAGGGCTTTTGGTCCCGTCAACATACCCTGCTGAAATTTTGGTGTCGAATAAGTTTTCTAAATTATAAAATCCGACGGTTGCAGCCTTAAATTTTTGCTGGGCAAAAACACTGACTGAAATAAAAATTGCGAATAAACTAAAAGTTAACGATTTAAAAATTTTTGACATGATAATATTTTTTACCTTTGTGCTCTCAAAATTTGGGGCTTATGAACTTAATTTTGAGGTACAAAAGTAATGTAAAAATTCGTTGAATGAATAAATTATTAGCAAGTATTGTCTTCCTCTTTTGTATGGGGATGGCGTTGATGGGTCAAACGAGAGTTTCGGGAATCGTCAAAGACGCAAGTACCGAAAAAGAAGTTTACGATTTATCTGTCCTGTTGGTTGAAACAGGAGAAGTAGTAAAAACTGATCGTATTGGTTATTTCCAATTCGTGGATGTTCAACCTGGAATTTATACAATTCGAATTTTCGGAGTTGGGTACAACCGATTTGAAAAAACCATTACAGTAGGTAATGAGAACCGAATCGATTTAGGGGACTTAATGGTTACTTACAATCCTTTAAATGAGACTTTAGGGGTCATTACCTTAACAGAAGACGAATTGGATGATGACGAATCTAGTTCTCAATCTTCTGTAGGATTATTGCAGTCTTCTCAAGACATCTTTGCCAGTACAGCGGCTTATGATTTGGGAGCTTTCTGGTTCCGTGTAAGAGGATACGACAACAAGTACAATGATGTATTCTTCAACGGAGTGAAAATGAACAAAATTGATAACGGTAGAGCAACCTTCAATAACTGGGGTGGGCTTAACGATATCACCAGAAGACCTGCTGAAAACACGTATGGTCTTGAACCAAGCTCAGTAGCATTTGGAGACATTGCGGGTGTGGTTAACTACGACACTCGTCCTTCCATGTTGAGAAAAGGAGTGAGCCTTTCTTATTCCAACACCAACCGTAACTACAGAAACCGTATTATGGCAACTTATAATACCGGTTTGATGACCAACGGATGGGGATTCACAGTTTCCGGTTCCAGAAGATGGGCCGAAGAAGGTAGAATCGAAGGAACCTTCTATGATGCTTGGGCTTATTTCTTAGGAATTGAAAAGAAATTTAACGACCGTCACACCTTGCAATTGACAGCTTTTGGTGCTCCAAACAGAAGAGCGACCAACAGCCCGAATACGCAAGAAGTGTATGATTTGGCCGGAACAGACTATAACTCTTACTGGGGATGGCAAGATGGTGAAAAACGTAGCGAAAGAGTACGTACGACTCATGAACCAATCGCCATTTTAACCCACCACTGGAACATGGGTAAATATTCAAAATTAACCACCTCTGTTGCTTATCAATTTGGTTCTGACAGTGGAACAAGATTGGATTGGTACAAAGCAAACAATCCATCGCCTACTTATTACAGAAACTTACCAAGCTACTATATGTGGAACTCTGTCAACAATCCAGCCTTGGCAGACTCTTACACTCAAATGTGGCAAAATGGTACCATCAAACAATTGGATTGGGCCAGCTTATATGCTGCAAACCATTTGAGAAACCTTCAAGGAAAATCAGCTGCTTATGTTTTGGCTGAAGATTTTCAGGATGACAAAACTTTAACTTTCAGCACAAATTTCAAAACCAAAATCGAATCAAACATCGATTTGATCATTGCAGCGACTTACCAACAAACAGAATCTGAAAACTACCGTGAAGTAGCAGATTTATTGGGAGGTCAATATTTCGCAAACGTTGACGATTTTGCAGATGCTGGACAATCCGGACAATTTGATGCCAACAATCCTGATAGAAAAATCTACGAAGGAGATCGTTACGAATACGATTACGTCATCAATCGTGACTATGCCGATTTGTTTATTCAAACTCAAGCTAATTGGAATTGGTTAACTTGGACTTTCGGGGCAACTGTTTCCCGTACTTCATTTTATCGTGATGGTAAGTATCGTCACTATTTATACATGGATGATTCTTACGGAAAAAGTAAAACCTATGAATTCTGGAACTTCGGAGCGAAAACCAATTTCTTATTCAAATTAAACGGTAGAAACTTCATCGCCTTAAATGGTCAATATAGCACCAATGCACCAACTTCAGAAGAAGTTTTTGCTAACGCAAGAAGTAATAGTTTAGCAGTCCCTGATTTGAAAAATGCTCAAATTATGGCTGGTGAATTATCTTATATCTACCGTGCACCAAGAGTTAAAGCAAAAGCAACCGGATATTATACTTTAGCGAAAGATGAAATGGAAAAAAGCTTCGGTTTCATTGACAACGAAGAAAACACCTATTTCGCTGCTGAAGTATTGAACAACGTTGACAAACAATATTTTGGAACTGAATTGGCAATTGAAGCTCAAGTTACCACTGCAATTACCGTTTCTGCAGTTGCTTCAATCGGACAATTTACCTACAACAACAACCCTGATTACTATTTGTTCTCAGATGACTTAAATAACGGATACAGAAACTTCGGTAAAACTTATTTGAAAGATTACCGTTTGTCAAACGGACCTCAACAAGGTTATTCATTGGGAATCGAGTACCGTAGTCCAAACTACTGGTGGTTGGGTGTAACCGGAAACTACTTGGTGGCAAACTACCTAGATGTTTCTCCATTTAACCGCACTTCCGATTTCGCAAACTTGGAAAACAACCCTGAAGTATCTTATATCGATGAAGCTATTTTACGTCAATTGTTGAAACAACACAAAACTTCAGATGAGTTTATGTTGAATGCAAACATTGGTAAAACTTGGAGAATCGGTAAATACAACATCGGGGCAAGTGTTACTGTAAACAATATTTTGAACAATAAAAACTATGTAACCAGCGGATTTGAGCAAATGAGAGGTGGTTCTTACCAAAACATGTTGGACGAAAATTACCGTAAAACTTTCGGTCCTAAAATGTGGTACAATCAAGGAATTAGCTATTTCGCAAACGTATATTTCCGCTTTTAATTCTTAATTTTAAACAATGAAATTTATAAATATGAAAAAGATATTTTCACTATTCGCAGTAATGTTGGTTTTGAATTCCTGCGTAAAAGACGACGATTATGCAACCCCGCCGTTTGAAGAATATATTTGTAGTGAGGCATGGACTACAAACCGAACTATCTCTGACGTAATCGCTGAAATCGGGAATTCTACACTTTACACATTCCCAGCTGAAGGAGAAGATCAAGTGGTTGAAGGATATGTGGTTTCCAGTGACGAAACAGGAAATTTCTATAAAACTATTTCCATTCAAGATAGCCGTGAAAACCCTACAAGAGGTATCCAAATCGAATTGAACAAAACAAACTTGTTCAACAGTTACCCTGTAGGTTCTAAAATTCGTGTTAGATTAAACGGATTAAACGGAGGACTTGTAAATGGAGTTTACAAAATTGGTGGTACTTATCAAGGAGGTGTAGGTCAATTGGCTGAAAACTTGGTAAACGAGCACGTAAAAAGAGCTTGTGAAGATGATGTGACTGTTGTTCCTCGTGTCTTCAATGGAATTGCTGCTGCCTTGTCAAACAACTACATCAACACTTTGGTTACTTTGGAAGGAGTTCAATTCAAAGCTTCTGAAATGGGTAATACTTACTCAGAAGCTAACGCAACTACGAACCGTTCTTTACAAGATGCCAACGGAGTTGAAATCATTTTAAGAACCAGCAATTATGCTGATTTCGCAGGGGATTTATTGCCAGATGGAAGTGGAAAAATCACTGGAGTATTAAGCAAATACAACAACACGTGGCAATTCTACATCCGCGATACAGATGATGTTGTATTCGACCAACCAAGATTCTATCCTGGTGGAGTAATCTTCGAAGACGGATTCAGCAACTTGAACAACTGGACTGCTTATAGCATCACCGGAGCGTTAGGATGGGAAATTCGTAACTTCGGAAACCCTGCTCCTTGTGCCTACATGAGCGGATATTCAAATGGAAACCAAGCAAACGAAGACTGGTTAGTAAGTAAAGCTATCGAAATTCCTGCCGGAGCAACAAGCGCTTCTTTTAGCTTCGAAACAGACCGTGGATACAACGGAAACGCTTTGGAAGTTTTCTATACTACTGACTTCACCGGAGACGTAACTACTACCAACTGGACAGTAGCAAACGCTTTGTTAGATACTCAAAACGATTGGGGAACTTGGACTAACTCAGGTGAAATCAACGTGAATGCTGCAATCGGAGGTAATTTATTCATCGCATTTAAATATACTTCTACAACTTCTGCAGCTGCAACTTGGGAAGTAGATAACGTAAAAGTTTCTGTAAATTAAGAATAGATTTCATTCTAAATAGAAACCGCTCTTTTAGAGCGGTTTTTTTATTTCCCTTCAATTCAAATTAGGAGAAAGCCCCAACACTCCTATATTTCATTCCCGCCTCTTAAAAACAAAAAAACCTTGAAGTTTAAGAACTCCAAGGTTTTCTTTTATTTCGAAAAATTATTAATCTTTTTTATAAAGGAATTTCAACCCTTTGATTGTATGAAGAGCGTCTTGTTTATCAATTTTATCGGTCAAAGGAGCAAATGTATAACTCATACCCCCGGTGGCCACAACAAAGCATTTTCCCCCAACCTCTTGGTTGATACGGTCAATCATGCTTTCCACCATTCCGAGGAATCCGAACACCATACCACTTTGCATACAAGATTCCGTATCCATTCCCAAAGCTTTGGAGGGAGCTTTCAATTCGATTTCTGGTAATTGTGCCGTCCCTTCGACTAAACAATTCAAAGAAGTCTGAATTCCCGGTGCAATTGAAACGCCTAGAATTTTTCCGTTTTCATCCACTCCCGTAAAAGTCAGGGCTGTTCCAAAATCGATGATGATTTTTTTACCCGGATACAAGGCATGAGCCGCTACGGCATTGGCATACAAATCGGTTCCCATTTGCTTGGAGCTGTGCTGAACAATGGAAGGAGTATATCGATCTACTATTTGGGGTTCTATACCATGAATCCTATACAACGCATTTGAAACATTATTGGTCAAAGGAGGGACTACTGAACCGATGACAATTTCGGTAATGTCCTCTTTCTTTAACCCAAATGGACCATACATGCTGTTGAATTTCGCATAGCACTCGTCCTCCGTACGGTACGGTTTTGTATTGATATACCAGGAAATAATCTCGTCATCCGATTTAAAAACTCCAAATCGCATATTGGAGTTTCCTATGTTTACCGCAAGTAACATTTAAGCTTTTGGATATGTGTTATTGCTATAATTAATATCGGCCAATCGTTTTGTCGGGTCAATGCTAACTTTGGAAACCTTTTTGTTCACTTTGACTTTGTAAATAGGATTGGTCCATTGCCAAGGTTCCAAAACGGTTCTTTTTGCATTTTGATAAATTTCAAAATTTTCAGCCGGTTTTTCTCCTCTTAATTCTTGATTGGGGATGTAAAACAATTCGCTTGTACCGTCTGCATATTCCACCCATAAATCAATCGGCATATTGAAGTTGCTCAAATTTTCTAATTCGATTTCTGCATCACCCACAGATCTAACCCCATAGTCAATCACACGTGTTGTATTGACAAATAAATTCTGATACCATTTCAAATTCAATCCCGAAACTTCTTCGGCTACGCGTTTGAAATCATTTGGGGTCGGATGTTTGAACTTCCATTTGTCGTAGAATTCCAAGAATGTTTTTTTCAAATTATCCTCCCCAATGATATAGCCTAATTGAATCAAATAAATCTGGCCCTTTACATAAGCCTGTACGCCATATGCATAATTATAGTTGTAATAATCAGCGAGCAAACTCATCGGTTCTTCCACTCCTGATTTTGCCAATTGGAAATAAGATTGATAGGCATCCCAATTCGGATTAGGTTGTCTTTCCTTGTTGAAAATTTCCAAATAAGCCAAGTTTTCCGCATAGCTGCCGAATCCTTCATCCATCCATTCGTCAACCGTCTCATTGAATGCGAACAAATGTTGGAACCAAGAATGTGCGATTTCGTGATAAATTACTCCAACTAAACTTTCAAAATTTCTCTTTCCGGTTATTAAGGTAATCGTTCCATATTCCATTCCTCCATCACCTCCTTGGACTATTGTATAAGTATCCCATGGATATTTTCCGAAGTTTTTATCCATGAATTCAAAGAATTTAACGGTTGGAATTTCGGAATCTTTCCAATTTTTAGCCAAACTTTCATCATTCATGCGAATGAAATAAACATCGGGTCCGTTCGGAACTTTTTGATGAGAAACCACGAATTCTTTGTCTGCCGCCCAAGCAAAATCGTGGATGTTTTCGGCCACGAAATGCCAAGTTGTTTTTCCTTTGTTTTCTTTGATTTTTGCTCCGGGTACATATCCTTTTACTTCATTTGGGTTTTGCAATTTTCCGGAAGCTCCCACCACATAATCTTTTTGAATGGAAATTTTCACATCGAAATTCCCAAATGGCGCATAGAACTCACGCCCTATATATTCGTCCAAATGCCATCCGTACTCATCATATTGGGCAATTTTCGGATACCATTGTGTCATGGAAAAATCAACACCCTCCAGGGTGTTTTTCCCCCCTCTACGGATGATTTGGGGAACTTGTGCTTGCCATACCAAATCCAATTCAGTTGTCGTATTGGGACGAATGGGTTCTGTTAATTTTACTTCCAGAATGGTTCCCATTACTTTGAATTTTAATTCATTTCCTCCTTGTTTCACGGATTTGATATGATGAAAACCTTGGTCTTCCGGTTTCAATTGAGCAATTCTACTTACGTATTGAGGATTTTCTTTCGTCCCTTTATTGATGACCATACGCGAATCCGGATCGGCAATGTTTACCAACCGGTGATCCATGGTGCTTCCCGGTTGGAACGCGTTGTAATAGACATGGAAATAAATCTTTTTTAGGGTTTCGGGTGAATTATTGGTATATTTTACGTTCATTTTTCCATCGTATTGGAACTTTTGCTCGTTCACATCGATGTCCATTTTATAATCCACTCGTTGTTGCCAATAGCCTGCTCTCTGGGCAATTACTTGGCAAAACATTAAACTAAAAAAGAAAATAAGACTTAATTTTTTCATGTTCTACGCATTTGAAGCTAACATACAATTTTTTTTTAAATAGTTTGAAGAAGTATTTCTACCGTTTACGATTGGGATTATCTTTTAAAAAAGCAGTCCAACCGGTATATGTTTTGGGCCCTTTTTCAGTTCCCATATTGAAGTAATGACAAACTGCTGCAGCAAGCCCATCGGTAGAATCTAAACGTTTTGGAATTTCTTTTAGGTTCAACAAATTTTTCAACATACCGGCAACCTGCTCTTTGGAAGCATTTCCGTTCCCGGTTATCGCCATTTTGATTTTACGTGGAGAATATTCTGTGATGGGAATTTCACGATACAAACCTGCTGCCATGGCAACTCCTTGTGCTCGTCCCAATTTCAACATAGACTGAACGTTTTTCCCAAAGAAAGGATCTTCAATGGCAATTTCATCTGGATGATAAGTATCGATTAACATAAGCGTTTTATCGAATATTTTCTTCAATTTGAGCGCATGGTCGTCATATTTGTGCAATAAAAGTTCATCCAACAACAAAAACTCCATTTTCTTGTTTTCCACTTTTATCAACCCAAATCCCATCACCGTCGTTCCGGGGTCAATCCCCAAGATGATTTTCTCCATGGTACAAATTTAAACTTTGAACGCAACTTGAAAGCCTTTATTTCAATTTTTACGGTATTTAACCCCTATTTTATCGTTTCTGGCTTACTTCGTGCATGAATGAACAAAAAATCGGGAAGTCTCTTTGAGCTCCCCGATTGTTGTTTTATGTAAAACTCAATTTAATTCATGCTTTTCAAATAGGCATCCCACCCCAACACTTGATATTCGCGTGCGGCATCACGTGGATTTGCTGCTTTGTAGATACCTCTTCCCACAATCATGAAATCGGTATGATAAGCTCTGAATACTCGTTCCGGTGTGTTGTATTGTTGACCTTTGCTGTCTCCCACCGAACTGATGTTTACACCTGGAGTGAACAACAACAAATCGTCTTTTACTTTTCGTTGAGCTACCACGCCCAATACATTGGAAGCGGATTCCGCCACATTCAATGCCTTTCCGATGTAGTAATCATCGGTCAAAGTTCCTTTTGAAGACATTTCAACAATGGCCACAACTCCCACATTTTCGAATACCTTCAAACTTTCTTCCCCGGCAATCACATGAGAAGTAATCATATCAGCCCAGCTTCCGATGCTGTAAATTCCTTCTTTGAATTGTAATTCCTGGGTATTTCCAATGTCTCCGAATTTACGGTCTTCAAATAGTAAGAAGTCTTTTTCTTTCGCGATTTTTTTCAATTCTGCAATAAAATCCAGGTTGAAGTCCTTGATGATGTCTGAATGCAATTTCAATGCAACCACATGATCGCCTACTTCTTGTGCCAATTTCAATAATTCCGCGGTTGTAATCACATCAGCAGAAGCAATCAGGTTAGATTGTTTCTTCAAGGCGATTTCCACTAATTTCTTTCCAATCGGGTGTTTGATATTTTTTTGTTCCAAAGGAACTCTTTTCACTTCTGGTGGAGCCGGTGGATTATTTAAAAAGTTCTTCACACGACTCATTTCTCCATCGCTCAAACGATGGTATCTGTGTAAAATGTCAATGACTTCATTTATCGTAAACAATGTATGAACGGTATATCCTTTCTTTTTCAATTTTTCAATACCTCCTTGCTCACGATCCAATACTACAACGATATCGGTAACTTTCAATCCTTCTCTTTCAATTTCTTCAATGGTTTCCAACAAACTTTGACCGCTGGTGATTACATCCTCCACCAACAAACAATTTTGTCCGTCGTGGTAAACCCCTTCTACCATTCGTTTGGTTCCGTATCCTTTGTTTTCTTTTCGTTTGATGATTAAAGGAATTCCACTGGCCAAACTCATGGTCGTTCCCATAGGTAGAGCAGCATAAGGCACCCCGCAGATGAGTTCGAAGTTTACGCGCTCCACTAATTCCAATAAGTTGTTTGCCAGAGTTTTCAATAATTGGGGACTGGAGGAAAGCGGACGGAGGTCAACGTAAAATGGTGATTCAATCCCGCTTTTTAACGTAAAGTTTCCAAATTTAATGATTCCGAGTTCGTAGGCTTTGAGTAAAAAATCTTCTCGTTGTTGCATTGCTAAATGGTTTGAGCAAAGTTAAAAGATTTCGTAGTTTTACCATGCTAAATCAAAATGACTTTCATTATTTTTATTCACAAATTATTCGAAACATGAAAAAAATCGTCCTTTTAGCAGGATTTCTCCTTTTTAATTTGGGGTTTGGGCAAAAAGTTAACGAATATGAATTCACTTATGTTGTCAATAATGACCATACCAAAGTAGAAAACCAAGGAAAAACCGGAACCTGCTGGAGTTTCTCGACCGTATCCTTCTTAGAATCGGAAGTTAAAAGAATCACCGGTAAAGAGGTGGACCTTTCCGAAATGTTTATGGTGAAGAAAACTTATCCGGAAAAAGCTTACAACTATGTTTATCGACAAGGAAAAGCACAGTTTTCTGAAGGAGGGATGGCACATGATGTCATGAATGCCGTTCGCAAATATGGTGTGGTACCACAGGCCAATTTTACCGGATTTGTAGGCAATGAAGAAAAATACGACCATTCAATCATGGTTCAAAAACTAACCGCTTATGTGGAAAATCTGGTAAACTATCAATCTGCTTTCTTGAAAGAAGGATGGATGAACGACATCAACCAAATTTTGGATGACCATATGGGTAAAGACCCTCAAACCTTCACCTATGAAGGAAAAACATTTACACCCAAACAATTTGCGGAATACTTGAAAATCAATCCCGATGATTATGTTTCTTTCACTTCCTTTACGCACGCTCCTTACTATAAACCTTTTGTTTTGAGCGTTCCGGATAATTTCTCCAACGGGTCTTTCTACAATTTACCGCTTGATGAATACATGGAGGTAATGAATGATGCCGTGATGAAAGGGTTTACCATTTCTTTTAGTTCAGATGTGAGTGAACCTACATTCAGCGCAAAACAAGGTTTGGCAATCCTTCCTTCGGAAGGAAATAAAGACGATTACTTCAAAGTCCTATTGCCTGAAACATGGGCTACGCAGGAAATGCGTCAGAAAAACTTCGAAAATTTCACGACTCAAGATGACCACTTAATGCACATCACAGGAATCTTAAAAGACCAATTGGGCAATAAATATTTTGATGTGAAAAACTCTTGGGGAACTGATTTAGCAAACGGAGGCGATGTTTACATGTCCTATGCCTTCATTCGCATGAAATCCATCGCATTTATGGTACACAAAGATGCTTTGAGCAAAGAATTAAAAAAGAAATTAGGAATAAATTAATTCGATAGGAACCAAATACCCTCCTAATTTTCAACAGATTCGGAACAAAAATTGATATTTTTCAAACAAACAGACTAGAAAAATTAAAATGCAAACTTTAGAAAAAGCAACCGCTACTCTACCCGTAAAAGGTTATTTGGATATGGAGATTCCTCATGGGATTGATTTGGTAGAGGAAATCAATAAAATGCGTAAAGAAAAAAATGCGATTATCTTGGCGCATTATTACCAGACTGGAGACATTCAAGACATTGCCGATTTCTTGGGAGACAGTTTGCAATTAGCGCGAGCTGCAGCCAAAACCGATGCTGATATGATTGTTTTCTGTGGTGTTCA
>Ga0079224_100014530_pt1 | contig 10996 bp, 15 predicted proteins | sample Stecom2015_FD_80414 | JGI IMG/M metagenome (GOLD analysis project Ga0079224, IMG submission 80414) | Agricultural soil microbial communities from Utah to study Nitrogen management - Steer compost 2015 | ecosystem: Environmental > Terrestrial > Soil > Agricultural land | place: USA: Utah...
CCAGCTCCGCCGAACAAACCGCCACGCGCTCCGCTGGCGCTCCGCTTATTTCGCGGCGGTTTCTTCTCCCCCGCTGCCCTCCGGGTTGCTGCTCCCGGCCTGGCCGGTGATGGCTCCGCTATCGAAACGACGCCGCACCACCGAAACCCACCGAGCACTAACCCAAGCCCCCCGGCCGGGGACGGGCTGGCAATCAGGCCCCCGCCCCGGCTGGGACTTCAAACACCAACCGAGACCGATACGAGACGGGAGAGCCACCCATGACCGCACCGACCATCGCCGAGACGCTGGGCACGCTGCACGAACTCGCCGCCGCCGCCCGAGCCGACAACCGCGCCCGCTACCTCGACGCTCTGGCGATCGCCCACACCCAGGGCATCACCGACGAGCAGATCGCCGACGCCTACCGCTACGGGCGGCGCGGCCAGGGTGCCGCCGACTTCGACGTCGACGGCCACCCGCAGACCAGCCTCGCCTACGACGCGCACGACGAGTGCGCCCAATGCTCGGCACACATCGCCGAGCCGCACGCCCCCGCCTGCCCGTTCGCGATCTGAGAGGCCGACCGATGAACCACATTCAGCCTGACCTGTTCGGCGACTACGACGCCGCCCAGGAGCGGGCCGCGCTCTGGCAGCGGCCCGCCACCTGCCCCTCGTGCGAGACAACCGAACCCAGCGGCTACCTGCTCAGCAACAACCACGGCTACGACCCCGAGACGATGCAGATCAGCGGTTGGCCCCGTTTCCAGCACCCGAACTACGGCGCCATGTGCACCGCTCAGTTCCTCACCCGCAACCACATCATCTACGCCGCCCGCCACGCCTCGGCCGACAGCGGCCGCGACGAGCTCGACCGCGAGATGGCACGCGGGCGCGCGCTCGGCCTCGACGTCGACGCCATCCTCGCAGCCGTCGTCGCTGACACCTAGGTGTCAGTCGAAATCGGCGCGATTCCAACGAAAAACCCCTGTCTGGACTTCCCCTAGGCAGGGGTTTTGTAGTACGATATAGTTATGGCGATCAGGTGGAACGACAGCGCGGCGAAGCACGGTGTCGCCCGCGAGGATGTGATGCACGCGATGCTTAACCCGCTGCTGTACGTTCCCGAGTTCGACGAACCTCGACGGGAGGGCGCAGGGCGGCCCGACCTCTGGATTGGTCCGCAGCGCGACCGGACCGCGCCGCTGCTAGAGGTCATGGCGGAGCGGGTTCCCCCTCGTGACGTGTGGGTGTTCCACGCGATGCACGCCCGTCCGAAGTTCCTCGTTCTACTCGACCAGGAGGCCGACTGATGAGCAACCGCAACCCTCGCGCCGAGGCGGCGGCCGAGGCCGCCGCCTGGGCAGAGTCCGACGAGCGCCAGGTGCGCCCAGACGCGACGCCGCTACGCGGCGCTGATGCCGTTGAACGCAGCCGCGCGCTACTTGCCGAAGCCGCCGATGGCGACCCCGACAGCGAGCAGCTGCTGGTGCGCGTCGCCGGCCGGCCGAGCCTTGGAGCCAAGGCCCCTACCGGCGCCTCGCCGATGTGGAAGGTTCGCGCGCCCGCCGACCTCGACGCTGCCGCGCGCGATCGGGCCGAGGCCGAAGGCCGCCGGCTCTCCGAGCTCATCCGTGACGCGGTGACTCGCTATCTCGCGGTCGCAGATGAGCGAGAGCCGGGGCGGCCGGTCAGCCGTTGACACCTAGGTGTCACTTCCCGCTATCGGTCCTCCCCCGTCCATCCGATAACCGCCGCCTCTTGGACGGTGGCGGCCGGGTCAAGGGGCGCAGACGAGAACCGGCGGCGGCGAAACAAGCGAAGCGCGTCGCCGCCGGTTCTCGGTCCCCTTGACGCGGCCGTTGCCGTCCATACCCTTCCGGCGTCGGATGGCGGGGGTATGAGTGGTCACCACGACGAAGGGGGTAACTCGTGTTTCCAGACTCCGATCCTGTCGCGCCGCCTATTGACCTGCTGGTGCAGTTTCAGGGTGTGCTCGGCACGATGGCCATCATTGGGTTCGTGGTGATCGCCGTCGGCGTGCTCGGCGCCGTACTGACGGTGCGAGCCGTCGACCCGCCGGCGGGCGCCGGCCGACTCTCGATGGTCGTCACAGGCTTTGGCATCGTGCTCGCGTTGGCGGGCGGCCTGCCGTGGCTCTACTTGCAGCGCGCGATCGAGTCTGGATCAGCTCTCGGGTGAGCACGGTCGAGCCGCCAGCCTGGCACGAGGGCCAGGTGGCCATCACCAACACGCACCCGGTGCCCGGCAGGTACGTCGACGCGCGCCGCCACGCCGCCCGCGAGCCGCTGCCCGTCCGGGCGCGGATCGCATGGGCGACCGGCGACGAGCTGGTCGACACCATCGCTCTGGCGTGGACGCGAAACCTCGTGCTCGTGCGGCTGGATGATCGCCGCTACCCGCTACGCGGTGTCTGGCTCACGGTCGCAGACGTCGAGCGCCGCTAGCGGCGGCGCGGACCCGTCCGCCTACCGGCGTCGCTGCGCTGGCGGTAACGGCGGATGCCAGCACGGCGCGCCATCTGCCCGATTCGCGGCTCCGAGAGGCCGAAGGCGACAGCGATGTCGCGGTACTGCTCGCCGGAGCGGACACGCGCCATGATCGCCTCATCACGCGCCCGTCGAGCAGCGTCAGGCCTCGGTCCCATCGCCGCACGCAGGCAAGCCGGGTCGCCGCAGGTGCGGCGCGGTCCCTGGTCGAGCCGGAGCCGGCACCACGCCGCCCCGCAGACGACGCAGCGCTCTACCCGGATGCGGCGACCGCGGCTCGGCGCGATGCGGCCACCGCCGAGCAGCGGCCGACCGGAGTAGAACCGGTAGACGTGCGGCTCGCAGAGCCGCAGGTGCAGCACTGGCCGACCGCAGCCGCCGATCCGGCACACGCCAGGCTCACTGACCAGCTCGAGGCTTGGGTTCTGGTCGCGCGCCTCGTGCAGCCAGAAGCCGAGCAGCAGCGCGCCGATCTGGTCGACCCGTACGCCGACGAGCGGAGCGACGGCGCGCAGGCCGACGCCCGCCGCGTGATACGCCGCTGCCTGCGCCACCGGCCCCGTGCCGTACATCGAGGCTGACGGTACCGCCCGACTCGCCGCATCCAGTCAGAGCCGCCGCGAGGGTCGGGGGGATGCGCGAAGATCCGGACGTGGCCAAGTCGGTCGATCCCCGCACTCGTGGAGCCCTCAGTTCTCCACGCCTAAGCGGTCGGAATCGATCGATTCTGAGCCGGCGGCCGCGCGGTCGCGCGGCGCGACGACGCGCCGTCGCATAACCCGTGGCCGAAACCGCCACCACTCCCCCGCCACCGGGCACGAGTTCCGTACCGTCACCGCATGGCAGTACTCGGCTACGCGCGCGTCTCGACCGACGACCAGAATCCGACCCTTCAGCTCGACGCCCTCAGAGCGGGCGGCGCGGAGCGGGTCTGGACCGAGCGCGCCAGTGGTCTGCGCGACGACCGCCCCGAGCTCGCTGCGCTGCTCGACTACGCGCGGCGGGGTGACGTGCTGGTGGTCTGGCGACTCGACCGGCTAGGCCGGTCCGTCCGTCACCTGGTCGACGTCCTCGCGGACCTCGACCGACGCGGGATCGAGTTCCGCTCGCTCACCGAGGGGCTAGACACGACCACGCCCGGCGGCCGGCTCGTGTTCCACGTGTTCGCGGCCGTCGCCGAGTTTGAGGCCAGCCTGACGGCTAGCCGCACGCGCGCCGGCCTCGCAGCGGCCCGCGCCCGCGGCCGCCACGGCGGCCGCCCCACCGTCATGACTCCGGCCCGCGCCCGCGTCGCGGACGACCTGCTCGCTCGCCCAGGGGCGAGCGTGGCAGAGGTCGCCCGCGCGCTCGGGGTCTCCCGTGCCACGATCTACCGGCACTTGGAGCGCGCGCGACACGCCCACGACAAAACCGGGTGACAGTTACGCATCTGTGACAGCATCAATGCATGCCACAAGTCGGCTTCGGCGCCCGCAAGCAGGTGCCCTGCCGCGTGCCCGTTGAGGAATACGAGGCGCTGCGTGAGCGCGCCGCCTCGCTCGGTCTGAACATGAACGCCTACATGCGGCTGCTCGTGTCGTGGCACTTGCAGCAGCCGCCGCTGCGTTGGGGTCCACATCTTCCCGAGGAGGCTCTATTTGAGCGCGATGTAGCCAAATAGCAAAGCGGCCCGCCCCCTGCCAGGGGCGGGCTCCGCTTGACGTTGATTCCCCGTTCGCTCCCTGCCAGGAGCTAGCGGGCCGAGTTCCCTTCCGAACCACCGAGAGGGTTTCGTGCTGCCTACTGTACCTCGCGCGCGCTCGATCGCGCCCGAGAAGCAAGACGACTCGCCGACGAGGCGTCGTCGCGTGCGTCGCGCACGCGAGACGTCGCCGCTCGTCGTCGCGGCCGCTGTCGACGCCGCAGGCGTCGACCTCGTGCCGCGTGGCGGGCACCGTGAGTACCTACGCCTGGTCGAGCACGAGCTGCGCCGGCAGAAGCGGCGCGCAGACTTCCGCGAGAGCGTCCTCGCGGTTGCCACAGTGCTCGTGCGGTGCGCGGACTGGACGACGCGCACCACCAGGCCCACACGCGCGCGCATGGCGGCGCTGGGCGGGGTCGTGCGGCACGAGCGCACGGTCACCCGCGTGGTGCGGTGGCTGCGCGAGGCCGGCCTGCTGGTGACGGTCGCGGAGGGGCGGCGCGGCGACTTCGCTCCAGGTGGCGTGCACAGCACGAGCCGGCCGAGCGAGTGCCGAGCGGTGGTCCCCGACGGCCAGCCCGAGAACGACGCGGCGGTCTACGCGCTGACTCGGCCTCGCTCCGTCATCGACGTAACTGTCTCCCCTCCCCCTGGGTCCAGTTACGTAGGGGAAAGTCATCCCTCCCGCGCCCGCGAGGGCGACCAGATCGAGCCGCTTCGCGGCCGACCTGTTGGTGCGGCTTCGCCGCACGCAGACCGGTTGCGTTGGGAGCAGTTGCGGCAGCACCCGATGTGGTCGCTCTCAGCAACGCCAAGGCGCAAAGGACAGCGCCTTGTCGCGGCTGAGCGCATGCGTCACGACGTGCTGTCGCTGCGTCGCATGAGCGCACGCGCCATCGCGTCCGTCGCTCGCCCGTTCTGGCAGGCCAACTGGACGACTGCCGACGTCATTCACGCCATCGACCATCGAGTCACGACCAACGGTCGTTGGCCCTACGACGCCGCCGAGCACGTTGTGCGGATGCGCGACTGGCTCGCAGCTCGACTCGCGGACTGGCTCGACGTCGACGGCCGGCCGGTGCTGTCGCACTCTCAGCGCAGCATCATCGAGAGCCGCGCTGCTCGTGAGCGTCGCCGCCAGGAGGCCGAGCGCGCCGCTGCGATCCGAGCCGCCGAGCAGCGACGGGGCGGTCGCTCGACGGCCGCTGCGGTTCGCCGTTGGCTCGGTGACGTACTGACCGGGCGGGACGTGCGCGAGTTCGACGTCGAGCGCGAGCTGACGCACGTCGAGCCAACGCACGTCGACTACCCGGCGCGCATCGACACGGCACCCGACGACGGTGCAGATGTTGCACCGCACATCGCCCGCGCGTGGCTGCTCGACCGTACTCGCCACGACTACTCGGGCAGCCTCGCCGAGTACGCCCGCGAGCACGCGGGCGCATCGGCCGGCGACGTCGCTCGGTGGGCGTCTGACGCCGCCCGCACGGTTCCCCTGCGAACCTGGCTCCGCCAGGGGTTCCCCCCGACCACCCTCTGACGTACCCTGGCTCTACGGTGATTGTTCGCCTGGTAGGCCAACAATCAGTCTCACCCCACCTGACCTGGGCGGATGCTGTGCTCACCACCAACACCACACCCAAGCCTCGTACCTCATTTGAGTGTGGTGTTGGTGGTGAGCACAGCACTGTGTTTCAGGTGGGGTGAGACTGATTGTTGGTTGAGTGGTTGATTTGACAGATAGGTGTCAGAGAGTGGTCGGGGGGAACGAAGTTGGGTGGGTGGTCGAGTTTCCGAGGCGAGGTTGCCTTGAGTAGCGCAGTTGAGGGGCGCGGCGGTTATCGAGAAGCTGTCCAGTTGCGTAACGCAGTTGGGCAGTCGAGCACCGTCGGATGCGGGACCAGTACCGAGACGAGTTCGTTGAGGCTCGCGGCGCGGAGCGACGTCGTTCGGATCGCGCGACGCGTCAGCGTCGTCTCCCCGCCCGTCGGGCGACGTCGTGCGGTGCGCTCACCACGACGTCACGCGGAGCGCACCGCCGGTCTGCCGGCTCCACTCCCGCAGGACGATTCGGAGGGCATGCCGTGAGTGTCGCCGGGAACCGGAGCGTGATCACTCCCCGCGACTTGGAGTGGCTGGAGTGGATGGGTCGCTGGCGGTTCGTGACGGGTCCGATGATCGCCCGCGAGTTCTCTGCACGCGGACAGTCGGCGCCACCGACGTCGGTGGATCGCCGGCTCCGCGTGTTCATCGAACGCGGGCTCGTCGGCTACGAGCGCGTGCTCGCTGACACGCCCCGACTGCTCTGGCTCACGCGGGCCGGGATGCGACTCGCCGAGCTCGACGGGCCGGTCGTCACGCCGAAGTTCGCGGACATTCGGCACGACCTGAAAGTCATCGACGTGGCGCACTGGTTGTCGACCACGCGCGTCCCCTCACACACGCTCGTGACCGAGCGCGAGATTCGCCGGCGCGAGGGTGGGCTGCGACCAGGCGAGTCCGGTACGTACTCGCTGCGAGTCACGGGGTGGAAGCGCAACCGCGCCTACCCCGACCTCGTGAGCGTGAACCCGAGTGGGCGTGCCTGGGGCCACGAGGTCGAGCTGTCGCGCAAGAACCACGACCGCCTCGTGCATCTGATGCGGGCGTACTACGACGCCCCGGCGTTCGCCGGGGCCGTCTACTACGTCGCCGACCATCTGCGGCGCTACGTGGAGGCGGCGGCGAAGCAGGTAAACGAAGCGGCCATGCAGGACGGCGCCGACGGGCACGTCATCAACGTCGAGCCGCTACCGTCGATCGGGGGGCAAGCATGAGCAACTACAGCCAGGAGGGCCGGCCGGCCCTGCCGCTGCTACAGGGCGTCGGCAACAAGGGCGGAGAGGTCACCACCGGGTACGCCATCCTCCGCGGGGCGCGGCTACTGCTCGCGATTCTCAACCCGGTCGCGGTGGTGGCGATGTGGGCGTTCCTCATCCCCCTGAGCCACGTGCGCCGGCTCCGGGCTTGGCGCATCGTCGCGGCCGGCGCAGTAGCCACGATTGCGGCTCTACTGTTCGGTTGGATCGCGACGTACAACACCGTCTGGCGAGAGCTGGGAAACGCCGCGGTCGACGCCGCCAGGCAGCGCGACACCGGCGTACTGGTCGAGGTCGTCACCGACCAATGGCTGAGTTGGGTCATCGCGCAGCTCCCGGCCGCGATCTGCTTCGGACTGCTGCTCGCAGGCATCGTGCTGCGGTACCGCGAGCGGTACCGCGCCACGTGGCGCGAGCGGAAGCGCGATGCGAGCCCGCGCCAGGTGAAGCAGGAGCTCGCGCGGCTCGACCGCACTCGCAGCCGGTCAGCCGCGCAGACACCCGACGCGTTGCCGATCAGGCTCGGCGTCGACGTCCACAGCGCGACACCACGAGTGGTGCCCGGCGCTGCATTTCGTATGCACGCCGCCGTCGGAGGACCGACAGGGTTCGGCAAGAGCACGACCCTGCGCCGCATCATCGACCAGTTCGTCGCCGCGCCCGGCGCCGACAACCTGCGCGTGCCCGTCGTCTTCATCGACATGAAGGGCGACGCCGGCATGCGCCGCTACTTCCACGAGCTGGCCGCAGCCACAGGCCGCCGGCTCCACCTCGTCACCGGCGACTCTGACGGCCGTCGCTACAACCCCCTGCTCCACGGCACCGGTAACCAGATCGCCTCGCTGCTCATGGAGACCGAGAGCAACGCCGAGGACGGCGGGTTCTCGGAGCCTCACTACCGGGCGCTCGGCGAGCGGCTGCTCCGCCTCGCCGCCGACGTGCTCGTGGAACTCGTCGCCGCCGGCCGCCAAACGAAGCACGACGGCAGCCTCCGCCCCTGGCGGCGAGACCTGCCTGACCTCGTGCAACTGATGAACCTCGACGTGCTCGCGCGTCAGACCGAACGGCTCTCCCCCGCCCTCGGCCGTAAGGTCGCGCGGTTCACACAGGAGGCCGCCAGCAACGCCGACCTACGCACCGGCGTCTACGGGCTCTACAACAGGTTCGCTCTGATCGCCGACGGTCCCGCCGGCCACGTGCTCACCGATGCTGGCGACGGGCTGAACCTCCTGGACGCCATCACCAGCGGCGATCTCGTGCTGTTCTCGCTGGGATCGGGCGACGCCGGCAGCGCGCGGCAGCTCGGGAACCTTGCCATCCAGGACCTCGAGAAAACCCTCGGGCGACTCCCCGCCGAGTTCTACAACGAGGCCACCGGCGGAGGCATGGTGCTGACCATCCTCGATGAGTTCTCAGCGATCGGCGGGTCGCTCATCGCAGGGCTCTACACCCGCTCCCGATCGTTCGGCGGCGCGACCGTCCTCGCCTCTCAGACGCTCTACGAGGACTTGGCCGCCGTCTCGCCCGACTTTCCTGCCAAGGTGATGAAGAACGCCAACATCATCGCCATCCACCAGACCCGCGACGACGACGCCGACCGCTGGGCGAACTTCTTCGGCACGCATGAGGTCTGGAAGGAGACGATTCAGCTCACGTCTGAGACCGGGCTGCTCGGGCGCCAGGACGCCGCATCCGGCATGGGGTCGCTGCGGCAAACGCACGAGTTCCGCGTGCCCCCGGACACCCTCCGTGAACTGCCGCGCGGCCGCGCCGCGCTGTTCATAGGGCACCCGGAGCGCAGCGTTTCGCTCGTGGACATCGCTCCCCCACCGGATCGCACCGCGGCCGAGGACTCCCCCGTTACCGCCCGGGCGGCCACCCGGCTCACCGGCGCCACCGAGGCGGTGCGCCGCCTCATCCGCCGAGGCGACGACGTCGACCTCGACGCCCTCACACGGCCCACCGAGCAGCCCGTCACCCAGCCGGAACCGGACACTCCACCCAGCCATCAGGACGTCTCGCCCGGCGCGACGGGAAGTCCTGTCGTTGGCGATGTGGCCACTACAGGTGATGATGTTGACCTCGACGGGGACGACGCTCCCCTGGTTGAACTGCCGGAACGCTGAGGTCGGACCCCGGCTAGTAGCTGAGACGGTCGGGGGGCCGAGCGGTGAGATTCGGGGGAACGGGCGCGGCCGAGGCCGCGACTGCAAGGCACTCTGCGGGGCGATCCCCGCACCCCCGAAGGGTCGCTTCTGACCGCTCCATCATCGCCGGCCAGGCCGTCCGCACAAGCCCGCTCCGCGGGCCAGCTCCGCCGAACAAACCGCCACGCGCTGCGCTTATTTCGCGGCGGTTTCTTCTCCCCCGCTGCCCTCCGGGTTGCTGCTCCCGGCCTCGGCCGGTGATGGCTCCGCTATCAGAAGCGAGGCCCCAGCCTCAGAACCCAGCGGAGAGGTACCCGATGAGCGCCACCATCACCGTCTACAGCAAGCCGGCATGCGTCCAGTGCGAGGCCACCTACCGGATGCTGAACAAGCTCGGCGCCGAGTACGTCGTGGTCAACCTGACCGACGACGCCGAGGCCCTGGCCCTCGTGAAGTCGCTCGGCTACCAGCAGGCACCGGTCGTCATGGCCGGCAACGAGCACTGGTCAGGCTTCCGACCGGACCGCATCAAGGCCGTCGTGACTGCCGCCTGACACCTAGGTGTCAACCGGACACTACGTAACTGTTACCGCAGTGCTACCAAATGGCTAGCGGAATGGTCACGAAACACACCCTGGACACAACCAAACTACTACCGTTACGATGTGGTAATGGGGGCGAATGGCTCCCACGTCGCTACCACGGAGGGGGTACAGCAATGGCAACGATCGCCATGACGCTGGTCGGGAACCTGGTTGCCGACCCGGAGATTCAGACGACGCAGAGCGGCCGCACGGTCGCCCGCTTCCGCGTCGCGACCAACGACGGCTACCGCAGCAGCACCGGCGAGTACGTCGAGCTGCCGGCCGTGTTCAACGACTGCGAGGCGTGGGCCGAAGGTGCGGAGGCGGCCGCCCAGATGCACCGGGGGGCCGCGGTGATCGTCGTCGGCGAGCAGCGCCAGCAGAACTGGCAGGCTGAGGACGGCAGCCCGCGCAGCCGGCGGTACGTGCACGTCAACGCGCTCGGCATCGACCTCGCACGCCGCACGAGCTGGGCTCAGGAATCCTGATGCCGCAGGTACGCCAGCCAGTCGCCCACGAGCGCATCCAGGCGCTCGTGGGCGAGGCGGTACGTAACGCGGTGCCCCTGCCGCCGCTCGGGCGGCTCGGCGAGCACGAGCCCCGCTGTGAGTAGCGCGTCGAGGCGGCGCGTCACCGTGGCGTCATCGACCGATCCCAGCGCGTCGCAGAGGTCGCGCAGGGTCGCGCCGGAGTGACCGGCGGCCGCCAGGTGGCGAACGATCCCCCAGGCGAGCGGCAGACCGAGCGCCGTGAACGCGGCGAGGTCCGACGGCATGTCGGAGGGGAACACGTAGCGCGGCACAGCCGCATCTTTGCCCATTCTCAAACCTCATACTTTTTGTAGGATGCTGGCACAGGTTAGGAGGTGCACACCGTGCCCATCGACTTCAGGGAGCTCCTGCTACGGCGCGTGCTGAACCTGCCGACGCCCGAGCAGAAGGCTGCGGGCGCCGCGAAGCAGGCGCAGCGACGAGCCGAGCGTGCAGCTCGCAAGCGCGGTGAGCAACAGCGCACCGCTCCCGCGGCGCCAGCGGTGCCCCCGCCCTCGGACGGCGCGTCCTGGCGCCCCGTGTCGGCCGAGGCGAACCCGTGGGCGAATCTCAGCGCCGCGCCAGCGGCAGGGGAGGGGAGCGCGGCCACGCCGCGCCCAGTCGTCAAGACCCCCACAGGCGCCGCCTTTGAACTTGCACCCGCGAACACCGGAGCCATGTGGCTCGGCCGAGCGCTGCGCGTCA
>Ga0079224_100014531_pt1 | contig 10995 bp, 11 predicted proteins | sample Stecom2015_FD_80414 | JGI IMG/M metagenome (GOLD analysis project Ga0079224, IMG submission 80414) | Agricultural soil microbial communities from Utah to study Nitrogen management - Steer compost 2015 | ecosystem: Environmental > Terrestrial > Soil > Agricultural land | place: USA: Utah...
CAGCGTCGTAAAAGGGAGAACCGGAATGCCTTCCGAAATCAGCAGTCGCTTAGTGTAGATCTTGTTCATCCCAACAGCAGAAGCCCCGACTCCCGAGCCCACATAAGGAATCCTGAGCAATTCGAAGAACCCTTGTATCGTTCCATCCTCTCCGTAAGGTCCGTGCAACACCGGAAAAATCACGGTGCTCTCCGGTGACAGATCACATAAATGAGTGATCCAACTGACACACGACGGAACCTCTACACCTTTGGGAAGATCTGGAAAGTGGTTGGTGAGCTCTTCCGGTGTCATTGTACGTCCTCTGAGATCAATGCCGACTAGTTGGACAGGAAACCCTTTTCGGGCAAGCTCCGTGACGACCGTTTTGGCAGACATAATCGACACTTCATGCTCCGCCGAGCGTCCACCACAAATCACGACCACTGCTTTCATTACAATATCTTCTTTCCAAGGGCCGAGGTGGCCAGTTCAACAGCCAGACTCCCAGTGATGTTGCTCTGATCAAGGACTGGATTTACTTCGACAAACTCGAGTGAAAGTAATGAGCGGCTGTCGTGGACCATTTCCATGGCCAGGTGACTTTCGCGATAGGTCATTCCACCCGGAACAGGTGTCCCAACTCCAGGAGCTGACTGCGGATCGACGGCATCCAGGTCAAAGCTGCAATGAAAGCCCGCCGTCCCGCGATTCACAATTTCCAAAGCTTCTTCCATGACAGAGCGCAGTCCCCGCTTGTCGATCTCCTTCATTGTGACTACTCGAAGTCCACTCCGGCGGATATTCTGGCGCTCTCCGTCGTCGACGCTTCGGGTTCCGATTACCACGATATTGGCAACTTCAATCTTTGGCGTAAATCCCTCTAAATCACATAGTTCCGCAGGCCCCAGTCCAAGAATGGCGGCCAGCGGCATACCGTGAACGTTTCCCGACGGACTTGTCTCCGGGGTATTCATGTCGGTATGCGCATCGATCCAGAGGAGGCCTATCTTCTTTCCAGCATTACGAAAGTGAGCGGCTGCACCTGCCACCGATCCCGCCGCTAACGAATGATCACCACCCAAGACCAGCGGCATGAACTCCTGATCCAATGCTTCGCGGACTTGTCGGGATAGTTCACGACAAACGGCTGCGATCTCTTCGAGAAAAACCTGTCTTCTCTCTCCGCGCGAAAGGGCCTCGGGAATCCGAACATTGAGATCACCTTTCTCTATGACGGAGAGACCCAGGCTTCGCAGTTTTTCGTGCAGACCGGCGATACGAATAGCCGAAGGTCCCATATCGACACCCCGACGACCTGCTCCCAGGTCCATCGGAACTCCAATGATGGCAATCGTCTGTTGGGGCTTCTTTCCCGACATTTCGGCGACTGGTGGACAGGTTGACGGCCCTGCATCCTTTTCGGACGCCGGCACTCCGTCCTACTTCACGTCAATCTATGAGCATCGAAAGAACAGGCCGCTCACGATCTTTCATATGCATCGATAATGAGCTGAACAAGCCGATGGCGAACCACATCACGGCGATCGAAGTGACAGATTTCGATTCCCTCGATACCTTCCAGAATTCGCTTGGCCTCCACCAGTCCTGATTTTTCGCCGCGGGGGAGGTCGATCTGCGTGATGTCGCCGGTAACCACGGTCTTTGAATGCATGCCGATTCGAGTTAAGAACATCTTCATCTGCTCATGGGTCGAGTTCTGCGCTTCGTCCAGAATAATGAAAGAATCACTTAGAGTTCGACCTCTCATGAAAGCGATTGGAGCAACTTCAATTATTCCCTGGCCGATCATCCGTTCCACACGTTCCGCATCTAACATGTCGTGCAATGCATCATAAAGGGGACGTAAGTACGGATTTACCTTCTCTTGCATGTCGCCCGGAAGAAATCCTAATCGCTCGCCGGCTTCCACGGCCGGACGAGCCAGAATGATTCTGCGCACCGACCTTTTCAAAAGGAGTGAGACCGCCATAGCAACAGCAAGGTAGGTCTTACCTGTCCCTGCAGGACCTATAGCAAAAACCAGGTCTGACCTCTCTATGGCGCGGACATATTGAATCTGATTGGGGGTTCTGGGCGAGATCTCTCGTACAGGGGTTCTTAGAATCACTCGCCTGGGAAAGAGATCGTGGAGGCTGTCAGCACCTTTCTGTGCGATCTGCCGAAAGGCATTCTTCAGCTCTCCGTTACTGAACTGATAACCTCTTTGGACCAGGTCGGCAAAATCTTGTAAAAGGCGGGTAATACTGCCGACGTCTTCTGAACGCCCCTCGACACTTACTTTCGAACCGCGAGCATGAATCCGGACGTCAAATAGAGATTCCAGGAGGCGGATATTTTCGTCGCGGGCATCAAAGAGGATCTCTGCCCCGCGTTCGGGCAAGATTATTTTGCTCAAGTCCCGATTTTGTTCACGCTGGACAGTAATACTAGGATGCCTCCTGAGTTAATGTTCGGGCCAGACGAGACTTGTAGCGGGCGGCTGTATTCGCATGAATGGCACCTTTGCGGGCCGTTTTATCAATGACGGAGTAGACTCGAGGTAAAAACTCCCGAGCCTCATCGACTTTCTTTTCCGCCACCAAGCTGCGAAATTTCTTTATCTGCGTTCGCATCGCCGATCGGGCGCTACGATTCCTGAGTCGGCGAACGCGGTTCTGCCGCATCCTTTTAACTGCCGAACGGATATTTGCCATTCTGTTCTCTCCTCAAAAGAAAAACTCGAATTATACGGAGCCCCCTCGACAGGTGTCAATTACGACACGCTCAAGATGGATTCGGGGGTTCATTCCTGTAGTCTTGCACAATCGATCCGTCTCTCTGAGCCTCAAGAGAACCTGCTCAAGCAGATGACGTGGGTACCGGGCGATTTCCCTCTCTTTCCCGCGATAGGTCCAGATCTTTAAGCTATTGATCACCGGAAAAGGGGCTTCCCCCTTCTTGAACCTCTCCTGAGCCACCAGCAGTCTTCGAAAATTCCAGTATAGCATCGAAATTATCTGTTGCGGCGACGTCCCGGAGCTGATGAGACGGTTCAAGATCTTCAGAGAAGACTCGGCATTTCGTCGCGCAATGGCATCGATTAGTTCAAAAATATCCCGCTCTCGAGCTTCCAGGGTCAGGGCCAGAACCGACTCGACATCAATTTGCCGTGAATCACCGCTGTAGAGCATTTGTTTTTCCAATTCTGAGTCGAGTCGTTGCAAGTCATCCCCCACCAGTTCAACCATCGTTTCTGCTGCCTGAGGCGTAATCGAATAGCCTTGCTTTCTGGCCCGAGCCCGAAGCCACTGGGCACAATCGAACCGTCCCTCGATCTCGATTGTCGGAATCTCAGGCCACTTGCGGGATTTGCGATTCGCCTCGAGAATCAGTACAGTCCTCGGTGCAGGGTCCTTCAAGTAAGCAGCCAGCACCTCTTCCCCCTCCTCAGCATGGCGGACGTAGACCCAGCGCAGGGCGGACATCCAGGGCATAGTACGGGCCGAGTTGATCACTGCGTGAACATTGTCTTTCTTGAGGTCAAAGACATTCCAATCAAATGCTCGGGCCGAATCGTCGACTTGCCGACGACAAGACTCTAAAACCCGTTGTTTTAAGTAATCCTGGTCGGTGATGACCAGGTAAGCAGCAGGAGGAGATTGCAAGGACGCCTCAAACTCCGCAAAGTTCATCGTCAATCTCCGTCATGTCTGTCTAGACAACACCCGCGGTGGAATCCGGCAATGTCTTACCTAGAAATCCTCGCGAACCGTCGTGACCACACTGGAGGCAAAGTCGCGCGCAATTCGCTCGAGCGCTGGATTCAATTCGGTAAAGAAGTTTTCCACATCGACGTTGATAACGTACTGTTCACGGAAGATGTAGTTGTTGTTCCTGAAGATGACCTGCTGGTTTCGGGTGTCAGTCATCTCGATACTCAACCTCAGAGTTACCAGAAAAGTCGACCCGAAAGAGGTACGCCCGAAGGTAACGGGATTAATCGTGATGTCATGAACCGTCCCTCGCAGAACAGCGTCACCTTGGGACGCACTTTCCACCACCTCAAACCCTGTGCTCTCGACAAACTCCTGAATTAACGCTCGAGTAAGGTACTGCTCCACTTCGAATGTCGTTGTGCTGTTCTCGAGAGGAAGAATCGCAACAGTCTTAAATGACTCAATCCGGTTCTTACTGGCGACCCGATAGCCGCAAGAGAAAAGCAAGACAGCACAAAGACACCCAGTCGTCATGAAAATACAGCGCGGAAAGTAGTGTCTGATGTGCCTGTGGCTCATGGCATCGGATCTATGCCTGCTCAAATTAATGTCAACTGGCGACGATGTTCACCAGCTTCCCGGGTATGACGATGACTTTACGCACCGTTCGCCCCCGCAGATTGGCTTCTACGCGCTCGTCGGCACGCGCAACCCGCTCCATCTCTTCTCGAGAAATGCTGGGCGGAGCCATGAAACGTGAACGAATACGACCGTTGACCTGGACAACAATTTCGACTTTCTCTTCCCGTGCCAGTTCTGGGTCAAATCGAGGCCATTCAGCCGTTGCCAGTCCTCCCTCATGGCCCAGCCGCTCCCATGCCTCCTCGGCGATATGAGGTGCAAACGGGGACAGCAACAAGGTCATCGTCGACAGGACTTCTCTCATCACATGAAGGTCAGGCTCACCCTTATCGATACAGGAGTAGACCGCGTTCAGAAGTTCCATAATGGCTGCAATGGCCGTGTTCTGGTGGAAACGCTCCAAGTCTTCCGTCACTTTGGCAATGGTCTGATGCAGCTTACGCAAAAGTGGACGTCCCGGCTCCGAAAGCTGAGAAGAATCCGGCCTGCCATTCAAATCAGAGGTTGTCTTGTAACTCTGGATCAGGCGCCAGAACCGGTTGAGAAACCGATGACACCCTTCCAGCCCCTGATCACTCCAATCGAGATCGCCGTCCGGAGGAGCGCAAAACTGGATGAAGAGTCTCAAGGCGTCCGCACCATACTCCTGGACAATCTCGTCGGGAGAGACAACATTGCCGAGGCTCTTACTCATCTTGGCTCCACCCTTTAAGACCATCCCCTGCGTGAAGAGCGCATTCACCGGCTCATCCAGTGTCGTCAGCCCCAGGTCGCGCATCACGCGGGCAAAAAATCGCATGTAAATAAGATGGAGAACAGCGTGTTCCACGCCGCCGATATAAATGTCGACCGGAAACCAGTATCTGGCGTTCTCCGGTTCGAATGGAAGTTTCTCGTTCCGCGGATCCGTATAGCGATAGAAGTACCAGGAGCTGTCAACAAAAGTGTCCATCGTATCCGTCTCTCGACGCCCTGGACCCCCACACCGGGGACATTCCACGTTAACAAACTCCGAAACTTCCGCCAAAGGAGATCCGCCCAATTGGAGGGCTTCTAGTCGCGGGAGGAGGACTGGAAGATCTTGCTCCGGTACTGGAACGGTCCCACACTCCGGGCAATAAATAATCGGAATCGGTGTGCCCCAGTATCGCTGACGGCTGACACCCCAGTCTTTGAGTCGGAAAGTCACAGCGGCTTCACCAAACCCTTTCTTTTCTGCCAGATCACACATCTGCTGTTGAGCTTCCTCACTGGTCAGACCGCTAAATTGCCCGCTGTTTACCAGCACCCCGTAGTCGGTGAAGGCCTCTCCTTCAGTGGTCTCTACGACTCCCTCTTCTCCTTGAGCGACTGGCTGAATAACGGTTCGAATAGGTATGCCATACTTGAGGGCAAATTCGTGATCTCTCTCGTCATGGGCCGGGACAGCCATGATCGCTCCAGTGCCGTACTCCATCAGCACGAAATTGGCAACCCAGACCGGTATTCTCTCTTGATTGAATGGGTTGATGGCATATCGGCCGGTGAATACACCTTTCTTCTCGGCTTCTTCGCTGGTCCGCTTCAAAGTGCCTTCCCTTTGCATTTCGGCTGCAAATGTAGACAGTGCGGGACCATACTCGGGATCATTACTCCATTTCTTTACCAGAGGATGCTCCGGAGCCAATACCATAAAGGTGGCTCCGTAGATCGTGTCTACGCGGGTCGTAAAGATTTCGATGGAGGAATCCTCGTCACTCTCCACTTGAAATCGAATTCTTGCCCCGGTTGACTTACCGATCCAGTTGCGCTGCATGGTCTTGACCTTTTCAGGCCAATCTTCCAGTGAGTCCAGACCGCTCAGCAATTGTTCGGCATAGTCGGTGATTCGAAAATACCACTGCTCCAGTTCCTTCTGAATGACTTCGCTGTCGTCACGCCAGCAACGGCCATCCACCACCTGTTCATTTGCCAGCACCGTCTGGCAAGACGGACACCAGTTGACCAGACCGATCTTCTTGTAAGCCAGACCCTTCTCAAACATCTTGAGAAAAAACCACTGGTTCCAGTGATAATAGTCGGGCAAACAGGTGGCGATTTCACGATCCCAGTCATAAGAAAACCCAAGCCGCTTGCACTGAACCTTCATTCGCTCGATGTTATCGAGGGTCCATTTCTCGGCCGGAATCTGGTTTTTAATGGCTGCGTTTTCAGCCGGCAAACCGAAGGCATCCCAGCCGATCGGATGGAGTACGTTGTATCCCTGAAGTCTTTTGAAACGGGCTACGGAATCACCCAGAGAGTAATTTCGAACATGGCCCAGATGGAGCGCTCCAGACGGGTAGGGGAGCATCTCCAGCACATAGTACTTGGGACGTTCCGCCTCGGTGCTAACCGAGAAAACGGATTGTTCCGCCCATCTTTCCTGCCACTTACGCTCAATCTGGTCGTAGTTGTAGTACTGGCTCATGAACCTGGCTCGCTTTCCCCTTTCTTGATCTGCGAAAGGACAATTCCTCGCTGGGCCTGATACTTTCCCTTTCGATCCCGATAGGAGACGGAACAAGTCTCCTCTGCACAAAGAAATACCAGCTGGGCGATTCCCTCTCCTGAATAGATCCTCACAGGAGCCGGTCCTGTATTTGAAATAGACATGGTGACTAGTCCCTCCCATTCCGGTTCAAACGGAGTGACATTCACCAGAATCCCACATCTTGCATATGTCGACTTGCCCGTACAGATGGTTAGAATGTCTCGCGGTATTCTAAAATACTCAACCGATTGAGCCAGAACAAACGAACCCGGTGGAATCACACAGGTGTCTCCTTGGTAATCCTCAAAGCGATCAGGGCTCAAATTCTTAGGATCGAGTGGAGAACAGTCTTCCTGTCTGAAAAGCTTGTAATGTCGATCAACTCTAAAATCATACCCGTAAGAGGAAGGTCCATAGGAGATGGTTCCAATACTCAGGAGCGATTCTTCAAAGGGTTGAATCATCCCTTCCTCTTTTGCCATTCGAACAATCCAGTGGTCCGGCTTAATTCCCATTGTGCTCTTCCTGAAGGCTAACCGGTCCTTACCCGGTCGGCACCAATACCCGAGGTTTTCTGTTCCTGAGAATTGGTGAGTCTATCATATCCCGCTGCCGCGAAAGAGACGGGTGGAACTGGCTTACCGGCTCAGGTGGTTGCTGGATAACAGCGTTTCAAAACTGCGCGAAATCTTCGACGATGCGAACCGGAACAGGAATAAACGTGAGGATAAAAATAATAAGCCCGACAACAGCCGCTAGGATTCGCCCGCGGCCCCGAATCGGAGCGTCGATATATGGTCTGGGGTGCCTGAAACCAATAAAGACAAGAACCAGTGCAAACACCAGATAACCGAGAACCGGCCACGAGTAGAAGCTCAATGCTATCAGAGCCACAAAAGTGAGATAAGAGACGATTCGGTGAATCCTGGCTCCGAACAAAGCATAAACAACATGTCCGCCGTCCAACTGGCCGACGGGCAACAGATTGAGGCTGGTAGCCAGCATACCAAACCAGGCCGCCCATCCGACCGGGTGCAAGTGCAGTAAGATCTCGTCACCTGACCCGAACCAAAGATACGCACCAAGCTGGAACAAGAGCGGCTCGCCAAACTCGAGCATGAACCCGATGTCCTTCGGCATGGGTTCTTCGCGCGAGAAACTCAGTCCGATAATCAAGGCTGGAATAATCAATATGAACCCGGCGATCGGTCCAGCGAGTCCAACGTCGAAGATCTGATTACGGTCCCGGAACAGAGACTTTATCTTGATAACGGCACCGAACGTACCAAAAGGGACAATTGGTGGAGGAGCCGGAATCACGTACGGCAGAGTAGCCCGAATTCCGTAGACGCGGCAGGTGACGTAGTGACCCATTTCGTGGGCCAGCAGGATGGCGAGTATCGTCACGCTGAAGGGCCAGCCTATAAAAATGATAGAGGGATCCCTGAACAACCTTTCCAGATACGCCTGTTGCTCACCGGATGAGCTGAGAAAGTTGATAAAGAGAAAAAAGCCCGCTCCGGTTGTAGTTAAGACGGTGAGAAGAAATAAAATCAGAGGCAGCAGGTATCTTGTTTTCTCTGGCTCGCCGGAATGATAGGAAGGAACAGACGTTCCGGCAGGGTACGAGGCTGGAACCGGTTCGGAAGCTCCCTGTTGAAAGTCCTGTTTCAAAATCGAACCATTATTCGTTAAATCGAATCTCCTTACCGGGTTTGAAGCGAACTGTTTTCCCAGGGGGAATAGGCACCTCAGCACCAGTTCGCGGGTTCCGTCCAATACCGCTTTTCCGTGGTTTGACGACGAAAACTCCGAACCCTCGTAGTTCGATCCGCTCACCTCGCTTCATTGCCTGCTTCAAGGCATTGAAGAAAGAATCTACAGCCACTTCGGCCTTGACTTTGGTAATGCCCATCTTTTCAGAGACGCGACTCACGATATCTTGCTTGACCACGCTGTATTCCTTCCTAACTTATTAATATTACTCTACTTTCATCTTACAGGAGTTTCAAGCTGGAGATCAAAAATCCAAATACACGAGTGGTACCCCTGGCTCAGTGGCCCTCCCCGCATGAATTGCGGCCTGTCGGGCGTCGGGTTTTTCCCGGCATGATGCCGGCAAGATACTTGTCTCAAGATGACGGGTATGGACGGCTGTTTCACTCCTCTGCGTCCTCCGCACTCTGTACTTAAAATCGACCGACAGGGGGATGCCGGTCGTTGTGTCGAGACAGGGTATTCTCAGGATACGAAGGCCGGGGTTAAGCGAGCAGTTCGTTCGTGATGGTCTTCAGGCAAGGATGTACGTCCTGAACGGTTGCAATAAGGACATCGGAATTCGATTACGCCTTCTGAATATTCGATTGAGATGACTGAACAATCATCCACCGGACACGGAATCGATTCATTCAACAGATAGCGTTCCATGAAGTACGCCAAGTCCAGGCTTCTCCAGGAAGTAATCGGTCTACGCTGACGCCACACAAATCCATTGGCACAGCCTGGACAGGAGACTTTCAGTTGTGCAGCGCCCGATTCCGTATAGTCGAGACGGATGTCGAAAGATTCACCGCAGTGAATGCACTGAGGCGCTTCGTCTCTTCCTCCAGTACCAAAGTACTCTCGAGCGATTTCTTCCTTTTCCTCTTCGGAATAGCCCAGCAAAATGTCAGTCACTGTTTCTTCCTTTTCCCGTTGACTATTTTACTGTCGTCGCGGCTTCAGCAACCAGCGCGCGCAATACTTCAAGATTTCTGCGATCAGCCTCCAGACCATTTTCTTTAGGTGTTTCTAAAATCTTCGGCACAGCTGCAAACGACTCCTGGGCGAGAATCCACCGAAAAGCCTCCAGTCCGATCTCTCCCTGGCCAATATGCGCATGACGGTCAACCCTGGATCCCAATCCCTTAACACTGTCATTGAAATGAAACACCGCCAGCCGGTCCAGGCCAACAACCTGCTGAAATTCATCGAATGTGATTCTGCAGGTTTCCTGGTTCCGAATATCATAACCGGCCGCAAATACGTGGCAGGTATCGAAGCATACGTAGAGCTGGTCTCCCCACTTGCAGGCCGCCAGGATATCCCTCAGGTGTTCAAAGCGGTAGCCCAAGTTGGAGCCTTGCCCGGCCGTCGTCTCCAGCGCAATGCGAACGCGGTAACCGACTGTCTGTTCCAGGATGATAGCCAGAGCCTCTCCGATTCGCCGAATGCCGGCCGTCTCTCCGCTGCCCATGTGGGCACCGGGATGAGCCACCAGATAGTCCAGCCCAAGTGCCTCTGAGCGATCCATCTCATCGAGAAATGCATTGATTGATTTTCGCCAGAGCGACTCTGAGGGCGAAGCCAAATTAATCAGATAGGAATCATGCGCTACAATCGAACGGAGGTTAGCTTCCTCTTGGGCCTGCCTGAAGGCCTGGATCTCCTCCTGGGAGAGTCTTTTCTCACTCCATCGGTTAGCATTCTTAACGAAGATTTGTAGAACGTTACTGTCGACGGCCAGAGCCCGTGCAATGGCCAGGTGTTTCCCCCCGGCGACTGACATGTGGGCTCCCAGAAGTGGCGCGTCTACTCGCTTGAGGCTAATCAAATCGTGCTCCCCAAAGATCCTTCGCCCACCTCGCGAGGAGAAATGAAAACTCCACTGCTTTCGCTCATCTTGTAGCAAGCATTGTAGACGCAGCAGCCCGATGAAACTCGCTCTGTATGACTAAAGCCCACTTCGAGATCAGACCCCAAATGACGCCACCCGCACAACGCAGCGCCAGAATTGACGGGCAGGAGCCCCATAAGGTTCATCTCACCAGCCTGAACACGGTCGGCCGCCCTGCCTCAAACGGCCATCGTCGATCACAGGGAACTATCCCCGCTGCTTCCAGGCTTCTTCACGATCCTAACATGACTTTATGCGGCGTGCTGATAGCCTCTTTTCTTTCCAGAACCCCCACTAGAATAAAGGTCAAAAAGGATGCAACAAGAGCAATCAGAGAGGGCGTTACCGGCAACTGCACCGCTGCCGACCGAACCACGAGCTCGAGTCCAGCGCTTAGAATGATTCCGACCAGCAGGCTGGAAGCCGCCGCTCGTCGGCTGGCCGCCCGCCAGTGCATGCCGAGCGCAAGAGAGGGAGTCAGGGTCGCG
>Ga0079224_100014532_pt1 | contig 10995 bp, 8 predicted proteins | sample Stecom2015_FD_80414 | JGI IMG/M metagenome (GOLD analysis project Ga0079224, IMG submission 80414) | Agricultural soil microbial communities from Utah to study Nitrogen management - Steer compost 2015 | ecosystem: Environmental > Terrestrial > Soil > Agricultural land | place: USA: Utah...
GCCGGCCCCCAGTAGCGCTGGGCCAGTTCACCGTACAGGGACGTCAAACCTTGCGCTGTTAGAGGCTGCCCCTCCTCCGCCTGCTGGTGTATGCGCTGCTCGAATTCCGCCAGCAGCACCTGGGCATAGACGGTGCGGCGGAACTCCTCCAAGTAGTGGTTCAAGATGTAGGCCCGGCGCAGGGGATCCTTCTCGGTCCGCAGCAGGTGATGCACCAGCAGCCCCTCGTTGACGGTGGAGGCCACCTCCGCCACGAAAATTGTATAGCCTGCATAAATATACGGCTGGTGGCGCTGGGAGAAATACGAATGGATGGTGTGGCCCAGTTCGTGGGCCAGGGTGAACACGCTGTCCAGATTGTCCTGCCAATTCATCAAGATGTAAGGATGCACCCCGTAGGCGCCGCCCATGGAATAGGCGCCCCCCCGCTTCCCCTGGTTTTCATACACATCGATCCAGCCGCCCGACAGGGCCTCCTCCAGAGGCTTGGCATATTCAGGCCCCAGGGGGGCCAGGGCTTCCCGCACCAGGTGCTGGGCCTGGGGGTAGGTGGTGGTGAAGTCCACCCCCGTCACCAGGGGCACCATCAAATCGTACAGTTTCAGCTTGGGCAGCTGCAGGCGCTGCCGCCGCAGTTCCATGTAGCGGTGGAGGGGCGCCAGGTTTTCGTTTATGGCCTGGACCAAATTGTCATACACCTTCGGGTCGATGGCCTCGTCGTGGAGGGCGGCGGCCAGGGCCGACGGGTATTTCCGCGCCCGGGACTGGAAGATGTTCACCTTTACCGCCCCTTCCAGGCTGGCGGCCAAGGTGTTCTGCACACGCCCGTAGGTGCCGGTGAAGGCTTCAAAGGCGGCCTGCCGCACCTGCCGGGATGAGCGCTGCAGCAAGGTGCTGTACCTGCCCCGGGTCACCTCGATGGCGGCGCCGTCCTCGTCCTCGATGACGGGGAATTTCAAATCGGCGTCGTTCAGCATGGTAAACACCTGGTAGGGAACCCGGGCCACCTCGCTGCCCATGGCCAGGAGGGACTCCATCTCCGGCGGCAGCACATGCTCCTTGCGCCGCATCAAATCGTCCAGGTACTGCCGGTAAAGGGCCAGTTCTTCATTTTCCGCCAGGTAGGCGTCGATGGTCTCCTTGGGCAGGGCCAGGATCTCGGGCCGCACGAAGGAGGTGGCTTGATGGGCCCGGGCCCGCAGGGTCTGGGCCCGTCGGTAGATGGCCTGCCGGTCGGAGTCCGCGGTGTTCTCGTCGTGCCGCAGCATGGCGTAAGTGTAGACCAGGGCGACCCCCTTGCTCACCTCTTCCAGCCAGCGGAGGCAGGCCAAAAGGTGTTCGGCGCCGTCGCCCAAGCGGCCTTGATGCCGGCCGGCCTGGTCCAAAAGGCCCTCGGCCTCGGCGTAGGCGGCTTCCCACCCTTCGGGCGACGAAAAGATGTCCTCCACCCGCCATTGGAAGGCGGCGTCGATTTCCTCCCGGGCCGGAAGCTTCTTGGCCCCGCCATCCACCCTCGCATCAGCCAACGCTGCCACATCCCTTCCTGCCGATGGAACCCGGCTTCCCCTTTTCGGTTTCACCATTCCCCGGGGGAAGATACTTCCCTGCCCCGGCCGCCGCCCCGACCGCCCGCCCGGACCACCCACGGCCTGCCGCAAACCCGCCCCAGCCCGGCGCACCTGCGGCCCCCGCCCCTCATACATTGACCAACAGGTGAACCGGGGCAACCATCATGCCGGGGAGGTGGGACGCCTATGGATGCCCGGCGTTGCCTGGTTACGGGCGGAGCCGGTTTTGTCGGTTCCTGGTGGGTACGGCACCTGCTGGCTGCCGGGCATCGGGTTACCGTTCTGGACAACTTCATCACCGGCCAGCGCATGAACGTTCCCCGGGAAGTCCGGCTGGTGGAGGGGGATGTGACCGACACCATCCTGGTGGACCGCTGGATCCGCCGGGCCGACACCGTATTCCACATGGCCTCCCTGGGCAGCCGCTACACCGCCCACGACCCCCTCACAGGCCTGACGGGCAACGTGCTGGGCTCCCTGAGCACCGTGGCCGCCTGCGCCTACCACAACAAGGAACTGGTCCTGGTTTCGTCGGCGGGGGTGTACGGCAGGGCCGCCGGCGGCCCCGTGCGGGAGCACGACGAAGTCCGGCTGCCCAACCCCGTCACCGGCCCGTGGCTGTACAGCCTGGCCAAGCTGTTCGACGAAAGCCTGGTCCAGGCTTGGCGCACCGAGGTCGACCTTAAGGTGAAGATCGTCCGGCTCTTCTCATGCATCGGCCCCCGCCAGGCCCGGGCCTACCAGCGCATCGTGCCCCGGCTGGTGCTGGCCGCCCTCCAGGGGAAGCCCCTGAAAATTCCCGGCGACGGCAACGACCGCCTCAGCTTCATCTTCATCAAGGATGCCGTGGCCGGCATCGACTTGGTGTGGCGCCGGGGCGCCGTGGGCGAGCCTTACAACCTGGGCGGCACCGAGGAAATAACCATCCGGAGCCTGGCGGAACGCATCCTCCAGTTGACGGGGTCCCGCTCCCCCATCCGCCTGCTCAAGACGGAGCAGCCCCCGCCCTACCCGCCGGCCCCCGACATGAGCCGCCTGGCCGGCTTGGGCTACCGCCCCCGCTACAGCCTGGACGATGCCCTGCGGGCCATCATCGCCTACTACCGCGGGGCCCGCTGAAAGAAGGTTCGGCGCCGGCCGGCCCGAACAATGAGTCATGCTCCTCCTGACGATTTTCAGCCTGGCGGCCGCCGTGGCCCAAGTGCTCCTGGTGCGGCGGGCCCTGGCCCGCCTGGCGCCCAAGGACGACTCCCCCACAGGCCCGCCGTTGCCGGGGGTCACCGTCATCAAGCCTATATACGGCCTGGAAGAAAACCTGGCGGAAAACCTGCGCTCATGGCTGCACCAGCAGTACCCCGGGCCGGTGCAGTTCATCTTCAGCCTACAGGATCCCGACGACCCGGCCCTGCCCGTAGCCCGGTCCCTGCAAGACGAAAATCCCCATCTGGATATCCACGTCATCGTGAACCCGGTGCTGCCCGGGCTGTCGGGCAAGGCCTCCAACCTGTTTCACGCCGCGGCCATCAGCCGCCACCCCATCCTGATCTTTTCCGACAGCGACATCGTGGCGCCGCCCGGAGCGCTGCGGGCCCTGGCCGCCCCCGTGGCCGCCGAACCCCGGCGGGCCCTGGCGGCCGTTCCCATACCCCTGGACAGCCGGGGCCTGGGGGGCGCCTTCATGACCTTGTCGGTCTACATGGCGGTGGTCATCGCCTGGCTGGGCAGCATGCTGGTGCCGGGCCCTTTGCGGCGGCAAACAGGCTTCCCCGGCGGCACCGTCGTCCTGACCCGCCAAGGCCTGGCCGACGTGGGCGGCGTCACAGCCTTCGGCAGCCACATCACCGAGGATTTGAAGCTGGGCCGGCTCCTCTTCGCCCACGGCTACACCCCGGGGCCGGGAGCCACGGTGGACCTGCTCATCGGCAGGCCGCACTTCCTGGACTTCTGGCATCTGACGGTCCGGGGCAACCGGGGGCTGTGGGGCCTGGCGCCCGGCGTATATCTCTTCTGGCTGGTGGTCGGCTTCTGGCATTACGCCGCGGCGGCCTTGGGGCTCCTGCTGGGCCACACCCACTGGGTCTTCTGGGCGGCGGTCTTGGTGGCAGCCCGCACGGTGCTGCTGGGGCTGTTCATCGCCTCCATCCGCCCGGCCACCGCCTGGACCGCCCTCTTCTACCCCATCTTCGAAGCAGTCAACCTGGCGGCCACGTTATGGGCCCCCGCCACCATGGGCCGGGCCGTGGTGACGTGGCGGGGCATCCAGTACCGCCTGAGTTCATCGGGGGAGATCCGGCATATAGTGAACAGCACGGGGGAAGCGCCCCCGCCGTGAAACATTACCGCCCAGCGCACGGATAATAACCCAAGCCGGGACCACAACCTCAGCCTCAACCAAGACGGCGGACCTGGAGGCGTTGCCATGGCCGGTATCGCGGGCTGGATCCACTGGCGGCACAATATTCAGGAGCAGCAAGGGGTGCTGGCCGGCATGCTGGCGGCCTTGGCCCACCGGGGCCCCGACGGCCAAACCCTCTGGCTGGACGAAGGATCTCCGGCGGCCCTGGGCCAGCGCCGCCGGGGCTCCCTGGACTTGACCCGCCGGGGCCGTCCCCCCGCCCCCCACTGGGTGCTGGCCTTGGACGGGGAGATTTACAATCTCGAACAACTGAGGGAGGAACTGGCCCGGCGGGGCCACCCCTGCCCCGACGGAACTCCGGGGGAAGTGGTGCTCCAATGCTACCGGGCCTGGGGCATCGCCTGCCTGCAGCGCCTGGAAGGCCCCTTCGCCCTGGCCCTGTGGGACGGTACGCGCCGCTCCCTCCTCCTGGCCCGGGACCCTCTGGGCATCCGGCCCCTGTTTTTCGCCCGCCGGGGCGAGACCTTGATTTTCGCTTCGGAAATAAAAGCCTTGCTGGCCCACCCCCACATCCGGCCCCAAGTGGACAGTCAAGGTCTGGCGGAGCTCTGGCTCATGGGACCCGGCCGCACCCCCGGACAGGGGGTTTTTAAAGGTATAGGGGAACTGCGGGCGGGCGAGTTCAAAACTATCGGCCCCGGGCGCGCCTGGCGGCAGCGCTACTGGCATCTTTACAGCCGGGAGCATCCCGACGACGCCCCCACCACCGCCGCCGTAGTGCAGGAGTTGACCACGGCGGCCATCGGGCGGCAGTTGGACGATCCCGCCGGCACCTGCGTCATGCTGTCGGGCGGCTTGGATTCCACCCTCATCGCCGCCGTGGCCCAGGAGGCCCTCACCCGGGCGGGCCGCGGCCCCTTGAAGACCTTTTCCGTTCAGTACACGGGCGAGGAGCAGTACTTTCAAGCCAACCCCTTCCAGCCCCAGCGGGACACGCCGTGGGCCTGGGAAGCCGCCCGCTTCCTGCAAACGGAGCACCAGGCCATAACCTTGGACGCAGCCCAACTGACGGCCGCCCTGGCCGAGGCCATGCGGGCCCGGGACCTGCCGGGCATGGCCGACATCGACGCCTCCCTGCTCCTGTTTTGCCGCGCCATCAAGGAGGCCATGCCCGGAGCGGCGGTGGCCCTGGCCGGCGAGGGCGCCGATGAGCTGTTCGGCGGCTACCCGTGGTTCCACATGCCCGCCGCCCTGGCGGCGGACACCTTCCCCTGGTCCCTGCGGCTGGAGGAGCGCACCCGTCTCATGGCCCCCGACCTGCTGGCGGCCATCGATCCCCATGAATATGTGCGGGCCCGCTACCAAGAGGCCCTGGCCCAGGTTCCCCGCCTCCCCGGGGAGCACCCGGCGGCCGCCCGGCGGCGGGAAATCTTCCATTTAACTATGTTCTACTGGCTGCCCACCTTGCTGGACCGGCAGGATCGCATGGCCGCCGCCGCCGGCCTGGGCATACGCCTGCCCTTTTTGAGCCGCCGGCTGGCGGAATATGCTTGGAACATTCCCTGGGAAATGAAGAATCTGAAGGGTGTGCCCAAGGGCATCCTGCGCCTGGCCTTTGAGGAGGAAGTGTCGCCCCCCATAGCCTGGCGGCCCAAAAGCCCTTATCCGAAAACCTTCAACCCGGAATTCCTGGCGGCCGTCCAGGCGGGAGTGCGGGAAATAATAAGCGACGGCCGGTCGCCCCTGCTGGACCTGATCAACAAGCCCGCCGTGGCTGCCTTGGCGGGCGAGGGCGGATCGCCCACCGGCCACCCGTGGTTCGGGCAGTTGATGACGGCGCCCCAGATGCTTGCCTACCTAATCCAAATGGATGGGTGGCTGCGGGAGTACCGGATTCAACTGGTTTGACCGGCGCCGGGGTGGTGCCGGCCCGGTGACATGCGGCGCCGGCGCACCGGTCAGGAGTCCACCCAGACGAGCCCGCGGCCGCAGTTCTCGCACGTATACAGGTCGTCCATCTTCTTCACCCGGTTCAGGAGAGCCAGGGACAGGCCCACGGCGCAGCCGCTGCAGGCGCCGTTCTGCACCGGCACCACCGCCCTGCCTTGGAGGCCCGGCCGCTGCAGCATCCGCTCATACCGGGCCAGCAGATCCTGCTGGATGGGGGCCGCGGCTTCCTCCCGCCGGGCCGCCGCCCCGGCTTCGGCCTCCTGGGCCGCCGCCAGTTCCCGTTGGTTCTCCTCCTCCATTCGGGCCAGCAGGGCCGCCGCTGCGGCCAACTCCCCTTCCAACTCCTCCAGCTGGCCCGTAAGGCGCTCCGCTTCCGCCATGGCCTCCAGGGCCTTTTCTTCGGCGGCGTCGGCCACCTCCGCCAGATGGGAGATCTGGGCCTCCATCTTGCTCATTTCCTTGACGCTGGCGATTTGACCGCTGTACATGCGGGCTTCCAGGCGGCTCTTTTCCTCCCGGTGGTCCTCAGCCATCCCTTCGTACCGGCTGGCATCCACCTTGGCCCGGGCCAGCCCCTGGCGCACGGCCTCCCGCTGGGCGCCCAGGCCGTCCACCTGCTGCCGCTGGCGGGCCAGTTCCCGCCCCTCGGTCAAGTCTTCGATCCGCCGGCGGATGGCCTGCAGCTCCGAATCCCGTTGCTGCAGGACCAAAAGAAGGCGCAACTGCTCGGCCATCCCGCCCGACATCGGCAGGCCCCCTTCCCCACTAAACCATTCAATGATCATGGTACCGTAAATTGGTTCATCGCCCGGCCGTGTCCACCTGCAGGCCTGCCCTGAAGCGGCTCCTTTGACTCAAGCCCTGCAGGGTTACCCCCGGCCGTGTGGTAGCCAGACTACATCAGCGGGACGGAGGTGGCTGCCTTGCCCCGATCCGGGCTGTCGTCCTTTCTCCACCAAATCCCCGCCAGCCGGCCCTGGGTGTGGGCCCTGGTGGTCATCAACGGCCTGGGCTCCATCTACGGCTTCTTGTGGTACAAGGAGCAGCTGGCCGGTACACCGTGGTACCTGTGGCCCGTCGTCCCCGACTCCCCCTTGTCCACCTTGCTCTTCACCGTCTACCTGGTTTTTTATCTGGCCCGGCGGCCCTTCCCCTACCTGGGCGCCGTGGCCCAGATGGGCACCTTCAAGTACGGCCTGTGGACGGTGGTGGTGCTGGGTGGCTACATGGTCACCCGGCGCCATTGGGATTGGGAATTCGCCCTCCTCACCGCCACCCACGCCGGCATGGCCTTGGAAGCCTACCTGTTCATGGCCGCCGACCCCCAGCGCCGGCCCTTCATCTGGGCGGCCGCCGCCTGGTTCGTCATCAACGACTTTTTCGACTACGTCATCGGCACCCATCCGGCGGTGCCCGACCCCGGGGCCATAGGCCTGGTGGCCGTGCAGGCCTTAGTCCTGACGATTTTGGCCATCGTCATGACCCAAGTGGCCAAAGGCCGCAGGCCCATGTTAAGGTGATGGTTGACTCGGCTCAGCACACACCGGAAGAAGAGGTGAACCGGGCTGCGAAAGGCTCATTCCTTTGACTTGGAAAAGATCCAGCAAGCGGTGCGGATGATTCTGGAGGCCATCGGCGAGGATCCCCAGCGGCCAGGCCTGAAGGACACCCCGGCCCGGGTTGCCAGAGCCTATCAGGAGCTTCTGGGCGGGATGCATCAAGATCCCGCCGAAGAGATCAGCGTCTTCTTCGAAGTCGAAAACGATGAAATGGTTCTGGTGAAGGACATCCCCTTCTACTCCCTGTGCGAGCACCACCTGCTGCCCTTTTTCGGCAAGGCCCACGTGGCCTACATCCCCCGCAACGGGCGCATAACGGGGCTGAGCAAGCTGGCCCGGGTGGTAGACGTGGTGGCCCGGCGGCCCCAGGTCCAGGAGCGGCTGACCAGCCAGATCGCCGACGCCCTCACCCGCCGGCTGGAGCCCCGGGGCGTCCTGGTGGTCATGGAGGCCGAGCACTTGTGCATGACCATGCGGGGCATCAAGAAGCCCGGCTCCATCACGGTCACCTCGGCGGTGCGGGGCATTTTCCGGGACAACGACAAGACCCGGGCCGAGGCCTTCGCCCTCATCGGCCATTGACGGCCCGCCGACTCCCCGGGCCTTCGGCGGCGGGGCCTACGAAGACTTTCCCTGGTACCCCAGGAACATAAGGGCGGCCTTGACCCTGGCCTGATGGGATCCGTCCCGCGGGTCGATGCCCAACTGCCCGTACAGCTCGTTGATGTAGTTCTCCACCGTTTTCCGGCTGATCCCCAGTTGCTCGGCGATGCCGGCGTTGCTGTATCCTTTGGCGATAAGCTCCAGCACCTCCCGCTGGCGGGGGGTGAGCCGGGACAAGGGGCTGTGGCCGTGGGTCCTGGCCCTCTGGATGATCTGGGGGCTGAACACCACCAAGCCTTGGGTGGCTCCCACGATGACCCGGGCCAAGGTGGCCAGATCCTTAACCTCACTTTTCAGCAGGTACGACCAGCCCTCCATGGACTCTTCGGGAACCGCCGCAAGCAGCCACGGATTCGTGTGATTGGACAAGATTACTATGCCCAAATGTGGTAAGATTTTACGTAGATGAAGGCCCAGCTCGATGCCGTTGAGGCCTTCTCCCAACTCTATATCCAGCAAGGCTACGTCGGGCTTGAGGGCCGGCGCTGCAGCCAAGGCCGATTGGGCGTCGGCAAAGGAGCCCACTATTTCAAATTGCGGCAAGCTGTCCAGGGCGGTCTTCAGGAGTTCGCGATACAGGCTCTCATCTTCAACGATTATCCCGCGGATGGTTATTTCCGGCGTCAAATTATCGACCTACTTTGCCTAGCGGTATAGAACCATTATCCCAGGTGTATACACCTAGGGCCAATCCCGATATTTAGGGGGCAGGCACCCTTCAACGGCGGTGCCGGCGGTTTTTATGATAAGTTGAGGCTTCCTGTACGGGCTTGTGAGCCAAAGGAAGGTCTTCGAACCTTTTAAGGAGGCAGGCAATTTGGGAAATGGACTGGTTATAAATCACAGCTCGACCCTTGCTGAGTCCCCGACTTCCAGCAAGCCCACTCCCGTCCTTTCTGCTGTGTCCACAACCCAGACCCATGGCCCGATACCTTTTGCAGCTGAACTGTTGGGCATCGACCACAGCCAATATGCCATCTGGATTCGTACTTTCGGCCGCCTCAGGGTGTATGTAGACTACAGGGAGATTCCCAGCAAAGAGTGGCGCTACCCCAAGGTTCAATCGCTGCTGCGCTTCTTGCTGCTCCATCCGGGCAACGTGCCCTTGGATCAGGTGCTGGAGACCATCTGGCCCGACCTACCGCCGGAGCGGGCGCGGCAAAACTTCGCCGTGGCCCTGCACCACCTGCGCAAGGCCGTGGAGCCCGACAAGGACAAGCCCCATCGCTCCCAGCTCATCTTGTACAAGGATAAGCAGGTGCGCCTGGATCACAGCAGCATCCTGACGGACCGCAACCTGTTCCTGAAGCTGTGGGACCACGTCCAGAAGGCGGGCCTGCTACCCGAGGAGCAGCAGCCCTTCCTGATGGCCTTGACGTCCTTGTACGCCGGGCCCTTGTACGAAGACGAGCCTTACGAGGACTGGTGCGCCGTAGAGCGGCAGCGCCTCAGCGACATCTACGTTCTGGCCAGGGAGGCCCTGGCCCGCCTGGCCTTCGAAGCCAACAACTTGAACCTGTGCGTCCAGCACTGCCAGGAAGTGCTGGTGGTGGAGCCCCTCCACGAGCCCGCCCATCTCCTGCTGCTCCAGGCTTATCAGGTCATGGGGCACCGGGCCCGGGCCGTCACCCATTACCACCAGCTGCGGAAGCAGTTGGACGACGAACTGGGCGTCCCCCCCTCGGAGCCCATCCGCCAGTTGTACGAAGAGATTTTGAACACCTGAACCGAAACCACCCGCAAAAACTCACATCAACCACCTTAGGTCGGGCCGGACGAGCCCGGCCTTTTGCCACGGTTCTCTCCCCGTCCAGGAACTGCAGGACATTCAGCGAAGTATAATCGGATAGCGCTTTGTTTTCCCATCAATATCGCCAAAACGGATCGGCTGGCCTGGAGGTGCACATACAGAATGCGGATGCGGTCGGACATGATCAAGAAGGGAATGGACCGGGCTCCTCACCGCAGCCTGCTGCGGGCCTCGGGCGTCCGGGAGGACGACTGGGACAAGCCTTTCATCGCCATCGCCAACTCCTACATCGACATCGTCCCAGGACACGTCCACCTGAAGGAATTCGGCGAGGTGGTGCGGGAAGCGGTGCGGGAAGCCGGCGGCGTGCCTTTCATGTTCCACACCATCGGGGTGGATGACGGCATCGCCATGGGCCACATCGGCATGCGCTACTCCCTGCCTTCCCGGGAACTCATCGCCGACGCCGTGGAAACGGTGGTCAACGCCCACTGGTTTGACGGCATGATCATCATTCCCAATTGCGACAAGATCACCCCCGGCATGCTCATGGCTGCCCTGCGGGTCAACATTCCCACGGTCATGGTTTCCGGCGGGCCCATGCTGGCGGGCAAGTCTGCGGCGGGCAAGGCCATCGACCTGATCTCCGTCTTCGAAGGTGTGGGCGGCGTCCAGGCCGGCACCATGACCGAAGAAGAACTGTGGGAACTGGAGAAGCTGGCCTGCCCCACCTGCGGCTCCTGCGCCGGCATGTTCACCGCCAACTCCATGAACTGCCTGGCCGAGGCCGTGGGGCTGGCCCTGCCCGGCAACGGCAGCATCCCCGCCGTCAGCGAGGACCGCAACCGCCTGGCCCGAGAAGCCGCCTTCGCCCTCATGGAGTGCATCCGCAAGGACATCAAGCCCCGGGACATCTTCACCGAGAAGGCCCTGGACAACGCCTTCGCCTTGGACATGGCCATGGGCGGCTCCACCAACACGGTGCTCCACACCTTGGCCCTGGCCCATGAGGCGGGGCTGGACTACCCCTTGGAGCGCATCAACGAGGTGGCCGGTCGGGTGCCCTACATCTGCCGGGTTTCGCCGGCGGTGCCCAACGTCCACATGGAAGACGTCCACCGGGCCGGCGGCATTACCGCCATCTTGAAC
>Ga0079224_100014533_pt1 | contig 10995 bp, 11 predicted proteins | sample Stecom2015_FD_80414 | JGI IMG/M metagenome (GOLD analysis project Ga0079224, IMG submission 80414) | Agricultural soil microbial communities from Utah to study Nitrogen management - Steer compost 2015 | ecosystem: Environmental > Terrestrial > Soil > Agricultural land | place: USA: Utah...
GCGCCTGAAATCCGCGTGTTCCACGCCCGGCAATGCCGGGCGTTTTTTTGCGCGAGCAGCGGCGAGCCGATCCCGCCCGGCCCGGGGCGTGCGGCGGATGCGCGCGCTACGCCTCGCCTTCGAGCACGCCGTCGAACGCCGCGAACGCCGAGGCGCGCGCGGTACCCGCGCCGTTCTCCGGATAGAAGCCGGCGTGCATGCGCGTGTGCGCGCCGCGGCGCCAGAGCTCGGCGCGCAGGCGGTAGGCCTCGCCGGGGAAGAACGGCTTGCGGAACACCAGGCGCGCGCGCGTGATGTGATGCCCGGCAACCGGCAACCCGGCGGCGTGGAGCAGGCGCGACAACTGATTCTCGGCGCCCATCACGTACTCGGTCACGTTCACGTGCTGATTGATGTCGGTGTTCGGCAACCCCCAGACATCCGCGCGCTCCTCGGCGGGGCCGAGCGTCACGCGCTCGTAACCCTCGGGCGGCACGCTCAGGCTCTCGGGGGTCGGCCAGGGGCGCTCCCAGCGATGCTCGCGCAGGCGGCGCAGCTCCTCGGGCAGCGCGGTCACCTGGCGCTCGCCGGGCGGGGCGAGCGGGCGCGTGAGCACGTGGACGATCTCGGCCGTGCCGGCTTCGATCACCGGGCCCGTGCCGTCGTCGAAGCCGAGGGCTTCCGGGCCGTGGCTGCGGGCCTTGGAGCGGAGCAGGTTGTGCGAGCAGAGCAGGAACCGCTCCACGCCCCGCTCGGCGGGATTGCCCGCGCGATCGGTGACGCTGCGAAAGAGCCGGGTCGAGTGCTCGTTGGTGATCCCGCGCCCGAACGCGAGCGGCGTCATCCCGCTGGTGAAGTCGAGGTAGTACATGATGGCGGCGTAGCCGCGCTTGCGCAGCGCCATCATTCTCAGGCGGGCCTCGAGGTTGGCGAACACCGCCGGGGCGCACAGGCCGACGAAGGCGCGCATGCGCAGACGGTACTTCATGTCGAGCTGATCGAAGTGCGAGGGAACGTGGGCGCTGCCGGCGAGTACGTCGAGGGGCGCGTCTTGCTGGGACATCGGGCAAAGTGCTCGTGACTCGGGGAGCGCCATTGTAAGCGCTTCGGCCGCCGCCCGGGACCGCCGCGCGCACGGGCGCGCGCGATGCGTCCGGGTGCGCGCGGTGCCGATGCCGTGCCGCCGGGCACCGCCCGATTCCGACCCGCAGGGCGTCGCGCTCAGGTTCGGCGGGTACCGAGATCCGGTGCGGGCACCGCGCGGCGGCGCTCGGCGCGGATGTTCAGGTAATTGCCGAGCAGAATCAGTCCGGCGCCGGCAAGCACCGAGGGCTCGACGGTCTCGGCATAGAGCACGAACCCCGCCAGGAGCGCGAGCGGCAGGCGCAGGAAGTCGAACGGCACCACGACCGTGGCGTCGGCGAGCGCCAGCGCCCGGGTCAGGCAGTAGTGCGCGCTGAGCCCGGCGACCCCGACCAGCAGCAGCCACGGCCACAGCGCCGGCGACGGCGTGACCCAGTCGAGCGCGCTCGGCACCAGCGCGAGCGGCAGCTGCACCGCCGTCATGTAGAACACGATGGCGAGCGGCGTCTCGGTGCTCGACAGCTTCTTGGTCAGGACGTAGGCCAGGCCGTAGGCGGCGGCGCCGAGCAGCACGGCCAGCGCCGCCGGCTCGATCACGGCCGCCCCGGGGCGCAGGATGACGACAATGCCGGCGAGGCCGAGGGCGACGGCGGCGAGGCGCGAGCGGGTCAGGCGCTCACCGAGGATCAGCGCCGCGAGCAGCGCCGTCCACGCGGGCGTGGTGAACTCGATGGCGAACACTTCCGCCAGCGGAATCAGCGCCACGCCGTAGAACCACCCGAACTGGCCGACGAAGTGCGCCGCGTTGCGCGCAACCTGCAGCGGCAGGCGCCGCAGCGTGATCTGGCGCCAGCCGCTGCGCACCAGCAGGAGCGACACCACCGCGAGCCCCACCAGGCTGCGGAAAAAAAGAATGCCGAAGGTGTCGAGCTCGACGGAGAGCTCGCGCCCGCCGATGGCCATGGCGAGAAAGGAGAGCAGCGCCCCGCCCATCCACAGGGCGGCGCGCAGGATCGCGTGCCGGAGGCGGGCGGGCACGGGATCAGGTCGCGCCGCGCGCGGGCACGGCAGGAGGCGGGGCGATCGCTCGCGTACGCCGCGGCGCCGCCGACGTCGGGCGACGGGCAGGAACGGGGGCGGGCAACGGCCTAGGGCGCGCCGCGCAGCGCCGCGGTCACGGCCGCGTAGTCGCGCACCAGCTGGGCTACCAGCTCGCCGGCCGGACGGGCCCGTGCGAGCCCGGCCGCCTGGCCCGCCCACATGCTGATGAAGTCGTCGCGCCCGCTCCTGGCGCAGGCCGCACGCAGGCCGCGCAGCATCGAGGCCTGCAGCGGAAACGGCAGGAGCGCATCCCGATGCTGCTCCATCTCCTCGATATACCGGTTGCGGATGGCCCGGGCCGGGCGCCCGGAGTAGAGATCGGTGACGAGCGTCTGCTCGTCGCGCGCCGCGAGCAGCGCCTGCCGGTACGGCGTCGGGATGTTGTTTTCCGGGCACGCCAGGAAGGCGCTGCCCAACTGCACCCCGCTCGCGCCGAGCGCCAGCGCCGCGGCGATGCCGCGCCCGTCCATGATCCCGCCCGCGGCGATGACCGGGACGGTCACGGCATCGGCGATCTGCGGAATCAGCGCGAGGTTCCCGATCATGCCGTGCTGCCACGGGAGGGCGAAGGTGGCACGGTGGCCGCCGGCCTCCGCGCCCTGGGCGATGATGGCGTCGACGCCGGCCTCGGCCAGGATCTGCGCCTCGCGCACCGTGGTCGCGCTCGCGAGCACCCTGGCGCCGATCGCATGCATGCGCTCGATGGCCTCGGTCGGCGGCGGGCCGAAATGGAAGCTGAACAGCGGGATCCGCTCCTCGAGCAGAACCGCGAGCTGCTCGGCGAAGGGCCCGACCGTGACCACGGGCTCGGGTACCGGCCCGGCATCGAGCTCCGCGTGCCAGGGGGCGAGCACCTGTGCCAGCGCCGCGGTCCGACCAGGGCTCGATTGATGGCGCTCGACCGCGGGCGCGAACAGGTTCACCAGGAACGGACGGTCGGTCAGCTCCCGGATGCGGCGCACCGTCTCGCGCAGCTTCGCGGGCGGCGTCGCCGCGGCGCCGTAGGAGCCGAGACCGCCGGCGTTGGACACGGCCGCGACCAGCTCCGGGGTGCAGGCGTTCGCCATCGGTGCCTGGATGATCGGGTGCTCGATGCCGAGCAGGTCGAGCAGGTCTCGTCTGGGCCACATGGGCGTGCTCTCGCGCTGCCAGGGATCGGGCATTATCGGACGCTCGCGGGGCCGAGGCAAAGGCGCCGCCTCAGAAGTAGTAGCGCAGGCGCAGCTCGAGGCGGCGCTCGTTCTGTTTCTCGCCGAACTCCGTGAGCGGCTCGCCGTGCAGCAGGAACAGCCGCAGGCGCAGCTCGAGATCGGTTACCCCGGTGTACAGCAGCTCCGGCGCCACCGAGTAGCTGCGGTCGTCGAGATTGGCGATGAGCGTGAGCGCCGGCGTGAAGTAGAGCGTATCGAACGGCTCCTTCCAGCTCGAGCGCAGGTAGAGATAGCGGCGCATGGGCGCGGGCCGCACGTAGGCCGGTTGCAGGGCGCGCGCGCTCGAGCGCGCCGGCGTCGCCGGTCGCGAGGAACGCTTCATGGGCGCGGCGCACGAACGCGAAGAAGTCGCGCGTCTGTGCTTCGGTGTAGCCGGCGCCGTTGTAGTAGTACTCGAGAATGGTGGTCACGTCGTGCCGGCTCAGGTGGCGCAGCCCGAGCAGATAGCTGGTCGCGTCCGCGACCGCCGTCGACACCGCCCCGTCCGGCCCGAGCACCGGTCGGGACGCCTCGGTGATGCGCGCCCATTCGCCGTGGATTTCGAGGTTGGGCGCGAGGTTGCGCGCGAAGGCGACGCCGTAGCGGGCGCTGCGGGCGCCCGCGCCGAGGGCGAGCAGATCGATGTCGGTGTCGCGGTAGAGCAGCGCCAGGCGCGCGCCCGGGTTCCAGTGGTCTCCCGGGCCGAAATCCTCGTTGATGTGATCGTCGGTCGGCACCAGCACGGGCGTGAAGCTCACCGCCGCGAGCGGGCCGGCGAGGCTGCGCGTGACGCCGGCGCCGAGGATCACGAAGCCTTCGCGCGCGAGCTCGGGGTCGTTCGGGTCCTTGGGCCGCTCGAGGAAGGCGACCGGATTGAAGGCGTAGCCCTTGCCCCAGCGCAGCACGCGCTTGCCCGCCTCGAGGCGCGTCCCCGTTTCCGGCTCGAGCGCGACATAGGCCTCGTACAGGCGCGAGCGGTCTTCGTGGTCGAGCTCGTCGGACGCGCTCTCGGCGTGCGCCGTGGCCTGGAAGGTGGCGCTGCCCGCGCGGTAGAGGCCGTTCAGCTCGAGCACCGCGGCCGTGCGATCGAGATGCGCCGGCGCCGCGCGGTCGTACAGGTTCAGGCGATGGAGCGCGCTGTCGGGATCGAGCGCGACCCGCTCCGCGCGCAGCTCGGCCCGGCCGCCGAGCTCGAGCGGCTTTTTCTCGAACGCCGCGACGTCGAAGCTGTACTCCTGCGCGGCCGCCGCGCCGGCGAGCCAGAGCGCGGCGCAGGCGAGCGGCAGCCGGCGCCTCATCGCGGCTGGCGCAGCTCTCCGGCGCGGGGCAGGTAGTCGAGCGTGAACACCTCGTCCGGGAGCGCGCGCTCCTTGATGCCCGCGAACAGCATGACCGAGCGGTAGCCCTTGTGCAGCGGGCTGTCGGTCTCGATCACGGCGGGACGGCGCACGCCGCCGCCGAAGTCCCTGATGTCGCGGAAGTGCAGGGTCTTGATGAGCAGCCCGCTCGCGGCGTAGGCCTCGATCGCGCGCGGCACCAGGCTCTCGCCGTCGACGCGCATGACCAGGCGCTCGTAGGCCACGGCGGTGGTGCGCGCCTTCAGGTCGAGCACGTAGCCTTCGGCCGAGCGCTCGAGCCGCTGCACGCGGTACTCGACGCTGTAGTCGAGGCTCAGGATATCGGCGTTGTTGAAGATGCCGCCGACCACCGACTGCAGGCTGGTGATCCGGATCGGCTTGCCGACGCCCGGGATGTAGAGCCACATGTTGTCGCCCAGGCGCAGCGTCGCGCGGCCCTTTTCGCTCGGCGGATCGAGGAACAGGGCGATCATGCGGTCGCGCCCCTTTTTCACGGTGTACAGCACGTACTCCTTGCTGCGGCCGTCGGGCTCGATGTTGATCAGCTTGCGGTACATCTCGTAGGACTCGGGATTGAGGCGCCGGTCGACCTGGCGCAGCAGCTCGTCGCCGTCGAGCGCGCGCGCCGGGGCACCGCCGAGCGGGGCGACGGCCAGCGCCAGGGCGAGCAGGATCCGGCTATACACGACGCAGCGCCTCGATCGGATCCATGCGCGCGGCCTTCCACGCCGGCTGCAGGCTGGCAGCCGCGGCCACCAGCACGACGATCCCCGCGATCGCGAGCACGTCGACCGGCGCGAGCGTCGGCGCGAGCACCAGCGCCTGATCGCGCCCGAACGTGAAGTGCACCGGATACAGATTCAGCAGCCAGACCAGGATCAGGCTCACGACGGTGCCGACCGCGGCGCCGATCAGCCCGAGCAGCAGGCCCTCGTATACGAACAGCCCGAGGATGCGCCGCGGGCGGGTACCGATGGCCGCGATCGTGCCGATTTCGCGGATGCGCTCGTATACCGCCATGATCATGACGTTCATCACGGCGATCAGCACGATCCCGACCAGCAGCACCCGGATGAAGACGTCGAGCACGTCGATCATGCGCGCGATGTTGGCGAACGGCGACAGCCCCTCCCAGGTGTGCACCTCGAGCGGCGCGCCGTGGCCGGCGAGCGCGCGCACGAGGCGCGCCCGGGTCGCGGCGAGCGCGTCCGGGTCGCTCAGGCGCACGGCGATCTCGCTCACCTCCGGCTGCTCGAGGCGCAGCAGGGCGCGTGCGTCGTCCAGGTGCACGTAGCCGTCGCGCCCGCCCGGTCCGGTGACGTCGCCGAGCACGCCCGCGACCGTGAAGGTCTTGCCGTTGACCGAGCCGTCGAGATTGGTCGCGACCAGCACGACCGGATCGCCCACGGCGAGTCCCATGCCGCGCGCCAGAATCTCGGGCACCAGGATGCCGCCGGGCTCGAGCAGCGCCGGCGCGCTCCCGCGCTCCAGCAGGCGTCCCGGCAGCAGCGGCACGGTCGCGGCCTCGCGCGCGGGCAGCACGCCGTTCAGGCGGATGCTGGTGGTTTCGGTGTAGTTGCTGAACATCGCGCCGAACTTGAGCCGCGGCGACCAGGCGGCGACGCCCGGTGTCTCGCCGAGGGCGCGCTCCACGGCCGCGACGGTATCGGGCTTCATATTGAGGTTGAGCGGCAGGTTGTCGATCGAGGCCACGTAGCCGCGCGCGTGCACCTGCAGGTGCCCGAGCATGGCGTCGGTGATCTGGCCAACGATCAGGCGCTGGAACGAGCCCGAGACCGAGACGAACAGGAGCACCGCCACCAGGCCGAGCACCATCAGGCCGCTCGTGAGCAGCGTGCGGCGCCAGTAGCGCGCGAGGTTGCGGGCGGCGAGCCGGACGAGCCTAAGCATGGGCCAGCGCCACGGACGGGGTCGGGGCGACCAGGCGCCCGTCCTCGAGCGCGTAGATGGCCTCGGCCGCGGCCATGATCCTGGGATCGTGGGTGGAAAACAGAAAGGCGGTGCCGTACTCGTCGCGCATGCGCTTCATGAGCGCGATGATGCGTTGCGCCGTGGCGTGATCCAGGTTGGCCGTGGGCTCGTCGGCGATCACGAGCTGCGCGTGCGTCGCCAGTGCGCGCGCCACCGCCACGCGCTGCTTCTGCCCGCCCGAGAGCTGGTCCGGGCGCTTGCGCGCCTGCGGCCCCATGCCGACGGCCTCGAGCAGCTCGGTCACGCGCGCGCGCCGGCGCGCCTCGGGCCAGTCCTGCACCATGAGCAGCGGGTACTCGATGTTTTCGCAGGCGGTGAGGACCGGGATCAGGTTGAAGTCCTGGAAGATGAAGCCGAGATGGGTGCCGCGGAACGCGGCCGCGGCCGCGCGATCGAGCGCGGCGACGTCGGTACCGAGCACCGTCAGGCGGCCCGCGCTCGGCTTGTCCAGGCAGCCGATCAGGTTCAGCACCGTGCTCTTGCCGCTGCCCGAGGGCCCGACGAAGGCGGCGAAGGCCCCCGGCTCGATCGTGAAGTCGACGCCGCGCAGCGCCTGCACCTCGATGTCGCCGGTGCGGTAAGTCTTGCTGAGGCCTTGGGCCGTGATGAGCGGCACGTGTGCACCCTGGATCCCGGAGGCGCCACTCTAGCGGCCCCGTGTCCGGCGATATTGATCCAGCTCAATCCGCCGCCGACCGGCTCGTTGATCTCCGTCAAACCGCCCGCGCGCGCCGGCGCGCAGGATAGGCGCGACGCCATCGGGCAAACGGAGGTGAATCATGACCCGCAACGTGGGGACGACCGAGCGCTACGTCCGCATCGTGCTCGGTCTCGTCGTGCTGAGCCTGGTATTGCTGCTGGAAGGGACGGCTCGCTGGTGGGGCCTGCTCGGCCTCGTGCCGCTCGGCACCGGCCTCGCCGGCTACTGTCCGCTCTACGCGCTGCTCGGCATCAGCACCTGCCGAAAGAAGCCCGCCGGTCAGCACTAGCGGGAGGCCGCGCCGGCGCGGTGCGCGCCGGTCCGCTCAGGCGGGTGCCAGGCGCGCCCCGTAGGCGCGCAGGAAGCGCTCGTGCAGCTGCCAGAGCTCGGCCGGCAGCGTCGCGCGCACCTTTTCCCGTATGGCCGGCGACACCGGGCCGTAGTACGCCTCGGCGATCCCGCCCGCGATGCAGGCGAGCGTGTCGGCGTCGCCTCCGAGGGAGACGGCGTTGCGCACCGCGTCTTCGTACGAGTCCGAGTCGAGGAAGGCGAGCAGCGCCGCCGGCAGCGTGCCCTGGCAGGACACGTCGAAGGTGTAGTCCCGGCGCAGCGCCTCGAGCGGCCGCGTGAGATCGTAGCCGAAACGCGCGCCGATCTCGGCGCGGATGCGCGCCTTGTCGCGTGTGGTGCGCGCGAGATAGACCGCGAGCGCCGCCGCCTGCGCGCCCTTGATCCCTTCGGGATGATCGTGGGAAACGGCCGCGGAGCGCGCGGCCTCGGCCAGCACCGTGTCCACCGAATCGAAGGCGAGGCCGATCGGCGAGACGCGCATGGCCGCGCCGTTGCCCCAGCTGCCGTAGGGCGCCGGGTCGTCGGCGGCGAGCCACGGGATGAAGGACGCGCCGTAGCCGGCATCGGGATAGCGCCGGCCGAGCTCGTGCATGGCCCGGCGATAATCGCCGTCGCCGAGAATGGCGGCGGCGACCGCGATCGTCAGCACCGAATCGTCGGTGTAGCGGGCGCGGGGATGGAACAGCACGAAGTCCTTGGACTTGAGCGGGCGGTGCTCGTAGGCCGAGCCGATGATGTCTCCCGCGATGGCGCCGAGCATGTTGCCTCTCTCGACGCACCGTGGCGCGCGCCTACGCCGGCTCCCCCGCGTCCGGATGGCGCCCCTCGGCGTGCAGCTTGAGCGCCGCGTACACGAAGGCATTGGCCGGGGTCGCCACCCCGAGCTCGCGCCCCAGGCGCACGACGGCGCCGGTCAGCCAGGGCAGTTCGAGGCGATTGCCGCGGCGCAGGTCGCCGAGCATCGAGGCGATCATGCCGTGGGGCAGGGTGTCCGCGAAAGCGACCTGGCGCTCGGCCGTGTCCCCCGGGAGCTCGACGCCCTTGGCGCGCCCCACGGCCGCGGCTTCGCGCATCACGTCGGCCAGCAGCGCGCGCGTCAGCGGCTCTTCCCGGATGGGTCCGATCGGCAGACGCGTCAGCGTCGTGAGGCCGCTCAGTCCCACGATGAAGACGAACTTCTCCCAGATCACGCGCTGGACGTTGTCCGAGAGCACGGTATCGAAGCCCGCGGCCTGACAGGCGGCCAGCAGGCGCTCGGCGCGCGGCGAGCGCGAGCCGTCGAGCTCGCCGAAGGTGAGCCGCGCGAGCGTGCCGTTGTGGCGGATCACGCCCGGGCTCTCGATGAAGGCGGCGATGTGAGCCACGCCGCCCATCACGCGCGCGGCGCCGAAGGTGCGCGTGAGGATCTCGACCGCGTCCACGCCGTTCTGGAACGACACCACCGCCGTTTCGGGTCCCACGGCCGGCGCCGCCGCCTGCGCCGCGCTCTCGGTGTCCCAGAGCTTTACCGCGATCATCACGACGTCGGCCACGCCGGCCTCGGCCGGATCGTCGGTCGCCCGCACGGGTTTCAGGTGCAGGTTGCCGAGGCCGCTCTCGACGCGCAGGCCGTTTTCCTTGAGCGCGCGCAGGTGCCGGCCGCGCGCGACGAACGTGACATCCGCGCCCGCGGCCGCGAGGCGCCCCCCGAAGTAGCCACCGACGCCGCCGGTGCCGAGTACGAGTATTTTCATGGTGCGTGCAGTCTAGCGCAGTTGGCGGCGCGAGAAACGGGGGGCGCCGCCCGGCGACGAACGGGCCGCGCGCGGCGACGCGATGCCGCCGCCAGACGGCCCCGGCGCTAGTGTTCCCGGGCCGATGTGCGCACAATCGCTTCCCGCCGCCGCGCACGGCGTGCGCGCGCGCCGTCACCGACCCGACCCGGACGCATGGCCCTGATCCAGCACTTTCCGACCGAAGCGCCCCCGGCGTTCGAGCTCAAGGGCCGGCTCATGGCGCTCACGGTGCTGCGCGTGCTCACGGCCGACCTCGAGCAGTTGCGCGTCCAGCTCGACGCCCGGATCGCCGCGGCGCCGGAGCTGTTCCAGAACTTCCCGGTGCTGCTCGACTTCGAGGCGCTCGACGCGGACGCGCAGAGCGGGTTCGACATCGCCCGGCTCGACCGGCTGCTGCGCGAGCGCAGCTTCGTCCCGGTCGGCATCCGCGGCGCCGAGGGGGTGCTCGCCGGCATCGCCGCCGGCGTCGGTCTCGGCGTGCTGGCCGCGGGCGCCCAGGGCGAGAGCGAGCGCGCCCGCCCGGGCGAAGGCGCCAACCCGGCGGCGAACAGCCTGCTGCTGGAGCAGCCGGTGCGCTCGGGGCAGCAGGTGTACGCCCGCGGAGGGGATCTGATCGTGCTCGCCACCGTGAGCCCCGGCGCGGAGATCCTCGCCGACGGCAACATCCACGTGTACGGGCAGCTGCGCGGGCGCGCGCTCGCCGGCGTCGGCGGCAACGCGGCGGCGCGCATCTATTGCCGCAGCCTGGACGCCGAGCTGATCTCGGTCGCGGGGCACTACCGGGTGAGCGAGCAGATTCCGGACGGGGCGCGCGCGCGGCCGGTGCAGGTGCTGCTCCGGGGCGAGCGGCTGGTCATCGAGCCGCTGTAGCGCGCGCACGGCCTACATCCACCGGGCGGCCGGGAGCCGACCGGGCAGCGACAGCTATCGGGAGACACACGAGCCGTGGCAAGAATCATCGTCGTGACATCGGGCAAGGGCGGGGTGGGCAAGACCACGTCCAGCGCCGCCATCTCCACCGGCCTCGCCGCCGCCGGGCACAAGACCGTCGTGATCGACTTCGACGTGGGCCTGCGCAACCTCGACCTGGTGATGGGCTGCGAGCGGCGCGTGGTGTACGACTTCGTCAACGTGATCAATCGCGAGGCGAGCCTGCACCAGGCGCTGATCAAGGACAAGCGCGTCGAGGGCCTGGCGATCCTGCCGGCATCGCAGACGCGCGACAAGGAGGCGCTCACCCAGGAGGGCGTCGAGCGGGTGCTCGAGGAGCTGGCCAAGGATTTCGAGTACATCGTGTGCGACTCGCCGGCCGGCATCGAGCGCGGCGCGATGCTCGCGGCCTACTTCGCCGACGACGCGATCGTGGTCACCAATCCGGAAGTGTCCTCGGTGCGCGACTCGGACCGCATTCTCGGCATTCTCGCCGCCAAGACCCGCCGCGCGGAGCGCAACCAGGAGCGCGTCAA
>Ga0079224_100014534_pt1 | contig 10995 bp, 9 predicted proteins | sample Stecom2015_FD_80414 | JGI IMG/M metagenome (GOLD analysis project Ga0079224, IMG submission 80414) | Agricultural soil microbial communities from Utah to study Nitrogen management - Steer compost 2015 | ecosystem: Environmental > Terrestrial > Soil > Agricultural land | place: USA: Utah...
CGTGCCGAAGAAATCGGCAAAGGCTTCGTCGCTTCGCTCACGATGGGCGTCGGCCAGTTCTGCACGAATCCAGGGCTCGTCCTCGCGCTGGAAGGGCCGGATTTGGAGAAGTTCATCGCGTCCGCCTCGGCCGCACTCGGTCAAGTCGCGCCCGCGACGATGCTCACGCCCGGCATCCACTCGGCTTACGAACAAGGTGTCGAGAAACTGGCGAACCATTCGCGCGTAAAATTGCTCGCGCGCGGCGCCGAAGGCACCGGGATGCATTGCGGTCGCGGCGCGCTCTTCTCGATCGCGGCAGAGGACGTGCTCAAGCATCCCGAAGTCACTGAAGAGGTCTTCGGTGCATCGTCGCTCATCGTTCGCTGCGCGAACGAAAAGGAGCTGCTCGACACCCTCGAGCATTTGGAAGGCCAGCTCACCGCGACGCTTCATCTCACCGACGCCGACCTGCCCTTGGCCTCTCGTCTGCTGCCGACGCTCGAGCGAAAGGCCGGGCGCGTGCTCGCGAATGGCTGGCCCACCGGCGTCGAGGTCACGCATGCGATGGTGCACGGCGGACCGTTCCCCGCAACGTCCGATAGTCGCAGCACTTCGGTCGGCACGCTTGCCATCGAACGATTCCTGCGGCCGGTGTGCTATCAAGACTTCCCGGATGCCCTGTTGCCGGCTCCGCTGCGGCAGGACGCGAAGAAGGGTCCGCACCGCTACGACGGCGCCTACCGAACGGAGTAGTCGAGCTGCACGCGCTTGGATACTCGACTTTTACGTTGAGTGTCCAAGCGTGCTCGAACCCAGCGTCCCGGCATTCTCATACACGACCTCCGCCGCCTCACATTCACGCTCGCACACGCGGAGCTTCGTCCAGGACAGCCTGCTCACGTCTGCCATCGACTGCGCTCGGTAGCGCAAGGAAAGCGAACGCCGCCGCGGCCATGGCCGCAGACAGCATGAGTAGTGCGCCGGAGAACGAGCCGTTCACATCGTGATAGTGCGCCACGCTGACAGGGCCGAGCATGGCGCCGCAGTTGTACAAAGAGTAGATCCCCGCATAGAGACGCCCATAAAGTGCCTTGGGAAAGTAGCGGGCGACGAAGAACGCCATCACATCGAACTCCCCGCCCATGCCGATCGCGAAGAGAACCATCGCGAAAGAGGCATTCGCGACGCCATCGCCCGCGAACAGCACTAGCGCTCCGAACGCGGGGCACAACGTGATTGCGAGCGCGACAATCCGTGGCGGGAAGCGATCCAAGAACCAGCCAGTGACGATGCGGGTCACGGTAAATGACGCGCCGAAGACGCCGAACAAGCGCGCAGCCGTCGAAGGATCGAGGCCTTCTTCTCGCAAGATGGACATGAAGTTGACCACCAAGCCGAGGTTCGCCACGCCGAGCACCGCGAATACCGCCGCAAGGATCACGAAACTGCGCGACAGGCAATACTCGCGCAGCGGACGCAAGCGTTCCGCTGCAACGGGAGCATCAGCAGCCGACGCTCTCCTGCCGTTCTCGATACCGCCATCGATTTCTCTTGGCGAGCGCGGTTGCTGCCGCAAGAACAACCAACCGAGCGGCAACATGAGACACGCCATCGCGACGGCGATCGCAAGCACGGCGGCCCGCCATCCCAAACCTTGCGCGAGCCACTGAAAGGCCATCGGAATCACCGACATGCCCGCACCGACACCAGCCAGGCAAATTCCCAATGCGAGGCCGCGACGGCGCTCGAACCACGTCACCAGAATTTTCGTGTACGTCACGGGTAACGTGCCCGCACCCACGATGGCGATGAGCCCCACCGCCACATAGAAGTGCACCAAGCTTCCGTTCACGATCGCGATCTGCGCCAATGCCAACGGTAGCGCTGCGATCGAGAATGCGATGACGCGCCATGCTCCAAAGCGGTCGCTCGCGGCGCCGACGAGCGGTGCAGCGATGACTATGATCGCTGTCGCAAGGGAATGCGCCCCCGTCGCTTTTGCGAGCGACCACGAGAACTCCTCCGACAGCGGCAAGGTAAGCTGTCCGAAAATGACTGCCGAGAACGCGCTATAGCCCAGCGCCAGTCCGATCGCTGTCGAGGCGGCGACCCACCATGCAATAGGAATCGCGAGAACGCGGCGAGCGGAGGATTCATGCGAATACGGCGCGTTCATGTTCAAACGTCGGACTACCCTGCAAGCCGTGCGGCGTGTTTCTTGGCTTAGAGCCGCTCGTAAAGCGCGGCGATGAGCGCCCTGCAACGCTCGGGCATGCCCAAACCTGCTTCCAGTCGATTGGGGCTATAGGCGAAAGCGATTTCCGCCTCCGGGTCCGCGAAGCCGACCGCCCCTCCTAATCCTGTATGACCGAACGCGGCCGGATTCGGCCCGAGCGGATTCACATCGTTATTCAGAAAGAATCCGAGGCCGTAGCGATACGAGCGACCCGTCAAGAGACACGGGTTCGCCCATTGCAGCGTCCGCGCCGCTTCGATCGAGCGGCGCGATAACAAATGCGCCCCGTCTATGGCACCGCCCTGCGCCAAGGCCGCGAAGATGCGCGCGATCGATCGCGCATTGGTGTGCCCGCCCCCCGAAGGCATCACACCGAACCGCCATTCGTGCGAGTTCAGCATCTCGTGCAGCGGGCGCGGCAGCACGCGCCATGCGCGCGCAAGCGGGCCGCTCCCCGATGCCACTGCGCTCAAGGTCTCGCTTTGTATGTTCGGAATGACGTCAGCCACTCGCGTGCTTTCCGTCTCGCTCAAGCCGAGGTGAAAATCGATGTTCAAAGGCGCGGCGATCTCCTCCTGTACGAAGCGGCTGACATCGCGCCCATCCACTCGGCGAATGATCTCGCCGAGCAGATACCCGATCGTCATGGAGTGATAGGCGCCCTGCGTGCCGGGCTCCCACTCGGGAGGCTGCACTTCGAGCGCGGCGATCATTGCCGGCCAATCGAACGCCGCGCCCTTCGCGGCAGCATCTGCGTAAAGCAAACCGGCCGTGCTGCTCAAGACCTGCTTGACTGTGATGCTTTCCTTGCCGGCCTGACCGAACTCGGGCCAGTAGCGCACGACTCGCGCATCGAGCTCGACCTTGCCGCGATCGATGAGCATCCAAAGCGCGAGCGCCACGATGCCCTTCGTGACAGACATCATGCACACCAGCGTGTCGCGCTCCCAAGGACGCGAGCGTGTGACGTCGCGGTACCCGCCCCATAGATCCACGACGCGCCGTCCACGGTGATAAACGCACACCGCGGCACCAACCTCACCGCGGTGTGCGAAATTATCCGCGAAGACGGCCGCAAGCTCGCCGAACCGATCGCAGGCTTCGCCTGCGATCGGCGCGGCCTCAACGCGATCGCTCAGCTGCATACGCGGCTCCCAACCCGTCAGTAGCGATAGCTGAAGCCGATCCCATAGGTTCTTGGCGCACCCGGTCTACCTGCCACACGGCCCGCCGCGAAGCTCGCCGTCGTGGTGACATAGTCTTCATCGAGAAGGTTTCGACCCCACGCCGACAACGTCCAGCGTCCGTATGCGTCGCGCAGACCAACCGATCCCTGCAAGAGCCAATAGGCGTCTTGCGATTCGAGATCGAGGTTCTCCGGCGTGAAGAACTGCTGATCCTTGAAGCTCGCTTCGCCTCGTACGAAGAGGCTCCACTGAGAGAATAGGGTCCACTCATACTGGGCGTGACCGCTGAACGCGAGTCGCGGCGCAGCGTTGAGCTTCTGCCCGGATGCATCGAACACGCTTTGATTCCCGCGCCGTGGCGCACTCGCGAAATCGTCGTATTCGGCATTGAGCAAGCCGAGCGTGAACCCGACATTGAGATCGGGCAGCGGAATCGCCTGAACCTCCAGCTCCAATCCGTAGATGGACGCCGTTGCGGCATTACGCGTGTCGGTGACACCTGGGCTCAGGAAGAACAGCACCTGCAAGTCGTCGTAGTCGTAATAAAAAGCCGCCGCGTTCACCCGCAGGCGATTGTTGAGCCAATCCGTCTTCACGCCGGCTTCATAGCTCCACAGGTACTCCGGCGAAAAGCCCTGTTCCGGATTACGACTGCTGCTGACGAAGCCGCCGCTCTTGAATCCGCGCGTCGCCGATGCGTAGACGAAAGCATTGTGCGCAGCGCGCCACTCGAGCCCGAGCTTCGGCGTTGCCGCCGTGTAGCGACCCACGCGCTCATAGATAACAGGGCTGCCCGCAAGCGTATCCGTGCCGATCGAGTACGTACCGGCATTCTGTGCGAAGTGCTTGTCCTCTTCCGTGTAGCGCAAACCGAGGGTCGCAGAGAGCGAGTCGGTGAGATCGTACGTGAGCTGTCCGAACAACGCCCAGCTCTCGGTATCCACTTCCGGATACGCGCGCGACTCCGTGCCCGGTACGAAAGAACGAACCACGATCGGCTGCGTATCGTCTTCCTTGAAATAGTACAGACCCGCAACGAAGCGGACGCGATCGAAATCGCCGCTCAGATTGAGCTCTGTTGAGATCTGATCCTGTTGGCTGGTCATGATCGTCTGCAGCAGGCTGGCATCGCTCGCATCGGAGTCGATTGCAAGGTCCCAATCGAGCTCGCGCCAACCGGTCAGCGAGCGCAGCTGCAAATGGTCCGATAGATAGAAGGTTGCGTCGATAGACGCACCAGCGATCCGCCGACGCGAGTATTGCTCGGCATCGAGTGCAACGCGGCTGAAGTCGCCCAGCACCGAATCCACCGAGGTTCCTCGGGGTTCGAGCAGCTTCTGAAAGCCGATGATCGTGGAATCGTCCTGTAACCAATCGCCGCGCAGAACGACGTCTACGTTGTCGTTCGGAGTAAAGCGCAGCTGCGCACGTCCGGCCAACACATCCTCGTCATCGATGTCCTTTCCGCCTGGGACGATGTTCTTGCGATACGCGTCACGCGAAGAGCTCATGACAGACACGCTGGCGGCGACACGGTCCTCGGCGAGCGGCCCGCTCAGATAGCCTTCGACTTGGCGCCGATTGTAGTTACCGACCTCGCCTCGCAAGCCGATCTGCAGATCGTTGTCGGGCTTGCGCGAGATCACGTTGATGGTCCCGCCGACGGAATTGCGCCCGTACAACGTACCCTGCGGACCGCGCAGCACTTCGATGCGATCCACATCCAGGAAGCTCAAGAAGTAGCTTGCCGGCCGCGCGATATAGATGCCGTCCACGTGCACGGTCGAGCTCGGATCGGCGCCTGCAGTAACTTGATTCGTTCCCACGCCGCGGATGTACACCTGCGCTTGCCCGGTGTTCTCGGCGACCTGCAAGTTCGGCACGAACGGCGCGAGATCGCGGACATTGCCTATACCTGCCTCCGCGATCGACTCGCCGCTCATCGCCGAAATCGTCATCGGCGTTCGTTGCAGCGCCGTTTCTCCCGTCTTCGTTGCGGTGACGACGACTTCCTCGAGCGTGATGCTCGTCTCGTCCTGCGCGTGCGCAATACTCGTCAACGCGCCGAGCGTGAGCGCCCAGCCCACCCGTACGAACGGCACCGAAGTTCTCTTGTTCATGTAGCAACCCCTGACTCGATCATCTGCGGGATTCGCACCCGCTGCCTTACTACTGTGAAACTGTGACTACTCGTTATGCGCCGGCGCTCAGCCCCTCATCGAGAAGGAGCGTCGTGCCGTACATCGCACGCACCTCATCGCTTGCGAGGAACACCGCCGCCGCCGCAATCTCTTCCGGCGGGGTGTACACGCGCACACTCGGCGTCACAGCTGCTTTCGCCGCCATCACGCTGGCGGCGTTCGGACCGCACCGCTCCGCTTCGTTCAGCGGCGTCGCCGTGTTCCCGGGAGCAAGCGCGTTGACGTGCACGCCATGCGGCGCCAATTCGGTCGCAAGCGCTCGCGTGAGCATGATCACACCCGCTTTGACTGCCGAGTAGAGCGAGTACGGACCGGAGGCGCGCAAGCCGGCCACCGAAGCAACGTTGATGATTCGTCCGCTGCGCCGCGCTTTCATCGACGGTACGACTGCATCGATCGCGAAGAACGTCCCCTTCAGGTGCGTATCGACCATCTGGTCGAATACTTCCTCGCTCGTTTCGTTCAGATGCGTCGGCACATAGATGCCCGCCGAGTTCACGAGTATGTCGATCGGCCCGAGCGTTCGCGCAACGTCCGCCGCGCAACGCTGGATTTCGCTGACATTGCGGACATCGGCCACGAATGACTGCGCCGATCCGCCAGCGTCGCGAATCTCCTTTGTCACTCGATCTGCGCGCGCGAGATCACGGCTCGCCACGACAGCCACGCTCGCGCCCTCTCGAGCGAAGCGGACGGCGATCGCGCGCCCGATCCCGGAGCTACCGCCGAAGATGAGTGCGACTCTGTCTCTCAGCTTCATCTCACGCCGTCCTGCATTCGCTCAATTGCAGCTCCTCGATCATCTGCTCACGCATCAGGAACTTTTGAACCTTTCCGGTCACCGTGGTGGGAAACTGCTGCACGAAACGTACGTATCGCGGCACCTTGTAATGCGCGATGTGAGCCCTGCAAAAGGCGCGAATTTCCTCTTCGCTCGCGGTCGTACCCGGCTTGAGGCGAAGCCACGCGCAGACCTCTTCGCCATACTTCTCGTCGGGCACGCCGATGACTTGCACTTCCTGCACGACAGGATGCGTGTAGAGAAACTCTTCGATTTCGCGCGGATAGATATTCTCGCCGCCGCGAATGATCATGTCCTTCAGACGTCCCACGATATTGACGTAGCCGTACTCATCCATGACCGCAAGATCGCCGGTGCGCATCCACCCGTCCGTGTCGATCGCCTCACGCGTTCGCGCTTCGTCGTTCCAGTAGCCGCGCATCACCGAGTACCCGCGCGTGCATAGCTCTCCGGCCTCGCCGCGCGGCGTCGGATTGCCTTGGGCGTCGACAATCTTGATCTCCACATGCGGATGCACGCGCCCGACGGTAGAGACGCGTCGCTCCAGTTCGTCGTCGCGGCTGCTTTGTGTGGAGACCGGAGAGGTTTCCGTCATGCCGTACGCGATCGTCACTTCCGGCATGTGCATCTCGCTGACGACTCGTTTCATTACCTCGATCGGACACGGCGCGCCGGCCATGATGCCTGTGCGCAAGCTCGACAAATCGAAGCTCGAGAACTCCGGATGATTCAGCTCCGCTACGAACATCGTCGGCACGCCATACAGCGTCGTACAGCGCTCGTCTTGCACGGTGCTCAAGACGGCGCCTGGCTCGAATAGCTCCGCCGGGTACACCATCGTCGCGCCGTGCGCGATGCACGCAAGATTGCCCATCACCATGCCGAAGCAGTGATACAGCGGTACTGGAATACACACACGATCGGCTGTGCTGAGCCCGAGCGCCTGGCCGACGAAGAAGCCGTTGTTCAGGATGTTGCGATGAGTGAGCGTGGCGCCCTTCGGTGCACCGGTCGTGCCGGAGGTGAATTGAATGTTGACCGCTTCATTCGGTGAGATCTCCTGCGCGAGGGCGGCAAGCCGAATGCGGTGCTCCGCGCGCCCGAGATCGGCAAGCTCGTCGAAGTTGAGCGTCCCGGCAGTCCGTTCAGCGCCGAGCCGGATGACGTATTTCAGATCCGGCAGACGTTTTGCACGCAGATCGCCGGGCGACGCATGGATCAGCTCCGGTGCGAGCTCAGCAATCATTGCGAGGTAGTCGCTCGTCTTCAGGTGCGGCGCGAGCACTAGCGCACGGCAACCGACCTTGCGCAAGGCGTACTCGAGCTCGTAGATCCGGTACGCCGGATTGATGTTGACTAGGACGAGACCCGCCTTTGCCGTTGCGAACTGCAGCACGACCCATTCGGCGCAGTTGGGCGCCCAGATGCCGACGCGATCGCCGCGCTCGAGCCCAAGCGCAAGCAGTCCGGACGCGACCGCATCGACGCGTCGCGCCAGTTCGCGCCAGCTCCAGCGAATACCCTGATGTCTCACGACCAACGCTTCGCGATCGCCTTGCGTCGCAGCCATGCGGTCGAAGGCAGCACCGATCGTGACTTCGAGTAGCGGCGAGCGATCGCAGCCTCGTTCAATAGACAACGCAACTGGATTCGCAGTCATGCGGTGAGTCCCGAATCGACGACCGAACCGGAGGAAGTCAGTGCCGCGCCCTCCCCTGCGCGCGCCAACGCGCTCACGAGGTCCTGCAGCAAGGAGCGCTGCAATCCTTCCGCGACGATCATGAGGCGCGATTGCGGCGCGCGCGTTCCCCAACTCGGCAACCGGACTGGCGGATGGAGCACGTGGCGTACGGCGTGCACGGCGACCGGACGCGACTCGCCGCGCAAGAAGAAGATTCCCTTGAAGCGCAACAGCGCATCGCCGAGCACTGCAGTCAGCGCATCGAGCCATGTGCTGACTGTCGGCCAATCCAGAGCGCCGTCTATTTGCGCGCCGTGCGTGAGCACATCGTGCGCGCCTGCGTGCGGGACCATCTCTTCGCGAGACAGCCAGCGCACCGGATCTACAGCGTCGCGCTGCGAATACAGGCTCGCGCCGAAGATGACGCCTGCGCCTTCTCCATGGGAGGCAGACGTCATCTCAGCAACCGAGTTGAGCTTGCGGGCAGCTAGGCGCGCTTCGTTCAACTCGCGCACATCGGCGAGGTCGCACTTGGTCAGCACGATCCGATCGGCCATCGCCACTTGCCGGCGAGCCTCGGGCCTGCTCGCCAGCGTCTTCGCGCCAACAACCGCGTCAAGTGTCGCGACGACTCCATCGAGCCGCGTCGGCACGTCGGACACATACATCCCTGCTGCCTGAACAGCCGGCGCGGGATCCGACATACCCGAGGTTTCGATCACAACGCGATCGAATGCCGGGAGCTCGCCGGCCGCGCGGCGCGCGAGCAGCCGTTCGAGGCTATCGCGAGCATCCAGACGTTGCGTGCAGCACAAGCAGCCCGAGGCGAGCAGCGCCACATCGTCGGCGAGGTACTCGACGATCTGGTCATCGAGCGCGATGTCGCCGATTTCGTTGACGATCACCGCGATCTTCTCGGCCGGATGGGAGCGCAGCAAGGCACAGATCAATGTCGTCTTGCCGCTGCCCAGAAAGCCTGTAACGACGGTGACGGGAGTCATCAGAACGACGGCGCCTGATCGTGAATCGGATGCGGCGTGGGCGGTTCCGCTGCGATATCGTCGGTCCTTTGCGGGACCTGCGCACCTCGTTTGAACACGAACGCATGACGCCGCCTATCGCTGACGCATGTCACATCGGCAAGCGGATCGCCTCGCACGACGAGCAGATCGGCCGGACGTCCTGCCGCAATACGTCCGGCGCGGGAGCCGAGCAACTCTGCCGCCACGCTCGTCGCTGCCCGTAGTGCCTGCAGCGGCGTCGCGCCCTCTTGCACCATCAGCTCGAGCTCGCGCGCGTTGTTCCCGTGCGGATTGAATGGTGTGCCGGCATCGGTGCCCATCGCGATCGTGCCGCCGGCACGAACGAACCTGCGGAACGACTCGCGTCGCATCGCGCCGAAGCGCTGCACTTTCTCGACCGCGTGTTGCGGCAAGCCAAGATTCCTTTGTGCGGCATGCATCAAGCGATCGTTTGCGAGCAGCGTGGGAACGAGCGCGACGTTGCGCGCGATCATCGCCTCGAGCGCTTCATCGGTAAGCTCCGTGCCGTGCTCAATCGTGCGCACGCCGGAGTCCACCGCGCGCAGGATGGCGGTTGCGCCCAACGCATGCGCCGCAACCGGCCGGTCGAGCCGCGCGGCTTCGCCGATGAGCGCCTGGATTTCGTCCGTGCTGTACGTTGCTTCGCGCGGATCGCTGTTCGGGGTGAGCACGCCGCCGGAGACGGCGATCTTGATCCAGTCGAAGCCGAGTCGAACGTGATCGCGAACCCGCGCTCGACATGCATCGACGCCTCCCGCTTCTACGTTCGACGCAAGCCAATGCCCATGACCGCCTGGCCGAGTAATGAAGCCGGCAAGATGCAGTGTCGGCCCCCGCCCCTCGCCGGCGCGCGAGCGCTCGCGCAGAGCGAAAGCGTGTGCCGGCGCACCGCCCAAATCTCGGAGGGTCGTGACCCCGCCGCGCAAGGTCTCCTCTGCATGCTTTTCGAAGCGAGCTGCCTGCTTTGACGGATCGGCACGCAAAGCCGCGACGACATCGGCGGCGCCCGTCATCACGAGATGCACGTGACAATCGATCAGACCGGGCATCACCGTGTGTCCGCGCAGATCGAGTCGCGCACCTTCGTATCCCTGGAACTCCGCGGCCGGTGCGCAACTCACGATCGTCCCATTTGCGATCAGGACGTCGTGGCGTTCCAGTCGCTGCTCGCCGTCGAACACGCTTCCGCCTGTGAGTAGCGTTTTCATGTGCGGCGGCACCAAGCAGCGATGCACTTGGACATCAACGACGCCATGGCCGCCTCAGCCACGTTCCTCGAGCGGCAATTCCGGTAGTGCATGACCGGTTTCGCGCAGGTGCTCGTAGAGTCTTGGATTGACTCGCGCGATCTTCACCGCAGTCGAGATCGGAAACGCGATATCCGTCTTGTCATGGACGCCGCCGGTGATGATCACCTGCAACACACCTTCGATCGATCCGATGTTGCGGAAGGCTCGGCACACGCAAGGCGGTACGGACAGCACATCGAGCTCCTCGAGTACGACGGAGTGCTCGCCGTTATCGCCCCAAAGGAACTCGAAGCGACCGCGACATACCGTGAACGTCTCGTATGTGCGGTTGTGCGAGTGCAGGGACGGCCCTTGACCGGGCGGACACACCGCATATGTGATCGTCATGCCGCCGGCACCGCGGATCGGCGCACTGTCGTTGATCGGCGTATCCGTGTCTGGCAAGCCGATGACCGGATGCAATCTCCGCGCATAGATCACGTCGAGCGCATCCTGCGGGAAGCGCGCTTCTCGCTGCATGACGATGCGATCCAGCTGCGAGAAGCGAGCGATTCGACGCGCCATCTCCTCCGGCGTAGGCGTAATGGTAGGCATGTATTATGACTCGAACATC
>Ga0079224_100014535_pt1 | contig 10995 bp, 8 predicted proteins | sample Stecom2015_FD_80414 | JGI IMG/M metagenome (GOLD analysis project Ga0079224, IMG submission 80414) | Agricultural soil microbial communities from Utah to study Nitrogen management - Steer compost 2015 | ecosystem: Environmental > Terrestrial > Soil > Agricultural land | place: USA: Utah...
CCGCACACCGCTCCGCGCCGCACACCGCTCCGCGCCGCACACCGCTCCGCGCCCACCCTGCCTCACCCCTCCACCGCCTCCACCTGATACGCGATCCCGCACGCGCCGGGGCCGGCGTGCGTGGCCAGGGCGGGGGAGGCCGGAGAGACGATGATCTCGGCGCCGGGGTAGTGCTCGAGGAGCGCGGCGCGGATTGCCGGCACGATCTCCGGGCGCCCGACGTGGATGATCCCGAACCGGACGGTCGCCCGGCCGGGCGTCGCGCGCTCCCGGATCAGTTCGAGCATGCGCGGGAGCACCCGCTTCGGCCCCACGACTTTGGACACCGGGACGATCCGGCCATCGGCCGTCAGCCCGAGGATCGGCCGGATACGGAGACTGTTGGCGAGCCACGCCTGGCCGCGGGAGACGCGGCCCGAGGCGAGGAGGTTGTCGAAGGTCTCGATCGTGAAGAGGAGCCCGGAGCGGTCCCTGATCCGGTCGAGCTCGGCGACGATCTCGGCGACCGGCGTGCCGAGCTCGGCGAGCTCCGCCGCGCGGAGCACGAGCAATCCCTCGGTCAGCGACGCGCCCCTCGAATCGACCACGGTCACGGGCGCTCCCTCGAACATCCTTGCCGCGATCTCGCCGGACGCATAGGTGCCCGAGAGCGCCGAGGCCAGGAGCACGGCGAGCACGTGCTCGCCGTCTTCGGCGGCGCGGGCGTACGCCTCGAGGAACGCGGCGGGCGGAGGCTGGGACGTCGTCGGCCGCTCGCCGCGGCGGAGCCGCTCGACGAAGGTGTCCGGATCGATGTCGACCCGGTCCCGCAGCGACTCGTCGCCGTAGACCAGCGAGACGGGGACCACGTGGATCCCGTGCGCGCGAACGACCTCGTCCGGCAGGTCCGCAACGCTGTCGGTCACGATGGCGAGAGGAGGCCGGGCGAGGTGTGCGTGCGACGCGGCCGCGCGCTCGATGGCGGCGTGCTGCGCGTGCATGTCTTCCGCCTTGTGCGCCGCCAGCTCGCCGAACTCCCGGAGACGCGCGAAGACCGTGTCCGGATCATCCGTGTGGACGTGGATCTTGAGGACGTCGGCGCCACGGATCACGATCAGCGAATCGCCGAGCCCCGCGAGCGCCGAGCGCACGACGTCCGCCGGGGGCAGTGCGTCCCCGCGGACCAGTGCTTCCGTGCAGAACCGGTACTGATCCGATACGTCGACGCGGGCGGCGGCCGTGTCCTGGGGCCGGTCGGCGCCGGGCGCCAGGGGCCCGGCCATGCCGGGCGCAGGACGCGGAGGCGCGGCGTCGTCGTCGAGCCCGCCCCGGGGTGCCCTATCGACCGTGCTTCGGGCGCCGTTGTCGTCCGCCTCGATCCAGGCTCCTTCGGAAGTCGCGGCAGCGGCGGGCGAATCGCCGCGGATCAGGTGGAGGATGCCTTCGAGGAGGTGGACGAAGCCTTTGGCGCCGGCGTCCACGACGCCGGCGGTCCGCAGGACGGGGAGCAGCTCCGGTGTGCGGGCGAGCGCCTCGCGGGCGCGGGCGACCAACCGGTCGAGCAACTCGGCGAAGTCCGATGTCTGGGCGCGCTCCGCTTCTTCCGTCGTCTCGCGGATCACGGTGAGGATCGTTCCCTCGACCGGCCGCTCCAGCGCCGCGTAGACGTGGTCGGCCGCACGGCGCAAGGCGACGACGAACTCGGAGACGCTCAGCCGATTGCGTCCCTCCACGGCCGCCGAGAAGCCCAGGAGGAAGTGCGAGAGGATCATCCCGCAGTTGCCCCGGGCTCCCAGGATGCCGGCGTCCGCGGCACGCCGGGCGACGGCTCCGACTCCACGCTCCCGCGTCGACCGGAGTCCGTCGGCGATGCTGCGGGCCGTCAGCGCGAGGTTCGTCCCGGTGTCACCATCCGGAACGGGGTAGACGTTTATACGGTTGAGATCGGCACGGCAGCGCTCGGTGTGGTCGCACGCCGCGATGAGGGCCCTCCGGAGCCTGGACCCGTCGAGGTACGCGATGGGCATGGCACGAAGATAGACGAACGGCTGCGAGAAACAAGTGATCTCCACGTGGCGGCGCCACGGGCCGCCTTGCGCGTTCGATAGAGCGGCCTGCTCCGCGTGACGGCAGATCCCTCACCGACGCCGAGTGCCTGATCGGTGCCACGGCGGATCGACAGTTGCAGGGAACACCCGGCCGGACAGACTTGCGAAGGTCCCGGGTGCTTCGTACAATTGTGTGTTCAGCGACAGGGAATACGGGTCCCGGCGCACGAATCGCCATGCACCCGGACCGGTCGAGCCGGCTCCGGGCAATGAACTTTTCGTGCTTGGCCGGTTTAGAGGATTTCGGAGCAACTCGGCAGGCCGCCGCCGCGGCCGTGACATGTTTCCTGCAACCGTGGAGATCCCCGCAATGGTGCACTTCCGCGACTTTCGTCGACTTACACTGATCCTGTCGCTTGGATTGGTGGCCGGCGGCGGACTGGTTCTGGCGTCGCCCGCTGCGGCGCAGGATCGGTTCCGCGTGCTCGTGCCGAAGTCGCTCGCCCGCGAAGGCGAGGTCAAGAAGAACTTCGGCGAGGATGTGTCGAAGGAGCTGCGGAAGCTGATCGACGAGCTTCCCACGCACCGGCCGGTCGAGAAGAAGGACCTCAATGACGCGCTGAAGCAGTACAAGCTCAAGGAGGACGACCTCATCAACTGCATCACGGCGCGTCAGCTCGCGGCCCAGCGCGGCTTCGAGCTGGTCATGTGCGGCACGTACGCGGAGGCGCCTGGCGGGTTCGAGGTGAACGCCCAGTTCATCAGCCCGCGCGAGAACTACGAGTTCAGGGTTCCGACCTTCGTCGCTTCCGATCCCAAGCAGGCTGCGCAGAACATTTTCGAATCGTTCCGCAACTACGTCGATCTGCTGAGCTACACCGCCTACTGCCTGGAGAACATCGGTAGCCAGCAGTGGGAGGAGGCGCTCCGGCGGTGCGACGCGGCGCTGGCGATCGACCCGAACGCCGAGACGGCGCTGTACGGCCGGGGTTACGCTCTCATGCAGATGGACCAGGACGAGGAGGCGTTGAACACGCTGAACAAGGTCCTCGAGCGGAACCCGATCCACCAGGAGGCTCTGCAGGCCGCGGGGTACGTGGCGGCGAAGATGGGTCGCCTGCAGGAGTCTCGTGAGTACTACGGCCGGTATCTCGAGCTGAATCCTGGCGACGCGCGGGTGCGGATCACGATCGCCAACGATGCGGCGAAAGCGGGCGACCCCGAGGGTGCGCTCCAGATCGCCGAGGCCGGGATGGAGGGCGACTCCGTCGACCTGACGCTCCTCGAGTATGCGGGCTACTACGCCATTGCGGCTGCGGCGAAGGTGCAGTCGAACGCTTCCGAGGGCGAGAGCGGCAATGACCTGTCTCCGGCCGCGGCCAGCTTCTACGAGAAGGCGCTCGGTTACTTCGACCGGGTCCTGGCGACGCAGCCCGATTCGCTCCAACCGAACTTCACGGTCCAGTACGTCAATGCGCTGACGCAGCTCGGGCGGACGCAGGAAGCGGCCAGCCGGGGCGCGGAGTTCGTGGAGCTCCAGCCGGACAACGTCCAGCTCTGGGTCGCCTACGCGACGGCGCTCAACGAGGCCGGCCGACTGGACGAGGCGCTCGCCGCACTGGACTCGGTGATGGCGAAGGACCCCAACACGCCGAACATCCGTGCGCGTAAGGCGCAGTGGATCCTCCAGCGGGGCCAGATCGATGCGGCCAAGACGGCGTTCCGTAGCGCAGTCGAGGCCGGAGAGATCACCGCGGATCAGGCGGCGCGGTCCTTCCTCGCGATCGGCGTGAACGACAAGTTCCAGAAGAGGGACTACAACGGCGCGCTGCCCTATCTGCGCGCGGCGCTCGACCTCGCCGAAGACCCGGTGAATCAGGGGATGGCCAACTTCTACATCGGCTACATCCTCTACGTCCAGGGTGAGGAGGTGCAGGCGCCGAGCACGGCCGCGTCGGCCCAGAAGGCGCTGCCGATCTTCCAGCAGGCGCGCGACCACCTCCAGAAGTCGAAGCCGTTCGCGGACACGAACGCGTCGATCGCGAACAGCCTCCAGCAGCTCTTGGGTGCCGTGGACCAGTACATCGAGATCCAGGAGCTGTTGATCAAGCGCGGCCGCTGAGGCGCGGCGCGAGAGCGGCCCGCCGGGTTCGAGGCGGGTGGAGAGTTGGCCGGGGGCGTGAGGCCACGCCCCCGGCCTTCTTGCTTCCTGCGAACGCCGCTGCCCCGGCAACACGGGGCGTGCGGGCACCACGGCCGTGACCCGGCCGGGTGACCGCGGCTTTACGGCACCACGGCCGTGACCCGGCCCCGGTGAGCCGGGGCTCACGGCACCATGACCGTGAGCGGCCTCGGGCAGATCGAGTAACGGTATCGCGACGCCTGCACGGGCTCGCCGTCCGCATTCACCGCGAGCGCGCCCGAGGGCGCGACGGTGATCGACGCCGCCCTCGTGTAGCGCACGCCGGGGCTTCCGAGGTGGGTCCCGGCGCGGAGGTCCGGGAGGAGCGCCAGGAACTCGAGGCGCGGCATGGCCTCCACGATGAGCAGATCGAGTTGGCCGTCCCCGAATTCCGCCCGCGGCGTGAGAAGGCTCCCGCCTCCGGTCCGCCGTGCGTTCCCCACCGCGAAGAGGAGGAACTCACCGTCGTAGTACAGCCGCCCATCCGTCGAGAAGCGGGCCCGGGTCGAGCGCAGCTCCACGAGCTCCTTCGCCCCGGTGACGAGGTAGGCGAGGGGGCCGAGGAGTCGCTTCGCTTCGTCGGGCGTGTGCTCCGTTGCCTCTGCGCCGAAGCCCCCCGTCGAGACGTTGACGAAGAGGCGTTCGTTCACCCGGGCCACGTCCACGGCCAGCGGCCGCCCCCCGACCGCAACGCGCGTCGCCTCCACGAGATCCTGGGGGATTCCGAGCCCCAGGGCGAAGTCGTTCCCGGTGCCGATCGGCAGGATCCCGAGGCGCGGGGGGCGCTGCAACCGGCCGATCCCGTTGACGACCTCGTTGACCGTGCCGTCGCCGCCGGCGGCGATCACCAGATCGACTCCCGCCCTCGCCGCTTCTCGCGCCAGACGGGTGGCGTCGCCCGCCCCGCACGTCAGATGCGGCCGCACCACGTGCCCATCCGCCCGGAGCCGCGCGACGATCGAGCGGAGCTCCTGGAGCCGGTGCGCGTCGCCCCTCGGGTGCATGATCAGCGCGATCGAGAGCGGCAAAATGTTCCTCCCGGGGCGGTCGGAATCGGGTGGCCCGGCGCGGGTCGCCGCCGGCGCCGGCGCCGTGGCACGAGTGCAAATTCTTGGCCTGCATCGACTTGCAAAAAAGCCTTGACCGGGTGGGGTGCGATGAATAGCTTGGGGGCCGCGGTGGGGAGAAGTGGGGAAAAGTGGGGAGCCCACCGATACCCCAAGCACCGGGAGCCCCGACGACGCGGACTCCGACCCCGAGGAGAGGGGAGTGACCTTTCTGGGGAGCTACACCTACCAGCTCGACGAAAAGGGTCGGGTCAGCCTGCCGGCGGCGTTCCGTCGAGAGGCGGGGGACCAGCGCTTCATCATGGTGCAGGCCTACCGGCCGTCGCTGGCGCTCTATCCGGAGTCGGAGTGGATGGGCGTGCAGGAGCGGCTGAAGGAACTCGTACGCCATCAGCCCGAAGCGCGGCTGTGGGTGCTCTCGGTCGTGGCGAACGCGGTGGAGGTGGTTCCGGACAGCCAGGGTCGGATCCTGATCCCCGCGCGGTTGCAGGAGGCTGCGGAGCTGGACGGCCAGGTTCTGCTGGTCGGCGCACTGGACAAAATCGAGCTGTGGAATCCGAACCGGTTCGAGGAAGCGCTACGGGAGGGAGCGCAGAAGTTCGAGCGGTTCGCGCCACAGATCTTCCGGTAGGCGGCATGGACGGAGGGGTCCGTCATGTGCCGGTGATGCTGCAGGAGGTGCTCGAGTATCTACGTCCCGAACGGGGCGGGTTGTACTTCGACGGTACGCTGGGCGACGGCGGACACAGTGAGGCGATCCTCGACGCGGGCGCGGATGCCCGCGTGATCGGAGTGGATCAGGATCCGGAGGCCCTGGAAGTGGCGGCACGGCGGCTGGCACGATTCGGCGCGCGGTTTGAGCTGCGGCTGTCGAACTTCGCCGATGCGGCGGAGGCGTTGAGCGAGCCGCTGGCGGGGGCGCTCCTGGATCTCGGCGTATCATCGCGGCACCTGGATGAACCGGTGCGCGGCTTTTCCTTCCGTCCTGGCACTCCCCTGGACATGCGCATGGCAGGGCCGGCCGCTCGGGGCGTTCCGACGGCGGCGGATCTGTTGAACGAGCTCCCGGAGGAGGAGCTCGCGGACCTCTTCTGGCGGTACGGCGAGGAGCGTCGGTCGCGGCGGCTGGCCGCGGAGGTGGTGAAGCGCCGTGCGGAGGCTCCGTTCCGCACGAGCGACGACCTGGTCGAAGTGCTGGAGCGGGTCTACGGCGGCCGGCTCACGGTGCAGGACAAGGCGCGGATCTTCCAGGCGCTCAGGATCGCGGTGAACGACGAGCTGGGCGCGCTGGAGCGTGCGCTGCCGGCGTTGCGGGATGCGCTGGAGCCGGGGGGCGTCCTCGTGGTCCTCTCGTACCATTCGCTGGAGGACCGGCGTGTGAAGGACGCGTTCCGCGAGTGGAGCCGGGCTTGCATCTGTCCTCCGGAGCTTCCGGTGTGCCGTTGTCGGGGTCGACCGCTGGGCGAGACGCTGACGCGCAAGCCGGTGGTTCCGACGGCGGCAGAGGTGGAAAGGAATCCGCGGGCGCGCAGTGCGCGGCTGCGGGCGTGGCGGAAGGCGGCGTGATGCGAGGGCAGCCGGGTGTGATTCGGGTGGCCCTTGGTTTCGCGGCGCTGCTCGCGTCGTTGAGCCTCGTGATCTGGCGCCAGAGCCGGGCGCTCGAGGTGTTGCGCGGGCTCGACTCGGTGAGGCGTGAACGAGCGGTGCTGGAGGCGGAGCGTGCGGCGGTGATGCAGCGGATCCGCCATCTGGAGAGCCGGAGTCGAGTGGTGGCCGAGGCGGGCGCGAAGCTTGGGATGCATGTGCCATCGGGTGCGGAGATCGTGATCCTGCCGATGGGCGCTCCGTCGGTGGAAGAGGGGGTGGCGCGGTGAGGGTGACGGCGCGCTCGCATGCGTGGCGGCGGCGTGCGCTGCTGCTCGGGATGCTGGTGGTCGGGCTCGTGGTCCTGGGCCGCGCGTTCCAGCTCCAGGTGCTGGAGGGGGAGGCGTGGCGTGCGCGAGCGGTCGGCCAGCAGCGGCAGCGTGTGGAGCTGCCGGCGCCGCGGGGGACGATCTACGACCGCAACGGCGTGCCCCTCGCGGCGACCCGGGAAGCGTACCGTATCGCGGTCGCGCCGAAGGAAGTGCGGGATGCGAACGCGCTGGTGGCGCGTCTCCGTAAGGTCCTGGGGCTGACGGCGGCGCAGGCGCGGCGGGCCGTGGACCCGAAGCGGTCCTGGGTGATTCTCCCGGGCCGTTACGACGAGGTCGCGCGGCAGCAGCTCGCGGGCGAGCCCGGCGTCCACTTCGAGCGGGTGATCGAGCGCCTGTATCCGCACGGCGAGCTGGCGATGGAGCTGATCGGCCGGGTCGGCGCGGACGGGCGCGCGCAGGGAGGGATCGAGCTGGAGTTCGATTCGCTGCTCGCGGGCCGGCCGGGCGAAGCGGTGGCGCGGCGGGATGTCCTGGGCCGGCCGATCCCGGGAGCCGTGATCACGGTGCAGGAGCCGGTTCCGGGCCACGACGTGTTCCTGACGATCGATCATGCGCTCCAGGAGATCGCCGACGACGCGCTCCGTCGCGCGGTCGAACAGACGGAGGCGGTGGGCGGCGACCTGGTGCTTGCGGACCCGGAGACCGGGGAGATCCTGGCGGCGGCGACGGTACGGCGCGACGGCACGCGTAGCTGGCTCGCGGTGACGGAGCCGTACGAGCCGGGCTCGACCATCAAACCGTTCGTCGCCGCCGCCCTGCTGAACGAGCGGCGGGCGACGCTGTCGGACAGCGTGTACGCGGAGAAGGGGCGGTACGTCACCGGCGGCCGGACCATCACGGACGTGCATGGGTACGAGTGGCTGACCCTCCGCGAAGCGCTGCGCTACTCCTCGAACATCGCGATGGCGAAGGTGGCCGGGCGTCTCAAGCCGGCGGAGCAGTACGCGTACCTTCGTGACTTCGGGTTCGGGACGCCGACGGGCGTGACGTATCCGTCCGAGGCGTCGGGGCTGCTGCGCCGGCCGGAGCGGTGGTCGGGTTATTCGCAGAGCAGCCTGGCGATGGGGTACGAGGTCTCGGTCACTCCGCTGCAGATGGTGCTGGCGTACGCGGCGCTCGCCAATGGCGGCGTGCTGATGGAGCCGCGCCTGGTTCGGGAGGTTCGGACGCGGGGCGGCCGGGTCGTGGCGCGGTACGACCCGCAGCCGGTGCGGCGGGTGGTCCGGGAGGAGGTCGCGCGGGAGATCAGCGCGGCGCTGGTCGACGTGGTCGAGGCGGGGACCGGGCAGGCGGCGGGGCTGGGTCCGTTCCGGGTGGCGGGGAAGACGGGGACGGCGCGGCAGGTCCGGGACGGCCGGTACGAATCGGGGAGCTACACGGCGTCGTTCGCGGGGTTCTTCCCGGCGGAGAACCCGCAGTTCGCGTTTCTGGTGCGGCTGGACCGGCCGAAGGGAGCGTATTACGGCGGGCTCGCCGCGGCGCCGGTGATGCGGGCGACGCTGGCGGCGGCGCTGGCCGCCCGCGAGACCGCGCTGGACCGGCGGGCCGTGGCCGCGGCGGTGGTGCGTGGTCGAGCGGAAGAGGAGAATGCGAAGTCGCCGCGGCTCGGGCGGAGCGAGGGCTCGAGCGACGCATTGCCCGTCGCGGGCCCGACGCCGCCGCCCGCCGGGCCGTTCATTTTCGCGCTGAACGCCTCTCCGCCGCGCCGGCACAATGGAGCGGGCGTGTCCACGGCCCGGGAGGTCCCGAAGGTGACGGGGCTGGCCTTGCGGGACGCGGCGCGACGCCTCCACGAGGCCGGGTTCCGGGTGGTGGTCGAAGGGAGCGGCCCGGCGGTGGAAACGGTGCCGAGGGCGGGCGAGCGGGCGCGGCCGGGGACGGTCGTCCGGGTCCTGGGGAAGGAGGCGCGGCGGTGAGACGCGCTGGGATCCGATTGGCGGAGATCGTCCGGCGGCTGGAGGCGGACGGGCGAGTGGTGTCCGCACCGGGCGTCGATCCCGTGATCACCGGGATCGCCGACGACAGCCGCCGGGTCAGGGCAGGCGACCTGTACTGCGCCTGGGCCGGCACCGCGGTCGACGGCCACACCTTCGTCCAGGCGGCGGAATCCGCGGGTGCGGTGGCGGCGCTGGTCGAGAGGCCGGTCCCGGAGAGCTCCCTCCCGCAGGTGGTCGTCCGGGACGGACGTCGGGCGGCGGCGCTGGCGGCGGCGGCGTTCTACGGAGATCCCGCCGCCTCTCTGCATCTGGTGGGGGTGACGGGGACGAACGGGAAGACGACGACGACGTGGCTCCTGCGCCACCTGCTCGGGGCCCGGTGGCCCGCGGCGTCCATCGGCACGCTCGGCGTGATCCTGGAGGACGGCTCGTCGCTCCCGGGCGGCGAGACGCTGACGACGCCGGGGCCGGTCGACCTCGCCCGCGTGCTCCGCGAGCTGGTCGACCGCGGCGTGGGCGCCGTGGCGATGGAGGTTTCGTCCCACGCCCTCGACCAGGGGCGGGTCCACGCGCTCCGCTTCGATGCGGCGGTCTTCACGAACCTGACGCGGGACCACCTGGACTATCACGGGACCGAAGAGGCGTACGTGACCGCGAAGCGCGCCCTCGTCGGCCTGCTCCGGGAGGGCGGCGCCGCGGTGATCAATGCGGACGACCCGGCATGGGCGGGCCTCGAAGGAACCGCCCCCCGCGCGTTGCGCTACTCGATCGAGCGCGGGGACGCCGAAGTCCGGGCGGAGCACCTCGAGTTGGGGCCGTCCGGCGCCCGCTTCCGCCTGGTCGCGCCAGGCGGCGCGGCGGATGTGTCGCTCCCGCTCATCGGCGGCTTCAACGTGTACAACGCCCTGGGCGCCGCGGCCGCCGCGCTCGCGCTGGGCTTCGGGGTGGAGGACGTCGCCTCTCGGCTCGGGACAGCGCCCCAGGTGCCGGGACGGCTGGAGAAGGTGGCGGACGTGCCGTGCCCGGTGCTGCGGGACTACGCACACACGCCGGATGCGCTGGAGCGGGTGCTCACCGCGCTGCGGCCGCTGGTGCCGGGCCGCCTGATCGTGGTCTTCGGCGCCGGCGGCGACCGGGACCGCGGGAAGCGGCTCCTCATGGGCGCGGTCGTGGAGCGGTGGGCGGACATCCCGGTGGTGACATCGGACAACCCGCGCACGGAGGACCCGGATCTCATCATCGCCGAGATCGAGGCGGGGATGCCCGCGGGCCGGCACCTTCGTGTGACGGACCGCCGCGCGGCGATCGCCCGGGCGCTGGAGATCGCGCGGCCGGAGGACCTGGTGCTCCTGGCCGGGAAGGGACACGAGACCTACCAGATCGTGGGGAAGGAGAAGTTGCCGTTCGACGAGCGCGAGGTCGTGGCCGAGCTGGTGGCCGCGCGGGCGCCGGAGGTGGGCGCGTGAGCGTCTTCTGGACCGATTCGGCGGTCCGGCGCGCGCTCGGCCTGGCCGGCGCCGCGGCGGTCGAGTACGCGGCGGTCTCGACCGACACGCGCACGCTCCCCGGGGGCGCGCTCTTCGTGGCGCTCCGGGGCGAGCGCTTCGATGCCCACGACTTCCTGGCGCAGGCGGCGGACCGGGGAGCCCGGGGCGCGGTGGTCGAGCGGGTGCCCGAGGGCGCGCCGGCGTCTCTGGTCTACTACGAGGTGCCCGACACGCTGGAGGCGCTCGGGCTGCTCGCGCGGCACTACCGCCGCTCGCTGGGCGCCCGGGTCTGCGCCGTGGTCGGGAGCAACGGCAAGAC
>Ga0079224_100014536_pt1 | contig 10993 bp, 6 predicted proteins | sample Stecom2015_FD_80414 | JGI IMG/M metagenome (GOLD analysis project Ga0079224, IMG submission 80414) | Agricultural soil microbial communities from Utah to study Nitrogen management - Steer compost 2015 | ecosystem: Environmental > Terrestrial > Soil > Agricultural land | place: USA: Utah...
GCGGCCCAGATCTGTTTCTTGCTCTCGCCCATGGTGTTCGCGCGCGAGCATACCGCCGCAAGCCCGCGAGCCACAGCAGCTTTGTGCTGCACGGTGCTCGCAGCCCGCGCGAGCCCGGCTTGGGGACACGGCCGGATCGGCCGGGCATACTGCCCGAATGTCGGCCGTCACGAGCTGGCTGCGAGCCCTGGTGATCGAACCACGTCTGCGCCGACGCGCGCTGGTTTTTCTGGCAGTCCTGGCGCTGAGCTTCGTGCCGATGGCCGGTACGCTCGGCTACTTCTCCAGCTTGTTGCTCGCGCCGCCCATGAGCTTGCTCGCGGCGCTGATCGGCGTCGAAGGAGTGCGAGCGATCCGATCGCCCTTGTCTTCACGCCGGCTCGCGGCTGAGAAGCCGGCCGCGCGCGATGGATTCGAGGCGCTGTGGCGGCTGGCCGGCGACGGGATCGTCGAGATGGTGTGGCTGCTCGGCTCGGCGCTCGCGCCGTTGCTGTTGGGCATGCTCTGGAATCAAAACTGCGATCCGCTCGCTGGCCTGGCGTACTTCGTGATCGGTCCGGTCTGCGCGGTGGTGATCGGCTGGACCGCCGGGGTCGGCATGACCATCCTGATCGGTGATCGACCGCGCTGGCAGCAGGTGCTCGCCGCGTTCGTCCCGTTTTTTGCCTCGACGCTGATCGCCGTGCACCGGCTCTACTTCGAGCCCGTGGTGTTCGCCTACGATCCCTTCTGGGGCTGGTTCTCGGGTCCGATCTACGACGAGGGCGTGGGGATCGGCCGCCAGTTTTTGTTCTACCGGGCCTACAACTTTTTGGCGGTCGCGGCGGTGTGGCTGGTCCTGCAAGCCGGCACCGATCAGGCGCTGCGGCTGTCGGCCCGGCGGATGTTCGCCGACGGTCCTCGTCGGGCCCGCTCGATCGTCGCGCTGGTGTTGATCGCCGCCGCCGTGACGATCGGCGCGACCGCCCCGCGCTGGGGCTTCACCGCGACCACCCAGAGCATCGCCAAGGTGCTCAGTGGCACCCGCGAGACCGAGCACTTCGTGATCCGCTACGTGCCCAGCTCGGTGACCGCCCGCGAGATCGAGGTGGTCGCGGCCGAGCACGAGTTCGCCTGGGCGCAGCTCGAGCGACAGCTCGGCCGGGCGCCGGATCGCAAGGTCGAGAGCTTCATCTTCGTCAACGGCTCGCAGCGTCGGGCGCTGATGGGTGCCGACAAGGTCGAGGTCTCGCCGCCGTGGCGCCAGCAGATGTACCTGAGCCATCGGCTCTGGCCCCACGACGTGATGCACCACGAGCTCGCCCACGCGTTCCTGGGCGACTTCGGCGACGGCCTGCTCGGCCTGCCGATCGCCGGGTTTCGCTTCAACGGCGCGCTGGTCGAGGGCGTGCCGACGGCCCTCACTCCGCGTCCGCACGACAACCTCGGGCTCCACGAGCAGGCGGCGATCCTCGATCGCCTCGACAAGCGCCCGCCGCTGGCCAAGATCATGGGCGCCGGGTTTTGGGGCGCGGCCGCGAGTCGGGCGTACACGGCCGCGGGCTCGTTCGTGCTGTGGCTGGCCGACACCCGCGGCTGGCCGACGGTCGCCGAGCTGTACGGCAACGCCGGTAATTTCGAGGCCACCTACGGGACCTCGCTGGCCGAGCTCGAGCGCGAGTGGCTGGAGTTCTTGCGATCGATCCCGCTGCGCGAGCAGGACATCGAAGGTCAGGCCCAGCGCTTCGAGCGGGGCTCGGTGTTCCGCCGCCCCTGCGCTCATCGAGTCGCCGAGCTGCTGCGCGAGTCGGCCCGGGCCCAGCTCCACGGCCTGCGTGACGAGGCGATCGAGATTCAACAAAAGCTGTGCCGGATCGAGCCCGACGATCCCGGCCACGTGCTGCGGCTGGCGAGCATGCACGCGAGCTTCGGCGAGTTCGAGACCGCGGCCAGGCTGCTCGACGAGCTCGCCGAGCGCAAGGATCTGACCGCGACGGTCGAGGCGGTGATCGCCGAGCAGCGCGGCGACACGGCGCTGCTGGCCGGGCGGCTGACCGACGCCGCGCCCCACTACGCGATCGCGCTCGAGCTCGGGCTCGCCGAGGCTCGCCGTCGGCAGCTGCAGATCAAGCTGACCGCGGCCAAGGATCCTGCGCTCGCGCCTCTGATCGCCGAGTACTTCGACCCCTTCGGCCGCCACGACGACTCCGAGGCGGCCGCGATCCTCAAGGTCTGGACCGCGACCAAGATCGCCAAGCTGCCCCGCCACCAGGCGCTCGGCAATTACCTGCTCGGTCGGCAGTTCCTGGTCATCGCCGCGCCGTCGCAGGCCGCCGAGGTGCTCGCGCTCGCGCTCGCGCCCGCGCCCGGCGAGCCGGAGCTGCCGGGGCCGGAGATCCAGCGCGCCGCGTTGCTCTCGCAGGTCTCTGCGTTCACGCAGATCGGCGCCTGGGACCGCGCCCGGGCGCTGCTCGATCGGCTCGAGGCGATCGCCGAGGGCGAAGGTCATCGGCAGGAGATCGCCGAGTGGCGCGAGCGCATCGACTTCTTCGAGGTGTGGTTCGCGGTCTGACTCGCGGTCTGATCATTCGAGCATGAGCGGCTGCAGGCGCTCGTGGATGCCGGCCGGCACCCGAGCACCGCGGCGGACGTGATCGAGGATCTCGCGGTAGCAGACCAGCGCCCGGTCGAAGCACGAGCGCCAGTCGAAGCGGCTGATCCACGCCCGCCCGCGGCCGCCGAGCTCGGCCCGATCGGCCGCGGCTGCGAGCGCGAGCGTGGCCTCGGCCAGCGCTCGCGGGCTTCGGTTCACCGCGCGTCCGCAGCCCGAGTCGCGGACCAGCTCCCCTGCCCTGGTGCCCGCGACCGCGACGATCGCCAGCGCCGAGGCCATCGCCTCCGCACAGGTCCCGGCCCCGCCGAGCAGCAGCGCGACGTCGCACGACGCCAGCCAGCTCGCCCGCTCGATCGCAGACTCGCAGCCCGGCGCGTGAACGTGGGCGCGCGCGGCCGCGATGCGCTGATTGGCCGGGTGATCGCCACCGCCGAGCACCAGCGCGGGATCGTGGCTCGAGCGGCGGCACAGCTCGGCGTAGATCGGCATGACCGTCGACGGCTCGGCGTCGGTCCAGACGATCACCCGCGAGTCGACGCCCGCCTGCAGCCGCTCGACCAGCCCGGCCGCGCGACGCTGCGGCGCGAAGCGCTGGCCGTCGACGCCCATCGGGGTCAGGTACAGGCGCTCGACCCCGCGAGCGAGCAGCATCTGCGCCTGGTCGCGGCTCGGCACCAGCACCGCGTCCAGTCCCGCGTAGCCCTGCCGGCTCCACCAGCCCAGCGCCCGCTCGGCCGCGGCGACCATCCTCGGACCGGTCGGCCAGACCCGGGTCGGCTCGCCGTGCCAGTAGCCGATCAACGCCGGCCGCGGATCCAGACGCGCGGCCGCCAGCTGGATCAGCATCGGCACCAGCGTCGGCGAGCCGCACTCGATCACGCTGGGTCGGTGCAGCTGGATCAGGTCGCGCACCCGTCGGCCCGAGACCAGCATCCGCTCGCGCTCGCTGCCGGGCCAAAGCGGCCCCTCGACGTGCTCGACCAGCGCGGAGCCGCGGACGCTGGTCCAGGTGCCGACGTCGGGCACCACCGCCACGTAGCGCAGCTGCGGCCGGTCCTGCACCCACGCGAGCTTCTCGCTCAGGTAGCGGCGCGCGTCCTCGGCGGACGGGCCCCAAAAGTCGATCACGTCGAGGATCGTGAGCATCGCCACCCGAGCCCGGGAGGCGTACCGCAAAGCAAGCTTCGGGTCGACGCTTGCGTCCGCCTGCGTTCGGTGATGTTCTCGTCGCGCGAGATGCAACCCGAGAGCGCCAGCAGCGAGGAGCTACACGATTACCCCGGCGGCTACGCGATCGATCGCCGCGGGGCCGGTCGGCAGTTTCAGAGCGACTTCTTGGAGTTCTTCGCCCGCTGCCACGGCAGCGTGCCGCTGTTCGTCTACGTGCCGCTGATCCTGTGGATGTTCTGGCTGACCGCCACCCGCACCGATCTGAGCTTCGCGGCCGCGGCCGGGCTCACGCTCGCGGGCGTGCTGGTCTGGACCTTCGCCGAGTACTGGCTGCACCGGGTGGTGTTCCACTTCGAGCGGATGCCCAGGCTCCACTACTTCCTGCACGGCATCCACCACGTGTACCCCAACGACAAGTACCGGCTGGTGATGCCGCCGGGCGCGAGCGCGGTGCCGGCCGGGCTGTTCTGGCTGCTGGCCTGGGCGCTGCTCGGCTTCGACATGGCGCTGCCGGCCTTCGCCGGGTTTGGGATCGGCTACCTCTGGTACGACATGACCCACTGGTGGACGCACGCGGGCAAGGCCCGAACCCGCTGGGGCAAGCGCCTGCGTCGGCATCACATGCTCCACCACTTCAAGGATCACGATCAGTACTTCGGGGTCTCGACGCCCTTTTGGGACTGGGTGTTCGGGACGCTGCCGAAGGAGTCGTGAGCTCGACTGGCTCGACTGGCTCGACTGGAGACCTACGGGGCGTGGCGAAGCAGGCTCGACGGGTCTCAGCGCGCTGGGCTGCATGAGGGGCCATCGCGGCGAGTCTCCTCAAACCGACACGGCTTCGCGATCATGACGTCTTTCGTAGGCGCTCGGGATCGGCTTCGCGGCGACGTCCGCAATGGACATTCGCCGCGATGGCCCCTCATGCGGCCCTTTCGCGCGGCTGAGACCCGTCGAGCCTGCTTCGCCACGCCCGAGACCGCTTTTGCTCGGGCGTTGGTTCGGGTGTGCATTGCGAATTTCTACGGCGTGTCCGAGGGGTCGGCGGGGTCGCTGCCAGCGAGCAGCTCGTCGCCGTCGCGGTGGCCGTCGCCGTCACGATCGATGCCGATCCGCGGCCCCGATCCCGGCGGCGCGCAGGTGTAGGTGACCGGAGCGGCGATCGCCAGCGCCCGGACCTGGGCCTCGTGCAGGGCCGGCAGCAGCGAGAAGCTGGGCGTGAACCACCCGTCGTCGTAGGTCAGCCCGAGCTCCCACGCGCCGATCCGGGTCTTGGCGACCAGATCGCAGGCGCCCGCGTCGGCGCGCTCGAGCAGCAGGTCGATCCGCAGGCCCGCGCTGCCGAAGTTTTGGTGCCTGAGCGTGACCTGCTGACCGACGACCGGCTGGAAATTCGAGTCCATCGCCATGAGGAAGTCGGTGACCTGCTGCTCCTGCAGGTAGGTCTGAAATGCCTGCGGCGCAAAGATGAACACGTTGAAGAAGCGCGGCAGCACGTCGACCGCACCGTCGTGGTTGAAGCCGAACCCGCGGATCTGATCGCCCTTGTGGGTGCCGTCGTAGAACGGCACGTTGGGCGTGTTGAAGAACGGCACGTTGTCGGCGAACCCGAACATGCCGACCCGGGTATAGAGGTTGCGCAGGTGCGGGACCTTGAGGGTCTGGCCGAACTCGGAGGTGATCACCTGACCGTCGGAGCCGAAGAAGCCCGGCCGCTCGATCCCGAATTCGGCGTTGCCCTCGGGATCGATGACGTGGCACTCCTCGCAGCGAAACAGCGAGAAATCAAAGCCGAAATTGAGGAACGCGAGGTTGTCGACGAAGAAGTCGCGACCGGCCTGCTGATCGGCGGTCAGCGAATTGTCGAGCGCACGGTTGGGGTTGGGCGGGTACATCACCTGCAGCGCAAAGTCGGTGAAGGCCTGCATCTGCGCCGGGCTCAGCGGCTGGTCGCGACCGAGCAGCTCGACGAACGCGAGGTTGAACGCGTTGAAGGCCGCGACCTCGCTGAACGCACCGCCGTTGGGCTGCTGGTTGGCGCCCTGGCCCTCGCCGTTGCGATCGGCCCGCCAGTGCATGGGCCCGTGGTTGTCGAGCCCGCGCAGGCTCTGGGTGACCATCGGGCCCTTCATCGGGTGGATGTCGCTGGGCCCGACCCCGAGGTGGGCGCGAATGATGTTGGGCGGCGCGACCACGTCGCCGTCGGGGTTGCCGAGATCCCAGGCGAGCTCGTCCTTGTCGCCGAACACGTGGCACGAGGCGCAGGACTGATCGCCGTGGCTCGAGCTCAGTGACGCGTCGTACAGGAGCCGGCGGCCCGCGACCAGCGAGGCCGGCTCGGGGTTGTGGAGCTGGATGTGGTCGATCTCCTCGAGCGCGTCGGTGTCGATGATCGAGATGCCGTTGTCGAACCGGGTCATCACGTAAAGCAGCCGATTTTGCTCGTCGAGCACCAGACCGGTCGGACCGCCGCCGCTGACCGGGATCTGGTCGGCGGCGTCCGGGTAGAACATGTCGTCCTCGAGTTCGGCGGTGTAGTAGAGCGCGACCTTGTCGTTGCCGAGCACCGCGGCGTAGAGCAGCTCGCCGTCCGACGACACCGCCATCCCGAGCGGCTGCGAGACGCTCAGCGCCGACTCGGCGTTGGGCACCGGGGCGCAGCATTCGTCGCGATTGATGTGCTTGTTGAGCTCGCGCGGGTGGCTGCCGAGCTGGTCGAGCACGGTGATGCGGTTGTCGACCGCGTGGCCCTGGATCGTGCTGTCGTAGAAGAGGCCCGGGCCCGAGAACCGCACGTGATTGCGGGCCTCGGTGTTGCTGACGTAGACCTTGCCGTTGACCGGGTTGACGGCCATGTTGAACAAGGTGGTGCCGACACCGGTGAAGTAGCCGTGCTCGCCCGGCAGCAGCTCGGGCACGCTGGCGCTGGCGTCGATCACGAACACGTCCTTGTCGGGCAGGCTCAGGTTGACCTTGTCGTCCCACGGCCGGCCGGCGTCGTCGCGCCAGTGGTCGCCGTCCCACTTGACGATGAGCCCGATGTTGGGCTCGGCGACCCCGGCGTGGTTGACGTTGGGCAAGGTCGGCCCGTCGTCGGCGAAGCCGACATCGGGGATCGCGTCGCGATGGACGACGGTGGTCTGATTGCCCGAATTGAAGGCCGCCGCGTAGACCCGCGTGCCGCTCGCGTCGACGGCCAGCGCGCGTGGTGTGTCACAGAACAAATTGATGATTGACAGCGGCGTGCCGCCGAGCCCACCACCGAGGTTGTTCGCGTCGAACACCCAGACATCCGCGCGGCCGATTCCGGGAGTCAGAAATTGAGGATCGAATGGTGCATTTTGCCCCCGATGAGCCGCGCTGATGAATGCGCGCTTGTTGCCGGGTCCGGCGAACACGATATCGCGCGGCTCGTCACCGACCAGCAAGGTACGCTTGACCTGCGGATGCCCACCATGGATGGCAATTACGCTGACACTGTCCGACAGGTGGTTGACCACCCAGACCTCGTTGTTGGACCGCGCCGCCACGGCGACCGGCTCGAGCCCGACTGGCACCGAGGCCCAGTGCTCGAGGCCGCCCGGCTCGACCTTGAAGATCTCGAGCCGATTGTCGGGGGTATTGACCACGAACAGCCGCTTGCCATTGGGCGAGAGCGCGATTGGGCGCACCTGCCCGGTTTCGAACGCCGCGAAGGGCGAGGACGCGTGGGCCTCGCTGGCGGCCGCGCCGAGCAGCAGCGCCGCAATCGTGACAACCAGCAATGACGAGCGATGTGCCATTGCGCCATCGTATCAATGACCGGTGGATTTTTCTAGCGACTTTTTTCGAGCATTTTCGAGATTGATTGCGCGCACCAGTCGAATGACCAGATTACCAGTGAGTCGCTCAATTGAGTCAGAAATCACTTCGCAACAATGCGATCCAAAGCATGAGCTCCGAGCGCAACACCGTCACGCGTTGGATCGCGTTGCGTCTTCGCGCAGCGCTGCAATCGCCCCGAACGCCCGTGGTCCGATGGGTTGCTGTCCGACCGGTTGCGCCTGGGCTCGCGGTCGTCGAGCTGACGTTCGACGCCGTCGAGCCAGCCGCCGCACGACGCGTCGTCGATCGCCTCCTCGATCGCAGGCGGTGACCTCGCGATGGAGACCAGGTCCACGACGAACACCTGCGGCAATTGCGAGGCAGCCACCGCCAGGCGGCCCCTGGCAGCGAAGATCGGCTCATCGACGCCCTGCCGACGAGCGTCGCATGCTCACAAACTCGCGATGGGGCCGATCGGGCGGCATTTGGGCGTGGACATATGGTGTCAGGCCGCAGCGCTCGATTTCGCGCGGCACAGCGCGACCGTTTCCTCGACCGCCCTCAGCTGAGATAGTGTCGCCCGTGATGCTTGCACGAACAGCGACTCGTATTTCGACTGCCCTGACCTTGCTCGCTCTGCTCGCGCTCCCGAGTGCGTGTACCGACGACGCAGACGACACGGGGAACGACGAGACCGGTGGCAACAGCGGCGATGGCGACGGCGACGGTGGCGACGGCGACGGTATCACCGACTGCACCCCTCCCGGAGTCACGGATCCGGTCGAGTGTGCGGCCGGACAGTATTGCTCGGACCCGGTCCTCGCGATCTGTGAGAACGGCTGCCTGAGCAACGCCAACTGCCTGTCGGACCAGACCTGCGAAAAGGACAGCGGCCAGGACGTCGGCTCCTGTCAGAACAAAGCCGGCGACGGTCCGACCGAAGAGGAGTTCTGCGACAAGCTACTGACCTGTGATCCGTCGGGGACCGAGGCTCAGTGCTCGATGGTCTACGCCGCAACCAACCAGACCTGCCACGAGTGCATCGTCGACGGCAACTGCGGGGACATCAACGACGGCTCCTGCGACAGCGCCTGCGGTCTTTGACGCGTCAGCTCGACGGGGTCAGCAACCCGGCCAGCCTGGCCCGATGAACGGCGCGGGTCCGGTTGCTGACCCCGAGCTTGTTGAGGATCCGGTGCACGTGGGTCTTGACCGTGCCGACCGAGACGTGGAGCCGCCGGGCGATCTCGTGGTTGGAGAGCCCGGTCGCGACCAGGGTCAGGACCTCGGCCTCGCGGGTGGTCAGCGGCTCGATCGGCGGGAGCTTGCCGGGCGGCTCGGGCTCGCGCTCGATCGCCGGGGCTGACTCCCGCACGCCACCGCCGACCAGCTCGGCACGCAGCGCCATCATGCGAGCGAGGGCCGGGCGCATGTCGGTGCCCTCGAGCAGCACCAGCGCGTCGTCGACCCGCTCGAGCGCGTCCTCGCGCTCGCCGACGCTCGCCTTCGCTCGGGCCCAGAGCTCGGTCCCGCGCGCGAGATAGGCGACGTCGCGCAGCAGCTTGATTCGGTCGAGGCCCTGCTCGAGCTCGACCAGCGCCGCCTCGGCGTCGCCTCGATCCAAGGCGAGGTGCGCCAGCTCGACCCGCGCGAGCCCGGCCGGCGACAGACCTGCAGTGCTGCTCTCGTCGGCGTACTGCAGCGCCCGTCGAGCGCAGCGCTCGGCCTCGTCGGGCCGACCCTTGCGTCGGTGAAGCTCGGCGAGGTGCGCGAGGGTCAGCACGTCGAGGCCCTTGTTGGGCCGGATCAATTGTTCGGCGCGCTCGAGCTTGGCTTCGGCGTCGTCGAGCTGTCCGCGCTCGAGATCGACGAGCGCCTCGTGCATCAACAGGCTGCCGAACGGCAGCGCCTGGGCGAGCCCGGCCTCGGGCTCGAGCGAGGCCCGAGCGGCGACGGCCAGGCTCGTCGCCTCATCGAAGCGACCCGTGCGAAGCAGCGCGGCGACCCGCAGGACCGGGCCGAGGCTCAGGATCAGTGGTTGCACGTGCGGCGACGCGTGACCGCGAGCGAGCGCCTGGTCGGCCCGATCGAGCTTGGCGAGACCGGCGTCGAGCTGGCCGACGATCACGTCGCACCAGCCGTCCATGAACCAAAATGCGGCCTCGCGCTCGCGCAGCGGGCCCGGGACCCTGGCCAGCCACGCGCGCACGGCTCCGGTGTGGTGCCACATCAGGGTCTCGGCCGCCCAGCGCTCGAACAGCTCGGTGATCAGCGCTTCGTCGCCGGACCCGACCGCGTGCTCGAACGCGTCCGCCCGCAGGTTGCGATCGGCGAGCCACAGCGCGGCGCGGCGGTGGACCGCGGCCAACCACGTCGATCCGCGGGCGCGGGCCCGCTCGCGCAGGAAGTCGCGGAACAGGTGGTGATAGCGAAACCACCGGCCGTGGGCGTCGAGCGGGATCAGGAACAAGTTGGCGCGCTCGATCTCGGCGAGCCGCTCGCGGGCCCGCTGGTCGTCGGTCACCGCAGCAGCAAGCGGCGCGCACAGGCGCTCGAGCGGCGCGGTCGCGAGCAAGAATTCGCCGATCGGCTCGGGCAGCGATTCGAACACCTCGGCCAGCAGGTAGTCGGCGATCAGCCGATCGCTGCCGCTCGGCAGCGTTCCCCCATCATGCTTCGCACGCAGCGACAGCCCGGCCAGCTGCGCGCCCGCAGGCCAGCCTTCGGTCCGAAGCTCGAGCTGCTCGACGGCCTGATCGTCGAGCTGCAGGCCCATGACCTCGGCGTAGAAGCGCCGGGCCTCGGCGAACGAAAAACGCAGATCGTCGACGCCGATCTCCCCGAGCTCACCGCGAGCGCGCGCGCGGGCCAGCGGCAGCGGCGGCTCGCTGCGGCTGAGCAGCAAGAGCCGCAGGCACGCCGGGCCGTGATCGAGCAGCCAGGCGAGCGCGGCGTGCAGGCGCGGATCGGCGATCACGTGGAAGTCGTCGAGCACCAGCACCAGCGGCGCCTGCCGCCGCGCGAGCGGGATGACGATCGTGTCGGCCCACAGCGCCTCGAGATCGTCGGGCTCGGGCGCGGCCAGCAACGCCGACGGGTCGCCGACCAGCTGCTCCTCGACCGTCTGCAGGGCCGCGAGCAGGTAGGCGAGCAACCGGTTGGGCGCGTCGTCGGCCGGATCGAGGGACAACCAGGCGACCGGCAGCTCGGTCTGCGCGAGCCAGCCGACCACGGCCGTCGACTTGCCCGCGCCGGCCGGCCCGAGCACGACCGTCAGCGGCAGCGCGGCGCAGCGCTCCAGCTGCTCGATCAGCCGCGGGCGCGCGAGCGTGTGGGGCCTCGCCTGCCGCGGGTGGAGCTTGGTCGGCAGCAGGCCCACGCACCCCGAGTGTACTCCCTGGGGTCAGCGCAGCTTCCGCGTATACCCAA
>Ga0079224_100014537_pt1 | contig 10992 bp, 15 predicted proteins | sample Stecom2015_FD_80414 | JGI IMG/M metagenome (GOLD analysis project Ga0079224, IMG submission 80414) | Agricultural soil microbial communities from Utah to study Nitrogen management - Steer compost 2015 | ecosystem: Environmental > Terrestrial > Soil > Agricultural land | place: USA: Utah...
AAGGGCCTGCAAAGCCCTGTACGCGGGTTCGATTCCCGCCTCCGCCTCGCGCGATTAGCTCAGTGGGAGAGCGCTACCTTGACACGGTAGAGGTCACTGGTTCAATCCCAGTATCGCGCACCAATTCTTTATGCAGGTCAGCGGCCTTGCTCCTCCAAGGGGCAGGGCCGTTTTAGCTTGCGAATGGCGATGAAATGGCGATTAGGTCTTCATCGGTGGCCAGGCTGGCTCGAAGCCGCGGGATCCACAGCAGGAGTTGGGCGCGGTCCGCGACCGACAGCGAGGCGACGGATTTCACCCAACGCGTTTCCAACGACTGAAGCAGGTCTTCAGTCATCGCCGGGGTGACATGGTCGTAGACCCGGGCAATGCCCTTCATCTTCTGCCCAAGTCGGGCTCGACGAGCTACCTCGGGCACCCCGTCCTCGGTCAACCACGTGTTGTGGCTGTGTCGGCCTTCGTGGAAGCTGAAATCGGACAAGATCGCCGGGGCGTGCCTACTGTGACGGGGTTCGTCTGGCCGCACTCCGTCCCAGGCGGAACGCCAGCAGCGTTGCCGGAAGTTCGACCGGCGAAGTGGTGCTCGGTCCGGGGTGCAGAACACCCAAGGGCTGTCGTGCGAGTGCATCAGCGTCTCGTACGCCGTGGCGATGCCAGGTGGCAGCGGTACCCAGCGGGTCCCGGCCGGGCTCTTCGTTCGTCCTCTCTTGGCCGCCTTTCCCCGTCGCTTCGGACGTTGTGAAGCCGATGCTGGGATGCCTTCGAGCTCACCTCCAGGCCCGACTCGGCGGCCCCCCTTGAACAGGTTCCCACCGATCTCCTTGAGTGGTTCCTGGATGCAGATAGCGCGGTTTTCCCGGTCGTACTCATGTCGTTGCTGGCCGACCAACTCGCTCCAGCGTGCCCCGGTGTAGAGGTCCATGAGGCAAAGAACGACCCCTGACAGCCCAGCGGTCGTGTGCAGGCGCATGGCGGCGCGGAGAGCTTGGACTGGGTTCGCGACCAGCCGATCTGACTCATAGGCGCCGGAGGTGACTCGGATCCCTGAGCACGGGTTGGCAGGCATGCAACGGGCTCTGACGGCTGCGTTCAACATCGTGGAAAACGTGGCGAAGACGGACGCCACTGTCGAGTCTGCGTAGTCATCGCGCAGTTCCGACACCCACTTCTCGATCTCTACGTAGTTGTTGAAGATCCCGATCAGTGGCCACGCGGACCACTGCGGTAGAAGCTGCGAATCCAGGTGGGACTGGTACTTGGCGAGAGTGCTGGGCTCCAGCCGTGGCGCCAAGGCATCGAGAAACTCGCGTGCGAACGTGCCGAACGACGTCTCGCCATCGCGAGGGTCGATCCACATGTGCCGGCGAATCAGTGCTTCCTGCTCGTTGCCCCAGTTCTCGGCTGCTATCTCGGAGGGAAACCCGGACTTGCTACCCCAAGTCCCGTCGGGGCGCTTGAACCGGGCGCGCCACCCTCCGCTTTCATCTTGTTGGCCGTAGGCCATGACCACGTCCTTCCTTGCTCTTCCCTCTTGTGAAGCCACCTCGGCAGACGTGCCGGAGTGGACATTTGTGTGGGGCTGTGCCCGGGTCAGGCCGCCCGAGATCCATTCCCATTCCTCTGAGGCACGGGCGTTTTCCTAGCGAGCCGTACGATTTCTGCGGCGTCCCCGCGGCTGAACCGGTAGTGCTTCCCGAACCTGCGGTGCGGGATGAGCCCGGCTGCTGCCTGCTCCTTCAATGTGCGCGGCGAAAGCCGCAGGAGGTCTCCGAGTTGCTCAGCGGTGAGCAAAGCATCGGGGTCGTGCGGAGCGTGCTCAGCCAGCGTGCGGACGGCGTCGGCCAAGGTGCGAGCCGCGTCGGCCAACTCGGTGGCTGCGGCTGTGACCTCATTGGTGTTGGGCGGAAGGCCGTTCGCGTGGGGATCGCCGCTTCCTGGGTTCATAGGACACCACTCCCACCGGTAGGGCACTCGTGTGGGATGACCTCGGCGGTGAACGAGCGGTCCGTCTTCACCAAGTCGGACGGACCGGGCTGTTCCACCTGCGGTGAGGTTGGCCGGGGCCGCATGGCAGACAGCAGAGGATTCATCGGTTCACCTCGTGTACCTGCGTGCACATCCGCGAGTCCTTCTACAGCGGTGCTCCGTGTCGCACTGATTGACAGACCCGACGGTTTCCCACAGCCGACGGTGGCGAGACGAAGGTAGCGCCGACGCGTGCGTGATGTCCGCCGGTGGATTCCGGTTGGCGGGCCATCAGGCAGCCCTCCTTTGCGGGGAGTCCGCGATCGAGTCGCTGCTTTGGAGCAGTTCCAGCACCGCGACAGCGGCCTGTTGTGGGACCACGCCGTTGCCGAGGGCTTGGAGCTGCGCCGACCGTGGAAATGCAAGGTCGTCACCGGTGACCCACGCCTCGGGAAGCCCCATCATCCACTCGACGAACAGCGGCGAAAGTCGAGGCCGCCCCGTGCGTCCCTTCTCGGTCGGGTGTGGGGCGGGGCGGTCGAGGGTCAACTCCCACTGTCGGATCGCCGTTTCATAGACGCCCCAGTCCAGGAGGCCGGGGCTTCGGCCCAACTGGTCAGCTCGGTCGGCATCATGCCCAGGATCATCTCGATGGCCTGTTCCAGCCCCGGTCCCGAGCGCCGCCGCACGATCGCGGGGCGGCTCTTGCGATTGCCGCCGGCCAAGGGGGTCGGCAACAACTCGATGACCGCTGCGGTGAGTCCTGGATTTCCCTTTGAATCCCTGCTGTTGGGAGATCCTTTGGTTGCTTCCGATGTCGTCGGCGTCGGCAATGAGCGAGAGGTGCCGCTGTCGTGGTGAGAACGAATCGCTGGAAACAGAGTCGCGATATCCCGCAAGTTGACTTGCCGCCCCCTCTCCTTCCGGCGCTGCGGATCGCACCCGGTGCGGGTGGCATCGGAGACATCCGGAGTCGGAAACGATCGCGCTCGGGCATCCAGGTGATGCCGTGACTGTTTCCGCAACGCGGTGACAGGGACGGGCGAGGATGAAGATGCGCTCACGCCGGTGCGGCGCCCCGATGTCGCTGGCGCGAATGCTTGTCCAGAACACGCCATACCCTGCTTTGGCCAGGTATGTGAGAACTTCTCCGAGTCCCCCGTCTTTCCATCGGAGTGCGGCGACGTTTTCCAGCACGACGTAGTCGGGTCGTAGAACGCGAACGGCGTCCATGATTCGATAGAAAAGACCACTGCGGTTTCCCTTCTGTATGCCCGCTCGCTTACCCGCTGCAGAAATATCCTGGCACGGGAATCCGGCGGTCATGATGTCAACACGGGGAACCACGTCCCAGTCGATATTGTTGAGATCGCCGAAGTTCTCCAGTGAAGGAAGGCGCTGCTGGAGCAGTGTGCTCATATTTGGGTCGTTTTCCGCGACCCACGCGAGATGTCCGCCTCCGAACGCGGCCAGTGTCCCCATATCGAGACCGCCGTATCCGGTGCACAGAGAACCGATCGTCGGATAGGTCATGTCCTCGTTCTCCCCTCGCCTCACCGGAACGACCTCGCAAAGTTAAGCCGACACGATTCCCGGGTGCTGTACTCCGATGGAGAGGAAACCCCGAATTCGTGCCAGGGAACCCGGAAGACCAGCACATCGAGATGGGCTGCTCGCGCGACACGACGACCGTGGAAATCGCTGGTTTCGGATCCAGTCCCGAATCGGGAAATACTGAAGTGGATGTCGTGTCCACGAATGGGAGCGGGCAGAGCCACACAATGGTCAGCGGGGACGAGGTCGATGGCGTCGGCGGCGTCGCCAATTTTGCCGGGCAGGGCGAGCAGCCGCCCGTGACGACGCAAGGGCCGACAGGTGATGATGATGTGCCCGCCGGGCCAAACCCAGTCAGCGACGGCGTCCAAGTCCTCATACAGCCCGACCAGCACCCGGCTGGGGTCGCTGGCCGGGGTGTGCCGAAGACCGGTGAGCACGAGGTCGACGGCGCCCGGCAGTTCGGCAGCGCGGGGGTCGTCGACGCTATCCAGCAGGGTCGCGGTGCCGACCGGCCCGCGCCGTGGGGAGGCTCGGTGATCGCGGCGGCCTTGGGCGGGTTCCCGGCCCTGTTCCTCGTGCTGGGCGTTATGACTGGGGTGAGCGCTGTGCTCGCCTTGGCCACCCGCCCCGCGGTGGGGGCGAGCGGTTGATCAGCTAAGAGCCGATGGGCTGCGTTCTCTGCGTGGCCCCGGGGAGCCCGGATGACGAGAACGACCGGACAACGCAAATGGCGGGTGATCACTGACCGTGCGGCTGCTCGATGCCGGTGGGAGCGGGCAGTAGCCGGGGCACGACCCGGACGTAGATCACCATGCCCACCACTTCCACCAGGGTCTGGGTGACTACCACGACGGCAGCGATCGCGAGTCGATCCGGGAGTGCCAGGGCCAGGGGTAGAACGACGAGCGAGTTGCGGGTTGCGCCGGTGAACACGATCGCTCTCCCGGCCGGGGCGTCCAGCCGAAACACGCGGGCAACGGCGAGCCCGGCGAAGGCCATCACGACCAGGAACAGCACGTAGAACGGCGCGACACGGGCGACCGCGGCGAGGCCGTCGCCCAGCTTCGGCACTTGGGAGGCCACGACCGTCAGCAGGGTCGCGGCCATCAGCGGCACCATCAGCGTCCCCATCGCGTCTGCTACCCGTTGCCCGGCCACGCGGCGAGCCGCCCAGCCTTGGGTGAGCCAGGCCAGGGCCAGCGGGATGACGATCAGCACGACGAAGGCCTCGACGAACGGGCCGACCTCGACGACATCGGCCAAGCCCGCGCCTAGGAACAGGAACAGGTAGCCGGGCAGCAGCACCATCTGCGCAAGCAGCAACAGCGGCGTCGCCGCGAGCAGCTTCCTGCTACTACCGCCCGCCAACCCGCTGAACACGATCACGTAGTCCACACACGGTGCCAGCAGGACCAGCAGCACTCCCAGCCGCACGGCCTGGTTGGCAGGCAGGAAAGCGAACAGCGCTGCGACCACCAGCGGCACCACCACGAAGTTCACCACCAGCGTGGCCGCCAGGAACCGGCCCGCACGCAACGAGCGGCCCAGCTCCGCGGCAGGCACCTGCAAAAACGTCACGTACAGCAGTGCCGCCAGGACCGGGTTGATGGCGTGCTCCAGACCCGGCCCCGCGCCGGGGCCAATCCAGCCGACGAGGCCCCCGGCTGCAAGCGCTCCCACGTAAATGGCGACCTGGTGGCGTTCCATACCTGTGACCAGGCCGGATGAGGACGACAACGCTCAGTGCTCCTTACAGGGTGAACCGCCGCGATGCGCGGTCGCAGGAGTGTCACACCAACTGCTGAGGCTGGCGACGGGCATGCTGTCAACCCCTATCGGCGGGGCCCGGTCGGATTGATCGTGAGCTGGTCACCGGACGCGTCGCAGCCGCATTCGCCCTCACCTGCGGTCTTCGGCGAGCAGGAGCGGCGGCGCTGGCCGAGCCACCAAGTGCCGGCGGCGAGGAAGGCCAGGGCGACCGCGATAGCGGGCAGCCAACCCACGACGGCGGAGGCACCGGCGCCGATGACGCCCGCAGTGATCAGGATGGGCAGTGCGCAACATGCCACGCAGGCCAGTCCCGCCAGGCCCGCGAGCGCCTTCGACATTCGGCGAGGGCGGGGTTCAGCAGCAGGGACCGGCATGGCGGTTCTCCTCGGCGAGGTCGGTGAAAGGGATGGGACAGCAGGCGCTGGCGGCGCAGGCGGACAGGTCGTCACAGCCCGCCGCCACGGCGTCGGCCAGGGCACTGCGGATCGTGGTCAGATCGGAGATCTTCGCGTCGACCTCGGCGAGCTTCGCCTTCGCACGCTCTTGCAGTCCGGCGACCGGGCGGCCGTGGCGGTGGCGACCGGTCTCCAGCAGCTCGGCGACCTCGTCCAGCGTGAAACCCAGACGCTGTGCTGCCTTGATCACGCGCAGCGCTGTCACCGCGTCGTCGCCGTACAGGCGGTGCCCGCCCGGCGAACGAACAGGCTCGGCCAGCAGGCCGCGGCGCTCGTAGTAGCGCAGAGTCTGGATGTTCACACCGGCCGCCTCGGCGACCTGACCACTGCGCAAACCCTCGCTCACTGCCGTCTCCCTGCCAGGGCGCCGGCCCGGTCGGCCAGGGCGCTCAGGACCGGCTCGTGCGCCTGGTCCACCACGATGTCCAGGTGCACCCAGGTGTCGCCGCCGGTGGTGGTGAAGGTGAAGAACGAGCAGCAGTCGCTCTCCCTCCCAGCCAAATCCATGACCTGCTCTTGCACACCGGCATCGCCGAATAGCACCAGGCGCACGCGCAGCGGCTCGGGCCGGGAGACCGCCGTCAACCGTGCGGCGAACAGGGCATCCCACTCCGCCACCCGCAAGGGCTGCTCCGCTGTCGGCAGATCGCAGGACCGCGGCACCCATTCCACATTGGTCATCGTGCTCACTCCCGTCATCGTGCCCTGGGGTGGTGGAAGCCCCGGACACCATCGACGGTAAACCTGTACCTAGCTACAGGATGCAAGAGCCATCAGCGCGAGGTGCTGCTCGACGCCGTCGGCTTCTCACGGGCGGGCCGTGAGAAGCCGACCGCGCACATCAATGTGCAATCCAATTGGTCTTTTATCGCGAAAGGCGTTGTGCGATGTCGGCGACGGCTGGTTTCGCGGTTCGCGCGGCGCCGACCAGGGTGGCCGAGGCCCACCCGGTCCAGTCGCCGTAGCCCAGCAGGTGCAGCCGTGGTTCGGCGATGCTGCGCGTCGCGTCGGTCGGGACGGTTCCGTTCTCGGTGTGCAGGCCCAGCGGCGCGAGGTGGTGCAGGGCGGGGCGGAAGCCGGTGCACCAGATGATCGCGTCGCAGTCGAGTGTGCGGCCGTCGTTCCAGGCGATGCCGCGCTCGGTGAGCCGGTCGAACATGGGCTCGGCGTGCAGCACGCCGCGCTGACGAGCCTCCAGCACGCTCGGGACCATCACGATGTCGCCCAGCTGCTGGGTTCCCCCGTCGTCGGGCAGTCCCGCGCGGCGTGCGGCTTCGCGCTGGGTGGCCACGTCGAACAGGACCCGGCCGTCGACGTCGTCGGACATGAACCGCGGTGGACGAGCGGTGACCCAGGTCGCCTCGGCCACAGTGGACACCTCGGCGAGGATCTGGGCCGCGGAGTTGCCGCCGCCGACGATCACGACGTGCTGGTCGGCGAACTCCTTCGGGCACCGGTAGGACTCGGTGTGCCATTGCTGCCCGGCGAAGTCCTCGCTTCCCGGGTAGGAGGGCAGGTGCGGTTGGCTCCAGGTTCCGGTGGCGCTGATGACGGTGCGTGCCCGCCATGTCCCGCGGTCGGTGTCCACGGCCAGCCACGCACCGGCGTCGTGGACACCGTCCACGCGCACAGGCCGCTGCACCGGGAGCTGGTAGCGCTGTTCGTACTCGGCGAGATAGGCCACGACGTGGTCGGCAGTGGGGAACTCCTCGCCGGGCTGGCGAGGCATCCACCACCCGGGAAGCGGGCTGTACTCGGCGGGAGAGAATAGCCGCAGCGAGTCCCAGTAGTGCCGCCACGCCCCACCGGGCTCGGGCTGGTCATCGAGGATGACGAAATCCAGCTTCGCGCGCCGGAGGAAGTACCCGGCCGCCAGACCTGCCTGCCCACCGCCGATCACGACAACGTCCCGGGCCTCGGGCACCACGACCTCCATCCGCCTGCGTCGAACAGTCCCGCCCCTGCGCGGCGAGGCACCTATCACAGCACGACGGGAAACTCGCCATCGAGCTTGCGTTCTTATCTCGATGGATGTCAAGTTAGACGCATGCCGAAACAAGAGGTCCTGATCGTCTCACGGGACGAGGCCGAACCGTGCGCCTCCGCCGTGATGCGGGAGCCGCTGACCGTCGACCAGGCCGCTGACCTGGCCAAGGTGTTCAAAGCGATCGGTGAGCCGGTGCGTCTGCGCCTGCTGTCGCTGATCGCTTCCCACGCCGGCGGCGAGGCCTGCGTGTGCGATCTGACCGACGCTTTCGAGCTGTCCGGGCCGACGATCTCGCACCACCTCAAGGTGCTGCGCGAGGCCGGGGTGATCGAGGGTGACCGGCGTGGCACGTGGATCTACTACCGCGTCAAGCCCGACACATTGCGGCTGCTGTCGGAATCGCTGGCCCCGGCTCAGGACGTGGCGGTGACGGCATGACCCAGACGCAAGACAACGCCGTGGTGGCGAAACTGTCCACACTGGACCGATTCCTCCCGGTGTGGATCGGCGCGGCGATGGTCCTCGGCCTGCTGGCCGGACGCTGGATCCCCGGACTCGGCCCCGCTTTGGACACCGTGGCCATCGATGGCGTTTCGCTGCCGATCGCGCTGGGTCTGCTGGTGATGATGTACCCGGTGCTGGCCAAGGTCCGCTACGACCGGCTGGACACCGTCACCGGTGACAGGCGGCTGATGGTCTCGTCGCTGCTGCTGAACTGGGTGCTGGGCCCGGCGCTGATGTTCGCGCTGGCCTGGGTGTTCCTGCCCGACCTGCCCGAGTACCGCACCGGCCTGATCATCGTCGGTCTGGCGCGTTGCATCGCGATGGTCATCATCTGGAACGACCTGGCCTGCGGTGATCGCGAGGCGGCTGCCGTGCTGGTCGCGTTGAACTCGGTGTTCCAGGTCATCGCCTTCGCCGCACTGGGCTGGTTCTACCTCTCAGTGCTGCCCGGATGGCTCGGCCTGCCGCAAGTCGGCCTGGAAGTCTCGGCGTGGGAGATCGCCAAGAACGTGCTGATCTTTCTCGGCATCCCGCTCGTCGCCGGATACCTCACCCGCAAGCTCGGTGAACGCGCCAAGGGCCGTGACTGGTACGAATCCCGGTTCCTGCCCCGCATCGGCCCGGTCGCGCTCTACGGGCTGCTGTTCACCATCGTGATCCTCTTCGCGCTGCAGGGCGAGGCAATCACCTCGAACCCGCTGGACGTCGCGCGGATCGCGCTGCCGCTGCTGGTGTACTTCGCGGTGATGTGGGCGGGTTCGTTCGGGCTGGGCAAGGCCATCGGCCTGAACTACGAGCGCTCCGCGACGCTGTCGTTCACCGCTGCGGGCAACAATTTCGAGCTGGCCATCGCCGTGGCGATCGCGACCTTCGGCGTCACCAGCGGCCAGGCCCTGGCCGGTGTCGTCGGGCCGCTGATCGAGGTCCCGGTCCTGGTCGGCCTGGTCTACGTCTCGCTGGCGGCTCGACGCTGGTTCACCCGTCCCTCCACCACCTCGGAGGCCGACCATGTCCACACCACCACCTAGCCACCACGACGCCGAGGAATACCGGCCGAGCAATGAGCAGGTCGCCGTGCTCCTCGACCACGCCTCCGCCGAGTTGTGGCCGCAGTTCCGCGGTGTGTTCGCCGAGGAGACCGTCCACCACGTGGTCTCGGAGACCTACCGGGAGCTGGCCGCCAACGCTCGCGTGCACACCCACCTGACCACGCTGGCCACCCGCTCCGCCGCCGTGCTGGTGGTGCGCGGCGAGGAGGTCTGCGGGCTGCTCAGCACCACCGACCTGCTCCACGACCTGGCCGGATAGCCCGCGTCCGGTGCGCTGCGCGGAAGATCGAGCAGCGCCTACTGGACCAGCGGTTTCCTGCGATTTCCCGTCGACCGGTCCACCATGGGTGCGTCATGGCGGGCAGGGGGACAGGATGCAGGCGCTGACCAGCAGCGGTGCCGTGGTGGTCGGGTTCGACCGCTCGGAGCGTTCCCGCCGCGCGGTCCGGTGGGCCGCGGCGGAAGCCGCCAGCCAGCACCGGCCGCTGCTGCTGGTGCACGTGTTGAACTGGCCTGCCGACCACCACCCCAAGGCGCTGTTGCCGGGGGAGGAAACCCTGCTCGGCCCGCTCCAGCGGATGCTGCAGCGGGAGCTCGACGAGCTGACCGCGGACTGCCGGTCCGAGGTGGACCTGGAGGTGCGCAGCGCCCTTCCCCTCGGGGACCCTGCCGAAGTGCTGGGGCGGTTGGCGCTGGACGCCGCGGAACTCGTGCTGGGCGGCCCGCTGCTCGGCAGGGAGAGCGGGGTCCTCGGCTCCACCGCCGCTGATCTGCTCGCCCGCCGGGGTGGTGCTCCGCTCGTGGTGGTCAGGCAGAAGGCGGACCGGCGGATCTCCGGTTCGGCCCCGGTGGTGGTCGGCATCGACGGATCCCAAGCGAGCCCACCGGTCATCGGTTTCGCGTTCGACTTCGCCTCCCGGCACCGGTGCCCGGTGCGGGCCGTGCACACCTGGAGCGATCTGCCGCGGGAGTTGCTGGACCGGATGCGGAACTGGGAGCTGTCGGGCGACGAGCTCATGAACGACGCCCGCGCGGTGCTGGACAGCTCCCTGGCCGGGTGGGTCCAGCGCTATCCCGACGTGGAGGTGCACTGCGTGGTCACCCCCGAGAAGCCCGCGCAAACCCTGCTCGAGGCGTCCGGTGACGCGCGTTTGCTCGTCGTGGGCAGCCACGGCCGCGGCCGGGTGCACCGCACCTTCCTCGGTTCGGTCAGCCATGCCGCGGTGACCAGGGCGCCGTGCCCGGTGGCCGTGGTCCGGACCAGTTGAAGCCAGCGGCTCCGCAGCCGGGCAGCGGTGGAGGGGAGAGGCGTGGCGACCGGGAGGAGAGGTGGTGCCGACGCTGGCCGCCGCGGGCGGAGTGCGGGCGTGGGCCGTGGCTGCTCGCCGCGGCCGTGCTCGGGACGGCTTCCCCGGGGTGCTTGGCCGTGCAGGTCAGCATCGCCGCGCAGGTGGGTGGTGTTCCCGTTCCTCTCCGGCCGCCGCGCCCCGCGAGGAGCACCCGGCGGTGGAACGCAGGATCCCCGCTGAGGGGACACCGGCGGAGAGATCTCGATTTGCCGGGGTGGGGACGAGAACGGGCTGCAGTAGACTCCGCGTGATCGTGAAGCGGTCGGCCGGTGCCAGCAGGCTCCGCGCCGACCGGGCCGCAAGGCCGTGGACCTCGAAGGGGAACCCGTGCTCCCACCGCGCATCTGGCGTGCGCT
>Ga0079224_100014538_pt1 | contig 10992 bp, 7 predicted proteins | sample Stecom2015_FD_80414 | JGI IMG/M metagenome (GOLD analysis project Ga0079224, IMG submission 80414) | Agricultural soil microbial communities from Utah to study Nitrogen management - Steer compost 2015 | ecosystem: Environmental > Terrestrial > Soil > Agricultural land | place: USA: Utah...
GCACCCTGCGGTGCGCCGCCTCGTCCACACGCTCGAAGGTTCCCACATGACATCACCCGCCCGCCGGCCGTTCTGGCTGCCCGACCGCCCCCCGGCAACCTGGCCGGCCCTCGATCGCGACCTCGAGGTCGACATCGCCATCGTCGGCGGCGGCATCGTCGGCCTGACGACCGCCTGCCTGCTGCTCGCCAAGGGTCGCGACGTGGCCGTCTTCGAGGCGCGCCGCGTCGGCCGCCAGGCGACGGGGCGCTCCACCGCCAAGGCGACGTCCCAGCACGGCAGTCGTTACCGGCGCCTGCTCGACAGTATCGGCAAGTCGGGCGCGCGTCGCTATGCCTCGGCGAACGAACGCGCCATCGGCCGCATCCGCAAGCTGTGCGAAACCTTCGAGCTCAGTTGCGGGCTCGAGGCGCTGCCGGCGTACGTGTACGCCGAGACCGCGGAAGAAGCGGAGGCGCTCGAGGACGAGGCCGCCGCCGCGGCCGAGCTCGGGCTGCCCGCCGCCTGGCTCGACGACCTCGAGCTGCCGTTCCCGGTGAGCGGCGCGCTGCGGTTCACCGACCAGGCGCAGCTCGATCCGTATCGCTACCTGCTCGGCCTCGCGCAGGTCGTTGCCCGCGACGGCGCGCTTTTCGAAACCACGCGCATCGAGAACGTCGAGCACGGGGAGCCTTGCCGGCTGGCCGCCGGTGACGTGGAAGTGCGGGCGGAGCACGTCGTGGTCGCGACCCAGATGCCGGTGATCGGCGACGGCCTGTACTTCGCGAAGAACTTCCCGGTCGCGCACCCGCTCGCCGCGGCGCCGCTGCCTGAGCACGTGCACCTGGACGGCATGTACCTGGGCAGCGGCTCGCCGACGCACTCGTTCCGTACCGCGGAGCGCGACGACCGGCGCTTCCTGGTCGCGGCCGGCGGCGAGTTCAGGACCGGCGAGGCGGAAGAGCAGGCGCGCATGGTCGAGGACTTCCTCGCCTTCCTTCGCTCGGGCTTCGGCATCGACTCGCCCACCCACCTGTGGGTCAACGAGGATTTCCGCCCGATGGACGATATCCCCTTCATCGGGCCGGTCGCCTCCTCGAAAGCGAACCTGCACGTGGCGGTCGGCTTCGACGCGTGGGGCATCTCGCAGGGCACCGCGGCGGCGGAGATCATCGCCGACCTGATCCTCGGCCGCGAGAACGAGGATGCCGCGCTGTTCGATGCGTCCCGGTTGCGTCCCGTCGCTGGCGGCCGCGAGCTGATCTCGGAGAACCTGAAGGCCGGCGCGCGGCTCGCCGGCGACCGGCTGTTCGGGCGCAGCGCGGGCACGCTCGCGGACATCGAGGACGGCGCCGGCGGCATCATCGAGCACGATGGCGAGCAGATCGCCGTCGTGAAGCGCGACGGCAGGATCGCCTCGGCGGTTTCCGCCGTGTGCACGCACCTGGGGTGCATCGTCGGCTACAACCCGGTCGACCGCACCTGGGACTGCCCCTGTCACGGCTCGCGTTTCGACCTCGACGGGACGGTTCTCTCGGGACCCGCCGTCGCGCCGCTCGCACCGAAGGACGTCACGGGTGCGGCCGCCGCGGAGGCGGAAACCTCCCGGTGAAGCTGCTCGTCACCGGCGCAACCGGCATGCTCGGCTCCGCGACCTGCGCGCGCGCCGTCGCCCGGCGCCACGAGGTCGTCGCGGTGGTCCGGCCCGGGGCACACCGGCGACCGGCGGGCGTGGCGCGGGTCGTGGAAGCCGATCTCGCGCGCGCCGACCGGGCCTTCTGGAGCGCCGCGCTGGCCGGCGTGGACGCGGTGGTCAACTGCGCGGGCGTGCTGCAGGCCGGCGCACGCCAGGCGCCCGAAGCGGTGCATCACCGTGGCATCGCGGCGCTGTTCGAGGCGTGCGTGGACGCGGGCGTACGCCGCGTCGTGCACCTGTCCGCGATCGGCGTGGACCGCGGCGCGCGCTCGCCGTTCTCGGCGACCAAGCTCGCCGGCGACCGGGCGCTCGCGGCGCTCGATCTCGATTGGGTGATCCTGAGGCCCTCGGTGGTGCTCGGGCCGGGCGCCGCCGGCGCCGGCGCGCTCGTGCGCGGCCTCGCCGTGCTGCCGGTGCTGCCGCTGATGCCCGGCATGGGCCGGCTGCAGGTCGTGCAGGAGGACGAGGTCGTGGACACGATCCTGCATTTCGCGGACCCGGCCGCCCCGGCGCGCCTCGCGCTGGAGCTCGCGGGACCGGAGCAGCTCGAGCTCGCCGGGGTCGTGGCGGAGTACCGGCGCTGGCTCGGCCGCCCGCCCGCGCGCCGCGTGCGCCTGCCGCGCTGGCTCGCCGCGCTCCTCTTCCGGCTCGGCGATGCCGCCGGCCGCCTCGGCTGGCGGCCCGCGCTGCGCTCGAACGCCGCCAGGGAAATGGTGCGCGGCGCGACGGGCGACCCGTCGGAGTGGCGGCGGCTGACGGGCACGCCGCCGCGCACGCTCGCGGAAAGCCTCGCCGCCCGGCCGCCCACGCTGCAGGAACGCTGGTTTGCGCGGCTCTTCTGGCTGGAGCCGGTGGCGATCGTCGTGCTCGCGGGCTTCTGGATCGGCACCGGCCTCGTCTCGCTCGGCCCCGGTTTCGACATCGGCACCGAGCTGCTGCGGATGGCCGGGCTGCCCGCGCTGGCCGCGCCGGGCGTGATCGCCGGCGCGCTCGCCGACATCGTCGTCGGCGCAGGCATCCTGTACCGTCCCGTCGCGCGGCCCGCGCTCGTCGGGGCCGTGCTCCTATCGCTGTTCTACATGGCGACCGGCACCGTCCTGATGCCCGAGCTGTGGCGCGATCCGCTCGGCCCGATGATGAAGATCTGGCCGATTCTCGCGCTCAACCTCGTCGCGCTCGCCATGCTCGACGAGCGGTGACGACGTATTTCCTGCTCCGGTGGCTGCACGTGATCGGCGCGTCGGTGCTGCTCGGCACCGGTGCCGGCATCGCGTTCTTCATGCTGCTCGCGCACCGCACCGGCAACGCGGTCGTCATCGCTGGCGTGGCGCGCATCGTGGTGATCGCCGATTTCCTGTTCACCGCGACCGCGGTCGTCGCCCAGCCGGTCACCGGGATCGCACTCGCGTCGCTGCGCGGCTATCCCCTGCTGGAAGGCTGGATCGGCCTTTCGATCCTGCTGTACGGCTTCGTCGGGGCGTTCTGGCTGCCGGTGGTCTGGATGCAGTGGCGCATGCGCGACCTCGCCCGGGCCGCCGCCGAGCTGGACGCGCCGCTGCCGCCCGCGTACCACCGCCTGTTCCGCCTCTGGTTCTGGTTCGGCTTCCCGGCGTTCGGCGCGGTGCTCGCCATCTTCTGGCTCATGATCCGCAAGCCGGCGCTCCCCTTCTGACGGCTACCGGTTGCGGACCGCGGCGAGCTTCATTCCTTGAAGCGGCCGAACGAGGCGAGGCGCGCGGCGCGCTGCTCGAGCAGCTCGTCGAGCCCGAGCCGCTCGAGGTCGTCGAGGTGCTTGATGAGGGCGTTGCGAATGACCTCGGCCATGCCCTTCGGGTCGCGGTGCGCGGCACCGAGCGGCTCCGGCAGCACCTCGTCGACCAGGCCGAACTCGCTCAGGTGCTGTGCCGTGATGCGCATCGCTTCCGCCGCTTCCGCGGCCTTCTCGGCGCTCTTCCACAGGATGGAAGCGCAGCCCTCCGGCGAGATCACCGAGTAGACGGAATACTGGAGCATGAGCAGGCGGTCCGCCACCCCGATCGCGAGCGCGCCGCCGGAGCCGCCTTCGCCGATCACCACGCTGACGATGGGCGTGCGCAGCCGCGACATCAGGTACAGGCTGGAAGCGATCGCCTCGCTCTGGCCGCGCTCCTCCGCGCCGATCCCGGGATACGCACCGGGCGTATCGATGAAGGTCACGACCGGGAGCTGGAACTTTTCGGCCAGCCGCATGAGGCGCTGCGCCTTGCGATAGCCTTCCGGCTTCGGCATGCCGTAATTGCGGCGCACGCGCTCCTTGGTGTCGCGCCCCTTCTGGTGCCCGATGAACATGATCGGGCGGCCGTCGAGCCGGCCGATGCCGCCCACGATCGCCGGGTCGTCCGCGTACATGCGATCGCCGTGCAGCTCGCGGAAATCGGGCGCGAGCACGTCGAGGTAGTCCAGCGTGTAAGGCCGCATCGGATGGCGGGCGACCTGCGCGATCTGCCAGGACGAGAGCTTGGAGAAAATGCTCTTCGTGAGGCCTTCGACCTTGTCCTTGAGCTTCCCGATTTCCTCGGAGAGGTTGATCTCCGAGTCGTCACCGACCATGCGCAGCTCGGCGATCTTCGCTTCAAGCTCTGCGATCGGCTGCTCGAAATCGAGGAATTTGAGGTCCATCGGCTTCCCTGGTCGCCGGCATCCCGGCGCAACGGGCGATCACTCTACACAACGGCCCGGAGCGGTCGCAAACACGAACGGCCCGGCGGCATCACCGCCGCCACGCACGTCCGACCGCCTTCGGCCGGGTTCCCGCGCACCCTACACCGTGTCGCGCACCGGGGCATAGACGAGCCGCACACTGTTGCGGCCCAGAAGCTCCGTCAGCTTCTCGCGCAACTCGCGGCTCGGCCGCACGCTCCACTCGGGGCCGAGGGTGAGCCGGGCGGCGGCCGCCTCGCCGACGTAGTGCACGGCGATGTCGCAGCTTCCCTCGCGATAGGGCAGCAGGATGTCGTGCAGCCTGGCAAGCAGGTGCCGGCCCTGCCCGTTCGGCAGCAGCGAGAGGACCATGCGCTTCGCGCGTGCCTCGATGACCTTGTCGATCGGCTGGACCTGCCGTGCGTTGAGCTGCCAGCCGCCGATGAACTCGTCGTACCGGAGCGTGCCGGAAACGACCACGATCTCGTCCTTGGCGAGGAGGTGCCGGTATTCCTGGAAGGCCTCGCTGAACAGGCTCACCTCCAGCCGGCCGCTGTCGTCGTCCAGCGTGACCGTCACGCGGTTGCCGCGCTTGCGCACGTCCACGACCAGCCCGGCGACCGTGGCCTCGCGCCGCTGCGCGTACGGCCGCTCGCCGGCATCGGGCGGCGGCAGCTCGGCCGCGAGGTCGGCCAGGCGGGCGTCGACGAAGTACTGCGCATCCTGGCGCACGGCGTCGAACGGGTGGCCCGTCAGGTACAGCCCGAGGGCCTCCTTCTCGTGCGCGAGGCGCTCGCGCTCGCTCCACTCCGACAGCTCCGGCATCGCTGCCGCGGCCGCGGGCTCGGGCGGCGCCGCCAGGCCGAACAGGTCGACCTGCCCGGCAGCCGCGGCGCGCGCTTCCTGCTCGGCCAGCCGCAGCGCCTCCGGCAGGCGCTCCATCATCGCGCGCCGCGGCGTGCCGAAATCGTCGAACGCCCCCGCCTTGATCATGGCTTCCAGCGCGCGCCGGTTCACTTTCTCGAGATCCACGCGCCGGCACAGGTCGTCGAGGTCCCGGTACGGCCCGCCGCGCTCCCGCTCGGCGATGAGGGCGTCCACGACGCCACGCCCCACGCCCTTGATGGCGCCGAGGCCGTACAGGATCGTCTTCTCGTCAGACACGCTGAACTGGTAGCCCGAGCGGTTGATCGACGGCGGCAACAGCGTGAGCCCGAGGCGCCGGCAATCGTCCTTGCACACCACCAGCCGGTCGGTGTTGTCGATGTCGGCGCTCATCGCCGCCGCCGTGAACGCCGCCGGGTAGTGCGCCTTCAGGTACGCGGTCTGGTACGAGAGCAGCGCGTACGCCGCCGAGTGCGACTTGTTGAAACCGTAGCCGGCGAACTTCTCCATGAGGTCGAAGATGTGGCTCGCCGTCGCCTCGCTCACCCCGCGCTCGCAGGCGCCCTTCACGAACACCTCGCGCTGCTTCGCCATCTCCTCCGGCTTCTTCTTGCCCATCGCGCGCCGCAGGAGATCGGCACCGCCGAGCGTGTAGCCCGCCAGCACCTGCGCGATCTGCATCACCTGCTCCTGGTACAGGATCACGCCGTAGGTCGGCCTCAGCACCGGCTTCAGGTCGGGATGCAGGTAGTCGATCTCGGTTCCGCCCGCGCCGTGCTTGCGGGCGATGAAGTCGTCCACCATGCCGGACTGCAACGGCCCGGGGCGGAACAACGCCACCAGGGCGACGAGGTCTTCGAAGCAGTCGGGCCTGAGCCGCTTCACGAGATCGCGCATGCCGCGCGACTCGAGCTGGAAGACGCCGGTCGTGTTCGGTAGCGGCGGCACGCCCGAGCAGTCGCGCAACAGCTCGAACGTTTTCTCGTCCTGCATCGGGATCGCGCTGATGTCGAGCTTCGCTTCCGGGTGTGCCTCGTTCACGATCTTGACCGCCCAGTCGATGATCGTGAGCGTCTTCAGGCCGAGGAAATCGAACTTGACCAGCCCGGCGGCCTCGACGTCGTCCTTGTCGAGCTGCGTCACGGCGTGCTCGCCGCCTTCTTCGCAGTAGAGCGGCGTGAACTCCGTCAGCGGTGCCGGCGCGATGACGACGCCGCCCGCGTGCTTGCCCGCGTTGCGCACGAGCCCTTCCAGCGAGCGGGCGAGGTCTATGATGGCGCGCACCTCCTCGTCGTCGCGGTACATCGCGGCGAGCTCGGGCTCGCTGTCGAGCGCCTTGTCGAGGGTCATGCCGATCTCGAACGGCACCTGCTTCGCGATGCGATCGACGAAACCGTAGGGATGGCCGAGCACGCGGCCCGCGTCGCGGATGACCGCGCGCGCGGCCATGGTGCCGTAGGTGATGATCTGCGATACGCGATCGCGGCCGTAGCGCTCGGCGACGTAGTCGATCACGCGGTCGCGACCTTCCATGCAGAAATCGATGTCGAAATCCGGCATGGAGACGCGCTCGGGATTGAGGAAGCGCTCGAACAGCAGGTCGTGCTCCAGCGGATCGAGGTCGGTGATGCCGAGCGCCCACGCGACCAGCGAGCCCGCGCCCGAGCCGCGCCCCGGGCCGACCGGGATGCTCTGCTCCCGCGCCCAGCGGATGAAGTCGGCGACAATCAGGAAGTAGCCGGCGAATCCCATCTGGCAGATGACGGCCAGCTCGTCCTCCAGCCGCTTGCGGTAGGGAGCGGAGCGGACCTGCACCTCGCTCTCCTCCCAGCCCTCCGCGGCCTGCTTTTTCCGCAGCACGCGTGCGAGCCCCGCTTCGGCCTCGGAGCGCAGGTACGCCTCCGTCGTGTGCCCTTCCGGCACCGGGAACGCCGGCAGGAAGGTCCGGCCGAGCTCCAGGTCGAGATTGCAGCGGCGCGCGATCGCGAGGGCATTCGCACACGCTTCGGGGACGTCCTCGAACAGCGCCGCCATCTGCGCGCCGTCCTTCAGGTACTGCTCGCGGCTGTAGGCGCGCGGGCGATCCGTGTCGGCGAGCGTCCGCCCCTGCTGGATGCAGACCCGCGCCTCGTGCACGTCGAAATCGGCGGCTGCGAGAAAGCGCACGTCGTTGGTCGCCACGACCGGCAGGCTGCGCTCGTGCGCCAGCACGAGGGCACGGTCGACGTACTCTTCCTCGCCCGGGCGCCCGGTGCGCACGAGCTCCAGGTAGAAGCGCCCGTCGAAGCACGCCTGCCAGAACCGTGCCCGGCTCGCGGCGAGGTCCGCGTGCCCGGCGAGCAGCGCACGCCCGATGTCGCCCGAGGTCCCGCCGGACAGCGCGATCAGTCCCTCGCAGGCGTCACGCGTCAGCCACTCCCGGTGCACGATCGCCGTGCCGCGCCGCTGGCCCTCGAGCCACGCGCGCGTCACGAGGCGAGCGAGGTTGCGATAGCCGTTGCGCGACTGGCACAGGAGCACGAGCGAGTCGGTCCGCGTGTCGTCGGCCGGGTCCGCCACCTTGAGGTCCACGCCGATGATCGGCTTGATACCGTGCGCGAGGGCCTGGCGATAGAACTTCACGAGCCCGAACAGGTTGCCCTGGTCGGTCAGCGCCACGGCGGGCTGGCCGAGCGCGACGCAGCGCTCCATGAGCGACGGAATCCGCACGGTACCGTCGACCAGCGAATATTCCGTGTGCAGGTGCAGGTGGACGAATGGCGTGGGCATCAGCGGCGGCTGGTCGCGGTGCCGGTGGCGCCCGGCCGGATCGCGGCGCGCCCGCGCGCCGCAGGCCGCGCTGCCGAACCTCTACGCGATGCTGTGTGTATTGCTCCCCTGCCCGATGTCACGCCGCCAGCTCGAGGACTGCCCTTGCGGCGAGGCGGTCCGCACCCCTCGCCAGCCGGCTCCGCAGTGTAGCAAATTCGCGGCCGATCGCCGCCCGTCGGGCCGGGTCCGCGAGCAGCGCCTCGACGGCCCCCGCGAGGGCCGGCGGGTTCGCCTCGCCCTGCACGAATTCCGGCACCAGCGGCTCGCTCGTGAGCAGGTTCGGCAGCGTGATGTGCCGCACCTTCACGAGCCTGAGCCCCTTGGCCAGGGCATAGCTCACCGGCGCCAGCCGGTAGGCGGCGACCATCGGCCGCCCGATCAGCGCCGCCTCGAGCGCCGCCGTGCCCGACGCGAGCAGGACGACGTCGGCCGCCGCCATCGCCGCCTGTGCCTCGCCGTCCCGGACCCGGAATGCGTCCGCGACGCCCGCGCGCGCGAGCATGGGGCGGAACATGGCGGCCAGCTCCGCGCGCGCCATCGGCGCCACGAAGCGCACGCCCGGCCGCCGCGAGAGGAGCTCGCGGCAGGCGGCGGCGAACACGGGCCCCAGGCGCAGCACCTCGCTGCGGCGGCTGCCCGGGAGTACGGCCACGACCTCGGCGTCGTCCGGAAGCCCCAAGAGGGCGCGCGCCGGCGCCGCCGGCCGGCCGCCGGCCAGCTCGTCGGCGAGCGGGTGGCCGACGAACTCCGCGGCCTGGCCGTGCGCGTCGTAGAACGCCTTCTCGAACGGCAGCAGGCACAGCACCTTGTCGGCGGCGCGCGCTATCTTCTCGAGGCGCCAGGGCCGCCATGCCCACACCTGCGGGCTCACGTAGTGCACGGTACGAACCGGGGCGGACTTCTTGAGCGCGATCTCGAGCCCGAGGTTGAACTCCGGCGAGTCGATGCCGACGAACACGTCCGGCGGCGCGGCCGTCCAGCGGCGCACGAGCCGGCGCCGCAGGGCGAGCAGCCGCGGCAGCTCCTTCAGCGGCTCGACCAGCCCCATGACCGCGAGCTCGTGGGAGTCGGCCAGCACCTCGCAGCCGGCGGCGCGCATCGCGGGGCCCGCGACACCCTCGCAGGCGGCGCCGGGCTCGAGCGCGAGGAGCTCCCGCACCAGCCCGGCCCCGAGCCGATCCCCGGAAGCCTCGCCGGCGACCAGTGCGACGCGCACGCGGCCCATGGGTCAGCGCGTCAGGCCGCGTTCCGAGGAGCGCAAGGAGTCGAGGAAGACGCGGAGCTCGGGCTGGGTCTCGGCGAGCCGTTCGATTTCCGCGATCGCATCGACGAGCTTCAGTCCCTTGCGATAGACGATCCGGTAGGCATTCTTGATGTTGCCGATCTGCTCCGGGGTGAAGCCGCGACGCCGGAGCCCCTCGCTGTTGATGCCGCGCGGCTCCGCCGGCTGCCCGGCGATCATCAGGTAGGCCGGCACGTCGCGGTTGACCCCGGCGTACATGCCGAGGAAGGCGTGGTCGCCGATGCGGCAGAACTGGTGCGCACCGGAGAAACCCGCGAACGTCACCCAGTCGCCGACGTGGACGTGACCGCCGAGCGTGGCATTGTTCGCGAACACCGTGTTGCTGCCGATCCTGCAATCGTGCGCGATGTGCACGTACGCCATGATCCAGTTGTCGTCGCCGATCACCGTCTCGCTCTCGTCCTGCACCGTGCCACGGCTGATGGTGCAGTACTCGCGGATCGTGTTGCGGTCGCCGATCGTGAGCCGGGTGGGCTCGTCCCGGTACTTCTTGTCCTGCGGATCGTCGCCGATGGAGGCGAACTGGTAGATGCGGTTGTCTTGCCCGATCCGCGTGGGTCCCTTGACCACGACGTGGCTCGCGATGCGCGTCCCCGCCCCGATCTCGACGTGCTCGCCGATCACGGTGTAGGCGCCGATCTCCACGCCTTCGCCGATGATCGCGGAATCCGCGACGATGGCCGTCGGATGGATGCGGGCGGAGGTGCTCACCGCGCGGCTCCCGGCGCGCACACGATGCCGGCGGTCACGGCGACCGCCGGGCCGACGCGGGCCTCGCAGTCGTAGAACCACACGCCGCGCCTGACGGTCTTCACGACCGCGCGCAGCTCGAGCGTGTCGCCGGGGGTCACGGGCCGCCTGAAGCGCGCGTTCTCGACGGACGCGAGGTAGTAGACGAGCCCCGGATCCCGTTCCTTGTGCGTCATGTAGGACAGCACGCCACCGGCCTGCGCGAGCGCCTCGATGATCAGCACACCCGGCATCACCGGGCGCCCGGGGAAGTGCCCCTGGAAGTACGGCTCGTTGATCGTCACGTTCTTGATCGCCGTGATCGATTTCCCCGGCGTGCACTCCGTCACCGCGTCGATCAGGAGGAACGGGTAACGATGCGGCAGGAGCGCCATGATCCCGGCGCTGTCCAGCTTGTACGCGGTATCGCTCACGGGTCGCGGTCTCCCCCCTCCAGCTTGCGGATGCGCCGCACCAGCTCGTCCAGCCGGCGGAACCTCGCTACCTTCCGCTTCCACTCCTTGTCCTTCTCCGCGGGGAAGCTCCCCGTGTAGAACCCGGGCTCGCGGATGTCCTTCGAGATCATCGTCGCGCCGCCGACGACGACGTCGTCGCAGATCGTGATGTGGCCGACCACGCCCGCCTGGCCCCCGAACATGCAGCGCCTGCCGACGACGGTGCTGCCGGAGATGCCCGACAGCGATGCCATGGCGGTATGTTCGCCGAGGCGCACGTTGTGCGCAATCTGCACCAGGTTGTCGATGCGCACACCGTTGCCGATCACGGTGTCGTCGATCGCGCCGCGATCGACGGTGGTGTTGGCGCCGATCTCGACGTCGTCGCCGATCTTCACCCCGCCCACCTGCGGCACCTTGACCCAGCCGCTGTCGCTCATCGCGTTGCCGAAGCC
>Ga0079224_100014539_pt1 | contig 10992 bp, 11 predicted proteins | sample Stecom2015_FD_80414 | JGI IMG/M metagenome (GOLD analysis project Ga0079224, IMG submission 80414) | Agricultural soil microbial communities from Utah to study Nitrogen management - Steer compost 2015 | ecosystem: Environmental > Terrestrial > Soil > Agricultural land | place: USA: Utah...
CGGTAGCACTTGCAACGGATTATAATCCCGGTTCATCAAATATTTCAAACATTGGATTAATAATGAGCTCAGCTTCAATTAAAATGAAAATGAAAATTGAAGAAGTAATTTCTGCTTATACAATAAATGCAGCAAAGGCCTTGAATTTACAGAATGACAGAGGAAGTATCGAACAAAATAAAAAAGCAGATTTAGCTGTATTCAATACGGATGATTATGCAGATTTAATTTACAACGTTGCTAAAAATAAAAATTGGATGACAATTAAAAATGGAAATGTAATTTATTCAGCAAAAGAAATTAACTGAGTTTTAAAGGTATTATTATGAAGATAATTGAATGCGTGCCGAATTTTAGTGAAGGCAGAAACACTGAAACATTTAATGCAATTTCAGATGCGATCAAATTAACAGATGGCGTAAAGTTACTTAATGTTGAACCTGATACAGATTATAACAGAGTTGTTGTAACTTTTGCCGGAGATGAAAAAGGAATTGTTGAAGGTGCAGTAAATGCCTGTAAAGCCGCTGCTGAAAAAATAGATATGCGTAATCATAAAGGTGAACATCCGCGTATCGGCGCGGTTGATGTTGTTCCATTTGTTCCTGTGAAAAATATTTCAATGGAAGAATGTGTAAACCTTTCTGAAATTTTTGGCAAAAGAATCGCGGAAGAATTAAATGTTCCGGTTTATTTATACGAAAATGCGGCACGTATTCATGAAAGAAAAAATTTATCCTCAATACGCAAAGGTGAATATGAAGGACTTGAAAAAAAGTTATCAGAACCGGAATGGGAACCTGATTTTGGGAAAGCCGAATTCAATCCAAAACTTGGTGCAATTGTAACAGGTGCAAGATTTTTTCTTATTGCTTACAATGTAAATATCAATTCAAGTGATGTTTCATATGCAAAAAAAATTGCTGAAACTCTGCGTGAATCAGGTACCAACCAAAAAGATGATCAGGGAAATGTAATTAAAGTGAATGGCAAACCTGTAAAAATTCCGGGCAGATTAAAGAGTGTGAAAGGTATGGGAGTAATGCTCGAGAAATACAATATCACCCAGGTTTCAATGAACTTAACTAACTATAACATCACAGCAATTCATACTGCTTTTGAAGAAGTAAAAAAAGAAGCTGCAAAACTCGGAGTGGAAGTTAATGGCAGTGAGATAGTTGGTCTTGTTCCGCTCGAAGCACTTCTGCTTGCCGGCAGGTTTTATACTAAAAATGAAACTACTGATGAATCAGCACTTGTTGATGCAGCAATTGAAGGATTAGGTTTGAATTCGCTTAATCCATTCATTAAAGAAGAAAAAATTATTGATTACATGATTTAAATTTCTTTTAAGGAATTTTTATGAACCTTGAAAACTCAATTAAAAATTATCTTGAACAGATTGAATCAAGTTCCCCAACTCCGGGCGGCGGAAATGTTTCAGCATTTACTGCGGCAATGGCATGCAGTCTTGGAATAATGGTTTGCAACCTAACCGCAGGCAAAAAAAAATATGCAGATGTGGAAGGAGAAATATTAGAACTTAAAAATATTTTAACAGAACAGCGTGAGGAATTTCTTTTACTTGCACAGAAAGATAATGAAGCATTTAATGAAGTAATGAATGCAATAAAACTTCCTAAATCAACTGATAAAGAAATTTCGTTCCGGAAATCAGAAATAGATAGAGCAACAGTTGGTGCAGCTATGATTCCGGCAAAAGTTATTGTACTTATTAGAAGTGCATTATCTGTGCTGGAAAAGATAGCAAGAAAAGGAAATCAGAATTCAGTTTCAGATGCCGGTGTTGCTATTTCTCTGCTTAACTCTGCCGCGCAAGGTGCATTTTTAAATGTGCTGATTAATTATACTTCAATGAATGATAAATCAATCTTAACAGATACATTTAATTCATCTGAAAATCTTTTAAAAGAAATAAATTCAATTTGTTCAAATAATCTTAATTCAATAACTAACAATCTTAAAAAATGAAAAAACTAACTACACTATTTTTGTTCTTCTTTTTAACTGCAATAATAACTGCTCAGCCTGTTGTTAAAACAGGAATTGAAGTCTTGCGTGAAAATAATTTTGATATACTGAAAGGAAAACGTGTGGGATTGATTACTAATCCCACCGGTGTTGATTCAAAATTAAAATCAACAATTGATATTTTGTTTGAAGCAGAAGATGTGAATCTGACTGCACTATACGGGCCTGAACACGGCGTACGCGGGGATTATGCCGCAGGTGACCATGTTGAATCTTACATTGATGAAACAACAAAACTCCCGGTTTATTCATTATACGGAAGCACGCGTAAACCCACACCGGAAATGCTGAGTAATGTTGATGTCCTTGTTTATGATATTCAGGATATCGGCTGCCGATCATACACATATATAAGTACGATGGGTGTTGCAATGGAAGCAGCAGCCGAAAATAATATTGAGTTTGTTGTACTTGATCGCCCTAATCCGCTTGGAGGAGAAAAAGTTGAAGGAAACATTGTTGAAGATGGATTTATCTCATTCGTAAGCCAATTTAAAATTCCATACGTGTATGGATTAACCTGTGGTGAACTTGCTAAATTGCTGAATGAAGAAGGAATGCTTGCGAACGGTGTTAGGTGTAAACTTACAGTTGTGCCAATGAAAGGCTGGAAACGCAGTATGAATTTTACACAGACAAAACTTGAATGGGTACCGGCATCACCTCATGTGCCGCACAGTGATTCGCCTGAATATTATGTAAGCACTGGCATACTTGGAGAACTTGGTGTAATTTCTGAAGGTGTTGGATACACGATTCCCTTCCATATTTTTGCTGCTGAATGGATTGATGGTGAAAAATTAGCAGACAGATTAAATAATCTGAAACTTGATGGCGTTTTGTTCAGACCGATGGCATTAAAACCCTTTTACGGCAGAGATGCAAAAAAACAACTTGAAGGTGTTCAAATTTATATAACTGATTACTCAAAAATAAATTTAATGAGCTTGCAATTCTTATTCATGCAGGAACATAATATTCTTTATCCAGATAAAAATCCTTTCACATTAGCGGATCCTTCAAGACTGAAAATGTTTGATAAGGTAACCGGTACTTCCAAAGTTAGAGAGATGTTCACCAAAACTATGAAGTACAGCGATATTAAAAATTTTTTAGAGAAAGATGTTGATGAGTTTAAAAAATTGTCTCAGAAATATTATTTGTATTAGTATTTTGTTTTCCGCATCTGTTGATGCACAAATATTATTTACTCCGTTTAAAAATAATGCTGATTATAAAGGCAAATGGGATTTATCCATTGAAGTACCAAATTATATAGCTGCATACTTCCGTGAATTTCATTCGCTGCAAGTTTTATCTTCAACAACATATAGCTCACTTGCTGAAAAATATGGACCTGCTTTAACCGATATTGAAATCATTTCAGAGATCGGTAAAGAAAAAGGATTTAAATACGCTGTTCTCGGAATAATAAACGAATTTAAAATCGCCCGCTTCACTGCGGGCGATCCCTTGCTTGCAGGATATGAGGCTTACACATGTGAGATTGAAGCATCGTTCAAAATTTATAATCTGCAAACTAACGGGCTTGAATATACAGGCACAATAAAATCTGATCTTGGAGATAAAGGTGTTGGTTTAAATCTGCTGGGCAAACCAAGTGATGAAAAAAAACAATTTTATTCTTTAGATAATATGAAGTTCGGCGGTGAGGAATTCAGCAAGACAATTGTTGGTGAAACTATGATGAATTTCTGTGAGAATCTTTCAGAAGATATTCTGAAAACTTCTAAAACAATCCTTAAACCAAACAGAAATATCATCACGGAAATTGCCGATAAAAGTTTGGATGATATTACGTTAAATGCTGAAGTTATGAAAGGCACAATCCTGGTTTATGATTCCTCAACAGGTGAGGCATTTTTAAATTTAGGAAGTTTAAACAAATTAAAAATCGGTGAAGAATTATCTGTATACTCACCGGCAGATTCCCTCTTTGATCCAACTACAAATGAATTTCTGGGAGTAAGTGATAAAAAAATTTCAACTCTTGAAATAATTGAAATTCGTGGTGAAAAACTTTCTTTAGCAATTGTTAAAGAAAACAGAGACGATGTTCAGAAAGGAATGGAAGTAAGAAAGACTGTAATAAAACGGGAAGAGTAACTGTTAAAATTTTTTGTCATTTTATCTGAAATTAAACTTCAAATCTGTCTGCGTCCATCGTGCACGTAAGTTCAATGTATCCGGATAAAAAGAAAATTCTTCCGCTGATTTAAAAGGATAAGGCCAGCCATAATTATACGTACCACTTGAATCAGAATCTTCAAATGCCCATAATCTGTATTTGCCGGGCAGAACTCTCTGAAAACTAAATGACCCATCAGCCGCAGCTTTCTGCTGGTATTTATTTTCATTCTCAACTGATTCAAGTATAGCTACATAATTTTTGTCTTCATTAACTTTAAGAATTATTCCGCTTACTCCGGTAAATTCTAATCCAGTGATTGTTCTGAATTTATACTGATAAACGGAATCAAGTTTATTACCGGCGGCATCTTCAAATTTTGAAAAATCAATTTCAATTATATAATCCTTCGCTGCATCAAGTTTTTTTGTTGAAATTATCTCAAAAGATGCATCATCAATAAAATTTATTGTGTAAGGAATTTTGAAACCGGATGTATCCTTAAACGTAATTCCATCATTTACTGCACTTGAATCAAATGCATCATTAAATAAGAAATAAAATTTTTGATTTTGAAAATCGGCCTGATTTGTATTTGCAGCCGGAAATGTTTTTATAATTGATGGTGCAGTTGTATCAGGCCTCTCTGTTACGGTGATTAATACATAATCATTCAAATAAATATTCCCCATCTTATCTTTTAATGAATCTGCAATTAAGTAAATAGAATTTTCTGCAGATAAACCAGAATCAATAACCAACACAAATTCCGCTGCTTTTGAATTTCCTTTGTATGCATATTTTACATTATGCTTTAATGAAGCAGTTGAATCATAAAGATGAAAATTAATTGATTTTAGAATTGTGGAATCAAACTCTTCCGTTAGATTAACAAGGATATGATTTGCATCAGTCATTACCGCGTTGATTAGCCTCGGTGCAGTTGTATCAGCTTTTGATAAAAAGAAGTTCAAGTTGCTGTACAATGAATCTGTTTCTGAAAGCGCAATATCTTTAAATGGATTTCCAATCAAGTCCTGTCCTGATTGAAAAAGCAAATCTCGAAACTGATCTTTTACAGCAAAAATTCTGTAAGTACCGGCAGCCAATCCACCAAGTTTAAATGAACCATCAACTCCGCTTTGAGAAATGTAATCAGGTTTTACTTCGGCAGGATTTATATCGCCGCTTAACTTGTACGCAAAAATTAACACGCCTTCCGGTTCATCCGCAAAAACTCTCCCTGTAATAGTTCTGTTATCAATTACATTTCCTGTTGAAAACGCGAAAGTATAAGCCTGCGCCATCCGGTTACGGTTGTTATAATCAACAACATCTGTTCCGATTGTAACAACATAGGTTGTACTATCCTTTAATTTATAGGGGAAATAAACACGCACATATTTTCCGCTCCAATCAAGCTCGGGAGACCCTTCAATTGCGGGTGAAATGAAAATTGCATCTTTCACAGAACGTTTATCAACATATTCAGAGAAGCCTAGTTCAAAGTATTCATCATCAAAATTTATTGTTCCATCTGCAGGATATAGTTCAATTATTTCCGGTGGAATATTATCAACTTCTCCCCCGCCCGGCGGAAGCTGGTTAGCACAATTTGAAAAGAGAATGCCTGTTAAAAATAACAGGATATATTTTATTTTTTCTTTTGATTCTTTAGCCATTCTCTGTATTCTTTTACAAGAGCTAAATGTTTTGTGTAGGTTTCAGAAAACTTGTGTCCGCCTGTTCCATCGGCAACAAAGAATAAATATTTATGTTCTTCAGGATAAAACGCAGCGAGTATTGCATCTTTACCGGGATTATTAATCGGTCCCGGCGGAAGCCCCGCATATCTATAAGTATTGTACGGATGATCAACCTTAAGATCGGAATATAATAAGCGCTTCCATCCATTAGGTTGAAAATATTGAATAGTGGGATCGGCCTGCAAGCGCATACCAATTTTTAACCGATTGTAATAAACTCCTGCAATAGTTTTCATCTCTTCAACCTTGTTTGTTTCACCTTCAACAATTGATGCTAAAGTTAAAACCTGATGAAGATTGTATCCCATTTCTTTTGCATGTGCAATCATTGAATCAGTTATGAATTCTTCTAAACCAGAATAAAGAATTCTTACAACTTCTTTAGCCGGACTTCTTTCATAAATATCATATTGCTTAGGCAAAAGGTATCCTTCCAATGATTCTGCTTTAATGCCGAGTGAATCAATAAGAGCACTGTCTTTTGCGGCCGAAATGAATGCTGCAGAATCAATTGCTGCCTGATTTTTTAATCTTGATGCAAGCCATCTCAAAGAAGCGCCATCATGAATTACTACTGTTCTTAAAAATTCAGCATCATTGGAATTAAAGAATTCAACAAGCTCAAGGTAACTTAATCCGTTTGGAATGGAATACCTTGCAGCACGTATTTTTTTTTCAGCGCCGTATAAATAAACAGCTATCTTAAAATTAGTTTTATTCGGAATGATTTTCTGATCGTAAAGATTTTCAATAACCTGGTCTAAAGTTTCACCCTTGCTTACCTGGAATCGTCTTGGTGATTCTCCTTCAAAATAATTTGGAGTAAAAAAAGTATAGTAGAGTAAAATCAGAATAACTAAAAAAAAACCTATAACAATAAGCCACTGCTTTTTTGATAACAAACTCTTCAATCCTGTTTTCATCTTTTCGGTGGATACTTTAAAAATATTTCCCTTATTAGCTTCTTCTCTTTGTATTGCACGCGATTCATCCAGTATTCGTTCATAAATTCTCAGCAGAGCCTGCTTGCTTAACGGCTCTTCAACATAAGAAGTAATTTTAGCAGCAACATCTTTTTCACGCTGGGGTGCATATGTTGGCAGCCCCATTGATCTTTTAATTCTTCCTATTAAAACTGAATGAAGCGTGCGCTTGCTGAGAAGATGCACTAATTCTTTATCAATTACATCAACTTCATTCCTCAGTTTTAATAATATATCATTTCTTTCTTCAACAGAAAGTGAGTGAAGTTCTGTGCTTATCTTTTTGTAAATATTTTCCATTGGTGTAAAGATAAATAAAATCTTAATTAATCACGGGTAAGAAAGGTTTATAAGAAGAAAATATTAATCCTGTTTAATAATAAATTCTGATTTAAACCCAGGGTAAGGACTGTAGGAAAGATCATAACTTTTGCCGGACTCATAAATAGTTTTACCGCGGAAAGCTATCATTGCCGCGTTATCACCACAGAATTGAAAATCAGGTATTACAATTTTTTTATTGTAAGTATTTGCAAGTTCTGTGAGTGAATTCCTGAGAGATTTATTTGCAGCAACTCCGCCAACTAAGGAAACAGAATTTACTTTGAATTTTTTAAGTGCTTTTTCGGTATTACGAGTAAGTGCAGTAATTACTGCTTTTTGAAATGAAGCTGCAATATCATTTAAATCATCAGCGGGAATATTTTTTAAATCGTCATAATTTCTTTGTATATGATAAAGTACGGAAGTTTTCAATCCGCTGAATGAAAAATCAAATTCATTTTTTAAATCGGCAACGGGAAAATTAATTTTATTCTCATCACCTTTATTTGCCGCCGCTTGAATTTTCGGTCCGCCTGGATAACCCAGCCCAAGCATCTTTGCAACTTTATCAAAAGCTTCACCGGCAGCATCATCAACAGTTGAACCTAATTTCATTATCTCCGTAAAACTCTTAACAAGAAGCAGCAGTGTATGACCGCCGGAAACAACAAGCGCAAGAAATGGGAAATCCGGTTTATCGTCCATTAAAAACCCGGAGAAGATATGACCTTCAATATGATTAACAGGAATAAATGGTTTATTCAATGAATAAGCCAATCCTTTACCAAAAGTTAAGCCAACAAGCAAAGCACCAATTAATCCCGGTCCGGCCGTTGCACAAATAACATCAATTTCGTTTAAGGTAAGATTTGATTTAGTAAGAGCTTCTTTAATTAAAGGAGTAATAATTTGAAGATGAGCGCGGCTTGATAATTCCGGAACAACTCCGCCGTAATTTTTATGGAAATCCTGTGAAGAAATTAAATTGGCAGTTAGTATATCATTCGTGATTACCGCAGCAGAAGTTTCATCACACGAGCTTTCAATTCCTAATACATTCATAATTTCAATATAAAAATAAAAACCTATTACACTCTTATTTAATTCCAAAAATATTTTTAATAATACTTTTCAACATTTCCGGATTTTCCTTCAGCCTGCGGGTTGAATAAGCAAACCAGTCCTTGCCGAAAGGAACGTAAATCCTGATTTTGTTTCCATTGGAATTAATTTTATCACGCAAATCTTCTCTAACACCAAGCAGCATCTGAAATTCATATTTATCTTTTGGAACATTTAACTCTTTTATCATTTTGATTGCGGCATTTATCAGGTATTCATCGTGCGTTGCTATTCCAACATAATTATTATTCTTAAACATCAGTTCAAGAGCGTTCAGATAGTTATCTCTTATTTCCTGTTTGTCTTTATAAGCAATTGAAGCGGGTTCAACATAAATGCCTTTGCAAAGTCTGTAATTCGTTCCAAGTTTATTTAATTCTTTAACATCATTTAAAGTTCTTTTAAGATAAGCCTGGAGTACAATTCCTACACAATCATATTTTTCATGCAAACGTGTAAACAAACGAATTGTCTTTTCAGTGTAAGGAGAATCCTCCATATCAATGCGGACAAAATTATTTATCTTTTTTGCTTTCTCAACAAGTTCAAGAACATTTGCATAAGCAAATTCTTCATCAATGCTCAATCCCATTTGTGTAGGTTTGATTGAAAGATTTGCCATCAAATTATTTTGAACTATTGCATCAAGCACTGAAAGCGCTTCATCTTTTGCAGCAACAGCTTCCTCTTTATTTGTAACAGATTCACCAAGTACATCTATGGTTGCATAGATACCTTTTGCGTTTAATGTTTTAACATAATCAACGGCTTCCTGCAGGGTTTTACCGGCTATGTATCTTTTGGAAAAAATCCAGACTAATGATTTTGGCATCATCCGGATTACAGCGATCATTGCGTTGTGTATGAATGACACTATTTCACCTTCATGTTTTGTTATTCCCCTTCAGCAGAATTAATCTGACGATATAGCACAGGCTGAAGTCTGAGTTATTGATCAGGATTTATGGGTTTCACCTGATTGATATGTCCCGAATTTTCTAATTGTAACAGAAATTTCTAATAAATTTTTCAGTGCCTGAACGATTCTTTCATCTTTATCGCTGCCCTGTAAATCAACATAAAACAAATACTGAAATGGTTTATGCGGAATAGGACGCGATTCAATTTTTACCAAATTTATATCACGCAGTGCAAACACACTTAATGCTTTATAAAGCGCGCCGGGCATACTTTTTAATTCAAAACACAGTGATGTTTTGGGAGATGTGAATTCTCTCTTCTCTTTCTTTTTGCTTATGATTAAAAAGCGTGTGTAATTTTTTTTATTGTTTTGAATTTCACTTTTAAGAATTTTCATTCCATAAATTTCTGCGGCTTCCCTGCTGGCAACGGCTGCAGTCGGTTCCTCATTATTCTGTAAAAGAATTAAAGCTGATCCGGCAGTATCATAAGCGGGAGTTATTTGTGCGTTTTTTAATGTGCTTAAAAATTTTGAGCATTGTCCCAATGCCTGAGGATGAGAATAAACTTTTTTTATCTCGGAAAGTTTATAATTTTTTTTAGCAATAAGATGATGATTTATCTGCAAATTCAATTCACCAATTATTGTTAGTGAATAATTCAGCAGCAAATCATACGTTTCAAATACACTTCCGTAAAGAGAATTCTCAATCGGTACAACTCCATATTTAACTTCTCCTTTTTTAACTTTTGAAAATACATCATCAAAAGTAAATGATGGTGAAAGCTTAACATCCTCTCCAAAATATTTTTTTGCGGCAATTTCACTAAAGGCACCTCTTTCACCCTGGAATGCAACTTTAATCATTTGGTTTTTAATAATCCTTTCAAGGTTAGTATAAGCAGATTTGCTTTCTGTTCAAGTTCAGCAAGAGAGCCATTGTTTGTAAAAACAAAATCAGCACGATTTATTTTTTGTTCATCTGGGATTTGATTAGCGTTGCGGGAGATGAAATCAACTTCGGTCATTTTCATCTGCAACTTTCTTTCTTTTCTTATTTTTTCATCTGCAGTAATCAGAACCACATAATCAAACAATGATTCCATATCAGCCTCATAAATCAGAGCTGCTTCAACAAATGCTATTTCGTTCGTCTTCAATAAGTCCAAAAGCAGTTGATCTACTTTTTCAATAACGTAGGGATGAAGAATGGAATTTACTTTAACAACATTTAAAGGATTAGAAAAAATCTTTTCTGCAAGATATTTTTTATTTATCTCTTCTCCTTTAAAAGAATCTTCTCCAAAAATCAGGATAATTTCTGATCTTACCTTTTTATTATTAGCAAGAATAATTTTTGATTCATCATCAGCGCTTATAACCGGAAAACCGCTCTCTTTTAAAATATTGCAGAAGGAAGATTTTCCGCTGCCAATGCTGCCTGTTATTGCTACTCTCAATTTCACTCAATTAATTCAATAAAATTTATCGGATCAAATTTAAGATTAGAACCAGATAAATGAAAATATCTTTTACTGTTTGTTAAGATCATCTGAAAGACGGATGAATATAAACCGGCAAAACTTTTGAAGCCTTAACATTGCCGTCAGAATCAGAAACTTCAACTTTTATTGTATGATGGCCTTCCGGCACATTGAACCATGACCAGTTAAA
>Ga0079224_100014541_pt1 | contig 10991 bp, 7 predicted proteins | sample Stecom2015_FD_80414 | JGI IMG/M metagenome (GOLD analysis project Ga0079224, IMG submission 80414) | Agricultural soil microbial communities from Utah to study Nitrogen management - Steer compost 2015 | ecosystem: Environmental > Terrestrial > Soil > Agricultural land | place: USA: Utah...
CCGCCGGGGGCCGGGGGGGGGGGGGGGCGGGGCTGGCCTCGGGGGGGGGAGCGGGGGCGGGCTCGGGGCCGGGGGCAGGAGTCGGATCGGGAGTGGGAGTCGGCTCCGGGAGCGGTTCGGGGTCGGGAGTCGGGTCCGGGACCGGTTCGGGGTCGGGAGTCGGGTCCGGCCCGGGGTCCGGGTCCGGTTCGGGAACGGGCCCGGGGTCGGGAGCCGGGTCGGGAGCGGCGCAGCCCTCGGCCGAGGCGTCCGCGCATGCGGGGGGCGGTTCGGCGGTGTCGGCGAACACCGCGGGCGCCGGGCCCGCGGCGAGCAGCGTGGTCGAGACCAGGGCCGCCAGGGCGGTCCTGGTCGAAAGGCACGGTGTGGGCGTCATGCGGGTTCCTTGTCAGGAGGCGGCCGGAAGGATCCGGATGATTCCGGCCAGGTTGTCCAGACGCACGTCGGTGACCTTGACGACGTCGCCGCTGCGGGGCGCCTCCAGCATCATCCCGTCGCCCAGGTAGATCGCGACGTGCGAGATGTAGCCGGGACGGGCCGGGTCGGTGCGCCAGAAGATCAGGTCGCCCCGGCGCGCCTGCTCGTAGGGGACCTGCACGCCGGTGCGCCACTGCTCGTGGGTCACCCGGGGCAGTTCCACCCCAGCCTGGCGGAACGACCACTGCACCAGACCGGAGCAGTCGAAGACGTTCGGGCCGGAGCCGCCCCACACGTAGGGCAGCCCGAGCCGGGACTCGGCCGCGGCGATCGCGGCCTCGATGCGTTCGCCGTCCAGCCCCGCCAGACCGCCGGGAGGCGGTGCGGCCTCCGGCGGCGCGTCGACGACCTCCACCGGGGCGCCCGCCATCGGCAGCACGCTGACCCCGCTGCCCTCGGGCAGCAGGTCCAGCAGCGTGTCCCGGAGTGCGTAGGCGTCCGCGTCGGGCGCGCTGACCAGGGCGGCGTTGCCCGAGGGCAGGCCCAGCCTGTCCGCCGTCGCGGCGGAGACCAGGGCGTCGGTCCCGGGCAGCGCCGCCCCGGCGAACCCGGCGACGTCCAACTCCAGGGGCTGCCGGCCGAGGGCGGGCAGCGGACGGCCCACGAAGACCCGGTGCTCCGCCGCGTACGCGGCGGTCAGCAGCACCCCTCCGGGTCTCGACAGCGCCTCGGCGCCCCAGTCGGTCAGGTACTCGGTGGGCACGCCCACCACGGCGGTCTCGCGGCCGTCGACCACGAGCCGGGCCGCGTCCACCGCCAGTACCTCGGCGACCTCCGGGAGAGCGGCCACGGCGGCCAGGACGTCCTCGGACAGCGGTTCGGCCGCCGCCACGTACAGGTCGGCGTCCGGCGGCAGGGCGGTCCGCTCCGTCAGGGAGGCGGCCTCGGGGGAGTCGGCGAGCTCGACGGGAGCGCCCGCCCCCGGGGCGGGGCGCCCCGGGGCGGGGTCGGCGAGGGCGGGAGAGGACACGGACAGGGCGAGGGCCGTCCCCGTGACGACGAGGGGGACCAGACGCGGGGCGAGCCCGCCCCGGCCGCCCCGTCCCGGGGATTTCCTGCGCCCGCGGGCGACAGCCATAGCGGAATCCTCATTCTTCCTGGTCGACCGCGGCGCGCCGGGGCGACGGCCCTGCGCGCCACGAAAAGGACGGCGGAAACGGTCCGGGGAGAAGGCGAACACGGTGCTGGGGAAAGCCGCTCCGCCGCCCGGGCGGACTCGGAGGACTGGTGGGCGTGTCCATTTGGTCACTTTGGGTGTCGGATGGTCGGGGATACGGTGCCGGATGCTTTTCTCCGGCGGGCTTTTGTTCCGGGGTCAGCCGGTCATGCGTAGTCGCGCCTGCTCGCACAGGCGCTCCGTGAACCAGGTCTCGGGGGATTCGCCGAACTCCGCCGCGGCGGCCCCGGGCAGTGCCTGCCACAGGCCGCTGGCGCACCATTCGACGTAGCGGCGGTGCGCGGTGGCGGCGGAGACCCCGGCCCGGGTCGCAACCTTCTTCCAGGAGCGACCGGTGTCGAGGACCTCGGCGATCACGAAGAACAGCAGGCGGTCGTCGACGCGGGGACGACCGCCGCCCTGCGGGCGTGTCCGGGGGGCGGGAAGGCGGGGTTCCACGATTCGCCACAGCGAGTCGAGGAACAGTTCCCGGCCGTTCTCAGACGAGCGGATGGGGTCGACCACGATACTGCTGCCAAACGGGATACATGGCGGGCGTCTTTGTCCTTAGCCTGTAGTCCGTGGGGGATATTGGTGCGAGTCGTCGGCCTGCGGGGTGCAGGCCTTCTTGGTCTGCGGGTCATCGTATGACTGATTTTTATTGCGTGGCAACCGTTCTTCCGTGTTCCCCCGACGTCGCCCCGACTTTCGTGAAATCATCTCAATAGGCATCTCAATAGGCGTCTCAAAATGGTGAAACCTGTTGTTCACCCGAAAAACTCCTCGTGTTTTTTGGGTGTGGTTTCTTATTAAATTCCGGAAACTTGGATCTCCTCAGGTGTCGAAAGCCCCCGGTCCCGCTCCCGTGCCGACACCCCGCGGCGCGCCGGCGACCGCCACGGCGCCGCCCGCGCGACCGAACCGATCTCCCCCACCAGGAAGCGTGATGGCAACCGACGTAGCATCGGAGCGCTCCGGAGCCCCCGGCGAGCGTCCGGCAGCGCCCGCTCCACCACCGGACCGACCGCCCGCCCGCGTCCGCGCGGCCATCGGCCCCGCCGACCTCCTCTTCCGCGGCTACCTGCGCGGCGGAGGCGGCGCCGTCCTGGTGGTCATGACCCTGGTCGGCGTCTTCCTCGCCTACCAGGGGTACGAGGCGCTGCGCGTGGGCGGCTGGGAGTTCTTCACCACCGAGGAGTGGAACCCCGACTCCGGCCGCGGCGCCTTCGGCATCGCCGCCGTACTCGTCGGCACCGTGATCATCGCGCTCATCGCGCTGGTGATCTCGGTCCCCCTCGCCCTGGGCACCGCGCTCTACATCTGCGAGTACGCCCCGGCCCGCAGCAAACCCACCCTGATCGCCGTCATCGACCTGATGGCCGCGGTCCCCAGCATCGTCTACGCCCTGTGGGGCTTCTACTTCCTGCAGTGGGGACTGGCCGGGGTCGCCCGGTGGATGCACACCTACCTGGGCTGGATCCCGTTCCTGGACGTCCCCGGCGTCGACCCCGCCAACCCGCTGGCCGGCTGGGAGAGCACCTACACCTCCTCCAGCCTCGTCGCCGGCATCGTCGTGGCCCTCATGGTCACGCCCATCGCCTGCTCGGTGATGCGCGAGGTGTTCGACCAGGCGCCGCAGGGCGAGCGGGAGGGCGCCTACGCGCTGGGCGCCACCAAGTGGGGCATGATCCGCTCGGTCGTGCTGCCCTTCGGCGCCGGCGGCATCATCGGCGGCTCCATGCTGGGCCTCGGCCGGGCCCTGGGCGAGACCATCGGCGTCTACCTGGTGATCTCCACCGTGTTCCAGATCCAGCCGCACATCCTGATGAACGGCGGCAGTTCGATCCCCTCCCTGATCGCGCTGCGCTACAACGAGGCCACCCCGTTCGGCATGTCCGCCCTGATGGCCGCCGGACTGGTGCTCTTCCTGATGACCCTGGTCGTCAACTTCGCCGCGTCGTCCATCATCGCCCGGAGCCGCTCCGGCGCAGCCAGTGAGGCGTGAACCGATGACCGTCACCAACTCCCGCACCGCGGCCCCCGCCGCACCCGCCACCGTCCTGCCGCGGCGCTCCCCCGCACCCGAGGCCCCGGAGGTCCGCCGCTCCCTCGGCCGCCTCCAGGCCGGCGACGTCTGGTCGCTGTTCGGCGCGGCCGCCGCGGGCCTGAGCCTGACCGGACTGCTCTACACCCAGCTCACCCCGTTCAGTGGGGTGATCGGCTTCGTCCTGCTGTCCTACCTGCTCTTCCTGGTCTGCTACACGCTGCTGCTCGCCCAGACCAACGACGGCCCCGCGGTGCGCGACCGGCTCGCCGCCGCCGTCGTCCACTCCATCGCGGGCCTCCTGCTGCTCGCCCTCGCCTTCGTCGTGGCGTTCACCTTCGTGCGCGGCTGGACCGCCCTGACCAACCTGGGCTTCTTCACCCGCGACATGAGCGGCGTCGGCCCCCTCCAGCCGCTGGAGGAGGGCGGCATCCTGCACGCCGTCGTCGGCACCCTCATCCAGATCGGCATCGCCCTGGCCGTCACCATCCCGCTGGGCGTCACCTGCGCGGTCTTCCTCACCGAGGTGCCCGGCGCGTTCAGCCGGTTCGTACGCACCGTCGTCGAGGCCATGACCGCCCTGCCGTCGATCGTGGCGGGCCTGTTCATCTACGCCACCGTCATCCTCATCCTCGGCTTCGACCTGTCGGGCTTCGCCGCGTCGCTGGCCATCACCGTGATGATGCTGCCCATCGTCATCCGCGCCGCCGACGTGGTGATCCGCCTGGTGCCCGGCAACCTGCGCGAGGCGTCGCTGGCCCTGGGCGCCTCCCAGTGGCGCACCGTCCTGCACGTGGTGCTGCCGACCTCCCGCTCCGGCCTGGCCACCGCGATCATCCTCGGCACCGCCCGCGGCATCGGAGAGACCTCACCGGTCATGCTCACCGCGGGCGTCACCACCGCGCTCAACCTCAACCCGATGAGCAACTCGATGATCTCGCTGCCGCTGGCGGTCTTCGAGTTCGTCAAGTCGCCCGAACCCGTCATGATCACCCGCGGCTTCGGCACCGCCCTGGTGCTGCTGATCCTGGTGATCCTGCTGTTCGCGGCGGCCCGGGTACTCGGCGGCCGCGGCCCGGGCCAGCTCACCCGGCGCCAGGAGCACCGCCGGGTCCGCCAGTCCCAACGCGACGTCCGGCGCATGACCGCGGCCCGCGAGGCCCGGGCCCGCGCCGCGGCCGCCGCACCGCCCGATGCGCCGACCTCGATCGTCCCCGGTCTGTGACCGGTCCCGCCCCCGTCCCCACCCACGCCAACGAGGAAGCAGCACGCCCATGCCACCGCACGAAGGGAGCCTCCGCCGCCGCCCGCGGCCCGGCAGCGCGACAGCGCCCCCGGTCCGCCGCGCACTGGCGGTCGCGCTCACCCTCGCCCTCCTGCTGAGCACCGCCAACACCGCCTCCGCAGCGACCCTGGTACGCATCGCCGGCTCCGGCTCCACGTGGAGCCAGAACGCCCTGGACCAGTGGATCGCCAACGTCGCGCAGTACAACATGCGCATCGACTACGCGGGCAACGGCTCCTCCACCGGCCGCCAGCAGTTCGCCAACGCCGTCGTGGACTTCGCCGTCTCCGAGATCCCCTACGGCATGCAGGACGGCGCCAGCACCGACTACCCGCCACGCAACCGCGGCTACGCCTACATGCCCATCGTGGCGGGCGGCACCGCCTTCATGTACAACCTCAGGATCGGCAACACCCAGGTCACCAACCTGCGGCTGTCCGGGGAGGTGATCGCCAAGATCTTCACCGGCGGCATCACCCGGTGGAACGACCCCGCGATCGCCGCCGACAACCCCGGGCTGAACCTGCCGGCCACCCCCATCCGCCCGGTGGTGCGCTCCGACGGATCGGGCACCACCGCCCAGTTCACCGCGTGGATGCTGGACCAGCACGGCGACATCTACCGGGACTTCTGCGCACGGGCCAACCGCAACCCGTGCACCGCCACCTCCAACTACCCGCGGCCCGCGGGCGTGAACTTCCAGGCCTCCCCCGGCTCGCTGGGCGTGGCCGGGTACGTGTCCTCGCCCAACGCGGTCGGCTCCATCACCTACGTCGAGTACTCCTACGCGCTCAACGCCGACTTCCCGGTGGTCAAGGTCCTCAACAAGGCCGGCTACTACGTCGAGCCCACCGCCGACTACGTCGCGGTCGCCCTGCTGGAGGCCGACATCAACCGCGACGAGTCCTCGCCGATGTACCTCACCCAGAAGCTGGAGAACGTCTACACCAACCCCGACCGGCGCAGCTACCCGCTGTCCAGCTACTCCTACCTCATCGTGCCCACCGACACCCGGGGCAACTTCTCCACCGACAAGGGCTACACGCTCGGCGAGTTCGCCAACTACTTCCTCTGCCAGGGCCAGCAGCTCGCCCCCGACCTGGGCTACTCCCCGCTGCCGGTCAACCTGGTCCAGGCCGGGTTCGACCAGGTCCGCCGCATCCCCGGCGCGCAGGCCGACAACTACAGCACCAGCCGGTGCAACAACCTGACACTCTCGCCCACCGGCGGCAACCGCCTCGCCGAGGAGGCGCCCTACCCGCCCGAGTGCGACAAGAAGGGGCCCCGGCAGTGCAGCACCGGCACCGGCGGGGCCCGCCAGGAGACCCCCACCACGGGCGGCTCGGGCGGCAGCGGCGGCTCCGGCGGCAGCGGGTCGGGCGGCTCGGGCGGCAGCGGCGGCTCCGGCGGCAGCGGGTCGGGCGGCTCCGGCGACGGCTCCGGCGCGGGCCCCACGCAGACCGCGGGCGGCGGCACGGCCACGCCGACCGCCGCGGACGGCACCCTGCTCATCGACCCGGAGACCGGACTGCCCATCGGCCAGGACGGCGCGGCCGGAGCCGGGGCCTCCCCCGTCTCCGCCATGCCGGTGTCCCTCGCCTCCCGCACCGGCTGGACCCTCCAGCACACCCTGATGGCGCTGGCCGGACTCGCCCTGCTCGGCGCGGTCGTGGGCCCGCCGCTGGTGTCCCGGCTGCTCGACCACCGCAGAGGGAGCGCGACACAATGAGCGCCCACGACGAACTCGACCACTACCGCAGCGACCGGGCACTGGGGTACCGCAGCTGGGATTCCTACCGGAGGCGCCGCCCCCGGACCGCCGGCGCGGCGGTCGTGCTGACCCTGTCCGCCGGCCTGCTCCTGGCCGGGCCCGCCGCCGCGCCGGGCCTCGCCGACGACACCGGCCTCACCGACTCGGCCGTCACCGTCGCCTGGAACGACGGCACCCGCGACCCCGACGACCCCATGTACGAGGACTTCAAGGACCTGGAGGTCACCGTCTCCCAGACCCGGAACCTCGTCAACCAGGGGGTGCGGATCACCTGGCGGGGCGCGCGGCCCACCGTGCCGGGCGACCGCGGCGTCCCCAACCCGCCCACCAAGTTCGGCAGCCACTTCCTGCAGATCATGCAGTGCTGGGGGGACGAGTCGGGCCCCACCCCGCAGCAGTGCCACTTCGGCAGCCAGAACGACCCCGGCGGCATCGACGCCTTCGCCCTGTGGCGGCTGAGCTCCACGAGGTCCACCACGCCCCGCGACCCGCTGGGCAGCGTCGACGGCTCCTTCCGCACCCGCGACGGGCAGCTCCTCCCCTACGAGGAGACCCGGGTGTTCCTCAACCGCAACACCACCAACGAGATCCCCGCGGCCTACACCGGACCGGACGGCACCGGGGCGATCGTGTTCAAGACCCTGACCTCGGTGGACGCCCCCCACATGGGCTGCGGGCAGCCGGTCCGGGGCAACGACGGGACCGTCACCGGCGAGTCCTGCTGGCTGGTGATCGTGCCGCGCGGCTCCCACCACGTCGACGGCTCCAAGGCCCCCTACCAGACGGACACCCCGTTCTCCCCGAGCTACTGGCGGAACCGGATCCAGGTGCGCCTGGACTTCGACCCGGTCACCAACGCCTGCCCCATCGGGGCCGAGGAGCGGCTGACCCTCGGCTCGGAGCTGGCGGGCGCGGCCATGCTGTCCTGGCAGCGGAAACTGTGCGGGGACAACGGCACCGTCTACGGCTACAGCAGTGTCGGCGACCCCGAGGCGCGGCGCATCCTCGCCTCCGACACCAGCCCCGTGGGGCTGGCCTTCACCCACCGCCCGGTGACCGGCGACCCCGACATCGTCCACGCGCCGGTGGCGGTGTCCGCCCTGACCGTGGCCTTCCACCTGGAGGCGAACCGCGGGGAGCGGGCGGGAAGCGTCATCCGGGAGCTGCGGCTCACCCCCCGGCTGCTCGCCAAGATCCTCACCTACTCCTACCAGGACACCGTTCCGGGCGGGGTGTGGGGCAGCCCGGACGCGCAGCACGTGGCGGACGCGCCCCGGTCGCTGTACGCGGACCCCGAGTTCCAGCAGGTCAACCCGGAACTCGTGGGCCTGTTCAACCCGAACGGGAGCTGGCCGCTGCTGGTGGTGCAGGGCCAGTCGGACGCCGCCTGGGCGGTGTGGGAGTGGATCCGCGCCGACGAGGAGGCGCGCGCCTGGCTCGGCGGCGAGCCCGACGAGTGGGGGATGACCGTCAACCCCCACTACGCGGACCTGGACCTGGACGCCAACGGGGCGCAGAGCTTCCCGCAGGCCGACCTCACCTCCTACCAGCGGCCCCCGGCGGAGTACCCCTACGACGTCACCTCGCTGCGGCCCCAGGTCGGCTCCCTGGCGACCGCCGCGCGGATGGCCCTGACCGGGGACACCGGCCAGCGCACCACCTGGGACGGGCAGCGCCAGCCGCCCGGCTACGTCTCCGCGGAGCGGCAGCTGATCGGCAACAGGCTGATCCTGAGCCTCACCGACACGGTGTCGGCCGAACGCTACGGGCTCTTCCAGGCCGCGCTGCGCAACCGGGCGGGGGAGTTCGTCGCCCCCGGCGTGGAGAGCATGGCCGCCGCGGTCGCCGCGATGGAACCGGGCGCCGCGCCGGGCACCCTGGCCTTCGCCCCCGCGGTCGAGAGCCCCGACGCCTACCCGCTCACCCTGGTCGTCCACGCCGCGGTCGACACCGCCGGGGACGGCGACCCCGCGGCGCTCGGCGAGTACGCCCACCTCCTCGCCTACGCGGCGGACCGGGGGCAGGACCCGGGGCAGGCGCCGGGACAGCTGCGGCCGGGCTACCTGCCGCTGCCCGAGGAGCTCCGGGAGACCACCCGGTGCGTCGCCGAGCACCTGCCCGGCAAGGACGTGGCGCGGCACTGCTACGGCGCTTCCGGCGGAGGCGCGCAGGACCCGCCGGCTCCGTCCGGGGCGGGCACGCCGGGCGGCGGCTCCGCCGTCCCCGTGGCCGGCGACGGTACGGACGGCGGGATCGTCCCCGTGTCCGGCCCGGCGGCGGACGGCACACGGGGAGGCGGAGCGGCGGGGACGGCGGACCCGGACGGTGACGGGGACGATCCCGCCCCGTCACCCCCGCCCTCCCCCCAGCAGGTCGCCACGGTCGCCACCCCGGCCACCAGCCTGGGCTGGACCAGGTGGGCGCTGGTCGCCGCGGGCCTCCTCGGACTGCTGGGCCTGCTGGCGGGACCGGTGCTGCTGCGCTTCGGCCCCCGGCGGACGGAGCTGTGACCGACGGTCCTTCGGCGGCGCGGTCCCGGCCGCGCCGCCGAAGGACCGCGCCACGGGACGCGCCCGGGGAGAAATCCCCGGCGCGCAGCCGTTTCCACCGGAATTCTCTGAAAGAGATTACCCGCCAATTGAGACCAATTGAAACATTCCTTCTGTTCATATTTCCGTCACATTCGATTTCTCGAAAAAAATATCCGGCGGATACAGAATCGTGACCGTCCGCAACGGGCGGACGGTCGCCCCGAGAACGGGGAGACCCTGGGTTCTCCGCTTCCCTGGAGGAAGAGAAGATGTCCCGTTTCCGCATGGTTGGCAGAATCGCCGCGGGTCTGGCCGCCACCGGCCTGGCCCTGGGCCTGGCCACGGCTCCCGCCGCGGCCGACCCCGTCGGTCCCCCCACCTACCGTGACCTGGCCGGCGCCGGGTCCGACACCACCCAGGACGTCAACAACGCCCTGGCCGCCGCGATCCAGATCGGCGGCTCCCCCGTGCTCGGCTCCTACGACGCCCGCGGCAGCGCGACGGTCAGCCCCAAGGCCGACGCCCACTGCCAGGACATCTACCGCCCCAACGGCTCCAGCGACGGCCGCAACGCCCTGATCGCCTCGATCCAGGGCGTCGGCTACAAGGGCGACCCCGACATCAGCGGCTGCTGGGACTTCGCCCGCAGCTCCAGCGCCCCGCCCGCCTCCGAGCTCAGCCCCGACGGCGACCTGACCTACATCCCGCTGGCGCTGGACGGCGTCGGCTACGCCACCCTCTCCACCAGCTACCTGCCCGGCAACCTGACCGTCGCCGAACTCCAGAAGATCTACAAGTGCGAGACCACGCACTTCTTCGGCCAGCCCATCACCCCGCTGCTGCCGCAGTCGGGCTCGGGCACCCGCTCCTTCTGGCTGGAGACGATGGGCATCACCGAGGCGCAGCTCGCCGCCGGCGACTACCCCTGCATCGACCAGCGCGGCGACACCATCCAGGAGCACGACGGCACCGCCCTGACCGGCAACGGCCAGATCGTGCCGTTCTCCGTCGCCCAGTACATCGCCCAGGGCAACAGCCTGCCCGGTGTGGCCGACCGCCGCGGCAACGCCGTGCTGCGCAACGTCAACGGCGTCTCGGCCACCGTCACGGAGAACGGCAAGGTCGTCGCCAACCCGGCCTTCCCGATCACCCGCACGGTCTACACCATCGTGCCGACCGCCGCGGTGACCGACCCCTCCCACCCCAAGTACCAGCTGATCAACGACGTGTTCGTGGACGACGGCACCTCGGGTGACACCGCCCTGGTGCCCCACGCCACCGGCATCATCCAGGACTACGGCTTCGCCCTGGCGCCCGACGCCGGCGACACCAGCCTGCGCGCCTACCCGAACATCATCTGACCCCGACGGACCGGCGGCCGGGCAGCTCCGGCGCCCGGCCGCCGGCCACCGCACCACCCCCGACCGTCCTTCTCCCGATCCCCGAAGAATCCCCCACCACCGAAAGGGACTGACATGCGCAAGAGTGCAGCCGCCGCCCTGCTCCTCGGGACGCTGCTGGGCACCGCCCTGATCGCTTCCCCGGCCCACGCCGACAGCCTCGCCACCACCGACCGCGCCGAAGCCGTCGAGCAGGCCGAGGCACAGGGGTGGCGCCGGGGCTCGACCAGCTTCCACGGGCTGCTCTGGTTCGACCGGTTCCACGGCCGTACCGACCGGGTGTTCCCCGCGGTGCAGACCCTCGGCGTCTGCGAGCCGGGCCACGGC